>Ga0180434_10000250_pt1 | contig 81445 bp, 81 predicted proteins | sample SS_ome_7_FD_132453 | JGI IMG/M metagenome (GOLD analysis project Ga0180434, IMG submission 132453) | Hypersaline lake sediment archaeal communities from the Salton Sea, California, USA - SS_1_D_2 metaG | ecosystem: Environmental > Aquatic > Non-marine Saline and Alkaline > Hypersaline >... | reverse complement strand
TAAAGGAGATACTGCGAGTAAAACGAGCAGATATCGACTTATCGTAGGGGAGGGAGAGGGTCGTTCGCTAGACGCTAGGAGCCGGAGCTAGACAGGCCGTGCCCGCGGAAAGCGTCCGCCACCAAAATAAAATCAAATTGATTAAACTAGTTTATCACGGATTAAAGTCATTTTGGGGGTTTTAGACATTCATTTCCGATTTGCACTTTAAAGTAACTTATATTTACTATTCTGATATATATATTCGCTCAGGTACTTTAAATTCTACAGAGTAGCCTTTTTAATTCTAGTTATTTTTCCAACAATCCTTCTTTTACTTCATCAACGTAACGTGCACCTTCTAATTTTATATAATTCGATATTCCTCCTTTATACCAACGTATAAGCTGATCCGCTTCTTTGATTGAGACCCAACGAATTTGTTTAATATCCGAGTCAATGGTCATGTCTTTTGCTTTTCGCTCAATAATTCCTTTATATGTAAAAAATAAATCATGAGAAGAATCCACTTTTTCGTTAAGTGATATTAGCTGATGTATAGACACAACAAATCCCGTTTCTTCTAAAACTTCCCTTTTAGCAGCACATTCAAGGGTTTCTCCTTCTTCTCGTTTCCCACCTGGAAGACTCCACTCTCCATTTTCATTTTGAACGAGTAATATTTTTGTCTCGTCTTCGTTTAATATCGCCACATATACAACATCAAGACGCTCCATAGCTTTTCCCCCTTTTCTTTTATGGAAAATACCATTTACATTTTACGAATAATTCACTATCATTCTAATGAATAGCACCATAAAAAAACTTCTAAAACTTTTAAAATTTTCCAGAACCTTATCAATTTTTCAAACGTCAATCAAGTAGAAAGGAGTAATCGGATGGGAAATGCCGATATTGTCAATATTATCAAAACACATCGGCGGCATATCGAAAAAACGGTAAGAAAAACCGTTAAAAACCCGTCTCTCGTTGATGATATTGTCCAGGATGTATGTATAAAGCTTTATAAGTATTTCCAAAACAATGATCTCCCGTCTAATTTAGTTGGTTGGATTACAACCGTTTCCAAAAATACAGCTACTGATCATTTACGTAAGCTAAAGCGTAATAATGATTTATTAGATCAGTTACAGAAGGAAGTTCAAAATCCGTTAGGCTCTAAAAAATTTGCCGACCCTGAAGAAGAAATTATTTCAAAACAAACCGTTCAATCGGTTAAAGAAGTTTTGAATACATTAGATGAAGAGACCAAAACAATTATTATTCTAAGACAACAAGGGATGTCTTACCATGAAATATCTGAAAAGCTTCAAATCCCTTTAAATACGGTGAAGACAAAAATATTTCGTGGTAGAAAGCAAATGATGTCTCACCTTATGAAAAAGGAGGTCTTTTAAATGAAATGTTCTGATTATCAAGACCTCATACTTCAATATGATATGCTAAACGAAGAAGAACAGCAAAAAGTAGAACAACACATCAAAACTTGTGATGAATGTCATAGATATTACGAAATGTTCCAGCAAATGAATGAAGCACTTGATATAATTGCAATTGAAGAGGATATTGAGAGGTCAAATCAAAACTCAATAGAAGAAATCTATAAAAAGAGAAAATCATTTGGGTGGAAAAACTTTCTCCTAGCAGCTTCTGTCTTATTGCTTGTTAGTATCGGGTTTTCATTTACACCAACTGGGCAGGCTGCCATTCAAAAAGCTCTTAACATATTTTTAGCTGAAAAAGCCGAAAAAAGTAATGATCCATTGCCTGAGGTAAATGGGAAGCAAAAGGCATTGTATGCTGTTGTTCAACATGAAGATGGAACAATTGTAAAAGTTCATACAACAGGTGATAAAACTCGAATCGAACACGAAAATGGAAGCTATGATATTATGGTTGGCAAAAAGTTTGTTTCCTACCATAAAGAAGAAAATATTTTTATTATCGATGAATTAATGTATGAATATGGTGAATATGAAGCAAAGCTTTTTGAAAGTATGGATGAAAGTAAAATTGAGTACTTAGGAACAGATACCTATTTGAATCGACCTGTTGAAAAGTATAAAGTCGAAATAGGAGAAGGACGATTTGATGAATATTGGTTCGATCAAGAATATGGTCAAGTATTAAGAGTCTTCACCATTCATAAAGATGAACGTACAGAAGGATCGAAGCTGTTAGAATTAAAAGAGATTGAACTAGAAAAAAATAGTAAGTTATTTGATTTAACCCCACCAGAAGGAGCAGAAGTAATTCATCAGCAAAGTCAAAATCAATCCGAAACGGCAGGCTAATTTTTACCTGCCGTTTTATATATAATTCAATCCTTCACAAAATATTCTCTATTTTCGTGCAAAGGATAAATAATAATAAGTGTTTTTTCCAACAATCCCATCCACTACAAGGCCGTGATCGCGTTGAAACGCTTTGACAGCTGATTCTGTTTGTGAACCAAAAATTCCATCAACTGGTCCTGCATTATAGCCTAAGCAGTTCAACGTGCTTTGTACGGCTTGAACCTTCGTTCCTGTCGATCCTCTTTGAATTAAGTATGAATAACTAAAATCAATTGTCGTATCATCTAACACAACGCCTAACAATGCTCCACTACTGCTACCATCCTTTACATAACCTTTATCAGCAGTACTTATAATCCAGCTATAGGCACTACTTTCTGAGTATGGATAGCTTGTCCAAGAAGAATATCCATTACAAGTATAAGCTCTTGCATATTCCCCTGAAACAGATAATGCTTCAGCAGTTGGATCCTCTGCTTTAACCCCTATACTATTATATGAAAATAGTAAACAACATGAAGCTACTCCTACTAATCCTTTCAATAGTTTCTTCATTTTGTACTCCCCCTGTTCCTTATTTTTCATTTGATTTTTTGATTTGTAAGTAGGTTTGGTACAAATAGTCTCTTGACTTCATTGAATACCAGTTACCAATTGTGAGAAGAAAGATTAAACTCCTCCAAGACCAAAAGCCCAGTATTTGGCCTATCAAAAATAAAATCGTGATAGTTTGTCATGAGAGCAACTAAAACGAGTAAAAGGATTGTTTGCATCTTCCCTCCTTTATTAATCTCAATTTTTTGTATTTTCAGTAATTAATACGAGAGAAATAGGAATAGGTTTCAAAAATTTAGGAAGTTGGAAGCAAAAAATTAGTTTTTATTTCCAAAATATTCGAGGACATTATGTATTTATGGGGTTTAAATAATAAAAAAAGCCGTTCTATAGTGGGGCCTGGCCCCATATAGAGCGGCATCATATTTTACATTTGCTCTGGTGCAGATACACCGATTAATGTTAAGGCATTTTTTAATGTGATTTGAGTTGCTTTCATTAAGGCTAAGCGAGCTTCAGATTTTTCTTTATTGTCTGGGTCTAGTACTTTTTCTGCATTGTAGAAGCTGTGAAGAGCGGATGCCACATCAAAAATGTAATTTGTAATGCGATGTGGGATGCGCTTTTGAGCTGCTTCTGCTACAGCACTTGGGAATTCTCCAAGTTTCTTTAATAGTTCAATTTCTTTTTCTGTTGAAATTTCTTCAAGTTTTAGCTCGCCCTCATAAGTTAAACCTAGTTCTTCTCCTTGACGAAGGATACTACAAATTCTTGCGTGTGCATATTGTGCATAATAAACTGGGTTATCATTTGATTGAGATACAGCTAAGTCTAAATCAAAATCCATGTGAGAGTCACCGCTTCTCATCGCAAAGAAGTAACGAACTGCATCAAGGCCAACCTCTTCCATTAATTCGCGCATCGTTACAGCCTTACCTGTACGCTTACTCATTTTCACTTTTTCACCATTTTTATAGAGGCTAACCATTTGCATAATTTCTACTTCTAGCACGTCTTTATCGTAACCAAGCGCTTGGATGGCTGCTTTCATTCTTGGAATATATCCGTGGTGGTCTGCACCCCAAATATTAATTAATTTATCGAATCCACGCTCAAGCTTATCTTTATGATAAGCAATGTCCGGTGTTAAATAAGTGTAAGAACCGTCATTTTTAATTAATACGCGATCCTTGTCATCTCCAAATGTTGTGGAACGGAACCATGTAGCACCGTCTTTTTCATAAATATGACCGTTCTCACGTAGAATATGAAGAGCCTGCTCTACTTTTCCAGTCTCATATAGAGAAGTTTCTGAATACCAAACGTCAAAGGAAACTCTGAATTCCTCTAAGTCTTTTTTCAATTTATCCATTTCATACTTTAATCCATATTCACGGAAAAATGCTAAGCGTTCTTTCGGGTCCTCGTTTACGAACCGTTCCCCGTGTTCCTCTGCAATCTTTTTCCCGATTTCAATAATATCTTCTCCATAATATCCGTCTTCTGGCATTTCTGCCTCTTGTCCAAGTGCTTGTAAATATCTTGCTTCAACAGAAAGAGCTAGATTATGAATTTGGTTACCCGCATCATTTATATAATATTCTCGTGTTACATCATAGCCTGCCTTTTCTAAAATATTACATAATGAATCTCCCACAGCTGCTCCACGAGCATGTCCTAAGTGTAAAGATCCAGTCGGATTGGCAGATACAAACTCAACTTGTATTTTTTCATTTTGACCTGCATCCGATTCACCGTAGCGATCTTTTGCCTCTATAATTGCTGGAATTAAATCCGTTAAGTATTGGTTGTTCATATAAAAATTAATAAAACCAGGACCAGCAATTTCAATTTTTTCAATAGAAGCCTTCGATTGATCAAAGTTGGCGATGATATCTTCAGCTATAAAGCGCGGAGCTTTTTTTGCCACACGAGCTAACTGCATAGCCATGTTCGTTGAATAATCACCATGAGCTTTATCTTTTGGTGTTTCTAAAATGACAGCAGGAATCTCCTCTTCTTTGGCAAGGCCTGCTTTTAAAATGGCAGCTTTAATTTCGTCTTTAAGCCGCTCTTTTACTTGCTCAACAATGTTCATTTCGTTTCCTCCTTATATTGAATCGTTAATATATGTACATGCTTTTCATGACCTAAATCTAAATCATATTCCAACCTCAGTGTACCATGTTTTTGCTTTTCATTTGTACTGAATGTTAAGGATTTTGTTTGTGTCACGAGTCTCATCGTTCCAAAAGGTGTTTCATAATTCGTTGATGTCGTTTGACCTTCTTGAAACCTTTGTCGCATTTTAACAGCACCAGAACGCATAAGAAGCGTCTCATCCTTACTAATTTTTAATAAGGATTTGACACGGCCGAAGTCATGTTCTTCCTCGTAGGATAAATAGATTGACTCATCCTTCTCAAAATATTCTCCTGTTGTATAAAATGTAATTTCTTCTTTTTCCTTTCCTTGCTGAATCATATTATGAACATTTATATGAACAGGCATACGGTTTAGCATCAACACTCATCCTTTCTGGAGCGGTTCATTCAACTACAGTGCCGACCGCCACTTTGGGACGATTTTCTTCAAAGGATTTTTCTTACTTATTAACTTCATAAGTATAAAGATTCTTTTCCATGATTGCAATAGAGCGTAAATAAAGAGGCCGTTCCTAAGAACGACCTCAATAGAGCGACAATATATGAAAGGTCCGTACTTAAGGGACAGCCCTTGTTATGATGGACGCTTTTGCACCCAGCCTAAAATCATTTCTCGAATGAGTTTACTTGCTGTATTAGCTGTTTGCTCAGAATGGTCATACACTGGAGCTACTTCAACTAAGTCAGCACCAACGACATGAATATCTGAACGTGCAATTTCATGGATAGCTGCTAGTAATTCTTTTGATGTGATACCACCCGCATCAACGGTTCCTGTACCAGGAGCATGCGCAGGGTCTAGAACATCAATATCAATCGTAATATACACTGGGCGTCCACTAAGCTTTGGAAGAACCTCTTTTAACGGCTCAAGAACTTCAAATTTAGAAATATGCAATCCTACTTCTTTAGCCCATTCAAACTCTTCTTTCATTCCGGAGCGAATCCCAAAGGAAAAAATATTTTCAGGACCAATTAATTCAGCTGCTTTTCGTATAGGAGTTGCGTGTGATAAAGGCTCACCTTCATAATCAACACGTAAATCTGTGTGAGCATCCATATGGATGACGGCCAAATTCGGATACTTTTTATACATGGCTTTAATAACAGGCCAAGTGACAAGATGCTCTCCACCCATACCTAGCGGAAATTTATCATGCTCTAATAGATTGTCAACAAATTCTTCAATGATCTGAATGCTCCGTTCTGCATTTCCAAAAGGAAGTGGAATATCCCCAGCATCGAAATACTTCACTTCTTCCAGCTCTCGGTCTAAATAAGGACTATACTCTTCTAATCCAATCGATACTTCTCGAATACGTGCAGGACCAAATCGAGAGCCTGGTCGATAGCTAACGGTCCAATCCATTGGCATTCCGTAAATAACTGCTTCACTTTCTTCAAAGGACGGATGACTTTTTATAAATACATTACCAGAATACGCTTCATCAAAACGCATAATGATCCTCCTGTTTATCTAGTTGGGAAATTTCTTATCAGTAAAATTTACTTTAATAAATCAGAAACGAATTTTGGTAAAACGAATGCGGCTTTATGAAGCTCTTTTGTGTAATATTTTGTTTCAATTTCATGGAAGCGCTCTTCAGCTACTTCTAATGGATCGTATTTTTTAGAGCCTAACGTAAACGTCCAAAGACCGCTTGGATATGTTGGAATGTTTGCTGTATATAAACGTGTAACAGGGAAAATTTCCTTTACATCTTGATACACATTCGAAATAAGTTCTGGTTTAAACCATGGATTATCTGTTTGAGCAACAAAAATACCGTCTTCTTTTAATGCCTTCGCAATTCCTGCATAGAAACCTTTCGTAAATAGATTGACAGCAGGACCTACAGGTTCAGTGGAGTCAACCATAATCACATCATATTCATTTTCACTTTTTGCAATATGCATAAATCCATCATCCACTTTTACTTCTACACGTGGGTCGTCTAATTGACCAGCAATTTCAGGAAGGTATTTTTTCGAATACTCAATGACTTTTCCATCAATTTCAACTAGTGTAGCTTTTTTTACACTTGGGTGTTTTAACACTTCACGAATAACACCGCCATCTCCACCACCAACAACAAGTACATTTTCCGGATTTGGATGTGTAAATAATGGAACGTGTGCCACCATTTCGTGATAAACAAATTCATCCTTTTGGGATGTCATAACCATTCCATCTAAAAAGAGCATGTTCCCGAATTCTTCTGTTTCAACCATATCTAGCTTTTGAAACTCTGTTTGCTCTGTATGTAAAGTACGTTTAATTTTCATTGTAATTCCAAAGTTTTCAGTTTGTTTTTCAGTAAACCAAAGTCCTCCCATTTCGTTTTCATCCTTTCAGTTAAATTAAAATGTATTTCTTACTTATATTTCCAAAAATCAATACCAACTCACGATAAAAGTTTCAAACCTCAAAAAAAGTATAGTGGAATCTAGCAAAATTGCAAAGAAAAAATTGATTTTTTGATAGAGAGAAGTTTAAAAAGTGACTATTCAACTCATACTGAATAAAAAGTATGTACAATGAATCTATTTTGATTACAAACGATATCCTACATTGAAAAAAGGGGGTGGCGTCTATGGAAGTCATGACTCCTAAAACCTTAAAATTTACCTTTAAAACGATTCGGGCACTATTTTTTATTCATTTAATTGGACTTGTCATTCTATCCATTTTTGTTGGAATAATACTTTTCGTTGCCAAAATGCAAGGTGCTCCCTCCTTATCTGTACCACAATCTACGATATTGTATGCAAGTGATGGTACAAAAATTGGAGAAACACATCATGGAGAGAAGCGCTTCTGGGTTACGTTAGATGACATTTCAGACCCACTCATTGAGGCAACGATTTCCATCGAAGATCGAAATTTTTATGAACACCACGGATTTGATTATAAACGAATTGTCGGAGCTGCCATTGCAGACATCAAAGCAATGGCTAAGGTTCAAGGAGCTAGTACCATTACCCAACAATATTCTCGAAATTTATTTTTAGAACATGACAAAACATGGAAACGAAAGCTTTTAGAAGCGTTTTATACGATACGACTAGAAATGAATTTTAGTAAAGAAGAAATTTTAGAAGGCTATTTAAATACGATTTATTATGGTCATGGTGCCTATGGAGTAGAAGCTGCTTCACGTTATTATTTTGGGAAAAATGCAAACGAATTAACATTAGCTGAAGCCGCAATGCTTGCAGGCATTCCGAAAGGACCTAGTCATTATTCACCATATGTTGATTTTTCTTTAGCAAAAAAACGTCAAAATTTAATTTTAAAAACGATGGTACAAGAAGGCTATATTACGGAGAAAGAGGCTCATCAAGCTTCTCGTCAAACGATTGTCTTAAAAGAGCATAAAAACCAAAACCTAATTAAAATAGCTCCATATTTTCAGGATATTGTGATGAAGGAAATGACAGAAAAACTGAATATTGATGAACAATATATTCAAACAAAAGGATTAAAAGTCTATACAACCCTTGATTCTAAATTACAAAAAATTGCTGAAGATGCGATGAACAATATTATCAATAAAAATTCAGATATTCAAGTGGGTTTTGTGGCGATGAATCCGAATAACGGTGAAGTAAAAGCACTTATCGGGGGACGAGATTATGATGAAAGTCCATTTAATCGGGCTACGCAAGCAAAACGTCAACCAGGTTCAACATTAAAGCCTTTTTTATATTATGCAGCCATTCAAAGTGGCTTTACACCATCAACCCCTTTACGTAGTGAACCGACAACCTTTCGCTATAATAATGGGCAATCAACCTATCAACCGAGTAATTTTAACGATTATTATGCAAATGATGATATCACATTAATGCAAGCACTCGCTTTATCCGATAATATTTATGCTGTTAAAACACACCTTTTTTTAGGAATGGATAAGCTTGTCAATACAGCTAAAACATTAGGATTAAAAAGTTCTTTTAAAGAAATTCCTTCATTAGCTCTAGGCACCTCTCTTGTCAGTGTCATAGATATGGTTAACGCTTATGGAATATTAGCAAATGGGGGAGAAAAAATTACTCCAACCTTTATAAAACGAATTGAAGACGCAAGTGGAAACATCGTATACGAAAATAAACAAAAAACCGAACAAATATTAAATAAACAAGCCGCTTTTGTAACAGCTCATATGATGACAGGCATGTTCGATGAACGATTAAATGGATATACTTCTGTCACTGGTCAGCAAATTATTCATCAATTAACTCGACCATATGCAGGTAAATCTGGGACAACAAAAGCCGATAGCTGGATGATTGGATTTACACCTCAGCTCGTTGCAGGAATATGGACAGGTTATGATAAAGGAAAAAATATAGAACGGACAGAAGAGCGAAAATATGCCAAAAAAATTTGGGCAACCTTTATGGAAGAAGCGCTAAAAGATAAGCCACTAAAAGCTTTTCAACCACCAAAAGGAGTCGTTGGTGTTTATGTAGATCCTTCTAGTGGATTATTAGCTTCTTCAAGCTGCCCAGTTGCACGGTACACTTATTATATAAAAGGAACCGAACCAACTGACTACTGCTTAGAGCACATGGAGAATTTTGAAGAAAAACCGAAGGAAAAACCTATAAAAGAAGAGGAAGATCCTTCGATTTGGAAAAAGATCATTCCTTGGCTATAGTAGAATTTTACTAAAGACTAGAGATAGATCAATATTTAAAGATAGAATGGGGATAGTTCCTCTAAAAGTTAAGGAAGAAAGCTGTGGATAATAGTTTAGAACTTAGTTAAGATGTTCAACTGCAGGTATTGGTTTCATTCCAGTTAAGATGTTTCTATAACCGCGGATAAAGGCTTGATACTGGCGGTTAAATTATTCATTTCCGCGGATAAATAGCCAGTAACCGCGGTTAAAACACTTGAAACTCCGGTTATTTGGCTCATAACCGCGGATAAAGGTTTGAAACCTCGGATTTAAACCTCCAATTTCACCGTTTAATATTCAATAAAAATGAAAACCCCCGGATCTATATTAGACCGGGGATTTTCATGTCCTAGTTTTATAAGTTTAATTTTAGTCTACTCATTTTCTTTTTAAACCTCAATATGTTACTAAGATGTTCACAATTTCGTCAAAAATTGTTATTGGATATATAATCCTTTTTTTAATTCATCACTGGAAAGTTCCCACATGTTTTCATCATGATTTTTTAAGAAGTCTCTAAGAATTTTTTTCGAACGGTCATCCATATGATCGACAATAATATGGCGTTTTAGTGATTTATCCATACGGTTTACGTGCTCTGGAAGGGATTTATATCCTCTACGTGCTTCACGATCAACTGTCATTTCGCAAGCAGTAACACCTGCATAGTAAGGGCCTTCCTCTTTTCGATCAGTTGTCACCCATACAAGCCAATACGGCTTACCATTTGGAACATCTTCTCTCACATGTGTAAATTTAATTCCTCGTTCTACTTGACTTCTTGCATGCATAGCCCCAATGTCAACGAACGCTTCTCCCTCTTCAATATCAATAATAACAGGTGAAACATTTTCTAAGCTTAAAGCTCCGACTCCGAAGCCTTTATGTCCATCTGTCGGATCATTTTTAATAATATTAAAGCCAATGTTTTTCTTTTTGTTTTCCATCTACTTAACCTCCTTTTAAAAGAACGGCTGCAATATCCAATTAAATAACGTAACGGTTGCTTCCCGACCGTATTCAAAAGCTGGATATATAATATATTGGTCTAATGGTGTAAAGATAATGATTAAGAAGATCAAAGCCCCATAATTTTCAAATTGAGTTAGCTTTACTCGAACATCTCGAGGAGCTAAATCCTCTATAATACGATACCCGTCTAATGGCGGAAATGGAAGCAAGTTAAATATAAACAGTATGATATTTAATGATACAAGGATGTTTAAAAATTTATCAACTATCAACGCCACTTGAAGAGGCATTGTGATAAAATCATTTGCCATGAGAATGAGAAAAAAATAACCGACAAAAGCAATGAGAAGATTGCTGATCGGTCCAGCAATGGATACAAGGACACCTGCAAAACGTGGATTTTTAAAAAAGAAACGATTGACAGGAACAGGTTTTGCCCAACCAAAACCAACTAAAAAAATTAAGATTGTTCCTAATGGATCTAAATGAGCAAGGGGATTTAAGGTTAGTCTTCCTTGGTCTTTCGCTGTAGAATCTCCAAATTTATACGCTACATAAGCATGGGCAAATTCATGTAGCGTAAAAGCTATAATAAGTGCTATAACGACATATGGTATTAATTCTAATCCAAAAGGTAAAAAAGGCATGGATGAGCCTCCTATCTCAACAAATCAATCTAAATCCAGTATACTATATTTTGACTACAATTACATTTTTGCACCAATAGGGTAAATTAATGAAGAAAATGTTCTATTATTCGTAGAAGAAAGGGGATTTAACATGCCATATGTAACAGTTAAGATGCTTGAAGGTCGAACAGAGGAACAAAAGAAAGCTCTTGTCGAAAAAGTAACAGAAGCAGTTTCTGAAACAACTGGAGCACCTGCAGAAAAAATCGTCGTCTTCATTGAAGAAATGAGCAAAAATCATTATGCCATTGGCGGTAAACGTTTAAGTGATGAATAAGAAAAGCGGAGGCGACTGAAGAGCGTCGTACGAACGGGAGACTCTCCCGCACTGAGATAAAGGAGACACCGTGAGGAACGAGCGGATGGCGACTTATCGTAGGGGAGGGAGAGGGTCGTTCGCTAGACGCTAGGAGCCGGAGCTAGACAATACAGAAAAGCGTCCGCCACCGAAATAAAATAAGAAAGGGGCTGTACTTTTTCGACAGCCTCTTTTTAATTTACTGTATTACTTTTTTGTCTTAAAGACTCAATGTATTGAAAAGCTTCTGTAATTTCTTCTTCCGTATACCTTTGCTTACTTTTTAATGTAAATACCTTCTCTTTAATTTCTTCTTTTGATAATTCTTCAAAATATAAAATAGTCGAAACGAGCTCTAAAAAGCGGGCTGGCTGTTTGTTAAGGTCTGTCATACACTCGTGTAAATGAGGTATGTCCATATCATAATGGCTTAGAAATTCCTCACCTGCTTCTGTTAAAGAATATTTGTATTGAAAATAGCCACCCTTCTTTTCCTTAATTTCGTCTAAAAATCCTAAATTACATAATTCTTCAATTCTCAGCGTTAATTCCTCTGAGTAGGGGCCATAAAAGTGAAAATTATATTTTTCAAAAAACGGGAAGTTTAATTTTTTGGCTATGTAAATAATCTTTTGAAGTTTTTTTCTCCCGATAATCTCCTTGGATACAGCAAACACCTTCATCAGCTTTGCATGTTCTTTTAACACACCCCGTCATCTCCTCATTTCAAAAAAATTACCTTTTTTATTGTTTTAGAAAGTTTAAGTTCGTTAAAGTGTTAAAGTGACTTAATTGTAGGTATTGTCGTCTAACGAAAAGAACCATCGGCTTTGGTCGCTTTGCGCTTTTCTTATTTTTCTAGCTGTAAAAGATGTAAAATTTTCTTTTTTATATTTCTTTTTGACGAAAAATCGTTTAATAAATCGAGCGGAAAGTAAAGTTTATGGTCGGTTCTTCTTTTTCCAGAAATGGCATCCACAATTTCAGATTCTCTTGAAAGCTCGCGTATTTCCCCATTTGGCATCAATAAATGAATCGGTAACCGCTCCTCTTCCTCTCCTGGACGATAAAAATCATAAGGAAGGTCGGATGAGGAATCGACAACTAAATAATAATCTGGGTCAATACCTGCTTTTTTGAACAAGGTTGTTAGCTCCATATGCTTCATCATTTGTTCATTCGTTGGATTAAATTCCACATACTTAAACAGATTTCGATTTATAAATCGTTTGCATAAATCACTTAAAATCGGATCCTTTTCATGTTGCCATTCTTGGAAATAAAAAAGGATAATCGATTCATCTAGCTTTAGATAGTCTTCAAGATTTAGATTTCCTTCAAAAATAGAATAGAAATGTTTAGGCTTAAACTGAAATTCGTATTGATTTTCATATAACGCTTTTGCTCGATGAAGAATTTTTGTTAAAATCACTTCTGCGCTTCTTGTGACCGGATGAAAATATACTTGCCAATACATTTGATAGCGACTCATAATATAATCTTCAACAGCGTGCATCCCGCTATGTTTTATAACCACTTGATCTTCACGCGGTCTCATCACACGTAATATCCGTTCCATATCAAAATGACCGTAGCTTACCCCAGTGTAAAAAGCATCTCTTTGGAGATAATCCATCCGATCTGCATCAATTTGACTTGAAATTAAACTAACGACCTGTTTATTTGGATAGGTTTTCGCAATTACCTCTGTTACTTTTTTCGGAAATTCTGTACCAACTTTTAATAGAACTTGATTAATTTCTGTATCACCTAAAATAATAGCTTGGGTAAAATCTTCATGATCTAAATGAAATACCTTTTCAAAGGAGTGAGAAAATGGTCCATGTCCTAAATCATGTAAAAGAGCTGCACATAAGCTCAACAAGCGCTCGTCTTCATTCCATTCTGGTCTACCTTTAAAAACATCATCAACAATTCGTCTAACAATTTCGTAAACACCAAGGGAATGATTAAAACGACTATGTTCTGCTCCATGAAAGGTTAAAAATGTCGTCCCTAGCTGCCTGATACGTCTTAATCGCTGAAACTCTTTTGTACCGATTAAATCCCATATCACTTTGTCTCGAACATGTATATATCGATGGACTGGATCTTTAAATACCTTTTCTTCCGATAGCTTTTTATTTTGGTACACCATTTTCTTCCCTCTTCCGTATAGACATGTTTCTATTATATCTTTTTTATTTCGACATGAGTAGGCGAATATTGTAAAAATTTCCTATCATTTTTTTACAAAGAAAAAATCACCATTAGAAGATGATCTCCTAAATGGTGATTTTGTATAAAAAGTTCAATGAATTTACCAATCTTTTATCCAAATTATTACTTTAGCTTCTTTGTGATCTTTTCGATTAGCTCGTCCTCATTTGGAGCCGAAATCGGTCGATTATTGACAAAGGCAAAAGATTTTTTTCGACCGGGTCCACAATAAGACTGACAGCCTATTTGAATATCAGCATTTGGATCTATCTTCTTTAACCGTGGTAGCAATGTTTTTAAATTCGTTGCTTGGCAATCGTCACAAACACGGAACTCATTTGCCATTCCTAATAACAACCCTTTCATCTAGTCATGCTCTCGGGTATTTTACCTTTTATTTATTTTGAAATCAAGTAAAGAGTACCATCTTCTATATATTAAATACCATTTAACAACCATATACGAAACAAATCTTTCCAATAAAAATCTACTATCCTTGTATAAAATATTTCATTTTGGGAGATGATGTAAGTAACAAAATGATTTATACCATTTTTTCTATTAAACGTGAAATTTTAGAGGGAGTTGAGAATGTTGAAAAAAAGACAAGATGCATGGTCCGAAGAAAATGATTTGCTGCTTGCCGAAACCGTTTTAAGACATGTACGAGAAGGAAGTACACAGCTCAATGCTTTTGAGGAAGTTGGTGACAAATTAAACAGAACCTCTGCTGCATGTGGATTTCGGTGGAACGCAGTCGTTCGACATAACTATGAAAAAGCGTTGCAGCTAGCAAAAAAACAAAGAAAACAAAAAATGAGAGCATTAGGCAAAGATCAACCAGCGAAAAAAAGACTTCTTTATACACCGCCTGAACCAACTATTGAAATGGATGATATTCAAGTTCCATTAACTTTTGAGAATGATAATTCAGAAGAAAAAGCTTCTTATGCAAATCAAAATTTAACAATGGATCAAGTAATTGAGTTTTTAAGGTCCTATAAAGGAAATCAACAGCATGTTTTTACACTTCAAGAAGAAAATCAACGATTAATAATGCAAAATGAGGAGTTACAAAAGAAAAACGAAGAATTAGAGAATAAGATTAAGAAACTAGAGCAAGATGCTCAAACCGTTCAAGAAGACTATGAAACACTTATGAAGATTATGAATAGAGCTAGAAAGCTTGTTTTATTTGAGGAAGAAGAGCGTCCCGCCACGACGTTTAAAATGGACCGAAATGGAAATCTCGAAAAATTAGCTGAATAGCTTTTATGATAAAAATTTTAATATCCGAATGTGCTTAACAAAATGAGGGGGACCTTTTATATAAGGTCCCCAAAAGCTTTTTCATTCCGTTCCAACATGCGGATATAATTCGTTTGATAAAGCTCTTCTTCTATTTCCGTGAGTCCTTTTGAGTAGATTCGACCACTTAACTCTTTTAATGTTTGTAGTAGCTTTAGCATGAGATCAGGTATTGTTAACTCTGTTTGTAATAATTCGCTTAAAGAGGCCATTGTTGTAGGCTTTATATCGGGATAAGAAAACTTTGTTTCCTCTCCCTTTAATGCAACATCATAAAACCCTTTAATCACTTCTGCTCTTTTTGAACCACTACCATTTACACATAAATAAATTTGTACACTAACTCCATTTCGAAGTCTTCGTTGAGAAATTCCAGCAAATTTTTTCCCGTCAATACTTAAATCATAACTACCCGGACAGTAGGAGCCAACTATTTCATAAGCTTTAATATCAACATGATATTCTTTAAGCATTAATCGAATAAGTTCCCACATTGTATCGTATCCGCGGTTGATGTCTATTCCTTTTTCAAATTCTGGTAGGATTAAAGAGATATTTAAAACTCCTTCATCTAGGACAACAGCTAATCCCCCTGAATTTCGAACAATTACTCGGTAGCCTTTATCCTGTAAAAATTTCACGCCATCTTGTAAATATGGAACTCTAGTATCTTGAATGCCTAAAACAATCGTATTGTGATGCACCCAAGATCTCGCAACAGGGGAGGATTCACCTTTACCGACAAAATAACACAATGTATCATCTATCGCAAAGGACTGTTTAGCCTCAAAATGAGGACCTAAGCTTGACTGATCAATAATTCTCCAATCCTTTTGTTTTAGCAATGTCAAAGGTTGTTGTTCCATTTTGTAAACAATCTCCTTTATCAAACTGAAAGCGATTTAATTATAACATATTCAATATGTTGTCATAGATTAGAAAAAGTATGAAACGTTGTGAGTTATTTGTAAAGGGGATTTCTTAATCGAGTGTTTTTCCCCGACTTCTAATATAAGTTTTCGCTTCAGGCGCATTCTGTGGGCGGTCCTTGTCTAGTTCAGGAGTCGCCTTCTTTACTGCCCATATTCTTAAACATAAATAAAGTGTACAAAAACAGCCTAGTAAAAAAAGATGAGCCAAAAAGCTCATCTTGAAATTACAATGCTTGTGCAGCTGTAATTAATGCAAGTTTATAAACGTCTTCTGCATTACATCCACGTGATAAGTCATTAACAGGTGCATTTAAACCTTGAAGGATTGGACCAATTGCTTCGAAGTTACCAAGACGTTGAGCAATTTTATAGCCAATGTTTCCAGCCTCAAGACTTGGGAAAATAAAGACATTAGCATCTCCTTTAATGACAGAATCCGGTGCTTTTTTTGCTGCAACAGAGGGAACAAAAGCTGCATCAAATTGGAACTCACCATCTAACGTTAAGTGTGGAGCCATTTCTTTTGCTAATTTAACGGCCTCTACTACTTTTTCTGTTTCAGGAGATTTTGCCGAACCTTTTGTTGAGAAGCTTAACATGGCAATACGTGGTTCAATGTCAAACATTTTCGCTGTATTAGCACTTTCAATTGCAATTTCAGCTAAATCTTGGCTATCTGGAGCAATGTTGATCGCACAATCGGCAAAAACATATTTTTCCTCACCACGAACCATAATGAAGACACCTGATGTTTTCTTAACACCTTCTTTTGTTTTAATAATTTGTAATGCTGGGCGAACCGTATCAGCTGTAGAGTGAGCAGCACCGCTAACAAGTCCATCTGCTTTTTTCATATAAACAAGCATCGTTCCAAAATAGTTTTCATCTAATAAAATTTCTCTCGCCTTTTCTTCTGTTGCTTTTCCATTACGACGTTCAACGAATGCTTGGACCATTTCATCCATCGCTTCATATTGGTGTGGATCATATATTTCCACATTTTCTAAAGAAACGTTTAATTCATTCGCTTTTTCTTCAATATCTTCTTTTTTACCAATGACAATTGGCTTTAACACGTCTTCTTTTGCTAAACGACTAACTGCCGTTAAAATACGCTCATCTAATCCTTCTGGAAAAACAATTTTTAAACCTTTACCACTAATTTTATTTTTTAACGCAGTAAATAAATCTGCCATATCCATAACCTCCTTAAGTATGGTAAAAAGGGCCTGCCATGTATATGAATCATCGTCCACTTTTTAGCATACTCCACTTATAGTCAATTTCAAACACGAAGTCCAAAAGATAACGCTTTCAATAAAAATTCTTTGTTTTCGAAAAAGAACTAATTTTCAATTTAATAATAATTGAATTGTCATGGTTTAGGCACTATTACACTGGCTAAACTATGTTATAGTAAGAGTGTACATATTGTAATCTTTTTTAGGGGTGAAAAAATATGAGTGAAGAACTTCGTACAAACGAAGCAGCACAAACGTTGGACGGTTGGTATTGTCTTCACGACTTCCGTACTATTGATTGGAACGCTTGGAAAACATTATCAAGTGACGAACGTCAAGAAGCGATTCATGAATTTCTTGGATTATTAGAAAAATGGAGCGTAGCTGAAAAAGAAGAGCAAGGAAGTCAAGCTTTATATACAATTGTTGGTCAAAAGGCAGATTTCATGCTCATGATTTTACGACCAACGATGGAAGAATTAAATGAAATTGAAACAGAATTTAATAAATCAAAGCTTGCTGAATATACAATCCCAGCCTATTCATATGTATCTGTTGTCGAGCTAAGTAACTATATTCCTGGTGGTGACGGTGGAGACCCATACCAAAATCCACAGGTTCGGGCTCGATTATATCCGACATTACCTAAAGCAAAGCATGTTTGCTTCTACCCAATGGATAAGCGTCGTCAAGGAAATGACAACTGGTACATGCTATCAATGGATGAACGCCGTCAGTTGATGAGAAGTCATGGAATGATTGGTCGTAAATATGCAGGAAAAGTGAAACAAATCATTACAGGATCTGTTGGTTTTGACGATTACGAATGGGGTGTCACGTTATTTGCTGATGACGTCCTTCAATTTAAAAAGCTTGTATATGAAATGCGTTTTGATGAAGTAAGTGCTCGTTATGGAGAATTCGGTTCTTTCTTCGTTGGAAACATCTTACTACCTGAAAAAGTTGCATCCTTCTTACATGTATAATGAATAATGGAGGCTTTCACTTGTAGGTTATACCTTCAAGATTGAATAGCCTCCTTTTCTTTTTCCTCATTTTTATTTCTTCAACAAATTTCAGTTTACTTGTCATAGTTACGACTCTTTCATCATAACGTTTGAATGAGTAGTATGGCTAACCATATTTTCCATTTATTGTATTTATATTTTGTCCTTGGAGAAGGCAGGTGATGAAATGGCGGTTGTACCCATATACCGAAGAAGATGTGAAATTGTTAGCTCGGTTAATTAGGGCCGAAGCTGAAGGTGATGGAAATTTAGGAATGCTTCTTGTCGGAAATGTCGGTATTAATCGTGTACGTGCCGATTGTTTAGACTTTAAAGATATTCGTACAATTCGCAGAATGGTGTTTCAATCTCCTGGAGGATTTGAAGCTGTTCAAAAGGGATACTTTTATCAAGGTGCTAGGCAAAATGAAATTGATTTAGCAAGAAAAGTCATTAGAGGAAATCGATATCGACCAGGTGAAGTTTCCTTATGGTTTTTCCGTCCTACTGGAGCTTGTCCTGCTACATGGTTTAATCAGTATAACGCAGGGCGTTTTAAATCTCATTGCTTTTATTTTCCAGTATATTCAAATTGCCCAAGTGTTTATTAAATTAAAGGAGGTTTGTTATGACGAACCAAAAGCGTAATCAAACTTCTCAAGCAGCTCAAGCAGCCTACCCATATCAAATGGGCGGATATCAACAACCTATGATGCAACCTTATGGATTTTATCAACCTAGTGGGTCACAGCTAGGAGCCATGCCACAGGTACAAGGTGTATCTGCTGGCCAATACGCTCCTGGTATGCTACCACTAGAGGAATCTTATATTGAAAATATTTTACGTCTAAATAAAGGGAAATTGGCTACTGTTTACATGACATTTGCAAACAATCCACAGTGGAATGCAAAAGTTTTCCGAGGCGTGATTGAAGCAGCAGGTCGTGACCACCTAATTTTAAGCGACCCTAAAACAGGTAGACGTTACTTATTATTAATGGTTTATTTAGACTATATTACATTTGATGAAGAAATTGAATATGTATACCCGCCGGGTTTAGCTACTTATTCTCCTAGATAAAAAAAGCACAAAGCGACCGTCTATCGGCGAAGGGCGCTGGAGGACGTGCGAGGAGGCTTCCGCCGCCACAGCAGGTCCGAAGCGACCCAAGACGATGGCGCTTGGAGCTAGACATCAAATGACAATATATATAAATTAATTCCTTTCATAAAAATGATATAAATTCTGATATATTAAAAAAACTGTCTCATAAGGGTCTGACCTTTTGAACATTAAAGGTCAAACCCTTTTATTTTGAGACAGTCTTTTCTTCCTATTTTACCAAAGCTTAAACCCTTGTGAGCCAGGAGGTGCATTTTGAATCATATCAATAATTGGCACTGTGTAAGCTAAAATAATTAACACAGCAGAAATACCAATCCATAGCTTCCAATTTTCAAAGAATAGTGGAGTTGGTTCAGCATCGTTAGATACTTCACCAATTGGATATTCCTCTTGCCCTTTTGGTGCCCAAAAGGCTAGGTAGACGATGATATAAAGAATTAATAAAATGGCAACAAATAAAATAGCTCCTCCTACTGCCATTGCTGTTTTATAAGGCATCCAGGCTAAAGCCTCTGGATGATCACCATACGTTGTAAAAGCCGTGCGACGTGGTGCCCCTAAAAGTCCAACAGTATGCATAGCACCAGACATAAAGAACATTCCTATAGTCCAAAAGACCGTTTGAATAATACCAAGCTGATTCATTTTCTTTGTCAATGTTCTACCAGTTAAATGAGGAATTAACCAATAAGAAATTCCGAAAAATGTTAAAGCGACGGATGTAGCAACCGTTAAATGGAAGTGACCGGTTACAAATAAAGTGTTATGCACAACTTGGTTTAACTGATGACTTGCGTTTACAATTCCTCCAGCTCCAGCAGGAATAAATATGAGCATTCCCATAAATGGAGCAAAGAAGCGGACATCTCCCCATGGTAGCTTTTTAAACCATCCAAATAAGCTTTTTGCTCCTTTTTCACGTCCTGATAGTTCAAATGTAGCAAAAAGCGCAAATGCGGTCATAAGAGATGGAATGATAACCATAAATGTTAATACAATTTGAATAAATTTCCAAAACGGGTCGATTCCTGATTCTAATATTTGATGGTGAAAACCAACTGGTATTGAAAACAGAATAAAGAGAACAAAAGCTAAACGAGCAAGAGCGTCACTAAATATTTTTCCTCCAATAACTTTTGGAATAATTACATACCAACACATATATGCTGGTAAAAGCCAGAAGTAAACGAGTGGGTGACCAAAATACCAGAATAATGTACGACTTAATAAGATATTGATCTTATCGACCCAGCCAAAAGACCAAGGAATAAACTGGAATAAAACAGTCACAGCAACCCCAATTGTTGCTATTAACCATAAAAGCATTGTTGATACAGCCATGAAGCTAATCAATGGAGCTGGCTTACCTTTGTTTTCTTTTTTCCATGCTGCATATTGGTGGAACATTCCGATACCGCTTACCCAGCTTCCGACAACAACGAGTGTCAATCCAATATAAAACCAAGGTGATGCTTGTAATGGTGCATAAAATGTATATAAAACGGTTGCTTTGTTGAGTAAAATCATAACTGTTGCTATACTTGTTCCAATCGTCATGAACCAAAAACCAATCCAACCTGCTTTTAGAGAAAAAGTGTTTAAAGCACCTGTTGTACGACTAACAGCTGAGTATAAAAACCCAATGATAAAAAATGTTGTAAATACAAGTCCTAATAAAACGCCATGTGCTGTAAGCAATTGATAGTATCCAATTCCTGCAGGAAGTTCAATTTCACCGCTTCTGACAAACGTTTGCAAAAGTCCAGCTACGGCTCCAAGGAATAAAGCAATGAAAGCTACTGCTATATGAGAGAGAGCTAATTGACCATCTTTTTTATTGACAAATTCAGTCATCCTTCAATCACCTCAATTGTGGTACCCATTACTTGATGTCCCACACCACAATATTCATTACATAAAATTAAATAATTGCCTGTTTCTTTAAATGTATATGTTAAAGAATTCACATGTCCTGGCGTGACCATCATATTTACGTTTGTTCCAACGATTTGAAGACCATGGACAACATCTTTACTTGTTACTTTTATATGAACTTTAGCCCCTTTAGGAATTTTGATTTCATTAGGTGTGAAAGAAAAAGCTTGTGCTATTAAAACGAGTTCATATTCATTTTCTCCAATCTTTTTTAACCCCGGTTCATCAAAAGGAGGTGTTTGATCTACTTTTTGCGGATCTAATGTTGCTAAATCACTTGGTGGTTGATTCCCGTGAGCAAAGGCTCCTACCCCCACGATTGTGAGGAACATCACAAGCGTACCTATACCAATCAAAAGCCAAATTTTTTCAAGCTTATGCATATGCATTTTTCCATAAACCTCCTAATCATCGACTAATAAACAAATAATAAACTCCCATCCATGTGACGAAAATAAATGCTCCTAACATAAGTACAGAAACAAATGCTCCTTTTAGACTAGGCTCTTCTGTTTGTTGGCTTACTTTCATCGGCTTATGGTCTTCCTTTAGAGGAGCTAAACCATTTCCCACATACAACACCAGCCTTTCTTCTTATTTGTCATCATTGTATGTCATTCCCAATTTGCTATTCTGTGATAAATGTCACGGTTAAAAAAACGTTTGTGACAGCTATATGACATATTTGATTTATAATTGAAAAATCTATTAAATTTCATATGAAAAAAGAACTAAAAATACCAATTTTTGACATAATTATAAAAAATTTAATATTCCGAAAATACAATAAGGGAGTCGTTTTCATGATTAAGCCTGTCATGTTAAAACAAGGAGATACAATTGGAGTTATTTCAACAGCTTCTCCAGTTGCTGCTTTATGCCCCAACCGATTTCAAAGAGGGATTCACGAGCTAGAGAAAATGGGGTTTAAAGTAAAAGTGGGAAACCACGCTCGAAATAAAATCGGGCATTTGGCTGGTACTGTTGAAGAAAGATTAGAAGACTTTCATGAAATGGTTCAGAATCCAGAAGTAAAAGCTATCATTAATACAATAGGTGGATATAATTCACACCAATTACTCGAATACATTGACTATGATCTTATTCAAAAAAATCCGAAAATTTTTTTAGGATATAGTGACTTTACCTCTCTATTACTAGCAATACATAAAAAATGCAATCTCATTACTTTTATGGGTCCAGCCCTTTTACCTCAATTTGGGGAATACAATGGCATATTTGATTATACGAAAACGATGCTTCAAGCTGTCACGATGAAAAAAACAGATAAATTGAATATTTCCCCAAGCTCTTTTTGGACAGGTGAGAAATTAAAATGGGATGTGGAAGATTTAAGACCTCGAAAAATGGAACAAAACACGGGCCCTCTTACCTTAAGAGCAGGAAAGGCAAAAGGGAAGATTTTAGCAGGAAATATGGGTACGATGCTTCTTTTAGCCGGCACTGATTATCTTCCTTCCTTTGAAAATAAAATTCTATTTTTAGAAGAGGATGAAGAAGAAAAACCTGGAACCATTGATCGATATTTAACTCAATTGCGTCATATCGGAGCTTTTGAAAAAATTAATGGGATAGTTTTTGGTAGGTTTCATCCAAACGTTTCTTTTTCAAACGATTACACATTTGAAGACATCGTGAACGAAGCAACTAAAGGCTTTGACTTTCCAATTATATCTAATGTCGATTTTGGACATACCGACCCAATGATTACGATTCCTAATGGCATTGAGGTTGAAATTGAAGCACTCTTTCATCAGGCTCAAATCACTTTTTGTGAAAATGCTGTAAAGTAGTGAATAAGTAATGAAAAGCCTTTACGGAAAGCTTTTGACAATACTCCCGTAAAGGCTACATGGAATTATAAATATTTTATCGCTGCAATTGCTAGTAAAACCCAAGCTGCTAAAAATGAAATACCACCAAATGGAGTAATCGCTCCTAACACTTTAATTTGAGTCAGACTTAAAACGTATAAACTACCTGAAAAAAGAACAATGCCAATAAACATGAGCCAACCGGCCAAAGTCACAACCCCCGTTTGTGGCAGCTTATCCATCATAAAGGCAACCATAAACAATCCAAGCGAGTGAAACATTTGGTATTGTACTCCAGTTTGCCATGTTTCTAAATATTTTTGTGGAATTTTCCCTTCCAAACCATGTGCACCAAATGCTCCAAGGGCAACGGTTAAAAAGGCATTAATGGCTCCTAAGATTAAAAAGATTTTCATGTCTACTCCTACCTTTCTAATTCATTATCTGCTTCATAGTTATTAAAAATCAAAAATCGACTCACCATTTGCATCATCTTCTTTTAAATAACGAGAAGCTACTTTAGGCTGCTCTTCTTTTTTAATGCCCATCATTTTTTCAAGCTCTAAAGGAGTAAATGTTTCATTTTTTTCAACAGGCCCCTTGATGTCTGTAAAATCATTTTCTTCCGCCTCATCAAGGACGACATCACATAATGAACGAATTATAAGGAGCCGTGCTTTCAGTTCCTCTTTAGATTGAAGTCCTTTTGCTTTCTCTAACTCCTTTTCTATTTTCGATAATATATTTGTTATCGGGATATTCACCCTATTCCCTCCTCACATAAAAAAGCTTCGTTCATTACTATCTTAACCTATTCAGAATTTTTTTCCATGCTTCGACAAGTATTCACATCTTTTTTCATCTTCTGATAAAATAATGAACGTATTTTAAAAAAGGTAGAATAGGAGGTTCTCATGGAAAAAGCGTTAGTATACTTACAAAAAGTCGGTAATGACACTTGGCTGACTGAAGATGAGCGTCAAAATTTAAAGATTAGCTACCGAATCAAAGATGATGTTATTTATTCTGAACAGTCTCCATTCCAACATGTTATGGTAGTAGACTCATATGATTTTGGTCGTATGCTTGTATTAGATGGAGTTGTTCAAACAACATCAATTGATGGTCATATATATAATGAAATGATTTCTCATGTACCACTTAGCATTCACCCAAATCCTGAAAAAGTATTAATTATTGGCGGCGGCGACTGCGGAGTGGCACGTGAGGTGTGTAAATATCCGAACGTTAAAGAAATTGATATGGTAGAAATTGATGAGCTTGTTGTGAAAGCTTGTAAGGAGCACCTTCCAGAAGTTTCTGGGAACTTAAATGACCCTCGTGTTAACTTCTTATTTATTGATGGAGTGAAATTTGTCGCTGAAAAAGAAAATGAATATGATGTAATCATTGTTGATTCTTCAGACCCAGTTGGTCCAGCGGAACAACTATTTTCTAAAGAATTTTATACAAACCTCCATCGCGCTTTAAAGGAAGACGGCGTCATGGTTTGCCAAAGTCAATCACCATTATTCCATTTAGATGTTTTAAAGCAGTCATATTCTCATATTGATTCTCTTTTCCCTATTACTAAGCTTTACACAGCTGTTGTACCAACATATCCTGGTGGAATGTGGAGCTTTACCATTGGTTCTAAAAAATACGAAAATGTTCATGAGACAAACTTCTCAAAGGATACAAAATATGTCAATCAAGATATTTTAGAAGGTTGCTTTAAGCTTCCTGCGTTTTTGAAAAAAGAATTAGAAAAATAATGTACATCAATAAAGGCTGTCCTAAAATGAGTTTAATAGGGGACAGCCTTACTATTTAGTCATCTAAAAATGACGGATTCTAGTTTATATCATCATTTGTTATTTGCCAGTCAATTTCTTCTTCCCCAATCTGTTTTAAAAACGCATTGGCTCTTGAGAACGGTCTTGATCCAAAAAAGCCCCGATTAGCAGAAAATGGTGATGGATGTGGTGATTCAATAATAAAATGACGATTTGTATTGATCATTTCTTTTTTCGCCTGTGCATGCCTTCCCCATAAAATAAATACAACGGATCTTTCTCTACTGTTTAATCTCCGAATAATTTCGTCGGTAAACTGCTCCCATCCTTTTCCCTTATGAGAATTTGCTTGTCCTCTGCGAACAGTTAACACGGTGTTTAATAATAATACTCCTTGCTTCGCCCATTTAACGAGGTAACCGTGATTGGGTGGCTCGTATCCTAAATCATTTTTAAGCTCTATGAAAATATTTCGTAAGGAAGGCGGTTGTTTAACACCGGGTTTAACGGAAAAACTTAAACCATGTGCTTGATTCGGACCATGATATGGATCTTGACCAAGAATGACAACTTTCACCTTATCATAGGAGGTATAATGTAGAGCATTATATATATCATGCATATCAGGAAAAACCGTATAATGAGCATATTCTTCCTTTAAAAACTCCCGCAAGTTTTGGTAGTAAGGCTCGCTAAACTGATCCTTTAAAATTTCCCACCAACTGTTTTTTAGTATTTGCTTCATCTACAAAGCTCCTTCCTCATCCACAATCTCACTAAACTCATCATAAGAGGGAATTTGTTTCTTTGTCAAAAAGCACATGAGATGCATCTTATTAAAACATTTAAAAACTTTGTTCATGAGCTCTTTCTTACATATAGTAAGCCTAGACTTATCATATTTTTAAATATACTACCTTGAAAGTTTTAAAAAAAAAATTAAAAAATTCGAAAATGATAAAGGTATTAGTTGTATAAAAACAGAATATTAATTAGGTAAGTACACTTTACGAACATTTTTCGAATACTTACTCGTACTACCCACCCCTTACATTTCACGAATTAGAACGAATACCTCATTTCACAACTCCCAAGAACGAAAGTGTAGCCATTTAAGTATTTTAATTTTTATGGAAAATATGATTAAAAGGAGTGATGTTTTTTGTTAAATCGTGATGTCATGACAAGCCGTTGGGGAAACAAAGAAATTGTCACAAGTCCTTCACATGGAATTATTAAAAAAATATTAATTCCACCTAAAGGACGAATTTATGAATGGGAGCCTATGATTTTAATTCAAACGGATCAAGGACAAGAATTACAAATAAGTGTAGGGTTAAGTGGAATTATTGATTTATTTACAGTTAAGGAAGGAGACCGTGTCGTTCCTGGTTCTGTTATCGCCTACATTCATGAAGATTTAATGATTTCGGGTAGTGATTAAAAGAAGAATGAAAAGAATATAAACTCTACTAACCTTTTCCACAAACGATACCACTTTTCCCCTTCGTTTTCATTACCCTTTGTCATATTTCTTAACTACTTGCTTTTTCTATCCTAATTTCGAAATAATTTCATTAGAATACGCTAATTTGCTCTTTAGCCCCGTGTAAATGGGGCCAAACTTATTTTTAACATATTGGAAGCTGGGGGATCGTTAAAACATGAAAAATGTCATCATCACCGGTTCATCAAGTGGATTTGGAATGCTAACTGCTATTCAACTGGCAAAAGAAAATTTTCATGTATATGCCACAATGAGAAATGTACATAAAAAGAATGAATTATTACGATTAGCTGAAAAGCATCATGTAACCGAAAACATCACGGTTTGGCCTTTAGATGTTACATCTAATCAATCCATAAACCATTTCAAAGAACGACTTTTACAGCTTAATCATATCGATATATTAATTAATAATGCTGGTTATGCTGTTGGGGGGTTTTGTGAGGATTTATCAATTGAAAAATATAGGGAGCAGTTTGAAACGAATGTCTTTGGTCTCATTGGCGTCACCCAAGCTGTTTTACCATTGATGAGAAAAAAGAAAAATGGAAAAATCATCAATATTAGTAGTATCTCTGGACAAATGGGGTTTCCAGGCTTATCTCCATATGTTTCTTCAAAGCATGCCATTGAAGGATTTAGTGAATCGTTACGCTTAGAATTAAAGCCATATGGGATTGATGTTGTTCTCGTTGAGCCTGGTTCCTATCAAACGAATATTTGGTCAAATGTTGATTCCATTTTAGACTATGTGAATGAAATAAAATCACCTTATGAAACTTATATCAAAATAATTGAAAATGAAATTCAAAAAGAGCAAAAAGCTTTTGGTGACCCGCTCGAAGTAGCTTTACTCATTACAGCTTTATGTAAAAAAAATCAAATTCCAAAGCTTCGTTATCCTATCGGGAAAGGAGTAAGAGCCAATCTATTCATCAAGAAGTTACTTTCATGGAAGCAGTGGGAGAGGCTAGTTTTTAAAAAGCTAGGTATCGAACGAAACAATAATATTGTTAAATGAAGAAAACATGACGATCATTAAGTCTTGAAATAGTTTCTTTCTAATTAACGTCTTGGGTCGCCGGCCCTGCTGTGGCGGCGGAAGCCTCCTAGCAGGTCCTCCAGCGCCCTTCGCCGAAGGCTGGCGCTTTGCGCTGGCGCTTGAAGCTAGACATGAAATGACAATATGTATAGATTCCTTCGTAAAAACGATATAAATTCTGATATATGAACAAAAGCGCAGGATGTTCGCCCAGCGGCGTAGAAACTGGACCATTTCAGGAGGAGATAAAGGAAACTCGGGCGAGTAAATGAGTCGATGTTGACTTATCGTACAGATGAAATGGGAAGTTTGCTAGCCGCTAACGCCCGAAGCTAGACGTAACATCGATGAATAAAGTTGTCCACAAGTTGTAAATTTATAATTTCCTAAACAATAAAAAAGCTGACCCCCTATCTTGGGGTCAGACTTCACCACGCTTTTGTTCAATCATTTTACGGACTCTTCGATTTAATGATTTAATCATCCATTCCTTAAATAGTTCTCTTTTTTCGTCCATTGTTAAAAAGTATTGCTCTCCTGCTACTTGTCTTGCCTTTTTCGTCACTTCACTCATCGATAGTGCAGCTGCAACAGATATATTTAAGCTTTGTACAAATCCATTCATAGGAATGATAAACGTTCCATCCGCTAGGTCGATTGCTTCATTTGACACACCACTATGCTCATTACCGAAAATCAGAACCGTTGGCTTCGAAACATCTAACTCTTCAACCGGGACAGCATCATCACTTAAATGACTAGCAAAAATTTGATAGCCTTTTTGACGCAAATCTTGGATCGCAGTTTCAATATTTGGCTTACGATGTATCGTTAACCATTTGTCAGCACTTTTTGTAATTAATTCATTTGGAGAAAATGGAGCACGCCCTGTTACAATGGTTGTATCTTGAATCCCGAAAGCATCTTGTGAGCGAAGAACAGCCGCTTGGTTATGTCCATCATCAACTGCCTCTAATAAAACGGAGATATACCTTGTTCGCTCATTTAATACATTATATAAACGCTTTAAGCGATCAGGAATGATTAATTCTACAATATCACGATCTTTTTCATCTACAATTCCTTCTTCAAATAGCTCTGATACAAAATGTAGGTACTCACTTTGTGAATAAATTGTGCTCATATGCTTCCCCCCTATCTATTTATCCACATGAGCAAACCCTCTTACATTATACTTTTTTCTCGTAAATTGTCTAATGTTCTACAAAAACCGACAGAAGTCACCAAATTATCCACGTTTATTCACAAAGAATCCCCGAAATACAAACAGCTTATCCACAAAAGTTATCCACATATTCACATAAACCATCCACATTTTGTGTGAGTACATTCGTTCGCTACAAAATATATTTATTTTTTACCTAGATTTATCCACAATTTGTGAAATGAATATTAACTTATTATAAACAAAAAATAGCAATCTCCTCAAAGGGGAAGATTGCCATTTATATATACATATTTTATTTTAAATTAAACCCTTTTCTTTTAACAAAGTCTTTCATATACATGCGTTTTGGATTAGATAACGTACTTGCCATTTGTCCTGTCCACGTATCCTTTCGTTTTCCTTTCGTTCTTTCCTCGTAGTAATGGGAAATGACTTTATTATACTCCTTCAGCTGCTTTTCATAAATGTTGACGTCTTGTTGATACGTTTCCTCATGATAAATATGTTCAAGTGGTAACCGCGGCTTCTTGCTTGATTCTTTAGCAGGATATCCAACGGTTAATGCAAATAACGGAATAACTCTATTCGGAAGCTTTAATAATTTGGATACTTCTTCCGAATGGTTCCGAATTCCACCAATATAACAAATTCCAAGACCCATTGATTCAGCTGCCAAAGCGGCGTTTTGAGCAGCTAAAGCGGCATCAATTAAGGCAACCATAAATTTTTCTGTACTCTCAAGAGAAAGACTTACATCTACTTTTTCCATTCTGCTTGCAACCTCATGTCGAAATAAATCAGCACAAAACATAAATAGATGACCACTTTTTTCGACATAGCTTTGGTTTCCTGCAATTTCGGCAAGTTTTTTCTTTTTTTCTTGATCCTTAATCCCAATAATCGAATACGCCTGCATATAGCTTGAGGTTGATGCAGCTTGGGCACATTTTACAATCGTTTTAATTTGCTCATCCGTTAATGGCCTATCTTCAAATTTACGGATCGAACGATGATTTAAAATCGTCTCAATTACTTGATTCATATAAAAAACCTCCATTTCTGTGTGAAACTGTTAAACTGTAGTTTACGATGTTCTCTTATATATACTACTCACCTATTAACAGAGTCTACTTTTTAAATAGGAAGGGTATTGCCCAATGAGGCTGATTATGTGGTGGTAGTTCAAGAAATACCTATATATCGATGCAATACGCGATCAACTGCCTGACCATAGGTTTCCCCAAACAAGTTTAAATGAACGAGTAAATAATAAAGCTGATATAACTCTTTGCGCTCCTCATATTCTTTTGATAATGGCAGGATTTCTTGATACGTTTGAAAGAATCTTCTAGAAAATCCTCCGAAAAGTTCAGTAAAAGCTAATTCAAATTCATAATGACCATAAAAGGCTGCAGGATCAATTAAATATGGCCTTCCAATTTTACTTGAAATCCAATTTCCTCCCCATAAATCCCCATGTAACAAAACTGGTTTACAATTTTTAGGCAACCACTTATGTAATTGATCAAAAAGTTTGATTAAGTTTTTTCTTCGTAATGGATTTAATCGACCCTTTTGCTCTGCTAATATGAACTGAGGTTTAAGCCTTTTTTCAAGGTAAAAGGAAATCCAATCGGAATATAAACCATTTGCCTGTGGTAATGTCCCTATATATTGATCTTCCTCTAACCCGAAATAATCTCCTTCTGATTGGTGCATATTGGCTACTCCTTCTGCAAGAGCTTTAGACACATCTTCATTTTTAGATCCCTTTTCTATCCATTCTAAAATTAGGATTCCTTCATTTTTCCCAAAATGACTTACATAATAGACTTTCGGAACAGAAATGGTATTTGTTTCTCGAATTTTTTCCAATCCGTCTGCTTCTTTTTGAAAAAAATCAGAAGGAACATGTCGGTTATATTTCACAAAATATTGTTCATTTTTTGTTTGAACAAAATACGCTTCGTTAATATCACCACCCGATATGGGTTGGATGTCTTGAATAGAAGATAAATCACCTATTAAATTTAAATGTTTTTCGATTAAATCCTTCATTTTAACCACCTTCTATTTCGATCCATTGTCATGTATAAAATATAGCACGTATAATCAAAATTTTCGAACTATTTTAATATAATATTTTTAAATGTTTGAATTTTTAAGAATATTTGGTATAATTTTCTTTAATAAGTTGGAAAGCGCTTTCTAACTAAAGCCTATTGTTTCATTTTACTCAAAATTTTAACTTTTATTTTTTATATTGAGTCTATGATTATTATTGTATTAAAATAAGTTTGTTTTCATAAATATAAATTCGTAGTAAAGGGGTTATTACGTTGAATCATAAAATCACAACAAATCATCTATTATGGTTTCTCATACCGTCACTTATAGGAATAGTCCTATTTATGATACCTATTTCTTATAATGGTGGCATAACCATTCCAATAGCGATCTTTTCTAATTGGCTACAAACGTTGTTAGAAGGAAAGCTCCCTACGATTATGACTATTATTATTTCAATTACATTAATTGGTAGTGTTATAGCTAAAGCTGCGAAGCCTGCTTTTGTCGAAAATAGTCCGTTCTTAAAGTCGTTACTTGATGTCCATCCTGTTTGGTTTATGGCTCGTATTCTTGCAACCATTTTTGCTTTTATGACACTATTCAAAATTGGCCCAGAAGCCGTTTGGTCTGATGCAACAGGCGGTCTATTATTAGAAGGTTTATTACCTGTATTATTCTCTGTATTTTTATTCGCTGGGTTATTTTTACCTCTTCTATTAAACTTTGGATTACTTGAACTATTTGGCGCATTATTAACAAAAGTGATGCGTCCACTATTTAAATTACCTGGTCGTTCCGCAATCGACTGTATTGCTTCATGGCTTGGTGATGGTACGATTGGTGTTTTATTAACAAGTAAGCAATATGAAGAAGGATATTATACGAAACGTGAAGCCGCTATTATTGGAACAACATTCTCCGTTGTTTCGATTACCTTTAGTTTAGTTGTTATTACGGAAGTCGGACTTGGTCATATGTTTGTTCCATTTTATTTAACAATTTTATTAGCAGGTTTTGTAGCAGCAATTATTACACCAAGAATTCCACCTTTATCTCGAAAGTCTGATACTTACTATAATGGGAAAAAAGCAGAGGATATGAAAGAAGCGATTCCAAGTGGATATAGCCCATTCCGTTACGGCCTTGAACAAGCCGTTAAAGCTGCTGAAAAGAATAGAAGTGTTTCGAAGTTCTTCCAAGAAGGTGTAAAAAACGTACTTGATATGTGGATGGGGGTTGCCCCAATTGTTATGGCGCTTGGTACATTAGCCTTAATTGTTGCTGAGACTACACCTGTCTTTAAATGGTTAGGTATGCCGTTTATCCCGATTCTTGAAATCATGCAAGTTCCAGAAGCACAAGCTGCATCGGAAACGCTTTTAATCGGGTTTGCAGATATGTTCTTACCAGCCATAATCGGTACAGGTATTGAAAGTGAAATGACTCGCTTCATTATTGCTTGTATCTCGGTTACACAACTTATTTACATGTCTGAAGTTGGTGGCTTATTATTAGGCTCAAAAGTTCCGGTAACATTCTGGGATCTAATTGTGATTTTCTTAATCCGTACATTTATCACACTTCCAGTTGTTGTTTTAGTGGCGCATATGATTTTTTAATATTTAGTGGGGCCAGGCCCCATTCAAAGAGGTCAATCTATTGGTTGATCTCTTTTTTATACTAATTAAAACATTTATTGAAATGGTTGAAGCTAGTTTAGACAGAATTTGTTACATTGAATGATTATAAAACTATTTACATATTATTAGCAAAATACAATAATTTTACAGAAAAGGTTTCATATAACTTTTTAAACTTTATTCAAATGCTAAATAATGGTATTATATGATTTAAATAGGTAGATTTGGTTCATCACCATAACTTGGGGTTTCTTATGTAAAAAACACACTTTTTCCATATATGGATATAAAAGAAGCGAAACTCTGGTATCGTAATTGTTGACTATACAAACCACGATAGGAGTTTTCACTATGTACAACCAGTTTTTATCAAATCTATTCTGCCATTATCATCTTTTTTGAGATTTCCATGCCTTCTAATGAAGATCCATCCGTATTTTTCGATTCAAGCAGACCTCAATGCATTCTTTGTCCCATTTGCTTTTGGAAAACCTATCTCCATGATAAACTAAGTCGTTTTCGTCATAGTTATGCTTGGCACGTTGGCACACTTTGGAATGAATTAGAAGTGCCTAGACAACGTTGCATCGGATGCCTTGAAAAGACGAGACGCAATTTAAAAGGAGAAAAAAAACATCATAAGGCGATTTATAGTAAGTTTCCGAATAAATTTAAACCTATTCCTTTCGCATGAAAATACTGCTAAGTCGGTAAGAAATAACTCGGGTAAAGAATTTTTTTCAAAAGGAGAGATATTTAGTATGAGGAAGTTTCTTTTACCTATTATTATGCTACTAATGCTAGGGTGTATTACAAGCTTTCTATTGGGAAATTGGAAGCTTGGAATAGGAATAGGTGTTGTTCTTACATGGGTTCTAAAAGAAGTAGCTCAATATTATTCTGACAAAAACCAAGTTTATTTATTTGAAAAGAACAAACATGGTGACAGAAGAAGTTACAAAAAATATGGTGATTAACTAATAAATATTACTATTAATCGCAACAAGAACCCCTTTTTAATAGGATGAAGGGAGAGAGCCTATTGAAATACATTACTGCGGTTCTATTTTTAATCTTTGGGTGTATAGCCTGTTCATATCAAACGGAAATATTGAATAAGCAAGAGGAAGAATTAACTGACCAAAAAGAGAGTGATAGCGTAACGGTTAAGGCCGGAAATATCGAATATGAACTTCACAATACTAGTATCACTTCGAAAGACCAAATCAAGAAGCTTGAAAAAGAGATTATTGAAATGACAGAACTAATTCAAAACACTGTGCAGACTAATTATAATCCTTCCAAAAAAATACATATTTCATTACATAATGGGCCAGGAGTTTCAACTGGTTTTCGGTCCAATATTAAGCTTTACTTTATCATAGAAGAAAAATATCCTTTAGTCCATGAACTATCTCATACTTTACTAGGTTATGGTGAAAATTTTAGCGCTGAATCCGGATATTTTACCCAAGAAGGCTTTGCAGTCTATATGCAAACCAAGTATGGAAAGCCTAGTTTTCCTAATTATGGAATATCAGAACATAACATAATGAGATATCTTATAAAATCTCATAGAAATATTCCGTTGTATAAGTTGATTGAAGATAAGTCAGATGATGAATTGTTTAGACCTCTAGGTACTACACCCCAAGACTACGCTTTGGTATGGCTCAGTTATCTTCATGCTGGTTCCTTTGTTAAATATGTATTTGAGACATACGGGAATGAGAATTTTGAAAAGATTTACAATAAGACGAATTTGGCTAATGTTATTGAAGAGAATTATGGGAAATCTATTGAAACATTAGAAAAAGAATGGATTAATTACATTCTTGAAAATGAGACCGATTTAACAACAGAAGATAAAATGAAGATCGATGACTTTTATTCAATAATCTCAAGTATAAAATCTATTGATGATCAAGTTTTCAAAAGATAAATACATTCTTAATTGATATTTAGTACAACGAATTAAAAGTTTTATGGTACTACTTTTAGATATTGTGAAGAAGTATTTAGAACAATTTACTGACATGTTAAATAACAGCTATAAAATTTCTGATGAAATAAAGGTTTTTCAAATAGAAGATTGAGATTATACGAGAACTGAAAATACCTTACCTTTTGACAGACTTTCGGCGAAGGGCATTTGGAAACCTGTGAGGAGTCTTTTGCAACCATAGCAGGGCAAAGCCGATAGAGCTTGGAAGCTAGAGAGCAAAACCTACAACCAAGTCACTTTAACACTTTACTTAAACTTTCTAAAATGATAAAAAGAGACCGTTCCATATTCATGAAACGATCCCTTTAGAACGTTATGATTAATGCATATTTGTCATGACCCAATAAGAGCCATAAGCTATGACAATCGCAATAAAGGCTGCGGATGCCATTTTAGCAATTTGCCATCCACCGTCTCCTTCTTTAATATGCATAAACATAAAAAGTTGAACGGCAGCTTGTAAGAAAGCAAAGGCAAAAATAATGATGACAATGGTTTGTAAAGACAGGTCTGTATAAAGTGCTACTCCTACCGCTAAAAAGGTTAAAACAATAGAAAAGACAAAGCCTATAATATGTGACCAAGGAAATTTGTGTTGTTCATTCTGTTTCTTCATGATCCCACCAACCCTACAAGGTAAACACCTGTAAAGACGAAAATCCAAATAAAGTCTAAAAAGTGCCAGTATAAGCTAGAAATAAACACTTTTTTCGCTGTATCAGGTGTTAGTCCTCTTTTCCAAACTTGTAGAAGAATTAATATCATCCATCCAATACCTAATGTTACGTGAAGACCGTGCGTACCTGTCAAAAGATAAAAGGAAGACCAATATGCATTTGTGCCTATTGTGGCACCTTCATGAGCGTAATGGATAAACTCATAAATTTCCATGACTAAAAAGGCTAATCCAAGAAGTAATGTGATAATAAGCCACATATTCATACGTTTTACTTCATGTTTTCTCATTTCATGAATGGCAAGTCCACACGTAAAACTACTTGTTAATAATAGTAAGGTCATGATTAATGTGCCTTCGATTTCAAAAAGCTCACTTGGGAGAGGGCCACCACCTACATGGTGATGACCGTGTCCTCCTAAAACGTTATAGCTATAGATTGTAAAGTATGTTGCAAAGATGGTTGCAAATAGTGCTACCTCTGCACCTAAGAATATCCAAAAGCCAAAGATATTTAAACGACCAATACTTGATTGATATTCTAACGGCGTGTTAGGACCAACAGATCCACTTACTTGTGCCATCACTCACGCCTCCTTATATTGTTTATGATTATGCTCTGTTTTAATAATCTCATCAACCGTTACATAGTAGCCTTCATCCTCTTTATGAGAACGTAAGGAGCGGTAAATCATACATAATAGAACACCAATACCACCCAAAATAGCCATCCACCAAAGCTTAAATACTAAGCCAAATCCAGCAACGAAGAAAAAGACTGACATAACAAAAGGTGTTCCAACATTGCTTGGCATGTGAATTGGCTTATATTCAACAAAAGGTTTTTGACCTGCTTTTTGTTCTTCTTTCATGATCCAGTATGCATCGAGACCTTTTACTTCTGGAATAACAGCGAAATTATAATGTGGTGGAATCGCTGTTGTTGTTGCCCATTCAAGCGTACGTCCAACGCCCCATGAGTCACCAGTCATGTCTCTTTCTGCATAACGGAAGCTATAGATAATGTTGTAAACAAGAACTAAAAATCCAACTCCCATTCCAACTGCCCCAATTGTGGACACTACGTTCAAGAATGTCCAATCATTTTCAGGTCCGTATGTGTAAATACGTCTCGGCATTCCGTCAAAACCAAGTAGGAACTGTGGTAAGAAGCATACATTAAATCCGATTGTAAATAACCAAAATGTCCATTTACCAAGTCTCTCATCTAATCGATGACCGAACATTTTTGGATACCAGAAAACTAACCCTGCGAAACATGCAAACACGGTTCCGGCAATAAGTGCGTAATGGAAGTGCGCAACTAAGAAGTATGTGTTATGGAATTGGAAATCTGCCGCAGCCATTCCAAGCATAACACCTGTTACCCCACCAATGACAAACGTTGGAATGAATCCAAGGGACCAAAGCATTGGAGTTTTCAGCTCAATACGGCCTTTATACAAAGTAAATAGCCAGTTAAAAATTTTAATTCCCGTCGGAATCGAAATCGCCATTGTCGTAATGGAGAAAAAGTTGTTTACAGCTGCACTTCCTCCCATTGTGAAGAAGTGGTGTACCCAAACAATAAAGCTTAAAAATGAAATCGCCACAATGGATATAACCATCGATTTATATCCAAATAGCGTCTTCTTCGCAAAGGAAGAGATAATTTCCGAGAAAATACCAAATGCCGGTAAAATGACAATGTATACTTCTGGATGTCCCCAAATCCAGAAAAGATTCGACCAAAGCATTGGCATTCCCCCATCTGCCAACGTAAAGAAATGTGTCCCAAATAAGCGGTCAAATGTCATTAATGCTAATGTTACAGTTAATACAGGGAATGCAAACACAATAATAAAAGATGCAATGAGCGTTGTCCAAGTAAACATTGGCATACGCATTAATGTCATTCCTGGAGCACGCATTTTAATAATCGTCACAATAAAGTTAATACCAGTTAAAAGAGTACCGATACCTGAAATCTGCAATCCTAATAAATAGTAGTTAACGCCTGGTCCTGGACTACCCTCTATAGCTAGCGGAGCATAGTTTGTCCATCCAGCATCTGGTGACCCCCCAAATACGAAGGAGATGTTAAATAAAAGGGCACCAAAGAAAAAGGACCAATAACTTAAAGCATTTAAATATGGAAAAGCAACATCTCTTGCTCCAATTTGTAATGGAACGACAATATTCATGAGACCAAATAGAAATGGCATAGCCATGAAAATAATCATAATGACTCCGTGAGTCGTAAAAATCTCATTGTAGTGTTGAGATGACAAAAAGTCATTATTTGGAACTGTCAATTGTGCTCTCATTAAAAGGGCGTCAACACCACCACGGAATAACATGAGGATGGCCGCAATAATATACATAATTCCAATTCGTTTATGATCAACGGTTGTTAGCCACTCTGTCCATAGCCACTTCCATTTTTTATAATAAGTAAGAACGGCAATTATACCGATAACTGTTAGAAAAATCATGATATTAGCCGTAAGTATTAAAGGGTCATCTAAAATTAAGTTTTCTTTAATAAAGGAAAACATCTTTACTTCCCCCTTTCTCATTCATGATGATCATGAGATTCATGATCGGTTGTATTTTTTTCATTTACATCATGACCATGTGAATTTCCTGTAACTCCATATTTTTCACGAACATTCATTGCATAAGTACCAGAGTCAATACCATGGTCGACAATATCTAAGTGAGTGTTGGAGAAAGTGAGTTCTTCAACCGTACCTGGTAGCATTAATTGTTCATATTTATCCTCTGTTAATTTTGGGGCAATTTCTTTTGTCTCTTTTACCCACTTTTCATATTCTTCTTTTTCTAAAGCAACAAAGCGAAACGTTTGATGAGCCATTTTTTCTCCAGTAAAGTTGGAGTTACGTCCTTCATATTCACCTGGTTCATCTGCTTGTAGGTATAGATTATTCACCATTCCTGGCATTCCATAAATCTGTCCACCAATTTGTGGAACCCAGAAGGAAGCCATAGAGTCAGCAGCTGTTACTTTGAATAAAATCGGATGGTCTTCCGGAACATTCACATAATTAACGGTTTCAATATCTTCTTCCGGATAACTAAAAATCCATTTCCAATCAACCGCTGTGGCATGTATAACGATAGGCTCTTTATGTGAAGTCGCCTTAGGAGGATCTACTAATTCATAGAGGACCTTCCCATTCGGTACTGCTAAAGCAATGACAATCAAAACAGGAATAACTGTCCAAATGATTTCAAGTTTAGTACTACCATGCATATGAGGATCGTAATCATTCTTGTTAAAGTTTTTACGATCACGATACTTGATAACAAAATAGGTAAATAGAACAAATACAACAACCATGATAAAAAGCATAAACCAAATTGATAACCAGATTAATTCACTTTGTGTTTCAGCAACAGGACCTTTTGGGTCAAATAAAACGTAATTGCTACAGCCACTTAAAAACAAAGAAGTGAACGCAACTAACGCAAACACATGAAGTTTAAGTTTTTGAAACATTGTTGTTCACTTTCCTTTCTCAACATCTCTTCAATCTCATGTTCAATCATCCATTGGAACGTAACTAAATACACCTTTATGTGATTTATATCACACTTTGAACGATAAAAAACCTGAGTTCAAAAAACGGTCAAAAAACGATAATATTTTTGTAAAATATTCGTCACAGATTCGACACAAATTAGTGATAAAAATCAATATAAGGAAAATATTGCGTTTTCAATGAAGACTAAAATATGTGTATTTAATTTTATTTTTTTAATAAAATAATTTTTTGAATATTTATACCAAACAAAACAAGCTGTTCAAAGACAGCCTCAGTTTGTAGACAAAATGATTTATAATTATTCAAAAATGCTTGTTATTCGAGATATTAGTACGATGGGAGGGAAGTAACCATACTGATAATGAGCATTTAAAGAGGATAATAACAATTAATGTAATTTTTGGACGATTGGCTGTTAAAAGAGCCTCGGTTCATCTTTGTATCGCTTCATGTAACAAACGTGTCAATAATTCAACTGATTTCGGCTCAAATGATGATTTAGGTTTTACAATAGAAAAGGAGCGGGAAAAAGGTGTATGGGGTACCGAAAGCTTCGTTAACGTTTTAAGTGTTAGTTCCTTTTGAACAGCCCACTTTGATAGAAAAGTAACTCCAAGCCCTGCTTCTACTGATTCTTTTATAACTTGAGTACTTCCAAATTCCATCTTATTTGTTTCTTTCATATCAAGGTAATACCATAACATCTCCGTTGCTTCCCTCGTACCTGAACCTTCTTCTCGAATAATCCATGTTACATTTTGTAAATCATCTTTTGCAACTGTTCCCTTTTTTGCTAATGGATGGTTTGGCGATACATAAACATACATGAAATCTGTCGCAAACGGTTCAATCAAAATTCCCTTTCTTTGATATTTACTTTCTATAATACCAATATCTAACTGTTGATTAGCTACAAGCTCTGATATTTCTTTTGAATTGGCGATTGTTATGGTAGGTGTAATACGAGGAAACCGATTTCTTAATACTGATATAATAGAAGGTAATACGTACTCACCAAAAGTATAACTTGCTCCAATGTTCATTTCCCCACTTGGCTGATTCGTTAAGTCGTCGATTAGCCTCTTCATTTTTGTATACTGTGAAAGAATTTCCTTGGCATGATAGTAAACAATTTCGCCTGCTTTATTTAAGCGAACATATTTATTCGTACGGTCTAGTAATTTAACTCCTATTTGATTTTCTAATGCTTGAATATATTGGCTAACGGCAGGCTGAGTCATATGAAGCTCTTCTGCAGCACGAGAGAAGTTTTTCTTTTCAGCAACAGTGACAAAAACAAGCAAATGTTGATCCATTTCATCCACTCTTTCTATAAGTATTCACTTATTATAATTATACTGATTATTTATTTTTCTTATCATTAATTTTCACATATGCTTACATTAGAAAAGTAATGACCTGTCTAAAGGAGAATGATGATGAGTTTACTTTTAAAAAAAATGGAATCTAAACAATCTTTAGCTCAATCCCCTTTTCAAAAGATTGCTCATTTATTGCCTGGACTATTGTTTACAAGCTTTTTTGCTACAATTAGCTGGGGACTAACGTATATACCTGTTTTTCAACCAATAGGGGCTATGACTCTATCAATTTTATTTGCGATTCTTTTTCGTCATTTCATCGGCTATCCAGAGAAGATAAAAGGTGGAATAGATTTTACAGCTAAAAAGCTGTTGAGACTAGCGATTATCCTTTTTGGAGTAAAATTAAATATTCATTTATTAATACAAAAAGGAGTTGAGCTTCTCCTAATTGATGCGCTTGTTATTACATTTTCTATTTTCATGACCGTATGGATCGCAAAATTATTAAAAGCTAATCTAACCATTTCGCTTCTTTTAGGAGTTGGTACAGGAGTGTGCGGAGCTGCAGCTATTTTAGCTGTTTCTCCTATTTTAAGGTCAAAAGATGAGGATACAGCCCTTTCAGTTGGTATGATTGCACTCATCGGAACAGTATTTGCCCTTTTTTATTCTTTTTTACAACCGTTTTTATCGCTAACTAACTATGAATATGGAATTTGGTCCGGAGTTAGTTTGCATGAGCTTGCCCATGTTGCACTAGCTACTAGTCATCTTGATCAAGATATTTTAGCAATAGCATTTCTTGCAAAGCTTGGGCGTGTGTTTTTACTGATTCCACTTTGCTTTTTATTACTCTATTGGGTCCGAAATAAAGAAAAAAACGAACAACAAGTAGCTATAAGCTTTCCATGGTTTTTAATCGGTTTTATCGTCATGAGTATTGTTGGAAGCCTCCTATCAACCTATCCATTCTTCAACATGCATATATTTGAGCCAATGGGTAATATTTCATCCTTTTTATTAACAATGGCCATGGTTGGACTGGGATTAAATGTGAATCTAAGAGAGTTAAAGTCGAAAGCCTTAAAACCATTTTTATCTCTCGTTATAACTTCAATTCTATTATCCTTTTTGACATTTTTAATCGTTCAATAGCTATTAGGCTGTTGGAATCGTCTATTCTGGGCATTTGCGTTATCTATTCTTCCACTTACATGAATCTATATAGGTGGACTTTCGACACTGCAAACAGCAAACATTGTCGGTGGATTTCCACTAATATTAATTACAACATTACTTTCTATTTCTTTTGTAAAAGCTATAAAACACGATCACTCCAGTGAACAACGAATCAATCGATTAACAAAGAAAAAAAAATCATAAAAAATTTTAAAGGGAGTCACGGTACATATGTGACTCCCTTCTTTACTCGTTTCAGAAAGTTAAGTTCAATAAAGTTTTAAAGTGATTTCTTTAAAGGTTGGTGTCTAGCTCCAAGCATCATCGGCTTCGGTCGCTTCGGCCCTGCTGTGGCAACAAAAGCCTACTCGCAGGTAACTCTTCGCCCTTCGGCGATAGTTGGGTGCTTTGCGCTTTACTTGTTAACCAGCCATGCTTATTTTCTTTTTTAATTTTGTTAACATATCCGCTGTCATCTTTTCTAAGTCGTACTCTACTTTAAAGCCCCACTCTTCCATTGCAGCCGTTGCATCAATAGAGTTTGGCCAGCTTTCAGCAATGCTTTGACGAATAGGGTCTACTTCATAATCTAACTTAAAGTCTGGAATATGTTTTCTTATAGCTTTTGAAAAATCTTCTGGCTCAACGCTCATCGCTGTTACGTTAAAGGAATTCCGATGCTTTAATTTGGATGAGTCCGCTTCCATTAACGTAATAATGGCATTTAACGCATCAGGCATATACATCATATCCATATACGTGCCTTTTGCAATATAGGATGTATAAGAGCCTTTTTTAATTGCTTCATAATAGATTTCAACAGCATAATCCGTTGTTCCGCCTCCAGGAGGTGTTACATAAGAAATTAATCCTGGAAAACGAAGACCTCGTGTATCCACGCCAAATTTGTAGTAGTAATAATCACATAAAAGCTCTCCCGAAACTTTATTAACACCGTACATAGTCGTTGGACGTTGGATTGTATCTTGCGGTGTATGGTCTTTTGGAGTAGTAGGACCAAAAGCCCCAATGGAGCTAGGTGTGAAAAATTGACATCTTAATTCTCTTGCCACTTCAAGTGCATTCACAAGTCCGCCCATATTTAAATTCCAAGCTAAAAGCGGTTTAGCTTCAGCTGTCGCTGATAGTAATGCGGCCAAATGAATAATGGTATCCACTTGATATTTTTTAGCGATTTCAAACATTTTTTTATCATCTGTTACATCTAATAGCTCAAACGGACCTGATTGGACAACATCATTATCAACTTCACGAATATCTGTTGCAATCACGTTGTCCTGACCATATACTTCACGTAATTTCATGGTCAGCTCAGAACCAATTTGACCGAGAGCGCCTGTAATTAAAATGTTTTTCATTCCTTATTCCCCCAAAAATTTGATCGTTCTATATATTTCAAATAACGCCTAGTTCTTTTCCAACCTTTTCATAAATCGCAATAGCTTGATCAAGCATTTCTTTTGTATGTGCTGCTGTTGGCATATTGCGAACACGGCCTGTACCTCTTGGAACTGTTGGGAATACAATAGCTTTGGCATAAACGCCTTCTTCATTTAACCGTTTACTAAACTCTTGTGTTTTCTTTTCATCCCCAATAATACATGGTGTAATTGGTGTTTCACTTTCCCCAATATCAAAGCCTAAATCTTTTAAGCCTTTCTTTAAATAACGACCATTTTCCCATAAGCGATCTTGAAGTTCTGTGCTATTAGATAAAATGTCAATAGCTTTTAAAGCAGCTGCAACATCTGCAGGTGTCAAAGCTGTTGAGAATAAAAACGGTCTTGAACGAACTTTTAGCCAATCAATTAATTCTTTTTTTCCTGCAACATAGCCGCCAACGACTCCAATTGCTTTCGATAATGTACCAATTTGGAAATCTACTTTATCAGATAATCCAAAATGCTTAACCGTTCCAGCACCATTTCCTAATACACCAGAACCATGAGCATCATCGACATACGTAATTAAATCAAACTCTTCGGCAATCTCAACGATTTCAGGGAGCTTCGCAATATCTCCATCCATTGAGAAAACACCATCGGTAATAACCATAATTTTATTGTATTGTCCGGATTCTTTTGCTTCTTTTGCTTTTTTTCGTAAATCATCCATATCAGAATGGTTAAATCGAATAATTTTTGCTTTAGATAGTCGACATCCATCAATAATGGATGCGTGGTTTAATTCATCAGAAAGAATCGCATCATGTTTGTCCATGACAGCTGAAATCGCCGCCATATTACAGTTGAAGCCTGATTGATAAGCAATAGCTGCTTCTGTTTGTTTAAATTCTGCTAGTTTTTCCTCAAGCTGAACATGTAATTTTAAAGTACCATTTATTGTACGAACAGCCCCTGCACCAACACCATATTCCTTTACCGCTTCCATTGCTGCTTCCTTTAATCTTTCATCTGTCGCAAGACCTAAATAATTGTTGGATGAAAGGTTAATCAGTTCTTTTCCGTCTATTTTAATGGTTGGACCATTTGGACTTTCGATTGGATCGATAACATTATAAAGACCACGTGACTTTAAATCCTCTAAATTTTCCTTTAAAAATTGCTCTAATACATGGCTTGACACCGGAAAATCCCCCTTTTTATCATCATGTATCACTTAAAAGAACAATTGTGCGCCATATGTAGACACTATTAATCCCTTAAATCCTTGTAAAAACAATGTTATTTTATATTTATCTTATCATATACCTTTTAAAATGTTTACACATGAAGGACATTTTTTCGTTTATATTTATTGTCCTTCATTTTTATACCATTTATACCAATAGAAAACCTTTCTTCGAATGATCACCATTGAATTTGAACGTTGATATTAAACTCAGACAACATTGGTGAATTTAACTTCTGTATCTTAATCTTAATTATTCACAAAGGCTGGATGACGCCTGTATCGCTAATCCTTCAAGAGTCTCGCCTTTCGCTCCCAATCCAAATGCAACTATGTTTACGATGTCAATATTTGCAAAAAATAAAAAAGAGACTGTGTCTACAGTCTCAATAACTCTTAATATAAATTGTTGCTTAGATGAGACTCATCTCACCCGTTGATTGTTTCAATTTTTGTATAAATGTCATTTTTTATTTCATGTACTTTTTGAGAATCTATAGCCTTTTCATATATATGTTCTATTTGGTCATGAATCGTTTTAGCCTGATATAAATAAGATGTACCTTTTTTCATTTTATCGGTATATCGAGAAGATATATCTTTTAATTCTCGTGCATACCTTTCATCTGTATCCCTTTTTATCAGCTCTTGGTACATATCAATAATGGAATCATTTTCTCTAGTCGGAAAGTATTCATGAGGTGCTGTACTATCAAAAATAGCAAATCCTAACTTTCGAACAATGACCATATCTAAACTATTAGGATCAAAACCACAATGATAAATTTCAACATCAAATCCGTTTTCCTTTGCTGCACGAGCAATTTTCTTTAACATGGTTGACTTTCCTGAGCCCGGTCTTCCTTTAATGAAATATCTTGTCTGCACATTTTTCGTTAAATCATCAATAAAATCTATAGGTCCAACAGATGTAGCAGCACCTAAAAATCGGTGATATTCACTTGCCTTATGTTTACTAGAATGATGAGGAAATAATTGTTGAATCCACTCTTCTGTCAAACGGTTCGCTTTTTTGAAATCCATATTTTCAATGTAGATTCTCTCCCACTCATCATGAATCGCTAAAGCTTCAGAAAACGCAGTATAAGCTAATTTGTAATAATTTTCCATTTTCTGTTGTAGTTTTTCGATTTCCTCTTGATATTCAAATAATTTTTCCGAATCCCAAATATGATGAAAAGAAATTCTCTTTTGAGCTATATCACTAGGTGTTTTCATGATATAAGGTACTTCCCCATCGATTATCGCAATCTTTAAGCTACGTATGATGATTCCATCTATTAAATGATGATCTGAGGAACAATGAAGCCATTCAATCGAGTGTTGTTTTTGCTCCCAATACATACCAAGATTTTTTAACAAGTCTGATTTTAATGTTTTTGGTCCATCTTCTAAAATATAAACACAATTTAAGCCTTGTAAATTTGAATCTAATAAAGGGTAAAACCCTTTTGCCGTATTTCCCCCTGCAAAATAGTGAAGATGGGTTAGAGACATTCAAACACATCCTTTTTTCATCATCTTATTTCATTTATTACAATATGCAAGGGAATTCATTAGGTGAATGCCTAAAACAAATGTTTCATGTGAAACGTAATGAGGCGAGCCCCATGGCTTAATAAGACAAGCCTCAACTATAAATGTTCTATGCCTTTTCATGTAAACGACTATTTTTCATCCAAGAATAAATAAGAAATCCAAACATTAGACAAAATTGTCCAATAAAAAGAAAGGAATCCCAAAAGTAAGTATCTAATTCCATTGATACGAAATGAGGAAGAGTTTGGTTAAAAGCATAGATGGCTTGAGGTATGTAATACATCATAAACAATAACATTGTGATACCTACCCCAACGAGATAAAAAAGAGAATAAAGTGTAACAACCCTTTGTTCACCATTAAAAGCTTCTAATTGTTCATCGGATTGAGTAAATGGAATCCATTTTCTTAAATTTCGTTTCCCGTTTTCCATTAGGTTATAGCAGCCAGTTATATTTTCAAAAACATAATAGATATCTGTTTTCATATAAAAGCAACATTGAAAGGCTGTGCGCATAAAAACATCCAATACAACTATAGCTAAAATGGCCGCATTAGGCATCAACATCTGTCCAACGAGAGCAACAAATAATAATACTTGATCAAAACACATACCTGCTAAATATAATACATTTCGGTCTTTTGGTGCTAATGACCATGCACGTGATAAATCTGTTTCAAACACAACAAAAAACAAACGATGACCAAGATTCATGGTAGTCGGTAAATCATAGGCTCTTGCAGCTAAAACATGTCCAAATTCATGAATCATAACCGAGCAAAAGGAAATCAATAACCATAAAAAAATATTCATCGTCATAATATCAAAAATAAATATATCCTTATAAGAAGGAGTGAGCTGATGATTTAATATGAGAATTAGGATATTAACTAAAAATAACATTCCATATCCGTAAATGGACCATCGATTAAAAAATAATTGGCCAAATTTTGGGTGAATCCATCTAAAGCTATTCTTTACTACATTCGAATTCTCAACAGAAACTTCTTCTCCATCTATTTCTTTCACTAAATGAAGATCGAGTAACTGATGGGCAAAATCAAGAACTTGAACGTCTTCTTCTGGAAAATTATTTTTTAATAAAGCTTCTACTTCTCCTAGCGTTCTCCCTTCTTGTATGAAATGAATGGCATCTATGCAAATTTGGGGCATTTCATAGTATTCCCCTGATAAAACATCTTCCACAATGTAATGTTTTCGATCTTTCCTTATTTTTAAAAAGAAAAGCTTTATCTTTGAGTTGTAAGTAATCTTCATTACAATAACCCCTTTTTTATTTCGGGAAAGTTATTTAATAGAAATGTTAAAAAAGGATGCTAAATCATTAGCACCCTTCCTTTAAATGTTAGATTTAGCTATTAAAGTGATAAGTATGGTTTACCACCATACCCATCCACACCACCAGCATGTTACCTTTACTTTGTTTAATTTACGGATTTTCATTGTTTTCACCTCCACCTATGATGACAAATTTCCTTTTAAGTATTTTTATTTTTATTAAAAACATAGCTTAAAAAGATTTTTCTTTAAAATTTACTATTCTAGAATTTTCACTCCATGGATATTTATGATAGACTTCTTCCCATTTAGGATAAATTTCTTTAAATAATTCCACTAATTGTGGATCAAACTGAGTTCCCTTACCTTCTACTATTCTTTTATATGCTTCCTCTAAAGGCAAAGCTTTTCTATATGAGCGAGAAGACGTCATGGCATCAAATGCATCAGCAATTGCTGTGATTCGAGCTAGAAGAGGGATATTTTCACCTTGCAAGCCCTCAGGATATCCTTTACCATCCCATCTTTCGTGGTGATATCGAATTATATCAATTCCATACTTTAAACCTTCAACATTTTTCATTACTTCTGCGCCTACAACGGGATGGGTTTTAATAACCTCATATTCTTCTTTTGTTAGCTTCGAAGGCTTCATTAATATATGGTCAGGAATATTAACCTTCCCAATATCATGTAATAAGCATGCATAATTAAATGATTTTAGCTCCTCTGATGAAAACTTCTTAGTAGCTTTAGCTAAAATTAACGCGTACATGGCGACTCGTTCACTATGGCCACGAGTATAGGGATCTTTTAATTCTAGCGTTGTAATAATCCCTTTAACCATTTTTTCTAACTGTTGGTCATAGGCATTACTAATTGCCTTAACATATCCTCTAAATCTATTTAATAAAATAAAAGCTACAACAATTAATATACATAAAAGTAAAATGGGTACAATAACTTTGGAATTTTGTAATACTAATCCAATTATGAAATATTTAATTATCATTCCAAAACAAACAAGTGAAAAATATCTTTTATTAACAAATATAGGTGAAAATAATACTAAAAAAATTTCAACAATATTCCCATTTTGATACTCACGTGTATTTCCAAAATAAATGATTAATTCATTTACCATGCTTAAAATCATGTAAGTGACAAAATAAACATATTTTACAGGGTTAGGCTTTCCTTTTTTAATTAAGTAAATAGCTATCGGTAAAAGTAACAATAAAATAATATAAAACCAGATTCCTAAACCTTCCCGGAATATATTAAAGTTTGGTTGGCCAGTATAGTGAGGTATTACATAGAAAAATAAAATATCGTAGCTAAAACTAATTAAATAAAACAACCACAAAAATAAAACAACAGACCTTTGTTCCTCATGAATTAAAGTGGAGTTGATCATTCCTTTTTTCATGATCGAATACCTCTTGATTTCTCCATTATTTTTTATTAGACAATATGCTCCAAAAACCTTCTAATTTTTTGCATCTTTTTAAAATTTTTTACCAAAACCAAAAATTTACAGGTTGTAGACGTTTGTAAAAAATGTGTAGAAAAATAATTGCATTTTTATTGTTGATATCGGAATTTTTATACAAAAGTTTAGTTGTTAGCTGAGAATTGATACTTTTTGTTCATTAACGGTAATTATTTTAAGTCTTAAGTCTCAATTGATATTGATATTTTTTTACAAATTATAGAGTATAAAGAACTATGAATGAACTTGGATATATTGGTCACAATACAAAAGAAAAATTTACATTGTAAGGGATGGGCTTAATATGGATTTACAATCAGGAAAGTTTTACTGGCAGACGACTTTACCTAATCCCCCGATATATCCAAAGCTTGAGGAAGATATTGAATGTGATGTATTAATAATAGGTGCGGGTAATTCAGGTGCCCAATGTGCCTATTATTTAGCAGAAAGCGGATTAGATATTGTCATGGTGGATAAAAGGAAGCCAGGACAAGGTAGTACTATAACGAATACTGCTTTGATTCAATATTTAGGAGAAAAAATGTTGTTTGAGTTATCTAATCAATTCGGAGAAGAAAATGCAGTACGCCATTTTAAACTGTGTGAGGAAGCCATTAACGAAATTGAACAAGCAACGATGAACTTACCTATTGAATCAGAATTTATACGAAGAGACAGTTTGTACTATGCTAGCTATGAAGAAGATGTCCCTAAATTAGAAAAAGAATTTAAATTGTTAACAAAGCACGGATTTCAGGTTGAATATTGGTCAGAAGAAAAAATTGGACAGTATTTTCCTTTTCAAAAAAGAGCCGCGATTTATTTTCACAATGATGCCGAATTAAATCCATATAAATTTACCCTAGGCTTATTAGAATATGCGAAAGCAAAAGGGACTAAAATTTTTGAGGAAACCGAAATAACAGGGAAAAACATTGAAAATGACCATACTATTTTTTATACAAAAGATCACCATTCGATTAAAGCAAAGTATGTCATTATTGCTGCTGGTTATGAGGTGTTAGAATTTCAAAACGAAAAAAATGCATTTTATGTTAGCTCCTATACAACCATTACAAGTCCAGTAGATGATTTTTCAACATGGCATAATCGCGCGCTCATTTGGGAGACAGCAAGACCTTATGTATACATGCGAACGACTGCTGATAACAGAATCATTATTGGAGGGCTAGATGATAATACAACCTATCCTGAAGATCGTGATTCCAAAATTATGTCCAAGAAAGATTTTTTAATAAAAGAACTGAATAAGCTCTTTCCGGATATACAAGTTGAACCTGAATATTACCTAGGTGCTTTTTATGGATCCACCCATGATGGATTACCGATAATCGGAATGCACAAAGATCAGCCAAATTGTTACTACTTGTACGGCTATGGAGATAACGGAACGGTTTATAGTATGGTTTTAGCCAAAATTATACGTGATCTTATTACGAAAAAGAACAATCCTAATCTCGATTTATACGTGCAAACTCGTCCTATTTTATCGTCATAACGAGAAGGCCCCCACCTCTAATCGCAGTTAGGTGGGGGTAGTTCAAATCATTATTTAAGAAAGCGTAAACCACTACCTATCGGCGACAGGAGCTAAAGACCTTCGAAGAGCTTCTGCCGCCACAGCAGGGCTGAAGTGACCCAAACCGATTGAGTTTTTCCCTAGACACTAATACCTACAATCAAGGCACTTTAACACTTTAATGAACTTAAAATTCCTGAAACGCCAAAAAGGTTGTCTCAAAACGAAAAAGTCTGATCACAAATTACAATTATTGTACTTAATTTGTATTGAATGTGACATCAGACTTTTATGAGACAGCCTTTTTTCCATTTGATTTAAAAGTGTATTGAATTGACTTTCAAAATATATTTCAATTAAAATAACATTTGACTCATGGGTTTTTTGTATGACTCATAAGTTCTATAAAGAACGGAGGTGAATCGGTTGGATTCAAAGGTTGAATTAATTTTAGAGGTAGCTCTATCGTCTTTTTCAGAGAAAGGTTACTATTCTACATCCATGCAAGAAATTGCTGACCAATGTGGTATGTCAAAAGGATCTTTATATAAATTTTTCAAGTCAAAAGAGGAATTATTTATTAAAGTATGTGAATACCAGCAGGATCAACTATTTAAAAAAGCAACCACTATCAATATAAAACAGCAAACATCGAAAAAAGAATGGTTAATGGAGCAAATCATTATATTAATGGAAGATTATTTACAAAAAAAAGATTTTTTTATGATGCAAATGAAAGAAATGCCATTTGATCAAAATGAAAAGCTAAAAGCTTTGAGAAAAAAAATGAAATCTAGGTTTCTAAATTGGCAAAAAGAATGCTTATTTGCTGTATACGGAATGAAAATTGAGCCATTTGTTTGGGATTTAATCATCATCTTACATGGAATGATAAAAGAATATTTATTTTATATTCTTCATACAAACGAATTACAGCTTGTGAGACAATCATCTAAATTTATTGTTGAACGATTTGACTCCATCCTTGAAGATCTACTTCAACAAGAATCCAAGCCTGTATTCACTAGCTCAATTATGAAAAGGACGTCCTTCTACCGTGATGATACTGAATCAAAGGAAGGACTACTTGAAGGTTTGCTTCAGGAGATAAAGCAAAAAATCAATTATATGAAAGATGAAAATAAAAAGGAGTATCTTTTAAGTACTTTAGATTTACTTAAAGATGAAATGAATACACCAAAACCTCGTACGTATTTAATAGATGCCCTTCTTACTTACCTTGAACAAGAAGAGCTTCTGATTGTTTTAGTGAAAAGGTTGCGATCGATCCTAAATTAGGAGGAAAAACAATGGAACATTTAGAACAACGACAAAAAGTCATGATCATGATTGCGGTTATGGCTGCCATGTTTTTTGCTGCTGTAAATATGACAATTGTCGGTACATCATTACCAAAAATCATAGCTAAAATAGGTGGAATGGAATATTTTGATTGGGTCTTTACCATTTACATGTTAACCTCAACGATTACAGCCATGCTTGTTGGTAAATTATCCGATATTTATGGGAGAAAAATTTTTATTTTAATCGGCATTGGCATTTTTACATTAGGTGCTTTTTTATGTGGCTTATCTGAGACGATTGTCCAAATGATTATATATCGAGGTATTCAAGGATTTGGGGCCGGCATGATTATGTCATCTGCCTTTACAACAGTTGGAGATTTATTTTCGCCAAGGGAAAGAGGACGTTGGCAAGGAATGCTTGGAGGCGTATTCGGTTTATCCAGTTTATTTGGTCCAACACTTGGCGGATATATCGTTGACAATTATGATTGGCATTGGGTATTTTGGGTGTTCCTACCAATCGGTATTGTTGCTTTTATTTTAATTTTAAAGCTCTATCCTTCCCATACGGTAAAAGAAAAGGAACCAATCGATTACTTAGGCTCTCTATTATTAACAATCATGATTGCATCTCTTTTATTAGGCTTTACATGGGCTGGCAATCAATACGATTGGGCATCACCACAAATTATTGGAATTTTTTCTTTAACCATTATTTCTTTAGGGTTGTTTATATTAGTCGAATTAAAGGCGAAAAGCCCCGTATTACCACTCTATTTATTTAAAAACAGTGTTTTTACCGTTTCAAATATCGCTGGAATGCTTTTAGGTATGGGGATGTTTGGTACGATTATGTATGTCCCATTTTATGTGCAAGGTGTTCACGGTCAATCAGCGACCGTTTCTGGTCTTATTGAAATGGTGATGACCATATCAATGGTTCTTTCGAGTATTGTTATTGGAAACTTAATTACGAAAACAGGTAAATATAAGCGTTTTGCTTTGATTGGTTTTTTCATTATGATGATAGGATTATTTTTAAATTCGTTATTAGAGGTAGAATCAACCTTAACTCAATTAATTCTTCAGCTAATTGTTATTGGTATTGGGTTAGGGATGAATATGCCAGTTTTCCAAATTACAGTACAAAATGCCGTTAGTCATAAGTTCCTTGGTGTTGCAACATCTGCCATGCAAACGTTCCGTCAAATTGGGGGAACTGTTGGTGTCGCGATATTAGGAGCTGTTATGGGAAATTTAATGGCAAGTGAAATGGAGCAGCTTAGTCAAAACATACCAAAAGCTCCAGCAGGTATTGAACTAAATATAGAAGAATTACAGGATCCGCAAATTTTAATGAATCCAGATGAGCTTGAAAAAATAAAAGAAAGCTTACCATCTGAAATGGCAGTGTTATTTGAACAATTTATTGATATATTGAAAAATGCCTTAAATGTTTCCTTAACAGGGGTATTTTTAGTCGGCGCTATCATTATCCTTTTGGCATTCATTACAACATTATTCTTAAAAGAAATACCGTTAAGAACATCTAATCGAGAAGATGAAGAAAATAAAATAGAAGTAGCACATTAAAAGGGGCTATTTAAAGGGGGCCTGGCCCCTTTAAAGCCCACTTTATAAAGTAAGCACTTAATACTCCCCCGTACAAAACATGTCCAATTAACCATATCAAAATGGCTGATCCTGAAGTAATAGGTGGTGTTCGATCTGATAAAGCCGTTGTTGGATATAATAGAACTCCAATGAGAAAGCTAATGAGAATGGGATAATAAATGATTTGTTTTTTTGTCCAATTAAATTTTAAAATTGCATATAATATCATGATGCTTATAATGACTGATACTACTAGATGAAACGTAAATTCAACCCACTCAGGAAACTTTATTTGATTTAAATAAGAAATATAATCAATGTTTAATAACAACGTATAAACTTTTATATGAAAGTACGCCTCCATTACTTTAAAGAAAAAACCTAAAACTATCCCAGCAACTATTCCTACATACAACCCTTTTAAAACAAATTCTCTCATCATTTTACCTCAAGCGAGATTTCTTCCTTTCCCAGAATCTGAAATATCCATTAGCTGTTCAGGATATGGCTGAAAAAATGTTTGAGCTAACAAATATTCTTGCTCAAAACGTAATGCCCAAGAATAAAGGACACTTACTAAACTACTCTTTGGTTGTTTTTTCTCCCTAAATTTATCAATAAGTGAGAGAAAATATTTTTTCTCGTGTGTGCTAAGCTCTTTAGAAAAATAGCCGAAAATATGATAAAAAACATTAATGTTCGCTTTATAAGAAAATGGACGACTTAACAGGTCTTGTAAAGCTTGTTCGTAATCACGAAACATTTCAGAAACAGGCTTCTTTTCATGATTAGCTAAAATTATACCTAACTTTTTTAGTTTTAGTGGATGAAAAGTCATAAATAAATACTTATTTTCTGTATGAAATTGTATAAGGTTTGAATGAGACTCCGTCTTTTTAATCGCTCGAAATTTGGCAAGTGTAAATAATTTTATAAAAAAATGATCACGTATCGTAAAATTTTTTAACCTTCCTTCATCTTCTACGGCTAAATGACTAAACCTTTGACAAACCTTTTCCGCAAATAAACCGCTTCCCTTTCCTGCTACTTGACCATTCTCTCCTTCATAATAAAACTTTGCATCTTTTATGGCACAGCTTGGAGATCGACTTTTTAAAATAAATCCATCTACTTCTGGTAAATGATGCAAAAATTGATCAGTAAAATCCGTCATTTCTTTTGTGACATCACGATCCGTCGCAGGTTGAACGAGCCTTTTCTCACTTTTGGTTGTAACAATTCGTATAGGGTGTCTTGGAGTTCCTAAGCCAATTTCTACTTCTGGACATACTGGTATAACATGAACATATGGACTAAGACGATTAATCACATCATCTCGAATGATTTCCCCATTATAACGACAAGCTTCAACTCCCAAACACTTACTCATTACAACGACCGGTTTTTCAAAATCCGTCATTTTATCGCCCTACCTTTTTTATATCTAATCCTTTTCTACCAAAAAACTTTACAATATGTCAAATGTTTGTACACAGTTTGTCTATTATTGTATAATGTAAAATCATATTATATAGTATATGGAAGGAAAAAATATTAAATGTACAAATTTTGATATATGAGGATGGGTTATATGAACCAAAAAAAACAATCATTAACCTATAATATTCAACAAGTTTCAAATATTACGGGCTTATCTAAGCAAGTCATACGAAAATGGGAAGAGAGATATCAAATTGTTCAGCCAAAACGATTAGACAATGGGTACCGAATATACAGTCATGAAGAGGTAAACACCCTTCTTTTTGTCAAATCTTTAGTTGACAAAGGTCATTCTGTCAAACAAGCAGCATTACTTGTTCAACAACAGGAAAGACTAGATCAGCTAGATACAAAAAATGAATGGAAGCCTAAACAAGAGGATTCAACTTTAAACGAGTATGTATTACAGCTACTCCAAGAAGGAACTTTTTGTCACGAAACGAATATGAATCGTCTCCTTCAAAAGGCATACCATGCTTATGGATTAAAACCATTTATTAAAAATGTTGTTATTCCATTTTTAAAGGAAGTAGGAGACCGTTGGGAAAAAGGTCATTGGGGTGAATATCAGGAAGCACTAGCTAGCTTAGTGGTACGTGATTTTGTCGTACAGCTTAGAAGAAATTTTAAACATGATGAAAATGCACCATTGATACTTGGCGCATGCTTACCGAATGAACGGCATGAAATACCATTACAAATTATTTTACTTTATGGAATTTTACAAGGATGGAAGCCCGTTATGCTCGGTCCATCCCCAGCACCAAATGCTATTCAATCTACAATCCAAAAACTAAATCCTAAAATAGTCGTTCTTTCAGCTGTTACAACGATTCCTTTTGAACAGGACCCAAATTTACTAAAGAATTTAGATGATTTTGCTACAAATCATCCAAATATAAAATTTTATTTAGGTGGCCCAGGAGCTTTAAAATATACCAAAAATAAAAAATTACAATCAATCCAGGTAACAGAGCATATTGATGATATTTTAAAACAAGATGTAGGTGAAACATATTAAATGAAAAAAGTAATTGTTTGGTTTCGGAAGGATTTACGTATTCATGATAATCCAGCTCTTTATTATGGGTCCAAAGAAGGGATTGTCATCCCCCTTTTTATTTGGTCAGAAGATGAAGAAAAGGAATTAAAAAAAGGTAGTGCTTCCTTATGGTGGTTACATCATTCCTTAATAGTGCTAAGTGAAAAATTACAAAAGCTTGGTGCTAAACTCATATTACAAAAAGGAAATAGTCTTGAAGTAATTAAAAAGCTCATTAATGAAACAAAAGCAGATGCTGTTTACTGGAATGAAAGGTATGAACCTTCGATTATCAAAAGAGACCAAACGATTATAAATGAACTGGAAAAAGATCAAATTGAACTCAAAACGTACCAATCCCATCTTTTGTACGATCCTTATTCCATTTTAAATCAACAGAATCAACCGTATAAAGTGTTCACACCTTTTTATAAGCAATGCTTAAAAAAGGAAGTGACACGACCAACGAAAATCCCTACTTCGCTTTTGGCTTATGATAAACCGATTCGGTCACTTACAATAGATGAACTAGAATTACTCCCGAATATTCCATGGTATGAAAAATTTCATAAGTATTGGGAGCCAGGTGAAGAAGGAGCCATCAAACAATGGAAGCGCTTTATTCGAGATGGTCTATATCACTATCAAAAGAAAAGAGATATCCCTACATCCGATGCTTTTTCGAAACTGTCTCCTTTTCTAAGTTGGGGAAATATAAGCCCTAAAACCATCTGGCATGCTCTTGAAAGAGAAAAAATTATCATTGGTCAAAATATACTGAACGATCAACAGCATATCGAAGCTTTTCAAAGACAGTTGATTTGGAGAGAGTTCGGTTATCATCAGCTTATTCATTTTCCTTCTATAACACATACTCCTTTGCGTTCGATGTTTCGTTCGTTTCCATGGGAGAAAAATGAAGATTATTTTATGAAATGGAAAAAAGGTAAAACAGGATTTCCACTTGTTGATGCAGGTATGAGAGAGCTTTGGGAAACAGGCTTTATGCATAATCGAGTAAGAATGTTGACCGCCTCTTTTTTAGTGAAGCATCTTTTAATTCCATGGCCAAATGGTGCTTGTTGGTTTCAACATACGTTAGTTGATTTTGATATCGCTAATAATGCGATGGGCTGGCAATGGACGACTGGATGTGGGTTAGATGCTGCTCCATATTTTCGAATCTTTAATCCGATGACTCAAGGAGAAAAGTTTGATCCAAATGGAGATTATATACGGAAATGGGTACCGGAATTAGCGAAACTACCACCAAAATATATACATCGCCCGTGGGAAGCACCAAAAGACATTTTACGTAAGGCAAACATTGAGCTAGGAAAAACGTATCCATATCCCCTTGTTGAGCATAAAGCAGCAAGAGAGCGAGCGTTGGCCATTTATAATTCATTAAAGTAGGAGGTTGTTCATAAAGTGTCAAATCTTATTTCAAGGTTTGACACTTTAGACAACCTCCTTTTTACTTATCCATATTATTTTTGACTGAGACTTTCTGCCTTTTCAATTAATTGTGTAGAAAGATGGGAAAGGCTTTCTGTCGTTTTATTGACTTCTTGAATCGACTCTGCAATATAATCTAAATCTGATACATTACGTTGAAACATTTTGATGTAATTATCCATTTCCATTTTAACGGTTAAAAGGCCTGTTTTGACTTGGTTAATACTCTGTTGTGAAGAAGATGAGAATTTATTCATTTCTTTCATTATGTCAACAAGCTGATCAATATTTTCTTTACTCTGTGTAATGAGTTCAACGATACTGTTACTACTATTTTTCGAGTTTTCTGCTAGCTTTCTTACCTCTTGGGCAACAACAGCAAACCCTTTTCCTTCCTCTCCTGCTCTCGCAGCTTCAATAGATGCATTTAATGCAAGCAGGTTGGTTTGATCAGCTATATTTTCAATTTCTTGTGTCATCTTTGTAATGTTATAGGATAATTCATTTAACTTTTCCGTTTTGATAATAGAATCTTCCACCTTATTCACTAGCTCATCAAAGGATAAAATCATTTGTTCAATTTGCTCTTCATATTGGTTTGTTAAATTGACAAGGTTTTCACTACTTTTTCTCGTGTTTTCCGTATCCTTTTTCATATTCACGGTTTTGGATGTCGTTTCAACAATCGATGAACCTACTTGTTCCATAGAGGCTGCTAGCTCTTGACTGATAGCCATCAAATCCTTCTTTAGTGCTTGACTGATTCGTTCAGATTCACGGATTTGATCGATTTTACTATTTAAATAGTCTTCAACAACGACTTGTCCATCTAAATTAAACATATGTACAACAGCAACGATTGTGAGGGATAGCTTTGCAGGATCATGCTGCAATTTTTCCACTATTTTTGGAATCAATAAGGATTGAATGGGACCAAATGTTGCTAAAAACCATCCAATCGGAAGTTCATTTTTCATATGGATACTTCCCATTTTGCTACGCATCCGATGAAAATCTTCATCAAAGCTACCTTTATAAATACTTAAAACATACTCTTTAATAATATGAAATAACCGCTCTTTACTTGTTTTGGTAGTGGCAATACGATTTAAATTTGGAAATTTTGTAAGGTGATCGATCACTTTTTCTACAACTTCATCTACTAATTCCTCTATTATTGGATAAACATCTTGTAAAGCATTTATATGCTCCTGTGATAACCCCATATATTTTGCTCTTTCTACAAGCTTTTCACCTAATCCTGTTACTTCATTTTTTATTTCTAAGCTCATGCTTGCTTTATATTTTGATTGCTTCCCGTAATTTTGAAATAGCTTTAACATTTATCTACCCTCACTTTGTATAATGTTTGTATAAACTTATTTTAATAAAATTATGACACTAATTGTACAAAATTTCAATCTTAAAATAAAAAATCTCATAGCCATGATGACTATGAGAAATAAAGGATTGACTAATGTTTGTTTAATGACCATTTACCGTTAAATAGATTCGTTGAAAAATGACAATCAGTATAAAAAGAATGGCCAATGTGTTTAATCCACTATTATATAAACCAAATGCTGCAATACCAAACAAAGAAAGCTCTAACAAATTCCTAAACCATTCAGGAATTTCAAATATAGCTTTAGGCGATATAAACATTCCCCATATAAACATCATGATGATTGGAAAAAGAAACATAAAAGAAAGCTTCATCCACATCCCTTTTCCAAGATCATAGCCCCAATATCCAAGCGCTATTAAAGCAAGCATTTCGAGTAAAAAACGTATCGCAAGAATAATTTCTTTCATTGAACTAATCGCTCTCTTTCGTTAACGTTTCGATACCTCTTAAATAGGTATCAATCATTATCTGATAGCTTTCATCTAAGTCGAGAGGAAGACCAAACTCACCTTTTTGTTCCAATGAAGCAAAACCATGAAATATACTTCTTAACCCTCGAACTATGTGAATAGCTTTTGTATCATCAAATCCTTTTATTTTAAATACTTGAACAAAAAGCTCAACAATTTTAAATCCTGCCATTTGAATATCATCATCTTGCTGACCTGAAGCATAAAACGTAGCTTCATATAATCCAGGGCGGTTTCTAGCAAATGTTATATAGACTTTGCCCATTCTTTTAATTGCCTCATCTCCATAGACTCCAATAGCTGCATTCACCATACTTTCATAAAGCTCATCATAACCAAATATAGCAAGCTTATTTAATAAATCCTGAAGCCCATCAATATGGTTATAAAGAGATGGAGAACGAATACCAAGTTTTTTCGCGACTGAAGCTAATGTTACAGAATGAACGCCTTTTGTATTTGCGATTTCTTCTGCTGCCTGTAAAATATCATTTAAATCAAGTCCTTTTCTTGGTGACATAAAAATGCTCCTTTTTATAAATTTTTTTCTACTTCCTCTATGGCTTTACTTATATCATTTATCGGATTTTTGAGAAGATTTCCATGCCCAACAGCTAGTAAAGTTGGCTTTAACTCCCTTATTTTTTTGGCACTATCTAATGCAACGTTTTTATTCCATGTTGCCATTGCTGGAAACGGAAACATCGGTCGCAGATGTCCAGATACCGCAATCCCACCTCGTGTTTGAAAAGCATCACCTGCAATGATTGCTTTCGTACGAATATCAAAAAATGACATGGAACCAGGTGTATGTCCAGGTGTTGAAATGGCTAATAGTGAACCTACCTTATCTCCGTCTTTGAGTAAAACATCTGCCTTTGTTTTTAGCTTTTTAGGGACACCGCCTTTAATCGGTGTTTGGGGCTCATTTGAACGTAACGAACGGTCTCCTTCTAATAATCTTGCATCCCTTTCAGAAATATAAACCGGAACATCTTTTAATGTTTGCTTTAATTCATCAAGTGCACCTACATGATCACCGTGAGCATGGGTGATAATCATTCGCTTAATCGGTTTACCAATTTGATTAGCTGTATTTAATATAGCTTTGGCACTATAGGGAAGAGCTGCATCGATTAATGTTAAAGAATCTTCTTCTTCAACGAAATAACAATTGACTGGAAAAAGGTTCGGCATAAAAGACATTTGATACAGTTTTCCTTGCTGGCTGATTCTCACGTAGAATCATCTCCTTTTTTATAAAAAACTAATAACGTTAGTTTTATTTTAACTAATGACATTAGTTTTAGCAATCCTTTTTTCTGAAAAATTTTTATCATGTTCTTTTCATCTAACTTTTTGTCGTTCTTCATGCAAAAAAGCGTAAAGTGTCCGTCTATCGGCAAAGGGGCTGGAGAGACACGCGAATGCTTCCTCCGCCACAGCACGGCCGAAGCGACCCAAGCCGATAGCACTTGGAGCTAGACAACAATACCCACAATGAAAGGATTTTAATACTTTAACGAACTTATACTTTTTGTAACGAACAAAAAGGCCCTAGACGTTTCACATGAAACATCTTGGCCTTCAAAAAAACACTCATGACCTCGTTTTTGTGTATTAGTGCAACCAATTGTATACCCTGCTTTGATCTTCTTCTTTTACATTATCCTTTTGTGAATACAATGGGAAGGGATGGTAAATTTTCTTCTGATGACCATTTGTTGAGAGGGAGTAATTCATTTGGATATGAACGGATGTATATAGGGGAATGAGAGAATATAGTTCAACAATATCTTCATTGAACATTCGAATACAGCCATTGGATATATTCCTTCCAATACTTTCTGCTTGATTTGTTCCATGTATCGCGTAGTTTGAAATGGAAAGCTGTAATGCTCTTTTTCCGTAGGGGTTTTGTTTTATTGAATATTGATGCTGATTCGGATTCATAATCTTTATGTCAATATAAAAGGTCCCAGTTGGTGTACGATTGTTTTTCCCTAATCCTATTGGATAACGTCGTAAAATAACATCTCCGGAAACAACCCATAGCTCATGCTTATCTTGAATTATTTTCATTTCCATCGGGTAAAAGGGAATATCTAACGTTTTACCTTCTATATTTGGAATAATTGATTGTTTTATTACCTGGCTTAAACTTTCATGACTACTGATTTTTTGTGGTTGATAGACCCACCCCCCTGTTCCTGTAAATGTTTTATATACACGATTCGAATAAAATATAGGATCTTTTGGTAAAGCAGAAAGGAAATTATTCGGAAAAGGCTGGTGTAATTTGGATAAATCTTTCGGCATGTTGTTATATTTCTTTACATATTGATAAAGGGCACTTCTTATAACGGTTGTTGCTTCCCAAAGATGATATTGTTTGGTTTTGGATAAGGATGGAGATTCAGCGTTTTGCACTCGATTGGATGATTTTTGCTCAAGAACTGTTCTTGGTTTTGGTCCGTTTGAAGAGGTTTCGATCCAATCATTTAAGGGATATGCTTGGTTTGAATGATCATTGTTAAAGCTAAATAAAAATAATATTGTTAAGATACCCAATAAATAAAAAATAATGGCGATAACAACCAAGTCTCCAACCGTCCAGCGGTTTTTTTTAACTGGTTTCTTTAACAAAGAGTATATCTTCCTTCCTTTCTTTTATCATTAGGTATATTAATATATGTCAATCAATAGAAATTTATAGCTCCTTGAGCAAAAAATAAAACCCTCATAAAATGAGGGTTAAAATTTCCTATAGTCTAAACATACATATCCCTGTACTTTATGAAATCCTTCTTGTAAATATAAATGAACAGCTTTTTCGTTTTCACTATTAACGGAAAGCATTGCTTTTGGCATGTTTTTTGACCGACCAAACTTTAAAGCAGCTCTTAATAAGTTTCTTCCTAAGCCTTTTCCTTGATATTCAGGAATGACAGCTAATGATCCAATATGTGTATAGTATTCATTATTATTTCGTTCTTTACCAATTCGTACGGTTCCAACAGGTCGATTTTGATGATACAGTAACAAGATTCCTCCATCTATATGGTCATTCCAAGTTGACATTTGTCGTACCATTTCTGGAGTCATTTCTTCAAATCCAATTAGATTTTTAAAGCTTTCGTTTCGAACATGACAAAAATCCTGCTCATCATGGTCATATTTTAGACTCCTTAATACAAATCCTTTTGGAAATAGCGGTTCATTTATTTCGATATCATCTCTTTCTAACAAATAAGCGTATCGTTCGACTTCAAAGTTCATTGATTTAAAAGTATGAATTATTTTACTTTTTTCGACAGGAATAAAAATATAAAATCTTTTCATCATATTACATTGTTTTTTGATAGCTTGAAATAAGGACTCATAATCCTCAATTTGTTGTGAAATGGCATGAAATATACGAAAACGGCCACTATTTTCTTTTTCATTAATGATAAGGGATATTGCTCCAATGACTTGAGATACATCATTGTGCAGCAGATAAGTTGGGTTTAATTCATTTACTTGAAATTTTTTTAATTCTTCATCGTCTAAAAAAGAATCATCCACTTCCCCTCGAACCTTTTTACAATAATCAAGGAAATCATTTACTTTTGCTTCATTTAATTTTTCAATTTTCATTTAAATTCCCCCCCTTGACCATTATACCCTTACATTCTTTCTTGCTTTTTTCTAAATTCCTACATTTTTCATAGAAAAAAGGAGCCTATATGGACTCCTCTTTAAGTGTTAGACTTATCTTTTTATCATATCACTATTTTCCAATAAACATTTGTGTCCAATGATAACCATTTTGTTCAAATCCGACTCCAATATGAGTAAATTGTTGACTTAAGATGTTTTTACGGTGTCCTGGACTGTTCATCCATGCATTGACAACTTCTTGTGGAGTTCGTTGACCTTTTGCAATATTTTCTCCAGCTGTTTTAAAAGAAATGCCGAAATCACGCATCATATCGAATGGTGAGCCATAAGTTGGACTTGTATGAGAGAAATAATTGTTTTGTTGCATATCCTCTGATTTTCTCTGTGCAACTTTACTTAGTTCTGCATCGGCTTTTAACGCTGGAAGACCAGCTTTTCTTCTTTCTTCATTGGTTAAATCAATAACCTGTTGAGCAAATTGACTAATTCCTTTTGGTTGAGCTTGCTTTTCTTGAGCTGGTGCTTGTTTTTGTTGCTGAGTCTGTTGTTGTTGACGTTGTGTTTCTTGTTGTGGTTGAGCCTGTTGTTGTTGACGTTGTGTTTCTTGTGGTTGAGCCTGTTGTTGTCTTTGTTGCTGAGTTTGCTGACGTTGTCTTGGTTGTTCTGGCTGCTCTGTTTGCTGTTGCCCAGGTGCTTGACCATATTGTCCAAGTTGTTGTCTTAATTCTTGTTGAATTCTCGATTGGATATCTCCGGCTTGTTTTGGATCAACTTGAACAAACTTAAACTTTGCATCCTGTATTAATATAGCTTTCGTATGAGGATATTGATTACTAGGTATAGATGTATTGGTTGCGGAAATGTTCATCGTTCCATTTCCCATTTTTGTCCGTCTCTCGTCAAAGTCCCCAGCATAGTTTTGATCTTCTGCTAAATCCATTTCCAAATCTCTATTGTCCAAATCATTATTTCGAACATTCATTGTTTGATCATTATTGTCAAATGCTTCATTTCCATCATTCATTGTTTGATCATTATTGTCAAATGCTTCATTTCCATCATTTACGTTACATGCCACAAGACTCAATACTAAAGTGAATGCTGCAAAAATTCCCACTATATTTTTTTTCAATGGTAACACCTCCATAACTTTTTTCAAATTTAGTATGGATATCTTTTAAAAAATTAAAGATGGTAATTCCTGTGTTAAGATGTATCACAAAGAATGGAGGTTAAATATGAATAAGGAAAAGGAGAGATGAAAAAAGAAATATTTCCTTTAATGTTGTTTTTATTAAAATGTAATACTTTTTTAATCATTTGTTTTTATGAAAGTAAGATTTATTCTTTATGATTTTACTTAATCACAAAGTAAAGGAGAGAATAAACAATGAAAAAATTGAAAGTATGGTTCATGATGGTAGCAATTATTATTGGAGTGTTAGGTTTAGCAGGATGTGGGAATGGAGATATGAATGATTCTAATCAGGACGATATGAATGAAGGTGAAATGGAAGACAATATGAATAACGAAAACGACATGATGAACGATGAAGATGAAATGGGTAATGGAGATGAGATGGAAATGGAAAACAAAGATGAGATGAGTAGTGACGGAGAAATGAAAGAAAAAGAGGATATGAAGAGTCAAGATGAGATGAATATGGATGACATGATGGATTCTAATGAAGACATGGAAAACAAAGAGAGTATGGATAATTAATAAGTCTTTTTCTTCATCATTATTTAGGAGTGATAAAATAAGAATAAACTTATGATTTAAAGGAATGAGTCAACTTTGGAAAAGCGTATTTTACTTGTAGATGATGAACCTTCTATTTTAGATGTTTGCAAACGATATTTAGAGCGAGAAGGTTATTTTGTAATGACGGGAAAAAACGGAGAAGAGGCCATTCAGCTATGGCAAAATCACCCATTTGATGTCATCATCCTAGATTTAATGATGCCTGTATTAGATGGCTGGAAAGTCTGTGAGACGATTCGTGAAAGTGATGATATTCCCATTATTTTTTTGACAGCGAAGGGTGAGGAATATGACCGCTTAATCGGCCTTACGATTGGTGCAAATGATTACGTAACAAAACCATTTAATCCAAGAGAATTAGTGTTAAGGGTTAACGGTATTTGTCGGTTATTAGAATATAGAAAAAAAGCTCAATTCAAATATGACACCAGTCAGCAAATCATTAAGACTGGTCCATTCATTATTAATGCCACAAATCGAGAAGTTTTTATAAATGATAAACAGATAGAACTTACGATGAAGGAGTTTGATTTATTACTGTTACTCGCTTCTCATCCAAAGCAGGTATTCTCTCGTTCCCAACTCCTTTATCAAATCTGGAAAACAGAATTCGATGATGACACTACAACAGTTACTGTTCATATAAGACGATTGCGGGAAAAAATTGAAGACGACCCGTCTAATCCAAAATTTATTCAGACCGTATGGGGAATTGGCTATAAATTTATGCCAAGCGAGTGCCAATGAAAATAAAATGGATCTTTTTAATGGCCAATAGTGTTAGTGTCATCATTATGTTTACATTTCTATTTATCAGCTATGTGTACATGGTCTTACCTAATAATATCATCATTTGGTTGTCATTAGTTACCATTTTTTCTTCTATTTTATCTAGTTTCATTCATTATTTATTTACTAGGCCAGTTGAACATTCCATTCAACGTCTAGCTGCACAATCTCAACAAATTGCCAATGGAAAATTTGAAGGCTCTCTCCCTATAGAAGGACCAGTGGAGATTAAAGAACTTACCCAACAATTTAATCAAATGAATAGTCGCCTAAATAAAGCTTTCAACCAAATCAAACAAGCTGAAGCCTCTCGAAGGGAATTAGTAGCTAATATTTCTCATGATTTACGGACACCGATGTCATCTATTAAAGCATTTGTAACCGCCATTCAGGATGGAGTTGTTGAAGATGATGCTACTTTTCAGCGCTATTTAAAAACCATTTCGCTTGAAACAGAACGATTAGACCAGCTTATTCAACAGCTATTTCAGCTTTCTCTATTAGATTCAGGAGCCATTCAGCTTAAAAAAGAAAGAACAGTGGTAGACGAGTTGTTACTTTCTGTTTTACAACATGAACAAATTCATTTAGAAAAAAAGAAAATAGAAGTGGATATAGACTTACCTAATCAAATTCCAGCTATTTATGTAGACCGTCTTTATTTTGAAAAATTATTATTTAATCTACTAGATAATGCGATACGTTTTTCTAAAGAAAAAGGAAAGATTGAAATCAGGGTCTTTGTGCATGAACAAAAGCTTCATATTTCTATTCGTGATTTTGGTGAAGGAATCGATAAAGAAGAGCTTCCCCGTATTTTTGAGCGAACATATCGTGTAGAAAAATCACGTAATAAACAATATGGAGGGGCCGGTCTTGGACTTGCTATTGCAAAAACGATTGCTGAACGTCATGGAGGAACGATAACGGTTTCAAGTGAACTTGGAAAGGGAAGTACATTTACCGTCATGGTACCTATTAATAAAAGGGAAGTAGGAGAAAAGAATGAATGTTAAAATCTTTTTTCAGCGAAACTTAAATTTTGGGAAAAGATTAATTCGACTGCATCATTCTAATGCCATATTTTTTCTAGTATTAAGTGTTACTGGGTTTATTTTATTTTCTTCTTCCTTTCGCTCTACCTTTCCGTCAATTAGAGTTATGATAAGGGATATTCATGTTTGGGTGGGGCTTGTTTCTTGTCTCCCGTTACTATTTTACTTTCCGAAAATGAAAAAACATCTAAAAACTCTTCGAAAAAAGCAAAATAACCGGATTAATTTGTTTATTGTTTTGAGCATTTTATTTTCATTAATTCTTTCCGGTATACTTTTAACGTTTCATCGTCAGCTCCCCCCTATTGTAAGCTCATGGGCTTTATTGATCCATGATTTGGTTACATGGTTCGGAGTACCATATGTTATTTACCATAGTATTACCCGAAGTAAATGGTTTAAAATATGGGGAACAAGAAAACAACCGGAAAAGAATATAGAAGAACCGATGATCATTGATACACGTAACCCAATTTATAAAAGAAGAACATTTTTAAAAGTGTTGAGTGGAAGTGTCATCGCAGCAGCTTTTTTACCTATGATCACGAGATGGTTCAGATCTTCTTTTTTTAATATTTGGTCAACAGATACTATAACAGATGGGAATAAACTAACACCATTGCCACAACCACATCCTCAATCGTCCCCACCTATTGGCGGTGGGAGAAAAGGAGAATTTCGTTATTATACAGTTACAGAAGTACCACAGCTAAACAACGAAAACTTTAGCTTTACAATTGATGGTTTAGTAGAACATAAGAAACATTATAATTGGAGTAAGTTTGTCAAGCTTCATAGAGACGTTCAAGTAAGTGATTTCCACTGTGTAACTGGATGGAGTGTATATAATATTACTTGGGAAGGAATATCTTTAAAAAAGCTCCTACAGGAAGCTGGTGTAAAAAAGGAAGCAAAATATGTAAAGTTTTATTCTGCTGATGGAGTTTACACAGATAGCTTAACTTTGAATCAAGCGATGATGGACGATGTAATGGTTGCTGTCTTAATGGATGGAAAATTAATAACTCAAAACAACGGCGGACCCGTTCGCCTAATTGTCCCCAAAATGTATGCTTACAAATCAGTCAAATGGTTAAACCGAATCGAGTTAATTAGAGATGAACATATTGGCTACTGGGAAAAACGTGGATACTCAAAAGATGCGTGGATTAATAATATATAATAGAAAAACTAAAGGTGGGCATCTGTGGTGATCTTTAACCTCCTTTGCTTACCTTTTTTATTTGTTACAAAATTTAAATCACTTCAGTTTACTTTAAAACCAATTCAAATTCGATTTCATCTCTAAGTGGTATCCCCAATATCCCTATCTTAGGTATCTCAGGTTTTATTTTCCTAGATATTTCAAGTGCATTAGGATACACCTTTTTAAAACAAAAACCCCTTTTTTGATAAAAACGCATTGCTGGTAAATTATCATTTGTCGTAATAAGCCATAACCTTCTACATTTATAAGCAATTGCAGCTTCTTTCACTTTACTTATTAATACTGAACCAACTCCACTATTTTCAAGCGTGCTATTAATTGTAACAATTTCACATTGATCATTCACAATTTGAAACGTAATAAGCCCAACCTTTTGGTCATCAATTTCGACAACAAATCCTTCAAGATTTTTCGGATAAACAGCTTCTCCAAGCCTTACTACAAAAGAGGAATGCCACTTTTCCAATATAAATTGCTCTACCCATTCTCGATCGGAATCAGTTATTTTTCTAATCTCCAAAAGAAACACCCACTTTTTTAAATTAATTCGGTCATAAATATTTAGAGTTCAACAAAAAATCTAGAATTCCTTTCTTAATAAGAATTTACTTTTATTTACAATATTTACTATTAATATATTGTACCTTAGATTAAATTGATATATTTTGCGATTTGGAGGGTCTGGTTTTGGCAGAAATAAGTACAATTATGTCATGGACTTTTTATGAGGAAGTTCCTGTTCCAATGAAGATTGAGGAAATCTTAATTGAAGATGAAACAGCTGAGGTAGCTTACAAAACGGTTAGAGACGTAGCTGTTGTAACGAATAAGCGTTTTATTATTGCTGATCGTCAAGGAATTACAGGGAAAAAAGTTGAAATTTACACAATTCCTTTTAAATCAATACTCATGTACTCAAGTGAAAACGGTGGTATGCTTGACATGAATGCTGAATTAGAATTATGGACAAAAGCTGGACAATTTAAATTAAACTTAAACAAAAAAGTAGATATTCGAAAGCTTGACCGAATTAATGCCAAATATATTCTATAAATTATAAAGAGTATAAAAAACCTTATATAATAAAGGTGGAACAAGTAAACCCACCTTTATTTTTTAGTCATATGAATAATAAGGTGTTAATAAATGCATAACATGTCTAAAATCCTGATCATAATATTCATGACTTATCACTATTTTTAAATTACGATGTTTATTAAATGACAGCAGACATTTTTAATTGATTCATTATTTTCGCAATAGATTTTTTAGACTCTATCTGACCACGCTGAATAATGGTTGGAATCAGATTTGAATTAAAACTTCCGACATCTATCAAATTTAATATCCATTATAGTGTCAGCATGAGCTTTTAATAGCTGGTCTGTATGTGTATAACTTGCAATGTCCACATACCGACTAAAAGAGGGCTTTTAGCAATTAAAAAATTTACTAGAACCAGTATCTTTAGTGGAAATTTTCACCTTTACCTGTTTTAATGTTGCTACTATAAGAAAGCTAACAATTACTAATAAGAACCATGAGCTAACCTTTCCTATATGAACGAGACTCCATACATTGGTTTGATTAGGATATTCCCAAGCTCCAAAGAACGTTGCAATATTTTCGGCTATCCATATAAAAAAGCCAATGAGCAAAAAAGAAAGTGTAATTGGCATACGGTAACGAATTCCATTAACTTCGTATAGGACCCATGATTTCCAAAAGACGATTATTACAAGTCCAGATAACCACCAACGAACGTCAATCCAATAATGGTGTGTAAAAAAATTTAAATAAATTGCAGTTGCAAGTGGTACAACTATTAAAAACGGTGGCCACTTAACCAGTTTAACCTTTAACCTCCTCCACGCCTGACAAAGATAACTCGCTACACTTGCGTACATAAACCCGCTATACAAAGGCACTCCAAAAATTTTAAAGTATCCTTCCTCTGGATAAGACCAAGAGCCCATATGTACCTTGAAAATTTCAAGAGCAAGTCCAATAAAGTGAAACAATGTAATAACCTTTAGTTCATCCCGAGTTTCAAGCCCAGAACGCACCATCCACCACTGCATCAGAAGACAGATGATGAGCAGCCAGTCATACCTTGCTAAAAAAGGAAGCGTGATGAATTGCGTAAGAGCTAAAGAGGCAAATATAACGACTGGAAATAAACATGATAGGGCCTGCTCCCAACCAAAATGAATGAGTTGTTTTAAAGCTCTCATCAATTGTGCCTCCAAAAGTTTTCCCTAAATTATTTCTACTTTATTAATCTTCGGTGTCCTCATCACTTCGGTATTCTAAAATATCTCCAGGCTGACAATCTAAAGCTTTACAAATTGCCTCTAATGTTGAGAACCGAATCGCTTTTGCTTTTCCATTTTTCAATATTGAAAGGTTAGCCATCGTAATTCCAACCTTCTCCGAAAGTTCTGTGACGCTCATTTTCCTTTTAGCTAGCATTACATCAAGATTGATGATAATTGGCATCTTATTCACCTCAGATCGTTAAATCATTTTCTGATTTTATATTAATAGCTTCCTGTAAAAGCCTTTGAAGAACAGCTGCAAAGACTGCAATAACCATTGAAGCAAAAGGGACAACCATTCCGATAAAGATTACACCTGGGGCGTCATCTACCTCTGCAAAAAGATAGAAAAGTGGTAAGACTAGTACATGCAAACTACTAATTGTGATTGCACAATATTTAATTTTTCTTAATGATTTCACAGATAATTCAGAAAAAGCTTTGTTTTGGTCGATATAGAGTAAAAGTTTGAATGCCTGATATAAAGCAAAGTAAAAAGGTATCGCTGATGCATAAAAGATGGTGGAAACGAGATGTTTTATATAAACAAAATCTGGTAGTAATTTTGCTGCAATATTCCCTAACATAGGTACTAAGAAGATGCACAATGCAAGAACTGGAACTCCCATAAGAATAACCGTTATCTTTAAAAAAAGTGTTTCATGTTTCATAAAAAGCACCTCACTAATTTATTTTCAAATAAATTTTATAACACAATTTATCGTTTTTCAATAAATATTTATTAATTATTGATAAAATTTTGTTGTTAAATTTGATGTATATCTTGAAGTTCGTTATAGAAAAGACTGTCTAAAAAGCTCCGATAAAAAAAGGTTGACTAGGAAACTATTGTTTTCCCAATCAACCTTTTTCTTTTTGAAGTAAATGCGGATTTTTTCATAATATGGAATCCTGTATTGTTATTCGAAGGTAAGGGACGGACTTCAGTGAGAAAAGCTTGAGCCTTTAGACCCTAGTTACGACATTTTTATTTAAAAACTCTCTAGTAGAAACAATAATTCTACAAGGGAGTTTTTTAATATCTAAGCTACCAAAATCAATCGGATTAGTTATGATCATATAATGCTAATTTGACTGTAACCTTAAACAAATCTCCATCTACATGAATATCTAATGATCCTCCGTGTAAATCAATAATTGATTTTGCAATTGCAAGACCTAAACCTGATCCTTCTGTATGACGTGATTTATCACCTCGTTTAAAACGTTCAAACAACTCATCGACATTATCTTTAAGCTCATATTCGGAAATATTTTTAAATGTAATAATAACTTGATTATTCTCTTCTTTAACTTTAATGTATGCTCTTGAATTTGCTAATGAATATTTTAGAATGTTACTAATTAAATTATCAAACACTCGCCATAGTTTTTGACCATCAACAAATGCATATACTGGTTGATCAGGAGTTAGAATACGAAATTGAATAGAGGATTTTTTTATCATTTCGTTATATTCTGCAAGTGATTGCTGAAGAAGTTGGACAATATCAACTTTTCCTTTCACAAGTTCAATATTGCCACTAGCCATTTTAGATGCTTCAAACAAATCATCAATTAAAACCTTTAAACGTTTAGATTTTCGATCAATAATTTCTATATATGAATTACGTTCATCCTCAGTTAACTCTGAACTCTTTAATAAATCCACATATGTCAAAATTGATGTTAACGGTGTTCGCAAATCATGACTGACATTTGTAATTAATTCAGTTTTAAGTCTCTCACTTTTGGCTTGGGCTTTTTGTGATGTTTTTACACCATATTTTAATTTGTTAATATCTTCGGCTAACTTAGCTAAAAGAGATTTTCCTTTAATCTCTAGATCCGTTTCTAAATCCCCATTTGCTAACGCCTGCGTATGATTGATAATCTTATTAAAATATCCGATTCGTTTAACAATCATAACAAATATAGGTATTATAACTAGGAAAAGTAAGGGTATATAAAGTACTATAAATTCTTCTTCAACCAAAATAAGGACTGAGAGTACACCAAAAAAGAAAACAATGGCCAATATTAGGAAAACTTTCGTACCTACCTTTCTATTTAGAAACGCCATTTTTATCATATTTATAAACCTTGCAGTTAAAGAGAACCTCCAGTTTTGTTGAATAGAGGAAAAATTATTCACCCTTGAATATAAATAAAAACCTTGTACTATTAATAACCAAAATATTACCGTAATCGTTAAAATATGTGAGAGGATACCTTCAATAATACCAAAAACGTTATAACTATAATTTAAATATGGATAATCAAAGAATAATTCAAGTGTAATAATCAAAGTTATTGAAAATAAGAGAAACACCACATCAATGGGAATTTTATTATATAGATCCTGCAATTTTTGAGGTTGAACTCTCCTTAGATAATTTCCTTTCTTTTCAACAATGACGCTAATTAATAAAGCAATGAATGCCCCAAAGGAATAAGCCCAAAAAACTGTTTTCTGAATGTTAAATGTATGATACTCTCTCATAATGAAATTTGAAGATGGAATATTTCTTGAAATTCCAATTTTACCTTCTAATGCATTTATGTCAATTCTTAATAAATTTTCAATTTCTATAAAATCTCCCATAACCAATGGATAATCATCAAATTTAATAGAGGATAGATTGCTTGATGGATAGCTAATAATAAAATGCATATGTTTATTATTGAAAAACTCATCAATGGATCGACTCTCTTCTGTAGTTAAATTCGTGTATACCTCACGTGTATTTGGATTTATAAAATAATATTTAAATGTATTTTTATATTGTTCATATTCTGGACGATGATTTTCTAACTCTTTGAAGTATGCATCCACTCTTTCTAATTTTTCCTCTAAAATTTTTTCTTTTACATACTCATCACTTTCAAATATTTTTGTCACTTCTTCTATTTCTTTATCTCTTTTTTTAATAAGTAGATTAGCTGTCGTTTTATTTCCTGCATTTTGTGCTCCCTTTATTTGAAATTCATATTCCTGCTCTATATTCCTAATCTTTTCAGATAATTCACCGTAAGTTATTCGGTATTTTTCAATTTCTTCTTTTGTGACATCTATAGAATTTTTCAGCTCATCTTTTGTTTGATAGGATATTTCAAATGCATAGATGTAATGAATTAGTTTATTTATATGAACTTCGAATTGAGTTGTATTAAAATAATTTTTATTTTTATAATCATTACTATCAAATAAAACAGCTAAGACACCACTGATTCCATAGGTAAACAGTGCTAGCCATGCTAGTATACTTAACTTATTTTTCCATTTTATATCCAATTCCCCATACCACCTTTAAATATCTAGGATTTTTAGGGTCTATTTCAATTTTTTCCCGTATTTTTCGAATATGAACCGCTACCGTATTTTCTGAATTATAATAAGGTTCCTTCCAAACTCTTTCATAAATTTCCGCAATAGAGAAAACTCTACCGGCATTCAGCATTAACAACTCTACGATTTTATACTCAATCGGAGTTAATTTAACTGGCTCACCATCTACTGTAACCTCTTTGGCTTCTTGGTTAAGGGTAAGCCCATTAAGTTCAATTGTTTTATTCATACCTTCAAAATTCCCTAATTTAACATATCTCCTAAGCTGTGATTTTACTCTTGCTATCAGTTCTAAAGGATTGAAAGGCTTTGTAATATAGTCATCCGCACCTACCTGCAATCCTAAAATTTTATCTGTATCTTCACTTTTTGCACTTAACATAATAATCGGTATATTTTTTTCCTCACGTATTTTAAAGGTAGCAGCAATTCCATCCATTCTTGGCATCATAATATCCAATAAAATAAGATGGACTTCATATTCGTTTAATAGTTCGATTGCTTCAACACCATCCCGTGCTTTAAGTACCGTCATTCCTTCATTTTTTAAATATATTTCAATTCCATCTCGAATTTCTTTGTCATCATCAACAACTAACACTACATAATTGTCCATCATAACTTACCCCCTTTCTCTCATTATGCCAAGAATGCTAGGAATGTTTTCATTATAAAAAAAAGTTCTTAATATATAGGTAAGGAAAAAATGAAGAATTTCTTAAGATTTTATTATCAGTTATGTACAAACTTACATAATATTACCATCCAACAACCTAACGACCAATCGGTGGCTTTAAAAATAAGTAACGACTCTCCTTAACTTCCATTAAATCTTTTAGCAAACATCCATGAAACATAATACAAAATATAATTTGTGAATAAAAAAACCTTTAATCCAAAGATAGATTAAAGGTTAATGGTTTATTTTTAAATGATTTTTTAAAATATTACTCTATTCTTTATCTAATTTTTATTACATCTAAACATTAACTATAAACTAGTTCTTTTTTGTTTAAACCAAGCGTCTCAGCTGTTGAAGATTGAATTTCATGGAAAAGATCTGGATTTTTAGCTAGTGATGTACCGTAAGATGGTATCATTTCTTTTATTTTCGGTTCCCACTCTTTTAGATGTTGTGGGAAGCATTTTTCGATGACCTCAAGCATAACGTTCACGGCTGTCGAAGCACCTGGAGAAGCACCGAGTAAAGCAGCTACTGAGCCATCAGCTGAACAAATCACTTCCGTACCAAATTGGAGTGTTCCTTTGCCACCAGTCTCTGTATCTTTAATAACTTGAACACGTTGTCCTGCCACCAGTATATCCCAATCCTCTAATTTAGCTGTCGGAACAAACTCTCGTAATTCTTCTAAGCGCTTCTCATTTGATAACATAACTTGCTGGATCAGGTATTTTGTCAATGCCATTTCTTTTATACCAGCCGCTAACATAGTAAGAACATTATGCGGTTTTATGGAACGTATTAAATCTAAATTGGAGCCATTTTTTAAGAACTTTGGTGAAAAACCAGCAAATGGTCCAAATAATAATGATTTTTTGTTGTCAATATATCTTGTATCAAGATGTGGAACAGACATTGGAGGAGCACCGACTTTAGCTTTACCATATACTTTTGCATGGTGCTTTTCGACTACTTCTTGATTTTTGCATACCATAAATAATCCGCTTACTGGGAATCCTCCAATATGCTTTGACTCAGGGATACCGGTTTTTTGTAATAAAGGCAGACTTCCGCCTCCTGCACCGATAAAGACAAATTTTGATGCATAACGCTCAACTTGACCATTTTCGAGATTTTTCACTTTTAATTCCCATAAGCCGTCTCTCGTACGTTTAATATCTTCTACACTATGATTGTAATGAATTTCTACGTTTTGACTGTTTAAATGTTCAAACATAAGGCGTGTTAATGCACCAAAATTGACATCCGTACCAGAGTCAATTTTTGTTGCCGCTATCGGTTCATTTGATAAGCGACCTTCCATAATAAGTGGAACCCATTCCTTAAGTTTTTCAGGGTCTTCAGTATATTCCATACCTTGAAATAAAGGATTGTTTGAAAGAGCTTCAAAACGTTTTTTCAAAAATGCTACATTTTTCTCCCCTTGTACTAAGCTCATATGAGGGATTGGCATAACAAAGTCTTGCGGATTACGAATCAAATTGCTTTTGACTAAATAAGACCAAAACTGTCTAGAAATCTGGAACTGTTCATTAATTTTGATCGCTTTTGTAATATCGATCGTTCCATCAGATTTTTCAGGTGTATAGTTAAGCTCACAAAGTGCTGCATGACCCGTACCCGCATTATTTAATTCATTAGAGCTTTCTTCTCCCGCTTTAGAAAGCTTCTCAAACACTTTAATTTCCCAATCCGGTGCTAACTCTTTCAATAATGTGCCCAATGTCGCGCTCATTACACCAGCACCAATTAAAATAACGTCTGTTTTATTCATTTTGACCTTCCCCTTATCCCCTTTTGTTGCAAGTAGTTTAGGCACACCTGCTTTAGACGTTATAAAAAGCAAGGCACCACTATATGAAAACCATATCATATTCTATTATAACCTATTTATAGTCTAATATATCTACTATTTTCTAAATATTATAAACTATTTAAAGCAAGTAAAACAGTGTTAAGTTCATCCATGGGTTAAATCTTATATTAAGCTAAGACTTTTATTACTTTTTAATAATGAGTCAACCTATTTACTTACCATATAAAATTACTCCTATACATCTACATGAGTTTTTAGATAGGTTTGAATAAAACTTTAACTGTGGGGTATTTAGTAACTTATTTTCATAAATGAATCTTCCGACAATCGGGAATAATAATGTCGCATGTCCCCAAAGAATAAATTGAGGTGTTTTTGAAATGGATATGAAGCAAAAATATAAAAACTTTTGTTTAGTACTAGGTCAATGGATTATGTTTGGAAGCATAATTGGTATAATTGTTGGCTCAGCTACAACTTTCCTTTTAGAAACAAATGATTTTCTTGGAAATGTACGAGAAAAAAATGACTGGCTTATCTTCCTTCTTCCTTTTGGAGGAATTATCATAGGATACATATATATGAACTATGGAAAGGTGATTTTGAATCATACTTTAAGTGATATTTCTGAATTAAATAATCTAGTAATAGACGCTATCCATGGCAAAAAAAAAGTGCCGCTAAGAATGGGACCTATTGTCTACTTTGGAACCTTTATTACTGTCCTTTTCGGTGGCTCTACGGGTAGAGAAGGTGCTGCAGTTCAAATGGGAGGAAGTGTAGCTACTGCTGTCAACAAATTTTTTAAGGTAAACACTTTTGACACTAAAATTTTCATTATGAGCGGTATAAGTGCTGGTTTTGGTTCAGCATTTGGAGCCCCTATTACTGGTACTATTTTTGGAATGGAAATGGCAGCATTAGGAAAGTTGAAATTTGAAGCACTTGTTCCTTGTCTTGTGGCTAGCTTTGTTAGTCACTATATAACAACAGTAGCTTGGGGACATAAACACGCAGAATTTATTATTCAAAACGTACCAGAAATATCCTTTAACACGTTTATAAAAGTCATCCTTGTATCTGTTATTTTCAGTCTAATCAGTGTATTATACTGTCAGTTGAGACATGAAATTGAAAAATTCTCTATGAAGCTTTTTAAGAGAAACCATATGAAAAGAGCCTTTGTTGGCGGGATTATAATCATAGCTTTTACTTTAATTGTTGGATCACAAGATTACAACGGTCGTGGCTTAGAGATGTTAAAACAATCTTTTACAGAAAACGTTCCTACCTTTGCTTTCCTAGCTAAGTTACTATTTACAGCAGTAACACTTGGTACTGGTTTTGTTGGTGGTGAAGCCATACCTTTATTTTTTATAGGTGCAACATTAGGTAATACCTTACATACTTTTATTGATTTACCTTTATCATTTCTCGCTGCATTAGGACTAATTGCTGTTTTTAGTGGTGGTTCTAATACCCCTATAGCAGCTTTCCTATTGGCAATTGAAAAGTTTGATGGAAAAGGGTTAGAGTACTTTTTTGTTGCTTGTTTCGTGAGTTATCTATTTTCAGGACATCATGGACTATGGCCTTCTCAAAAAATATATGATCCAAAGAGTAGGTTATACCTTACCCCCTATACAGAAACCATTAAAAATGTTGAAAAAAAGAAAAATCAAAACAAAAACTAAGTATTCAATATACAATCCTCTGTATTTTCACATTACAAAATACACTCCTTTACAAAGAATAACCATTAGATGAATTTTTATCATCAGTGTAGATATGTAAAATTAATTTATCCTCTAACTACGTTACCTTTTAAGTAATAAAGAATAAAGTGAAGGTTATAATTCACAATAGTAAATAGATAATTATGGAATTTTTAAGTAAAAACTATCAATAAATTCAAAGGTTCAATATCTTGGATAACAACATTTTAATTTAAAAAAGGGGGGAAAGTTTTTTGGACTTGAACTTCATATGGAAGGCCATTGTCACTGTTATCGGAGGAGTACTAATTTTAAGGTTAGCTGGAAGAAAATCCATCTCACAGCTTACAGTCGCTCAGACGGTTATGATGATAGCTGTTGGCTCCTTAATTATTCAACCTGTTAGTGAGAGAAATATTTGGATTACTATGTTGATTACATTTCTAATGGTCATTACACTTCTTTTAATTGAGTATATCGTTTTAAAATCTGATACATTAGAGAATTTGATTTATGGTAAATCACTTACAGTAATCGAAAATGGCCAAATAAATGAAAATAATTTAAAAAAGCTACGATTGACAGTTGATATGCTTGAAGTACGATTGCGACAACAAAACATTAGAAGCATTAGTGATATACAGTGGGCTACAATAGAATCGAATGGTCAGTTAGGATATATGTTAAAACCCGATAAACAATATGCCACGAAAGAGGACATTAACATGCTAAAATCATTAATTGAATTAAATCAATCTAGTCCACCTAGTCAAACCACAATAACTCAAACAAGTATGTCAGATGACATATTTACTGAGGTTAAAAATAGAAAACATATAGAAAAACCTAAAGAGAATTTGGATTAAGAATCAATGCAAACAAAATCCATTGACTATAATTTAGTTATAGACAATGGATTTTTTGTGAAAGCAATTATGGCATTGTTAACTCACTATTAACTACTTCTTCTATCTTGTTTTGTTAATGGACTACAGTTTAAAACTAAATATGGATAGATGATTATTTACTAAATTCACCAGATATAAATGGTTAGAGATTAGATCACCTGTCTTGTTTCCAAATCGATAAATTTGTTTAACGAATGAAATTTGTTCTGATCTTCAGCAAGGGATTTTACGTTCATCCACTCTTCTTTTGAAATGGTGAGAAAGACTTCAACAACTTGGGGATCAAACTGGGTTTCGCTGCACGAACGGATTACTTCAACGGCTTCCTCATGACTTTTTCCTTTACGGTACGGACGGTCTGTGGTGATGGCATCATATGTATCACATAAGGCAAAGATTCGAGCTTCAAGAGGAATTTCCTCTCCTTTTAACTGATGAACATATCCTTTTCCATCCCAGCGCTCATGATGGTATTTAATGATTGGCATGGAATGCTTTAAAAAATCAATGGATTCAAGCATGGCAGCACCAATTACCACATGCTGTTTCATGATTTTCCATTCCTCATTATTCAGAGGTCCTGGCTTTAATAAAATATGGTCTGGAATTCCAATTTTTCCGATGTCATGAAGTAATGCACCGCGTGCAATATGAATGAGTTTATCCTCCTCCACCCCCATTTTTCTAGCAAGGTGAACCGTGTAAGCGGTCACACGCAGGCAATGTCCTTTGGTTTCGTTATCTCGCAAATCAAGAGCAGCACTCAATGCCTGGAGAGAAGAGTCATAGGTTGCTTCAAGTGAGGTTAAAAGCTTTTTTAATTCACTGTTTCGGGATTGAATTTCTTTTGTCGAACGGATAAACACCCGTCGCAGTGAAACATAAAGCAATGTAAAAATGAAAAACACAGATAGAACCGATATCATTTGTATGCTTTGAATCGCCTTCATCTCTTCAGAAATATCACGATTTATAAATGCGATTTCTCGTATATTTCCCTGCGAATCATGAATAGGAATCCATATTTCTAACTGATTGTTATTTGTTTGATTGACTATCACTGTATCCTGAAATACCTGTGATGTTTTTTCGTTTTTTAATGTTTGACCGATGTCTTCAGGATGATAGCTAAAGTAAATACGCCCCTGGTTGTCCACAAATTTGGTGTCCACAATGTGGTACAAATCAAAATGCATTGATACGATTTCTTTCAGTTTTTCATAGTTTTCAGAAGAAATCGAGCGGTCATTGTAGTAATAGCCTTCTTGAATCTGATTCTTTGTATCTGCAAAAACTCCTGGAAAAAGGTCTTTAAAGTGAACTTCCACCGCTCTTTTTGTGACCAGCTCTGTCTCTTTTAAAATATTTCGTTCGATCATAATCGAGAGAATAATACTTAATACGATGGCACTGACGACCATTAAAATCGAAAGCAGCAACATAAAATGACGATAAGGATGAAAGGATTTCATTTTTCCACTTCCTTAAACCAAACTTTAAATTTCTATAAAGACTATATAATAAAAACATTTGTATGTCCCACTTTTTGAACAAAGTTCTAAAATGCCTTTTTATTATTTTTCGGTTAAATGACGCTATTGATATCGTAATCTCCATTACATCTCCACTTTCAAAATAAGCTTTTCAGGTTAATCTAAATTTTTTATTGTTAATTATTTGTTCAATTACAAAGTCAATGTCCTCAGTAGTCATTTTACTTGTATCAAAAATGTGCTTTTCATCTAATCCTGATTTTAAAAACTCATTGATTAAAATTAGGCATCGTTCACCCATTCGATACATTGGTTTTCTCATATTATCTCTTTTGATTAGTGTTTCATTATCGGTCCATAAAACTACATATATAACATCCACATTTAAATCTTTTAGATTTTCCCTAAGCCAATTTGCTTCTTGTGAAAAGGCTACATAATCCACTACGACATCATTGCCATATGTAATAAAATTTCTTGTAAGACTTAAGATATTATTCCAAATCAAAGAGAGTTCTTCTTTACTTTCCCAGGGTTTTTCTCGACCATTAACGTGCATATGACTTATGGAGTCACCAGAGATATAGGCACTACGATTTAATTTTTTTACAAGTTCTTTTGAAGTCGTTGATTTACCAACTCCTGCAGGCCCTGACAACACATAAACCTTTTTAGCTATCTTATTTTCCATTTCACAAAAATCCTCCAAAATCTAAGTGTTTAAAATTAGTTCTATAAAACGCTATAAATTCCTTCATCAACTAACAGCCCGTTGGCTTAATTACTTTTATTCATAAAAGCGTTACTCTTTTATATATATATCAAAATTTTAGATTTTACTTATGTTTATAAATTAAGAAATAATAAATGAAATTCATCAACTAAAAGAAGCGTCAAGAATATTGAATTATTCTTTGACGCTTCACCTAAAAATGCTTGTGCTTACTTATGATACGGTTCACCCCGATTGATTTTGAATGCTCTATATATTTGCTCTAGTAAAATGAGACGCATCAGTTGATGTGGAAAGGTCATTTTGCTAAAAGAAAGAGATTCGTCTGCTCGTTTCATCACCTCATCACTAAGGCCGAGGGATCCCCCAATAACAAAGGTGATTTTACTTTTTCCGTAAGTGGCAAGTTTATCTATATTTTTGGCTAGTTCTTCGGAGGATTTCATTTTTCCTTCGATGGCCAGTGCAATGACATGAGTGTCTGCACTAATTTTGGCTAAAATCCGTTCACCCTCTTTATTTTTTACTTGCTCCATTTCTTGTTCGCTTAAGTTTTCGGGGGCTTTTTCATCTGAAAGTTCAATAATGTCAACCTTCGCATAAGGTGTAAGTCGTTTAAGATATTCTTGAATTCCTAGCTTTAAATATTTTTCTTTAATTTTTCCAATCGATATGATTTGAATATTCATCCCGCTTCCCTCCGTTATGTATAAAAGGGGATGTTATTTTAATTTTTATTTTTCCATCTATCCACATTGTGGACAAAGGTCATCCCCATATTAAGAACAAGTTACACACAAAAGTTATCCACAAATGTGGATAATAATTCTATATTTATGATAATAAAATTATTCAGATACTATATATACCGCTGGTTTCTCACATAGTTCACAAGTTGTGGATAAGTTGTGGTTAACTTCAATTTTTTGAATGTTTGGCGCAATTTCTTTTTCATCCACAAACATATCTATTACCACTTCAATATGTTCTTCACAGCTATTCATTCTCTTCACCTTTCCTAAGATTTCAGTTTTTTCGCCTTTTATGCTACGCATTTATATCCTTTTTTGTCAAATAAAAAAAGGTCTGTCCAAAAAGGTCATTTTATTTCGGTGGCGGACGCTTTCCGCGGGCACGGCCTGTCTAGCTCCGGCTCCTAGCGTCTAGCGAACGATCCTCTCCCTCCCCTACGATAAGTCGACATCCGCTCGTTCCTCGCGGTATCTCCTTTATCTCAGTACGGGAGAGTCTCCCGTTCGTACGACGCTGGGCAGTCGCCTTCGCTTTTCTATCAGCCT
>Ga0180434_10000245_pt1 | contig 82761 bp, 86 predicted proteins | sample SS_ome_7_FD_132453 | JGI IMG/M metagenome (GOLD analysis project Ga0180434, IMG submission 132453) | Hypersaline lake sediment archaeal communities from the Salton Sea, California, USA - SS_1_D_2 metaG | ecosystem: Environmental > Aquatic > Non-marine Saline and Alkaline > Hypersaline >... | reverse complement strand
GAAGCGTACGAAGCTCCCGCGGCATTGCCCAGGGTGAAGTTCAGCTCACTGAAAGAGGACCTTTATCGCCGGGATTTTACAATAAACGCGATGGCGGTAAGCGTCAATAAGAAAAATTTCGGTCTGTTCATAGATTTTTTCGGCGGGACAAAAGACCTGGAAAAGAAGACCATAAGGATATTGCACGACAACAGTTTCATTGACGACCCGACGCGCATTTTCAGGGCGGTAAGATTCGAACAAAGGTTCGGTTTCGGGATCGAAAAGCACACGGAATATCTTATTAAACACGCGGTAAAACAGGAAATGTTCCGTAGAACGGAAAACCAGAGGATACGGGACGAACTTATACTGATATTGAAGGAGAAGAATCCTGAAAAAGCCGTTTTCAGGATGAGAGAACTTCATGAGCTGCGGTTCATACACCCCGATCTTTCATTAAAGAGATCGATAAAAAGTACGTTCGCGGAATTAAGAAAGTGTATCCGGTGGTATGAATCGGCGGCTGTCGGGAAAAGACACCTGGATGTATGGCTGATGAATTTTATGGTGATACTGGAGAAACTTACGGCAGAACAGGTTGAGGAGGTCCTTGAAAAGTTCGTCTTTACCAGGAACGCGAGCATGCGGCTCCTGTCGTGCAAGAAATGGGCAGAAAAGGCGATCAGAAAGCTTTCCTCCAGGAAGAAGATACTGCCAAGCGGGGTATACGATCTTCTGGAGCCCCTTTCCCATGAAGTTACGCTCTATGTCATGACGAAGGCAAGATCCGTTGTAGCGCGCAGGCGCATAAAGAAGTTCTTCACGGATTATAACGGGGTCAAGCTCAGGATCAGGGGACATGACATAAAGAAAGAGGGGATCGTCCCCGGTCCGGGATACAAAGAGATCCTCCGCCAGGTCCTTTACGGAAAGCTCGACGGAAAACTTCTCACGAAAAAGGACGAGATCCGGTATATGAGGGAACTGATCGCCAAGAGGAAATAATATGAACGTGGGCGTGTTGAGCATCGACCTTCTTCTTAATGACAGCGGTTCGCTCAAGGACAAGAGAAGAGTTCTCAGGAGGCTGAAGGACCGCATAAAAAATCGATTCAATGTCTCGATCGCCGAGGTCGATGATATGGATAAATGGCAGAAGGCGACGCTGGCCATAGCCGCCGTCTCGAATGACAAAAAGCATCTTTCCGGATACCTTGACAATATAGTGGACTTTATCGAGAAAGAGAGCAAGATCATGGTGCTGGACCATGCGACTGAGATATTGTAGCGAAAGGGTCCGGACATCACGCATTAAGGATTAGAATATGATCGATAGGATAGACAGAGTAGCGGAGATGATAAAAAGAGAGATCTCTGTTATCATCCAGGATGAGATCAACGACCCCAGGGTCAGGCATGTGACCATTACTCGAGTGGAAGTGACCAGGGATCTCAGGCTGGCCAAGGTTTTTTGTCTGGTGTCCGCCGACGAAAACGAAAAAAAAGACATCATGAAAGGATTAAAGAGCGCCAGCAGTTTCATCAGGAGCGAGCTTGCCGGGAGGATCTCCATGAAATTCACTCCGCGGATATCATTCAGGGAAGATGTGGTTAAAAAAAGGGAAGAGTCCATTGATAACATTTTTGAGAAAATAAAGAAAGAACATCGGGAAACGACAGAGTGATAACGGGAAAGGACATGTGCGATGGACAGCAAAAACATGGAAAAGGTAATAGAGGTATTTAAAAAGCGAGATAATTTTTTGATAACCGCTCATGTCGATCCCGAAGGCGATTCGATCGGCAGCCAGATCGCCGTTCATCATATACTCAAAGGGATGGGGAAGGATGCCGTCATAGCGAACCATGACGATGTGCCGGATAATCTGAAGTTCCTGCCGGGTGCCGGGCTGATCAAGCCCGGGGTTCCTGAAGGATTTCGGCCGGACGCCGTCGTGATCCTGGATTGCCCGGTCGCGGAAAGGGCCGGGAAGATCTTTGAAAGTATGGACAAGGAACAGTTCATAGTGAACATCGACCATCATGTAAGCAATGAGTCTTTCGGGGATGTCAACTGGGTCGAACCCGAAGCCAGTTCGGTGGGGGAGATGGTCTTTCATCTGATTGAAAAGCTGGGGCTTGGAATGAAAAAAGACCTGGCGACAGCCATTTATACGGCCATCGTGACCGATACCGGCATGTTCAACTATGATAACACTTCTCCGGAAACGCACAGGATCGCGGGGAAGCTTATATCCGCGGGCGTAAAACCGAAGGTGGTACGCCGCGAGATATTCGAAAAGAAGTCCGTTTCCGAAATAAGGCTGCTTGGTAAAACATTGACCACGCTTAAGGTCGAAGAGAACGGCGCCTTGGCGTATATGGTCCTTACCAGGGAGATGCGCAGGGAAGAAGGAGTCGAGGACATTTCTACGGACGAGTTCATAAACTTCCCCCGTTCCATTAGAGGTGTTGAGGTGGCCGTGTTCTTTAAGGAGGACGCCGATGTCCAAGATAAGGTCAATGTTAATTTTCGTTCCGCGGGAAAGGTGGACGTGAATGGCGTGGCGTCTCGTTTCGGCGGCGGTGGGCACGAGCAGGCTGCCGGTTGTGTCCTTAATTGCGGGCTTGCGGAAGCGCAGGATAAGGTGCTGGCCGAGGCAAGAAAGGCCATCAGGGAGGCCGAACAGTCGTGAAAGAAGACCCCTTGGGGATACTGGTCGTTGACAAGAAAAAAAACATGACCAGCCACGATGTTGTCGATCTGGTCCGGAGAAAGTTCGGCATTAGAAAAGTAGGGCATGCCGGAACGCTTGACCCCAACGCCACCGGGGTGCTTGTTCTTTTGCTGGGAAAAGCCACGAAACTTTCCGGCACTTTTTCGAACGAAGACAAGGAATACATAGCTACCATGAAACTCGGAGAGAAGACCGATAGTGCTGATCGTGACGGGAATCTGATCTTGACCAGGAAGGTGCGTTCTTCGGAACGTGAAATAAAAGACACCATGGCCGGATTTGTCGGCGAGATGGAACAGCTTCCGCCGATGGTCTCGGCTAAGCGGGTGGGTGGAAAGCGCTTGTACGAACTCGCGCGGAAGGGGATAGAGATAGAAAGAAAGCCGCAGACGATCGTTATAAAAGAGATAGACATGATGAAGATAGATCTGCCTTTTGTCACGTTCCGGACGGTTTGCAGCAAGGGAGCATATATCAGGCGGCTGGCGGAGGATATCGGTGAAAGGTTAGGATGCGGCGCCCACCTGACGGAATTGAGGCGCACAAGGTCAGGCTCTTTTTCGCTGGAACGCGCGGTCTCTTTTCCGGCTCTGTTGGATATGGACAGGAAGATGCTGGATGAAAATATTATACGGGTATAGGAACCTGAGTGAAAAACTCAGGGACCCGATAGTCGCTATCGGCATATTTGACGGTATACATATCGGGCACAAACGCGTTATTAAGAAGATCCTGAATCTGCAGGAACCCGGCAGGGACAAAGTAGTTGTGACTTTTGACCCCCACCCTCGAACTGTTCTGCGGCCCCAAAAAACATCTCCCAGGATCATGTCGCTGGAACACCGCCTGTATATCTTAAGAAAAATGGGATTGGACGCGGCGGTCATAATACGGTTTACTGATTTCGTCGCCGCAATGACGCCGGAAGATTTTATCAGGCGGGTCCTGGGAGGGATAGGCGCCAGGAAGGTCTATGTCGGCAGCAATTTTCATTTCGGACGGGGAAAAAGCGGGAACGTGGAAACGTTTGAGAGAATAGGCAGGGACTGCGGAATAGACGTCAGGACGGTCAAAGCCGTCAAAAAGAGAGGCAGGGTTATAAGCAGCACATGGCTGCGCAAGCTTATATCGTCCGGCAAGATCGAAAAGGCAGAGAAACTGTTGCGCCGTCCGGTGTCGGTTCTGGGCACGGTAGTGGGCGGTGACAGCAGGGGGAAAGGCCTCGGCGTTCCGACCGCCAACATCGACCCGCACCAGGAAGTGATCCCCCCGCCCGGAGTCTACGCCGTAAAGGTTGACATTGATGGGCAGCTGTTCGACGGAATACTGAATATCGGTTTCAAACCGACCTTTTATGGGAGAAGGCTGAAGAAGAGGAGGGAACCTCAGATAGAGGCGCACGTGATAGGTTTTAAAGGTGACTTATATGGCCGGTCAGTAGAAATATTTTTTATAAAAAGGTTAAGACACGAAAAAAGATTCAGGAACGAAGAGATGCTCAAGAAGCAGATAAGAAGGGATGCCGAACACGCGAAGAAAATCCTGGCCAGTAAAAAGGTCCTCCATAAGATCCGCAAATACAAGTACATATAGTCAGGGACGTTTTTCAAATTGAACCCAGACCGTAAAAAATTTTGAATCCAGACCTGTCCCCAAAACCAATCTCAGACCTGTCCCCAAAACCAATCTCAGACCTGTCCCCAAAACCAATCTCAGACCTGTCCCTCAATTTTAGAGCGTGCCCGGTTTACCCCATGCTGCTTAATACTGTTTACAAGTATATATTTATGTGCTAATATTATAAACCGTAAAGATATTAAATATTAGCGGGTTGTGTCCTCTTGGAAAGGGGGTGAAAACGATGTCTACGGTAAAAGAGAAAAAACAGGAAGTCATAAAGGATTTCAAGAAACATGATTCGGATACGGGGTCTCCGGAGGTTCAAATAGCCCTTTTGAGTGAGCGAATAAACAGTCTGACGGAACACTTTAAAAAGCACAAAAAGGATTATCACTCCCGGAGAGGACTCCTCATGTTGGTCAACAAGAGGAGGAAGCTTCTTCGTTATCTGAGATCGGCAGATAATGCCAAATATACGGAGCTTATCAAGAAATTGGGGCTCAGAAAGTAATGAACAGTTTATAGCAATAAATCAACTTTAGAAGGATAAGGTGATGATGGAAATGCAGGAGATCAAGGCTAAACTTGGTAAGGAAGAATTAATAGTCCAGACCGGGAAACTGGCAAAACAGGCCGACGGATCCGTGACGGTCCAGTGCGGTGGAACCATGGTTCTGGTGACGTGTGTGTGCGCGCGGGAACCCAGGGAGCAACAGGGGTTTTTCCCTTTGACGGTCGAGTATCAGGAAAAGACTTTCGCCGCGGGCAAGATCCCCGGCGGGTTTTTTAAGAGGGAAGGTCGTCCTACTGAAAAGGAAATATTGACCGCAAGAATGATAGACAGGCCCATCAGGCCGCTTTTCCCGGAAGGGATGTTGAATGAAGTACAGGTCGTGGCTACGGTTTTGTCTTCGGACGGGAAAAATGATTCTGATATTTTAGCGCTTATCGGCGCTTCAGCGGCTCTCACCATATCAGATATACCCTTTAATGGTCCTATCGGAGGCGTGAGGGTGGGACTGGTCAATGACGAGTTTGTAGTCAACCCGACATTCAAGGAGTTGGAGGAAAGCAAACTGGATCTTGTTGTTGTGGCAAATGAAGAAAGTGTCGTAATGCTGGAAGCCGGAGCCAATATGATCGGTGAGGAAAAAGTAATGGAAGGAATAAAAGTTGCCCACGGATCACTTAAGGCGCTGATCGATATACAGAAACAGCTTCACGAAAAGGCAGGTAAGCCAAAGAGAGAGGACATAACATTTATCGAGGTAAATGAGGAGATGCGCCGGAAGGTCAGCGAGAAAGCGTCAGATAAGCTCTTGAAGATCCTTCAGCTCTCCGGAAAACATGAACGCGCTGAGAGTCTTGAGAATCTGAAAAAGCAGCTGATCGAGGAGGAAGGCCCTGAGAGCAGCGAGACTCTGGAGCAGGACGTTACACTTGCGTTGGCGAAGCTTGAAAAAGAACTGGCCAGAGATTTTATCCTGAAAAGCAAAAAACGTCTTGATGGAAGAAAATTTGACGAGATAAGATCCCTAAATTCTGATATCAACGTGCTTCCTCGCACGCACGGATCAGCGCTTTTCACGCGCGGGGAAACACAAGCTCTTGCCGTGACCACTTTGGGGACCAGTGCGGATGAACAGAGAATAGAGACGCTCGCGGGAGAAGGTTTTAAGACTTTCATGCTTCACTACAATTTCCCGCCGTTCAGCGTTGGTGAGACTAAGCCTATGCGCGGGCCCGGCAGAAGGGAAATAGGGCACGGAGCTCTTGCCGAGAAGGCGCTTAAACCGGTCCTTCCCTTGAGGGAAAAGTTCCCTTATACAGTGAGGATCGTTTCGGAGATCCTGGAGTCCAACGGTTCCAGTTCGATGGCAACAGTTTGCGCAAGCTCGTTATCTCTTATGTGCAGCGGTGTGCCGATAACGGATGCCATCAGTGGTATAGCGATAGGGCTGGTGAAAGAGGGAGCTGAACACGTGATCCTTACCGACATTGCAGGGGCGGAAGACCACCATGGGGATATGGATTTCAAGGTCGCGGGAACAAAAAATGGCATAACAGCCGTACAAATGGACTTGAAGGTCAAGGGGATCGGTTATGATATCCTTGAGGAGGCTTTTGGAAGAGCCAAGAAAGCACGGCTGGAAATCCTGGACCATATGAGCAAGACGATTGCCGAGCCCCTGAAAGAAGTGGCTCCGAACGCCCCGCGGATCGTCACATTGATGGTTAAGCCGGATAAGATCAGAGACGTTATAGGCCCCGGCGGCAAGGTAATACGCAAGATAATAGCCGAGACCGGAGCCGATATAAACATAGAAGATGACGGGTCCTGTCAGGTCGCCTCGGCGGATAAAACTTCCCTTGATAAAGCTGTTGAAATGATCGAGGGGATCATTGCCGAACCCGAAGTCGGCAAAGTATATGACGCGCGCATAACAAAGATCATGAATTTCGGCGCTTTCTGCGAATTCCTGCCTGGCCAGGAAGGTCTTATCCATGTTTCCGAACTTGCAGACCAGTACGTGAAAGATGTTTCCAGCGTGGTCAAGGAAGGACAGAAGGTTAAGGTCAAGGTCATAGGCGTGGACGAGCAGAACCGCGTTAAACTCAGCATGAAACAAGTTGAAAAAGATCAAGGTAAAGATAAAACGTAAAGAGAGCGCCAGGGACCTGCCGGTTCCGGCTTATGCCACATCGGGTTCCAGCGGCGTGGATCTGTATGCTGACGTGGATGATGAGGTAGTCATCTCCCCCGGTGAAATAAAGCTGATATCATGCGGCATATACATAGAGCTGCCGGAGGGATATGAGGCGCAGACCAGGCCCAGGAGCGGGTTGGCGCTAAAGCATGGTATCACGCTGGTCAATACCCCGGGGACCATCGACAGCGATTACCGGGGGCTGGTCAACCTGATCGTTACCAACCTCGGAAAAGATGATTTTGTCGTAAAACGGGGGCACAGACTGGCTCAGATGGTGATCCGCGAGGTGACCCGTGCGGAATTCCAGGAAGAGGAAGAACTCGGCGAGACCGAGCGGGCGCACGGCGGGTTCGGGCACACCGGTGTTTAGGATACGGCCTTAGTTCTGTGACTTAAATATAGCGATGACGATAACGGAAGCTTTGATATCTGGTGTCGTGCAGGGCCTGACGGAATTTTTGCCGGTTTCCAGTTCCGGCCACCTCGTTCTGGTTCACAGGTTTTTTGGCTTTACCGAGCCAAGCATTTTTTTTGACATATGCCTTCATGTAGCGACGCTGACAGCGGTTATACTATATTTCGGCAGGGATATTGTCACGTTGATACGAGAGAAGAATTTGGGATGGCTTTTTTACATAGCCATAGGAACCGTACCGGCGGTCCTGGCGGCTCTGTTTTTTGATAAAAAAATATCGACATTTTTCGTGGATCCCGGAAAAGTGGCGCTCATGCTCATTCTGACAGGGCTGGCGCTTTTTGCCGGGCAGTTCGCCCTGTGGAGAGAAAGACGTCCCGGCAAGGGGCCGACGCTTCTTACTTCGCTTTTGGTGGGGATAGCGCAGGCGTTCGCCCTCCTCCCGGGGATATCACGAAGCGGGGTGACGATTTCCACCGGACTCGTTAGCGGTATAAAGGCTGAAGAGGCTTTCAGATTTTCGTTTTTGCTGTCGGTGCCCGTTATTATAGGAGCCGCGATATACAAGGCACTTACACTGGATATAACCAGTATCGTTTCGGGTAATCTTGTGAACTATGCGGCCGGTATGGGGGTTGCGTTCATTATCGGGCTCCTGAGCTTGCGCCTTTTGTGGTGGGTCATTAAAGAGAAACGGTTATTTATTTTCGGCATATACTGTCTTTTGCTCGGGATGACCGGGATATTTTTCTGGAAATAATAAGGACGGATATGGATCAGGTAAGGAAAAACGAGATCATAGCGGTAATATTGTTCGCGGCGAGTCTTTTTCTCTTTTTGAGCATATTTACTTTCAGCGAACAGGACCTTTCTTTCTATACCAGCAGTCCCAATCTTGCCTCGCAGAACGTTACGGGGATCGTCGGTTCGTATGTCGGCGGAGTCCTATTGTTTTTCGTGGGCAAAGCGGCGTATGTCATTCCCTTGCTTATTCTGGTATGGGGCATATCCCGCTTGCTTCAGCTGGAAGCGCGGAAGTTTTATTTCAAACTTTTCGGGACGATCGTTCTTGTCATGGCTGTCAGCGCGAGTCTGAGCATGCTGGCTGACCTGAGCCGGACGATGTCATTCTCGCAGGGCGGATTGGTTGGAACTCTTGTCTCAAACTTTCTTTTCGAATATCTGGGCAAGGTCGGAGCGACGGTTTTCATTGTCGCCTTGATAGTCCTGTCCGTGTTGATAGCGACCGAGTTTCTCATTCTGCCCATCCTGATGGCCGCGTTCAAGTTTGCCGCGAGGATACCTTCACGGATCGGGTCATGGTTTCCGGAAAGATCGTCCGTATCCGTCGGCGATACGAGGCCGCCGAGGAGTAAGCTCAAAGCCGCCAAGGAAGAGATCGCGAGAAAGCTTGAAACCATGAAAAGCCAGGTAGAAGAGGTTCGGAAAACGTCCCTGGCGCGCAGGACCGAAAGAAAGCCGGGATCCAAACCGGCCGGCGCCGGACCTAAAATAGTCGCTCCCGCCAGTACGCAAAAAGTGTCAGCAGAACCGGTTCGTGTTGCTCCCGTCTCAGATACCTCGACCGGGGAAAAGGTAGAATACAAACTGCCGAACCTGGATCTCTTGAAAAGGCCGTCTGCGAGCGGAGCAAAAGAACGGGAAGAGGACCTGAAAAAAAGAGCCGCTATTCTTGAGAATACGCTTCTTGAGTTCGGTGTAGAAGCCAGGGTGGTCGAGATCAACAGGGGACCCGTTATAACTATGTACGAGCTGGAACCTGCCGTGGGCACAAAAGTCAACAGGATCACTTCCTTGAGCGACAACATTTCCCTTGCCCTGAAATCCGCGAACATAAGGATCATTGCTCCGCTTCCTGGGAAGGGAACCGTTGGCATTGAAGTGCCGAACGCGAAAAGTGAGCTTGTTCTGCTCAGGGATATATTGGAGACAACAGAATATAATGAAGAGGACTCTTCGCTTAAGTTCGCTCTGGGGAAAGACATTTCGGGCGCTCCTATGATCACGGATCTTTCGAAGATGCCCCATCTGTTAATAGCCGGAGCTACCGGTTCGGGAAAGACCGTGTGCCTCAACGGCATCATCAGCAGTTTTCTGTTCAATGCTTCTCCGGATGAACTGAAATTCCTGATGATAGATCCAAAGCGGGTGGAACTGATGATGTTCGAGGGGATACCGCATTTAGTCTCTCCGATAGTGACCAATCCGAAAAAAGCGGCCGCGGCTTTGAGCTGGGTAGTCAGTGAAATGGAAAGGCGCTACGAGATATTCGCGGAAAAAGGCGTCAGGAACATCGCCGCCTACAAGGAGAAGATGAAAGAAGGGGATGAAAATCTGCCTTACATTATAGTTATAGTGGATGAACTTGCGGATCTTATGATAATTGCCCAGCAGGATGTGGAAGGCGCGATAATGAGGATTGCACAGCTCTCCCGCGCGGCAGGCATACACATGATACTTGCCACTCAAAGGCCGTCGGTAAATGTCGTAACCGGTGTGGTTAAGGCGAATTTCCCGGCGAGGATATCATTTAAAGTGGCGTCAAAAGTCGATTCAAGGACCGTTTTGGACACCAACGGAGCGGAAAAACTACTGGGAAGAGGGGACATGCTGCTCATGGAACCCGGAGAGACCGCGCTTATCCGAGGCCAGTGCAGTCTGGTGGAGGACAGCGAGCTCAGGAACATAGTGAAGTTCATTAAAGCCCAGGCAGGCCCGCAGTATATTGAGGAAGCCGTAGTAAAACAGGAAAAGAAAGCAACCGGCGTCGAGCAGGAAAAGGACGAGCTTTACATGCAGGCGGTAAGGATAGTTGTAGAGACCAAACAGGCATCGGTTTCCATGATCCAGAGAAAACTCAGAGTGGGTTACACCAGGGCGGCCAGGATGGTAGATATAATGGAGGAAGAGGGCATAGTCGGGCCTTATAACGGCTCAAAACCTAGGGAGATCCTGGTAAACGACATGAGTGAGATCGAGGAAATGCAAGAAGTAGAGAAAAGCGAAGAATAGGAAAGATGGCAACGACATCCAAAGAGATCGGAAATATTTTTAAAGAAGCAAGGGAAAAGCTTAACCTGAGCGTGGAAGACGCCTATAGGAAAAGCCGCATACACCCGGCCGTGATCAAGGATATTGAAAACGGCGTGTTCGACAGGATCGGAAAACTGTACGTGAAAAGCTTTCTGAAAAAGTATTCCATAGTTCTCGGGCTGGACCCCGACAACGTGATGAAAGAATACGAATCGATCGCTCCCACCATATCGGGGCGGGAATTTGATCTGGGAGCAAAAGAGAAAGAGGAAAAGGATGAGGTCCTTGGCGCGCTCACGGAGAAAAGGCTGCAGATGGCGCTCGCGGCTATACTCTCAGTTATTCTCGTGTTTTTGATCTTTGTGCTCATAGGTATGATGAAATCAAAAATGATGCTCTCGCGGCAGACGAAAGAAACGGCAGTTACGGCGAAAAAGATAACGGCCGCGCCTGCCAAAACACAAGAAAAAGTCTCAAAGCGTATTGCTCCGGCCGCACGGACAAGCGCTTCTGTTACGCTTACCCTGAAAGCCCGCGAAGATGCATGGCTGCAAGTTACCAGTGAAAAGGACAAAATCTTCGAAGGAGTCCTTGAAAAGGGAGATTCAAAGACCTGGAAATCGGACGGGACCCTTACCGTGTGGACCGGTAAAGCGGATAAATTGGATTTTACTGTTAATAACCGCAGGATCGGCAAAATCGCCGCCGGGGTTGTGAAGAATATAAAAATTTCCTCAGGCGGGATCAGGATCGGTGACACCTGGGTCACTCGTCTCAAATAGGTCTGCACATGAAAACCGCCTATCTTTTAAGTCTCGGTTGCCCCCGCAATTTAGTTGACAGTGAAGTTCTGCTCGCGCTTCTTGAGCAGGCAGGTTTCAGCATCGTCGAGGTTCCCGCAGGCGCGGACATAGCTATAATCAATACCTGTGGTTTTATCCAGGATGCCAAGCAGGAATCGATCGACCTGATCCTTCAGCTGGCCGATCTGAGGAAAAACGGGAAGATAAAAAAGCTTGTTATAGCCGGCTGCCTGTCCCAGAGACATCCGGACGAGCTCATGGATGAGATAAAGGAAATAGACGGGGTGTTCGGGACCGCCGATTTTACGAAAATACCCGGCATGATGGATTCACTTCTTTCCGGCGGGAAGATAAAAGAAGTGGATCCAAAGCCCGATTTTCTTTACGGCCATCTCTATGAAAGAAAGATCCTGACCCCACCGCACCAGGCGTATGTCAAGATACAGGAAGGATGTTCCAATAGGTGCTCGTACTGCATAATACCGCAGCTGAAAGGACCGTGCCGCAGCCGGACAATAGGATCCGTCATGACGGAAATAGAAAAGCTGAAGGCCGTGCACGACATAAAGGAACTTATACTGATAGGGCAGGATACTACCTCTTTTGGTATCGACAGGACAGGAAGAACGGAACTTGCAGAACTCCTGCAGGAAATAAGCCCGACCATGCAAGACGGCTGGGTACGGCTTTTATATACTCACCCCGCGCATTTCACGGACGAACTAATAGGAGTTCTTGCAGATACGGCAAATATATGCAAATATGTGGACCTGCCGATACAGCATGTAAATGATAGGATATTACGGAGCATGAACCGGCGTACGGGAAAGACCGATATCGCAATGCTGGTCGAACGCCTCCGAAAGCAGATCGAGGGAGTTACGATACGGACCTCCGTGATCGTGGGGTTCCCGGGCGAGACCGAAGATGAGTTCAGGGAACTTCTGGATTTTCTGGAAGATAGCAGCTTCGATCGTCTCGGAGCGTTCATCTATTCGCGGGAAGAAGGTACTGCGGCGGCTACCTTTGAGGGGCAGGTCCCGGATGAAATAAAGAAGGAAAGGTTTGACGAGGTTATGCGGCTCCAGCAAAAGATATCCGCCGGGAACAACCTGAAATTTCTTGATAAAAAACTGAAGACGCTGATAGATGAAGAAGACCCCGCTGATCCGGAGCAGTTCGTGGGAAGGGCCCAGATGGACGCCCCTGAGGTAGACGGGGTGATATACGTCAGGGGAAGCAACGTGAAAACCGGCGAATTCGCGGATGTCCGCATAACCGGGACCATGGAATATGACCTTATCGGAGAAGCTGTATGAATTTACCCAATAAGATCACGCTGACCAGGATAATATTGACCTTTGCGTTCATGATCTTTCTTTTCTCGAAGGGGGTGTTCTGTAAGGTCGCCGCGCTGGGTATTTTTATCATTGCCGCTCTTACCGATTATCTGGACGGGTTTCTTGCTAAAAGATATAATACCATTTCCGATTTCGGCAAGATCATGGATCCCGTGGCGGACAAAATACTGGTCCTTGCCGCTTTTCTTGCGTTCGTGGAGATGAAACTTATACCGGCATGGATGGTGGTTATCATCATCATGAGGGAATTTGTGATCACCAGCATCCGCGTTGTGGCCTTGAAATACAATAAAGTTCTCCCCGCGGGAGCAGGAGGCAAGCAAAAAACTGTCTCGCAGATGCTGTCCATACTCGTGATATTGATATTCATCGTGATCAAGGAATCGGGCGTGCGGACATTTGGCTTTTGGAATCCCTCCTTCGAATATTGGTACAGACAGCTTATTTTTATACTCATGCTCATAACTGTCACGTTGACCATAGTAAGCGGTGTTTCTTATCTGATAGGGAGCAGAAAATATCTGTTCAATGAAAAAGGCACATGATCTTATCGCAACTGTATTGGGGATAGGCCGTATCAGTATTGTCCCGGGTACGCTGGGAAGCCTGGCCGGTCTGGTCCTTTGCCTGGCCCTGCACGGAAATCTGGTCATATATTTGATTGCTTTTGCCGTCTTTTTTATCGCCGGCACAGTATCCTCGGGCAAGGTGGAAGCGGAAATTGGCTACAAAGACCCCTCGATCGTTGTTATTGATGAATTCGCCTCTATATTTCTTGTGTTTCTCTTCGTTCCTATTAGGACTTCCACCATTCTTACTGGCTTTATCCTGTACCGAATTATAGACATTATAAAGGTTCCTCCCATGAGATCCGTGGAAAAAATGGGCGGGGGATGGGGGATAATGCTGGATGATCTTGTAGCTGCTATATACACCAATCTGATTCTGCAAATTCTGCTATACCTCAAAATATTCTAATTTTTAAGGCCATTTTTAACACCATATATTGTGTACCGTAAAAAGTGGTCCACATCAAATGGGTATATACTCAAAAACTTTTTTCATGCTCTTGACTTTTGTCTTTTCCCCATTATACTTTAACAACGCCGACCAATTTGTACCAATCTATAAAAGATTAGGGTAAATTGTCGGAAAATACACCAAAAGGTAGCAAATCGTAATAGTTTTTTTGTTGAAAAGTCCACAGTTTATAGTGGTTTTATGATTATATATTATTTCGCGATTTTACAATCTATGTTAAACCATATTAAATTAAACCATTCTATATCAATAAACAGCAGTAAAAAGCACAATATAGTAAATTAAATCAATTTATCATAGGGGGAAATATGGCGAGTTCAGTAATGACAATTAACGAATTGGCCGACTATCTCAAGATGAAAGTCGTCACAATTTACAAGCATGCCCAGGAGGGCAAGATCCCCGGGTTCAAAGTTGGCTCCAAATGGCGCTTCAAAAAAGAAACGATCGATGAGTGGATTGAAAAACAGGAAAAAAGTCAAAAAAGTAGCAGAGGAAAAGATGTTTGAGATTGCGACTATTGATAACAGAATGACCCCAAGAATTAAATCAGAATTTCCTTTAAAGTTGGGAAAGCAATGTGCGAGAAGTATTAATTTGAATGATGATGGATTGTGTTTTGTGACAATGCAGCAATTAAAATCATCAAGATTATCTGGGGACTTAAAGTTGCCGTATGGCAAAGTGCACATAAAGTTTAACATCATATGGGAGCGCGAAATTTCAAAAGAATGGAAATATGTTTATGGGGCTAAATATGAGGATATTGATATTGAAATACTTAATTTAATTCGAAAAAGTTTAATATTTAGAAAATTCAAGGATGTAATAAGGGAAGTCAAAAATAAAAATGAGCGAAGACAAGTAAAAATTTTTTCGAAATATGTATTACAGTATTTTTTCGATTTATTTGAGTTAATGAATAAAATTGCACACAATATGATTGAAGAAACAGAAGCCGAAAGATTATTGCATAGTTTAACAGAAGACATTATGGAAAAGGCTAATGAATTTGAAAATTCTGTTAGTAACAAAATAGTTGTGCGAAGGATTAAGAAAGAATTTCGAGAATTAGTGAGCTGTTGGGCTTATAAAAGTTACATCGTTAAGAGATCTTATGATAAGCCTAGGGGATATCCTGGTGATTATAGAATTATGGAACATATATATGATACTAAAGTTCTGTCAAAGGGAATTGGGCGCTGTTTTGATGTATATTTTCAAAATAATAAATATGCAGTGGCGGTTAGATCGAGGAAGGATTGGATGAGAGACTATTTAAAAACCTTTATTTTAAATACACCTCTTAAAAAAGTAAGAATTTTAAATATTGCGTGTGGTTCCGGCAAAGAAATCAGAGAGTTATTTCATGATGCCCATTTTTTACAGAAAATCAAAGATAATGGAAAAGAAATTATTATAAATTTGCTCGATCAAGATAGTGAAGCTGTTTTATTTACAAGGGGAGCAGTAGAAAAGTTCAGTAGCTATGCATCCTTTAATTATTTTAAAAATGATGTTTTGGAATTTATAACTAATGGAGCAAATTTTTCTAAAATTATAGGGGAAAATGATTTGGTTTATACTACAGGTTTAATGGATTATCTGCCCGATAGAATATCAGGAAAGTTATTAAATATATGGTTTGATAAATATGTGGCTGAAGCGGGACGTTTAATTATCGCGCATAAAGATACGTTAAAATACAAGCCATTACCTCCAAATTGGTTCTGTGATTGGAATTTTTATTTTAGAGCTAGAAAAAATTTAGATGACTTAATAAAAAAAAGTTTACAGGCAAGGAAAATAAATGTTGATGTTCATAGAGATAAATCAGGCATTATTTTATTTTTCATTATTAGGAAAGAAATAATATGACTTATTTGGCATTAACAGGGATGCTAAATTTTTTAGCTTGTATTAGTTTAGGTATTTTTGTTTTTTTAAAAAATAAAAGAAATATACAAAATATTGTTTATTTTTGGTTAAACGCAAGCGTAGCTCTTTATAGCCTGGGTTATTTTTTTTGGCAAATTGCTGAACCTAAAAACATGGCTGTTTTCTGGTTTAAAATATTGGTAACAGGTTTTATCCTAATAAGTTTAGCTTATTTGTTTTTTGTTTTTGTTTTTTTAAATATATTTGAGCAACAAAAGCGATCTTTAGCAATATGTGCCTTATTAAATATTTACTTTATAGCGGCGAATATACATGGGGACTTATATCACAATTTTGTCACTAAATATAATTTTGGATATTGGCCAGAGCCAACCACTCTTTTTAATTTCTATTTATTGTTTTGGTTTTTTCAATGTTTTTACGGATTCTTTTTTTTGGTGAAAAATGCAAATATTGGATCTTCTAGACGCAAAATGCAAATAAGATATTTTACTTTAGCAGCTATAGTGGGTTTTTTCGGAGGGGCAAATAATTGGCCTTTGTGGTATGGACTAAAGTTCCCGCCATATGCAAATATTTTGATAAGCGTGTATATAGGGATTGTAGCATATGCAATTGTTAAGCACCAGCTCATGGACATCGAGGTCATTGTCAAAAAGACCCTCATTTTTGCCGGTCTTTTTGTAGCTGCTTATGCGGTTTTTGCGAGCTTTGCTTATTTGGGATCTGCCGTATTCGAAAATGTGGTTCGAAATCGCTGGATTGCAATGGTACCTTCTATATTGATAGTGGTTCTCATGCTTCGTCCGCTTGAAAGTTTCTTAAGAAATACTACCGATAAGTACTTATTCCAGAAAAAATATGATTATAGGCAGCTTTTGAGAACATTTTCTGACGAGGTACTTATGGTTCTTGATCTTAACATGCTGGTTAATCTTACGGTAAATAAGCTGGCGGAGATAGTGAAATTAGATAATGCTTCTATAATGCTTTATGATGAAGGAAAAGAAGGATTCAGAACAGCTGCATCGGTGTCTGGTAAACCAGAAAATACTACATATAAATTAAGCGATAAAGAAGACCTCATTTCCTATATGCGAAGAAGTGGTAAACATATTCTTTTGGAAGACCCTGCACGCAAAAAGTTTGTAGGTACCGATATAGAAAAGAAAATGCACGAATTAAACGCGGCTCTGGTTATTCCGCTAATGCACCATAAAAATATGGTTGGAATATTGTCTTTGGGGCAAAAGAAATCTGACGAGGAATACACGCAGGACGATATTGATATACTTTTGCCTCTCGCAAGGACGCTTTCCATAGCCATAACCAATGCCCAGCTTTTCGAGAAACTTTCGGAAGCCCAAGCCCAGGCGGCGCAGAGAGAGAAGATGGCAGTCATAGGCACTCTTTCCGCCGGCATAAACCACGAGATCTGTAATCCCCTGGGGATAGCGCGCGGGCAATGCGAGATGTTTCTTTTAAATCTGAAGGACGGGGTTTACAAGGGCAAGAGTCCGGAGGAATTACTTGAAAAGGCGCAGGAAATAATGAAAAAAGTTATGAACGAGACAGACAGAGCTACAGTTATAACTAAAAAACTTTCTTCTTTTGCAAAGCCTGCAAAGGGAGAAATGGCGGGTAATGTTCAGGTGGAAAAAGAATTGGATGAAGTTATATCTCTTGTAGAGCATGATTTAAAAATGGAAAACATTATTATTACTAAAGAGATCAAAAAAGACCTCCCATGCATTTCAGCGGACCGGAAGCAGCTGCAGGAAATATTCTTCAACATTGTAAGAAATGCTGCCCAGTCCATCAAAGGAAATGGGAAAATCGTCATACGAGCATCAGGCAATAATAAAAGGGTCTATATTGATATTGAAGATTCGGGTGTCGGAATAAGCAAGCACCATTTGGGTCAGATATTTAATCCGTTTTTTACTACCAAAGAACCGGGTAGAGGTGCCGGACTCGGACTTTTTATTGTAAAGCAGATCGTTGAAAGAAATAATGGGCATATAAGCGTTCAAAGTGAGCTTGGGAATGGAACCCGTTTTAGTCTCAGTTTTAATGCCGTGCAGCCTAGTTAAGGCAGAATTAGTGCTTGAAGCAGAAAGAATAAGATGAAAAAGCCGAGAATTTTGTCGATTGATGATGAAATAAGCTTTACGGATTTGCTGAAACAATATTTTGAACCAAGGGGTTATGAGATAGATGCAACATCGGGAGGCGATAGAGGGCTAGGGCTTTTGCGGCAGAAAAAATACGATATTGTTCTACTTGATTTGAGGATGGCCGGTCTTAACGGCGAGAAAGTGATGGAAGAAATAAAAAAGTTGAATGCAGATATTGAGGTTATTTTTATAACAGCGTACAGGGATCCCGGGAAGACTAAAGAACGTTTATTGAAAAAAGGCGCTTATGCGTTTGTCGAAAAACCCATAACTAGCCTGAAATCTCTTGAGGAACTTGTTAATAGAGCCGCAAAGGTGAATAAATAGGAGGAGAAATATCATGCTGAAGCTACTAGTTGTTGATGATGAAGTGGATGTGTGTGATTTTGTGAAGAATTTCTTTAAAGAAAGGAATTTTGAAGTATCTGTCGCTTATGACGGGAAAGAGGCTCTTAGCATAGTAAAGTCCATAAATCCGGATATAATCCTCCTGGATATAAAAATGCCGGTCATGGATGGCATAGAGGCGCTTAAAGCGATCCGCAAAAAAGATAGCACCAAAAAAGTAATAATAATCACGGCGGTTGAAGATGTGGAAAAAGCCGAGGAGGCAAAACATCATGGGGTAACAGAGTACATCACCAAGCCGCTTTTGCTTGAACAGCTTGAGAGGACTGTTCTTACGGTTGCAGAGCAGATTAAAATGGAAAAGTAGTTAGGAGAAAAGATGTCATACGAAGATAACTGGTTAAAGCTACAGGATTGGATCGTCGAAAAAATGAAGAATTGTGACGGTGCTCTGATCCCCATTGATTCGGAAAGTGTCCAGAAGAGACAAGAACCGGAATTGGATTACCAATTCTTTCTGGAGAACGCTTCTCGCACCATGATACGGTTCAAAAAGCCCGAGCGCCTTATACGTATGATAGTCAGGATCATAGACGAACAGGTAAAAGTTACACATACGGCTATGCTCCTGTACCGCAAAGACAAGGATTCTTTTATACTTATCGATAGCAAGGGTGCGGAAGGCGTTAAGATACCGGTAGGATTTATACGGCTTACGTTTGAGAATCCCCTCATCCGGATGTTTAATGAACGGTACAATTACAAGATATCAGAAACAGGAGATATCGAGTATAAAGGACTTCTTGATATTCTGCAGAGAGATGAGAACCTTAAAAAGGATGAGGAACTCGCTGAATTGATCGAGCTGACTATCAGACAGATGGAACTTTTAAAGGCCAATATCTGTATACCGATCTATTATAAAAAAGATCTTATAGGTGTCTTTGTCCTGGGAAAGAAACTGTCTAATATGAAATTTTCCAGACAGGAAATAGGGTTTTTCACAACGCTTGCCAATGATGTGGCCATGGCACTTGCAAATGCGCAGCTTATACAAGACCTTCAGGATAAGATCTACGAGGTCCACAGTCTTTATGAAAGGGAACATCGCATATTCATTCATACAGCTATTTCCCTGGCAGCCGCTATAGACGCAAGAGATCTTTACACGCACGGCCATACCGAGCGTGTTACGCAATATGCATTGGCCATTGGAGGGGAACTTGAGGATGTCCCTGAAGCAAAGGCATATAAAAACTTCAAAGAGACACTTCATCTAGCGGCGTTGCTTCATGATGTTGGAAAGATCGGCGTTCCGGACAGTGTTTTGAACAAGAGCAGTCAATTGACTAAGGAAGAATACGAAAAAGTGAAAGAGCACTCAATCACAGGGTCGGCAATACTTAATCCCATAAAGGAATTGGGGGATATCGCCAAGGAAGTGCGTGCCCATCATGAAAGGTTTGACGGTGCCGGATATCCGGATGGTCTAAAGGGCGAAGAGATACCGTTTATTTCCCGCATAATCTCTGTTGCAGATACTTTTGATGCAATAACCAGCGACAGACCTTACCGCCAGAAAAAAATGGCAGAAATTGCTGTTCAGATAATCAAGGACAATTCAGGGACGCAGTTCGATCCTATAATCGTAAGCGCTTTCCTGCTGGCATACAAAAAGGGGAAATTACGCAATACAGTGTAATAGCCGGATTAATCGATTGGTAGATTGATCTGGAAAGATGTTCCATGGCCTGGGACGCCTTCGACGCTTATCTTTCCGCCGTGTTTTTCGATAATTCCATGAACTACGCTGAGGCCGAGGCCTGTTCCACCGTTTTTCTTGCTGAAAAACGGGTCGAAAATATGCTTGAGATCTTCTTTTTCTATGCCCTTACCTGAATCTTTGATTTTTATTATTATATTATCGTTTTTGCCTGGTTTAATGGTTGCCGTGATAATCCCGCCAGTTTCCATCGAGTCTATGGCATTCAGTAAGAGATTGAGAAAGACTTGTTTCATTTGTGAAGGGTCAACTTTGATCGAGGGCAGAGGAGAGTAACATTTTTCGATTTTTATGTTATGTTTCAGAAAATCATTATTCAATAGATCCAACGTTTCATCCAGCAGACTATCGATGCCGGTTTCTTTAAGCTGGAGATCGCTGGGTTTAGAAAACTCCAGCAGTTGTTTGACGATATAATTTATCCTGTTAACTTCACCGCTGACGATTTTTTGGAACTTTTCAAGAAATTCCGGGTCAGTTTTCTTTTTAGAAATGTATTCTGTAAAGGTTTTGATCGATGTAAGAGGGTTTTTTATCTCATGCGCCATACCTGCGGCAAGGGTAGCTACCGCCTTTAGCTTTTCGGCTTTCTGAAGTTCTTCGCGAAGCTTGATGTTTTCCTCATCTATCTGATCTATGGAGCCATGGAAGAAATATTTATCAATAAATTTTTGAATTTTGTTTTTTAAGGGGATAAATATTATTGAAAAGAAGGTAATGATAGTTATGGCTAATGGCATAGAATAATATCCTACAATGATGCTAAAGATCTTTTCCAAGGTATAAACAATAATGAAATAAAGAATTGTTATAACAGATATTAGCACTGAATAAATAAGAGTTTTTTTGATTATAACTTCTATATCCATAAGTTGATGGCGGATAATAGCATAAGTCATAATTAGCGGATATAAAGGTACAGTTATATTCAAAACAGGATATACATTTATGCCAAAGCATGGCAAATAGGAAGTTCCACCTCCGACAAAGCCCAATGTTGTAGCAAAGAAAAAGTACTTGATTTGTTGTTGTTTAAGGTGCCCAGAATTTTTATATGCTTTAATCAATTCAACATGAGCATATATTAGTAATCCAATATACAAGAAAAGAGTGTAGAAGATGTGCAGGGGGCCGGGGGGATAAATCCACCAAGCTGGGGTAAACCATTTCGAATTTGTGAATAATAAACTAACATTTCCAACAAACAAATTTTTACTAAAAATATCCGCAGCTAACACTATTAAACTTAAAATGTATACAATTCTAATAATGTAAGCTCGTTTGATATTTAAAAAAACATAAACAAAATGTATAAATAAGGCAGGTAGCATGATAACGCCTATATAGGAAATTTGCCACCAAAAAAATGCTGATAATGAGTTTCTAGAACCAGATGCCATATACGCGCCAAATCCATAAATAGCGACACAAATGGCAAAAATTGACCATGTTTTGCATAATTTGCTTCTATAGCCTTTTGTATAGACGAATAGGGCCATAGCCATGCTAGTTATTGTAGTAAGTATGTTAGATATGCCATATAAGTTAATCATTATAAACAATACTCTAATGGATACTTAATTGAGTTTTTTAGTGCTATCCCAAATTTATTTCTTTTGCAATACTTTAAATTCTCCCAATCTTTTCCTTTACCTCATCGCTCTCAAAAGGTTTGGTGATGTAGTCCATTGCGCCCAGTTGGACGGCTTTTGCGGCGGTTTCTACGCTTTGATATCCGGTGACTATGATGACTTTCACGTCGGGAGATATTTGCCGGAGCTCTTCCAGGGTTTCAAGGCCGTCTTTTGCGGGCATTTTGATATCCAGCAATACTCCATCGTACTTTTGATTTTTAGCTTTTTGTATAGCTTCGTCTCCCGAAGAAGCAAAATCAAGATTATACATGTCTTCGAGTATCAGATTAAGTGATTCCCGGACTCCTTCTTCGTCGTCACAGATCAGGATCTTTTTTTGTTTATTCATTTTTTTCCTCCTCAAGCTTATTAGCAATGTTATAGATTTCCAGTCTTACAGGATGACGACATACCGATCATAATGCCGGCGGTGAAATAATGCACATTGCCTCCGCTTCCGTTTTGGCGTTGTTTTTGAATACATGGGGGAGGGAAGCGTCGAAATAGAGACTGTCACCGCGTTTTAGAGTGTGCGTTTCGTTGCCGACAATCGCTTCAAGGGTTCCGGCTATCATGTATATGAATTTTTCCACGCCGGGTTTATTTTGTTCTTTTTGTGTTTTGCCTCCGCTTGCGAGTTTCATCATTAGCGGCATTATCTTTTTGTCGAGCGTTTTCGTGACAAGGAGTTCGTATTTTGCCTTGCGGGCATGGATAAAGTGTTCCGTTCTTTTGTATTTCGGGACCGCTTCGACTGTTTTGGTTTCGTCCTCGAGCTCGCGGTAGAGTTCGGAGATCGAGACGCCGAGGGCCTTGCATATCTTGTTGTGGGAGGCCAGGGTGCCCGTCATCTTGTTGTTTTCCATGCGGCTGAGGGTGGCGAGGGCCACGCCGCTTTTCTCGGAAAGCTCTTCAAGCGTGATATCCTTTTCTTTTCTCAACAAACGCATCCTTTTTCCTATTTTCATACTTCCTCCTTTGAGATAACTCAAAAAGTATTTGCTGTTTTCCGATATTGACAATATACTACATTTTTTAAAAATAATCAAATATATTTTCACAAATGCGAAAATCACTAACCTGTTGTGACGTAAATATATTTATGTTACAATTATACCCTATGAGCAAGGATCATATTTTCGTAAAAGGCGCCAGGGAGCATAACCTCAAAAGCATCGATGTCCGCATTCCACGGAACACGCTGTGCGTGGTTACCGGCCTTTCCGGTTCCGGCAAGTCGTCTCTCGCGTTTGATACCATATATGCTGAAGGCCAAAGGCGTTACGTGGAGTCCTTATCCAGCTACGCGAGACAGTTTATCGAACAGCTCCAGAAGCCCCACGTGGACTACATCGAGGGATTATCGCCGACCATAAGCATCGAGCAGAGGACGGCTGGAAGGAATCCCCGATCGACCGTAGGCACGCAGACCGAGATCTACGATTACCTGAGAGTGCTTTTCGCGAGGATCGGCATCCAGCGTTGTCCCAGGTGCGGCAGGGAAATATCCGGACAGAGCTCGCAGCAGATCGTCGATCGTATCATGTCCTTTAAGGAAGGCAAAAAGCTGATGATACTCGCTCCCTTGATCCAGGGAAGAAAAGGTGAGCATGTTGAGGTGATGAAGGGCGCGAGAAAAGAAGGGCTTATCAGGATAAGGCTTGACGGAAAGATCGTGGATATAGGCGACCGCATCCCGAGACTGAATAAAAAGGTCAAGCATACTATTGAGGCGGTGGTGGACAGGCTTGTCATGAAAAAGGGTATCCGGTCGCGCCTGTCCGATTCGGTCGAGACGGCGCTCAAGCTCGGTTCCGGTACTACTGTTGTGGTTCTGCTGGATGAAAAAGGGAACCTTACCGAGGATATACTTTTCAGCGAGAAGAACGCTTGCCTCAGGTGCGGGATAAGTTTTGAAAAGCTGGCACCGAGAAATTTTTCCTTTAACAGCCCTTACGGCGCGTGTCCCGCCTGCAACGGCCTGGGGAACAAAATGGAGATAGATCCGGAACTGATAGTCCCGGACAAGACCGAATCTCTTATAAGGGCGGTTGTTCCCTGGAAAAGAGGCGGCAAAGGGATCGTGCTTCACTACCGCCGGCATATCCGAAGGATGGCCAGGTATCATGGCTTTGATCATGAGATGCCGTTCGAGAAGCTGACTTCCGCCCAGAAGAAGATGGTCCTTTACGGGGATGATGAATCGGGTTTTGAAGGCGTTATTCCCAATCTGGAGAGGCGTTTCCGCCACTCCGAAAGCGATTTTATCAAGGAGATGATAAGCGGTTTCATGTCGGTTCAGCCCTGTCCGGAGTGTAAGGGGCAGCGCCTGCGCAAGGAATCGCGTAATGTGTTTATCGGGGGCAAGAACATTGCCGACGCGTGCGAGATGTCCATAACCGGGGCGAAAGAGTATTTTTCCCGCCTTAAGCTTGACGCGATGCAGAAGAAGATCGCCGAGGAAGCCCTCAAGGAGATCAAGTCACGGCTGGAATTCATGATAAATGTGGGGCTTGGGTATCTTACCCTGGACAGGAGAAGCAACACGCTTTCAGGAGGCGAGGACCAGAGGATCCGGCTCGCCACGCAGATCGGGGCCGGCCTGGTCGGCGTGCTCTATGTCCTGGACGAACCGAGTATCGGGCTTCACCAGAAAGACAACCGCAAGCTTCTTGACACCCTGGTCGCGCTTAAAGAGCTCGGGAATACGCTTGTGGTGGTCGAGCATGACGAAACGACTATACGAAAGGCGGACTATATTATTGACCTGGGTCCCGGGGCGGGTGAACATGGAGGGGAAGTGGTCGTAGTAGGAGGATTGGCTGATATTCTCAAGAACAAGCAGTCGCTTACCGGCAAGTATCTGCGCGGAGATCTGAAGATCGAGGTGCCGAAGAAAAGGCGGGAATACGACCCGGATAAACGCCTGGAAGTGATAGGCGCCGCCGAGCATAATCTCAAACGCATAGATGTGAGTATCCCGTTGGGCGTGTTTAACTGCGTGACGGGTGTTTCGGGATCGGGGAAAAGCACGCTCATCGACGAGGTTCTATACAGGGCGCTGGCTAAAAAACTTTACAGGTCCAAGGTAAAACCCGGTAAGCATAAAAGGATAAACGGCGTTAAACACATAGACAAAGTGATAGTGATAGACCAGTCCCCCATAGGGAGGACCCCTAGGTCCAATCCCACGACATACACGGGAGCATTTGACCCCATACGAAAGCTTTTCAGCTCTCTTCCCGAATCGCGCATGCGGGGCTATAAACCCGGCAGGTTCAGTTTCAATGTCAAGGGAGGCCGCTGTGAAGCGTGCCAGGGCGACGGGATGAAAAAGATCGAGATGCATTTCCTGCCGGACGTTTATGTGCAGTGCCAGGTCTGCAACGGCAAGCGATTCAATGACCAGACGCTTGAGATAAGATACAAGGGGTACAATATTTCTGAGGTCCTTGATCTGAGCGTGGAGGATGCGCTGAAGCTGTTCGAGAACATCCCCGCGATCAAGAACAAGATGCGGACCCTGTACGATGTCGGGCTGGGGTATATAAGGCTTGGGCAGCCGGCGACGACATTATCCGGCGGAGAAGCGCAGAGGGTGAAACTTGCGACAGAATTGTCCAAGACGGCTACCGGCAAGACGCTGTATATACTGGACGAGCCTACTACGGGGTTACATTTTGCGGATATACACAAACTGCTGGATGTGCTGCATGCCCTGGTATCCGCCGGAAATACGGTACTGGTGATCGAGCATAACCTGGATGTCATCAAGTCCGCGGATTATATCATAGATCTCGGGCCGGAAGGCGGAGATACCGGCGGCGAGCTGGTCGCTTGCGGCACCCCCGAAGAAGTGGCTTCCGGCAAGAAGTCCCATACCGGAGCATATCTCAAAAAGCTCTTGATGAGATAGCTATATTTTGTTAGCATATGATTTACCCTGTAATTAAGTTATAATTAGCCCATAAGCAAAATGAAGAAAATCATATATCTGGTGTCGATAGCTGTGTTCTTGTGGTGTTTACCTTCAGAAGCGGGTGAAAAGACGTTTCAACCCGAACTCGATTTTGCCAGGAAAGCCGTCAAGGACGGTTTTTATGATCTGGCGGAGAGCAAGTTGAACTCCCTGCTTGCGCTGGACATCTCAAAAGACGTCGAGGGTGAGGCGCGTTCGCTTCTGGGAAGAGTGTATTATGAAAAATCTTCCCCCGCCAAGGCACTTACGGAATTCAATATTGTGCTTGAAAGGTTCAAGGACGGCGATTTCGCCGCGCGCGCCACTTATTGGATAGCCGAAGTCTATTTCAAGGAGGGCGACTTTGAACAGGCCCTGGCCTATTACCAAATGGTGATCGAATCGTATCCGACGAGTGAATACGTGCCGTATTCCCGTTATTCCCAGGCGTGGTGTTACGAAAAGCTTGGCGAACACCCCATGGCCATAGAGGCGTTCCGCGAAGTTATTCAGCTGTATCCGGAAAGAGAGCTGGCAGTGAAAGCCCGGTATAAGATCGCGGAGATTCTGTACAAGACGGGCAGGTATGCCGACGTGGTTCCGGAATTAAAGGCATTTACCGAAAAGTACCCGGTGAGCGAGCATATTTTTGATGCTTATTACATGCTGGGAGACAGTTACTATAAGCTGGGTAATTTTTCCGAAGCCGCCGCGAGCTTGAAAGATTCATTGCGCGGTGGTGAAAATAAACCGCCAAAAGTGATCGCTGAATATAAACTGGCCAGGGCCTACCTGCAGAGCGGGGACCTGGATAGCAGCGAGGAATGGTTCATGCAAGTCGTAGATGACAGTACCGATCCTCGGATCAGGAGCGCGGCGCTGATGGGGATCGCCCGCATCAATCTCAAGAAAGGCAATGACGGAAAAGCCCTGAAGGCATATCAGGAGGTCATCTACGAGATACCGCAAAACGAATGGACCGATGACGCGTATTTCTGGCTGGGTGAGGCCTTGTACAAAAGCGGGAACATACCCGATACCATCAGGATATACCGTGAAGCTCTTGAAAAGTTTCCCAACGGGGAGTTTTCATCCGAAATGCATTACAATCTGGGATGGGCGTATCTTGGTGCGGGAGATGAGGCAAAAGCGCTGGAAGAATATGATAAGACGGTGGAATTGTCCGACAATGAGGACCTGGTGGTAAGTGCTTTATGCAGTATCGGGGACATTCTTCAGGGTCGCGGCGAGAACGGACGCGCCGTTGACGTTTATGACAGGGTGCTCAGGAACTTCCCGCACAGCATGCTGGCGGATCATGCGCAGTATGAGGTGGGGTCCATATTGAAAAAGTTAAACAGGGAAGATGCTGCTATACTTGCTTTTCAGTCGCTGGTGGTGAACTTTCCCGAGTCAACCCTTCTCGACAAGGCCCATTATCAGCTTGGCCTGCTTTACGTGCAGAAGGGAGATTACAGGACCTCCGCAGGGCAGTTTGAACACATACTCAGAGAATTCCCGGGCAGTAATCTTCGGAATGAAGCCGCTCTGCAGAAAGCCAATTCCATGTATAACGGCGGCGACTATGAAGCTGCCGCGGAGATCTATGAAAAGATCATCAGCTCCACGAAGGATAAGGATCTCCTTCTCAGGGCGCAGTATCATTCCGGCTGGGCTTATTACAAGATGGGGAAGGAGAAGAAAGCGCTGGGGATATTCAAGAGGATGCTTAAGGAAAGCGGAGAGAGCCATTTCGTTCCCGGGATAAAACTCTGGTTCGGTGAATACTTTTACGGCAAAGGGGATTTTAATAACGCACAGAAATATTTTTCTGAGGTAATAGAAGAATATCCGGACAGCCCGTTTGCGGACAATGCGTCTTACTGGTTGGGGTGGGTGCTGTATGACAATAACATGGCGGATCAAAGTCTGGCTCAGTTTGAAAGCATAGAAAAGCAGCGTCCGTTCAGCAAGTGGACACCGCAGGCGATACTGGCGCTCGGGGACATATATAAAAAGGAGGGCGATTATGATAAGGCGGTACCCAGGTATGAGACCCTCATTAAAAAATATCCCGAGAGCAGCATAACGAACATCGCGAATAACAGGATAGGGACAATATTGAAGATCCAGGGCAAATATGTCCTGGCCATAGAGTATTTCAAGGTCGCTCTTACGGAAGAAAATTCCGAGTCGAACGCCCAGATACAGTTCGATGTTGCGGAATGTTATGAGAAGACAGGCATGGAGGATGAGGCGATCGAGGAATATCTTAAGGTGGAATACAAATATCCTCAAGGAAGATTCTGGGTCACGCGTGCCCGTCTCAAATGCGCGGAACTTCTTGAAAAACACGGCAAGAACGAGAGAGCGTTCAATATATATCGGAAACTGAGTGAAGGCGAGGGTCAGGAGGCGGATTACGCTAAGGAAAAGATAAAACTGCTGAAGCGTTATGCCAGATAGGGCATACCGCGGAAGCGATCAAAGGAGGAAGATATGTGGGGACTGATAATTAAAGGCGGACCGTTGATGTTTCTTATACTTTTGTGCTCCGTCATAGCGCTTGCGGTGGTACTGGAAAGGTTATGGCATCTTAGGCGGGCCAAGATCAACACCGAAGAATTCATGGAGGACATAGCCGAGACGCTGAGAAGGAACAAGATCATGGAGGCCATAGATAAGTGCAATGCGATGCCCGGCCCCATAGCTCACATACTCAAAGCGGGCATCCTTAAACATGATCGGCCCAGGATAGAAATAAAGGAAGCCATAGAAGATGCAGGCCTGCATGAAGTACCTCGCCTGGAGAAGAACCTTGGCGCGCTGGCGACTATAGCGCACATATCTCCGCTTCTCGGGCTTCTGGGGACCGTGACCGGGATGGTGCGGGCGTTCCAGGTCATCGAGCAGAAGGCGATCGTGCTGATGCCGATCAATCCCGGAGACCTGGCAGGCGGTATTTGGGAGGCTCTTATCACTACGGTGGCGGGCCTTTCGGTCGCGATACCCACGTACGTCGCATATAATTTTCTTGTCAGCAAGGTCGACGGCTTCGTGCTGGAGATGGAAAAAAGCGCGACGGACATCATAAACATACTCGGGACAAAAAGAGAGGAAAATGAAGTTTAAAAGAAAAGTATTTCTGGAAAAAGGGCGCCTGGATATCGCGCCGCTGATAGACGTGGTATTCCTGCTGCTCATATTCTTTATGCTGACCTCGAGTTTTGTCTTCCAGCCGGGGATAAGGGTCAATCTGCCCAGGGCCGTTACCAGCGAGGTCCTGCACAAGGAATTGCTTATAGTGACGATCACGGAGGATAACGGGGTTTTCATAAATGAAAGACCCGTTAGCGGAGATGAACTCGTTTCCCGCATAACTGTTGCGGCACGGGAAGACCAGCCGCTTCTGATAAGAGCGGATAAGAAATCGGACCTGGGTAAGGTCATTGAGGTCTGGGATATTTGCCGGCAGGTTGATGTCAGGCAGATCAACATTGCCACGACGCAGTAAACCGACAAGGGAAATCATGATAGGCAGGAATTTAAGGATAGCACTGCTGATATCGCTGGGTGTGCATATTGTGGGGATGTCCGCGGTGACAATAATAGCCCCGGATGACATAAAGAGAGCGCATCCTTATACCCGTATCGATTTTCTCGGGCCGATCCTGAAAAAGACAGCGTTCGATATCATGCTGGAGAACGTGAACCCGGTCGTGATGACTACTTACAGGTACATATTCTTGCCGTCGCAGAGCAGGGAACTGGAAGTGGCGGCCCCGAAAAGAAGGTCGACCGTTCAGGAATTCCCGGATTACCTGGAAAACAACATGGACACCCTTGTAATGAGTTTTTTGACCGGCTCCAAGGCCGTGCCCGATTTTACCCTGGATCTGGATGTGGATGATTTTGTGTTGGGGAAATGGGGGACTGATTACACCGGACAGGCGAAAGAAAGAAAAGTCATTTACAGGCCCGAAGCCCCTTCTGTAATGCGCGCTCTTTACGGAGGCGAGGAGACGTTCAAGATCAGGGTCAAGGTATTGATAGACGCCGGCGGGAACGTCAAGAAGGTGGAACCGTTGACTACGACCGGGTATCCCCGGCTTGATATCGCAGCTTCGAAGTTTGTCAGGGGATGGATTTTTGAGCCGAGAAAAGAAGCCGCGGCAGCAGATGAATGGCAGGAAGTGGATGTCATCTTGAATGCCAGGGATTGATCGCATGATAAAACTGGATATTTCCATGGTGCTTTTTCTGTACCTGCTTTTCACGGCGGTGCTCATCCTGGTCATATGGGCTTTTTTTGACTTTGGCACCAAACTGAAGACCTTCAGCTCGGATGAGGAGCATATATGGCACTGCTCGATCTGTTCGTTAACGTATATTGACAGTAGGCATGAAGACATCTCAAGGTGTCCGAGATGCGGGACTTATAACCAGAGGCTGAAAAAGGGGGACGGAGGCGGTGCGCACTTATAAGCGCCGGACGAAGTCCCGAATTTCAAGAGAGGAGGTGAGGAAATGATTACAAGGATAGGACTTGTGGCCGGTGAAATATGGGATTATCTCGACAACCATGATAAGACAGCTCAGATGGAGGACATCATCAAGGATCTGCAGAAAGACAGGGATATTGTGTTGATGAGCACGGGCTGGCTTGCCAGGGAAGGGCATATCGTTCTGGAAGGAGACAGCCCGGATTATACGGTTCGGCTTACTAACGTAAGGGGGAAAGAATGATCGAAGATGTTTCAAAAGAATCCAATGTGCGCGGAAAGGAAAAGGAGCAGGTGCTGCCTGTCGTTGAGGGGGCGGAAGGCGGAGAGGAAAGAGTGCCGATAAAAGCGCCTCTGAAGGTGCTGAAATACCACACCATAAACAAAAAATTCGGCTGGTGGGCAGCTGTGGTTCTGTTGGAAAGCTACGCGAAAAAACAGATTTGCTTCTATCTGTGGCAAAAATCAGACGATGGCTGGAAGCGCAAACAGAAGTTCGGCATACACTCGAAGGAAGACTGGCAGCACATGAAAAAAGCTGTCGAGAATTTTGTCGAAGAACTGGCTTGATAATATGTTAGCGGACGCGCCACTCAAAATACCGATCATTTATTCGGAATCCTATTATATTGATATAGGGGACCATGTCTTTCCGACCTCCAAGTACAGAATTCTGAAAAAACGCGTGGATTCGAATGATTCCCTGAAGGGCAAGTTCGAAACCGTGTTACCCGAGCCGATAACAGGAGCGGAGATCCGGACCGTGCATACGGCCGAATATCTTAACAAGCTTCAGGCCGGGGCCCTGAGCGCGGAAGAGGTGGCCGTGCTTGAAGTTCCGTTTTCGCATAAACTAGTGGAAGCTTCATTTACATGTTGCGGGGGGACGTTGACCACGGCGCGCCGCGCGCTTGAAACAAAAGCGGCAGTGCATCTGGGGGGCGGATTTCATCATGCCTTTCCCGATCATGGCGAGGGTTTCTGCATGCTGAACGACATCGCGGTCAGCATAAAGGCGCTGCAGGCGAGCGGCGCCGTGAAAAAAGCCCTTGTCATAGATTGCGACCTTCATCAGGGCAACGGGACCGCTTTTATTTTTCAGGAAGATCCTTCCGTATTCACTTTTTCAATACACCAGGAAAATAACTATCCTTTTCATAAACCGAAAAGCGATATTGATATCGGCCTGAGGGATTACACCCGTGACAAGGTGTACCTTCATCATCTTTATGATAGCGTGCCGAAGATCATAAATACATTTAAACCGGAGATCATTCTATACCTCGCCGGGGCCGATCCGTATGAGGGGGATCAGCTGGGCGCCCTTGCGGTGTCGAAGGAAGGCCTGAGAGAAAGAGACAATTTTGTGTGTGCCCAGGCGCGCAATTTCGGCGTGCCGATAGCAATAACCTTGGCCGGGGGATATGCGGTTAACCGCGAAGATACGGTGGATATACATTTCGCCACGGTGGAAGAATGCATCAAAGTTTTTGTGGGTTGAAGGGGACGAAAACAGTGCCGGCCGGAGTCTCGGATTTTTATAGTGGTGGAGCAGATGGGATTCGAACCCACGACCCCCACGTTGCGAACGTGATGCTCTCCCAACTGAGCTACTGCCCCACCGCGGAAATTGCGGTTTTATTATAGCATAAAAATCTGTTGCGTAAACCCCGTTAAAGAAAATTCTCTGACGGGCTAAGTACCCGCTTCAGGTACGACGATAGATCTTAGACAATGGAGCATCTCAAAGCTCAGCATAAATCCAGGGTAAGGGAGTATCTTATGGCCAGACGTTTTCTATTCGCAGTTCTTGTTATTGTTTTTGTTATGGCCGGGGCCTGCGCTGATGCCAAGCAGGCCGATCTGGCAGGTTCCTGGTATAATGCCTCGCCTGTTCAGTTGAGGGCAGAGCTCGAGGGATATCTGCACAACGCACGCGTAGGCAGGATCGAAGGGGAGATCGTGGGCGCCATAGCCCCCCATGCCGGGCTCAGGTTCTCCGGGCCCGTGGCTGCATACACGTACAAAGCGATAATGGCCGGAAATCCCGACAAGGTCATAGTGGTAGGTTTTACTCACAGGAAATATTTTCCCAACCGCATTGCTGTCTTTACCGATAAGACTTTTGTCACACCGCTGGGAGAAGCCGTGATCGACACGGATATCACGAATAAACTCATCGCTTATAGTGAGAATATACAGGATATACCCCAGGCCTTTACTGCGGAAAATTCCGTGGAGATGGAAATACCGTTTATCCAGACGGTATTAAAGGATGCGCGCCTGGTGATGATCGCACTTTGCGACCAGAGACTGGAAAATTGCCGGCTTTTGGCAAATGCGCTTTATGACATTTTGCGCGATGAAAAAGATTTTGTGTTAATAGCCTCGACGGACATGTGCCATTATTTGCCCTATGATATTACAAACAAAAGAGACGCGGAAACGATCGGGATAATAAAGGCGTTTGATCCGGATTCGCTGTACTTTTACAGCCTGAAGAAACGGCACGAGCTTATGTGCGGGTATGGTGCCGTTTATTCGGTCATGTCGGCTTGCAAAAGACTGGGGGCGGATAAAGTTGAAATATTAAAATATGCGAACTCCGGGGATACCGCCGGCTCGAAAGACAAGGTTGTGGGGTATCTGAGCGCGGCATTCATAAAAAGCGGAAAAAAAGAGAAAGCGGTAACAGAGAAAGAGGAGGAAGCGGATATGTTCAGTCGTGAGCAAAAAGAAGAACTCTTAAAGATAGCGCGGGACACCATACGGCATTATCTTGAAACGGGAAAGCGTCTGGACGTGAAAGCGGGCGATAAAGCGCTTGAGCAGGACATGGGGGCGTTCGTGACGCTGCACGAGCGCGGGCAGCTGAGAGGATGTATCGGACACATGGCCGCCACGAGACCCCTTTATCTAACCGTGCGGGACATGGCTATATCGGCCGCTACCGAGGATCCCAGATTTCCGCCCGTGACGCTCGAGGAGCTGAACGATATCGATGTAGAAATATCGGCTTTATCGCCGATGAAAAAAATAGACGACTACAACGAGATCGAGATGGGGAAACACGGAGTCATGGTGAAAAGCGGATGGAGGAGCGGAGTATATCTGCCGCAGGTTGCCGACGAGACCGGGTGGGACAGGGAACACTTCATGAGCAGCCTCTGCGCGCATAAAGCCGGCATCTCTCCGGACGCATGGAAGACCGGGGACTGTGAGATCTATGTATTCACCGCGGAAGTATTCGGTGAGAAAGAAATAAAGGAATAGAGGGACAAATGAGAAGGTTCTATGTTCCGAAAGAAAATGTAAGAAAAGACAGGATCATGGTCGACGGAAGGGAAGCTCATCACATCCTGGATGTCATGAGGATGCAGGACGGCGACCAGATCGTCGTATTTGACGGAACAGGCAAGGAATATGTAGGGTTCATAAAAGAGGCGGACAGGAAAGATAAGAAGATGATCGTCGAGATCGTGCGCACGGAAAAACCTCCCGCGGAAAGCGCCCCGGAGGTCATTCTTGCCCAGGCCATTCCCAGGAAGGGCAGGATGGATTATATAGTGGAAAAGGCGACCGAACTTGGCGTTTCCCGGATGATCCCCCTGGTCAGTGAAAGGACGATCGCAAGGCCCAGGGATCCCGCGGTCTGCAAAAGGAAGGTCAAGAGATGGAAAAGAATAGCCATTGAGGCCTCAAAACAGTGCGGTAGGGTAAATGTTCCGGCGATCGACGGGATCACGGAGTACAGGGGAATAGCCGGACAAATAGACCTGTATGACCTGACCCTGCTTGCCTGTTTAGCCGGTGAAACCGTTTCCATCAAGGAGTCCCTGGCCGGCTTCAAGTCGGGCAAGATCCTGGTATTCATCGGGCCGGAAGGAGATTTTACGCCGGAAGAAACAGAGATGGCGGACAGCGGCAACTGCAAATTCATATCCTTGGGAAAAAGGACCTTAAGAAGCGATACCGCGGGACTGTTCGTATTGTCCGCGCTCGGTTACGAGTTTTCTCTGTAACCTCATACATCTAAAGTGGTTAGATCTGTCAGGTTAGAGCATGGTCGGGCCAATAAAAATGCCAAAATTTGCTATAAAAACACTGGGCTGTAAGGTCAATCAGTATGAAGGGCAGGTTCTGAGAGAAAATCTTCTACACTTCGGTTTCCGGGAATCCGGGATACAGGACGCTGATCTGGTCATTGTGAATTCCTGCACTGTCACAGAACAGGCTGACATAAAGACGGTAAAGTCGATACGAAGAGTGAAAAGGGAGAATCCCGGCGCGAAAGTGTTCGTTACGGGATGTTATGCGGTCTTTAAGGAAGACATGGAGAGGTTACAGTCGTTGTCTGAAGTGCACATGGTGGTGCCGGGCAGGGATAAGCTCAAATTGCCCCGCATCCTTGGCTCTCTTTTTGGCGTGGACAGAAGCGATGAGCGCGCGAAAGAACAGATTTCGGGCTTTAGCTCTCATACCAGGGCTTTTATAAAAATACAGGATGGGTGCGATCAGGATTGTTCTTATTGCAAGGTGAGTCTTGTCAGGGGCCCTTCGAGAAGCAGGGACGAACGGGACATCCTGACCGAGGCATCCCGACTCATTGAAGCGGACTACAGGGAGATCGTCTTGACCGGTATCTGTCTCGGGGCCTGGAGGGGGAGCAATGGGCAAAGCGTCTCGGATCTTCTGAAAAAGATAGATAAACTCCCGGGGAATTTTCGGGCAAGGCTCAGTTCCGTCGAACCCAATCATATAGATGACTCTTTAATAGGAGAAATAGCCGGTTCGCGTAAGATCTGCCGGCATTTGCACATTTCTCTTCAAAGCGGATCAGACAGAGTGCTGAATGCGATGAACAGGAAGTATACCACGGGACAGTTCAGCCAGCTTGTCGGGCGGATCCGAGAACGGATACCCTTTATAGGTTTGACCATGGATGTCATTGTGGGATTTCCCGGTGAAGGTGAAAAAGATTTTGAGCGGACCTTGGGATTTATCCGGAAGATAAAGCCCTCGCGGCTGCATGTCTTCAGGTACAGCGACCGGAAGGGGACGCGTTCTTTTCGAAGCAGCGGCAAAGTGCCTTCGGAAACGGCAAAAAGCAGGGCGGAACGGTTAATAAAGGTCGGAAATGAACTTCAGGCGGAATTTTGCAGCAGATTTGTCGGCAGGGAAGTGGATGTTCTGGTGGAGCGAAGATCCGGAGGAGCATTTTCCGAAGGTTATACCGGTGAATATGTTAGGATGAAATTGGATGGTTTTGCGGGATTTGAGGGGAACATAGTAAGAGTAAAAGTTGATAGCGTTGATGAAGAGGCGCCTTGCTTGATAGCCGGGAACATAAAAAAGGAAAAAATAAAGGCCTTTTGTTAGACAAACAAAAACTAAGAATAAAAGTTTTACCCCTCCAGCCCGCCGATTTGACTTTAATATTGTTATATGATATACTTTGGTTTCCATTAGAAGGTACTATTTTTGCCCATAACATTAACAAACATTAACTGGCTGGATATACTTTTCATAATCCTTTTATTGGGAATGGTTTATAAAGGATTAAGGACCGGTGTCGGCGGTCAACTCCTTTCTCTTGTGGGCTGGTTTATCTTAATATTCGTTTCAATAGGATATTATAGTTTTCTATCTGAAGCGATATTTGGTTTTTTGCTGCAGAAATGGGCAAAACCGGTGTCGTTCTTTGTTATTTCCGCGGCTTTATTCACAGTTATTAAGATTTTGGAAAGGGTTTTCAATATCATCGTAGGTGAGGAACTTGCTCTTATTGAGCGAATAGGCGGGGCGCTGGTAGCTTCTTTGCGGGCATTCATATTTTTCGGGATAATAGGGATAATGCTGCTGCTTGTCCCGCTCGATTATGTGCGCCAGTCCGCCGTTGAAGGATCCAGGACGTGCATGTTTTTCGTGGGGCTGGACGCGCAGATCTACAGCTGGATGACAGGCATTGTCGGGATATCGGAGCAAAAAACAAAAGATGAAGTAGTGGAGGGGATCCTGGTCGCTACGGAACAATCAGTAAAGGAGTAAAATGAAACTCAAAACGATCTATGAGCTGGCCGTTAAAAAGGGCCTCAGAGAGGATCAGCGCCCCAGGCGGGCCATTGAAGACATTCTTAAAAAGGCCAGGAAGGATTACAGGAAAAGCAAGGGTATAGACAGGGCCGGTTTTGACCGGGAAAGTTTCAAGAACCCGTATTACGACACCCGTATATTGAACGGTTCGGGGGAAGAGGATATAAAAAATATACTGGTAGGGATAGATATACATGTTTCCGAATTATTATTGGCCGATCGGTTAAACGAAAAGGGCGCGAACATAGACCTGGTCATTTCGCATCATCCGTCCGGAAGAGCCCTTGCGCAGCTTCACAGGGTCATGGATGTGCAGCCCCGCATATGGGAAAAGTATGGTCTTACCAGGGAGATCGCGGAGGGTATCATGAAGGACCGCATAGAGCAGGTTTTCCGCGGAATAGCCCCGGGCAATCATACCAGGGCCGTGGACGCGGCGAGGCTTCTCGGCATTCCCTTTATGTGTATCCATACCGCGGCGGATAACTGCGTGGCAAGTTTTCTGCAGAAGACCTTCGACACCAAAAAACCGAAAAAGCTGAAGAATGTCCTGAACATCCTGAAAGCGATCCCCGAATACAGGGAGGCTACAAGAGAAGGCACGGGGCCGTTCATATTGATCGGCGAGGAGAACGCCGCCGCCGGCAAGGTATTTGTGGACATGACAGGAGGAACCTCAGGGCCGGACAAGATGTTCGCTCGCCTGTCCCAGTCGGGGATCAAGACCATAATCGGGATGCACTGCAGGGAGTCCGGCTACAAGGAGGCAAAGACGGAATTCATAAATTTCGTGATAGCCGGACATATTGCGAGCGACACGCTGGGATTGAACCTTCTGCTGGACGCGGTGGAAAAGAGGGGAAAGCTGAATTTTATCGAATGCGCGGGCTTTAAGAGGATCAGAAGGCGATAGAACCTGATATGGGCAGAATACCACAGGAAATCATTGACCGTTTGCTGGACAGGCTTGACATAGTAGAAGTCGTCTCAGGCTACATACAGTTGAAAAAAGCGGGAAGAAATTTCAAGGCAAATTGTCCTTTTCATAATGAAAAGACCCCGTCTTTCATGGTCAGTCCGGACAAGCAGATATATCATTGTTTCGGATGCGGCGCGGGCGGAAATGCCATCGGCTTCGTGATGCAATACGAGAACATGGATTTTCCTGAGGCCGTTAGGATGTTGGCCGCCAAAGCCGGCGTGGAACTTCCGAAATACGAAAAAGATACCGGACCCGCCGCTTCGCTGGCCAACCGCCTCTATGAAATCAATAAGACCGCCGCTACGTTTTACCAGAATTTTCTTAGAAGCGATAGAGGGGAAAAGGCGTTCGAATACCTGAAAAAACGCGGCATCGATACCGAGGTATTAAGCGAGTTTAGGATCGGTTATGCGCCCAGAGAGTGGGAATCGTTCAGGCGATACTGCGAAAGCAAGAAGATACCCGCGGATCTCATGAAGAAAGCAGGGCTCACCATCCCAAGCGAAAAGGGAAAAGGGGATTATGACAGGTTCAGGAACAGGATACTTTTCCCTATCTTCAATGAAAGAGGGCACATTGTTGCTTTCGGGGGGAGGGTCATGGATGATTCTCTGCCCAAGTACATAAATTCACCGGAAACACTGATATATACCAAAAGTAATGTTCTTTATGGACTGAATTTTGCCAAGAAAAGCATTCGGGAAAAGGGTTACGCGGTCCTTGTCGAGGGGTATATGGATGTGATCATCCCGTTCCAGCACGGGGTTACGAACGTCGTGGCCACTTCAGGAACCGCTCTTACCCCGGGACAGGCGACCATGCTCAGGAAATATACGGATACGTCTGTCATGGTCTTTGACGCGGATCAGGCGGGGGAAGCCGCCAGCCTGAGGGGCCTTGATGTCCTTGTCGCGCACGGGATGAACGTGAAGATAGCAGCTTTACCCAAGGGTGAGGACCCGGACAGTTTTGTGAGAAAAAGCGGAAAAGAGAAGTTTGAGGATATTGTTGATAAGGCCAAGGGGTTGTTTGATTATAAGCTGGATCTTTTGATCGACAAGTTGGGCGTGCGGGACATAGGCGGCATAGTGGATGAGATGCTCCCAACGATATCCAGGGTCCGGAACGCTGTTGTCCAGTCCGATTACCTTAAAAGGCTCGCGGGACGCCTGGGGATACACGAAGCCTCTCTCAGGTATGAGATGGGCAAGGTAAAGCCGGATTATTCCTACCGTTACGAACTGGAATCAAAGGTGGACCGGACTTCCCGCAACTACAGGAGCAGCGAAATACATCTTTTGGGGTTGGCGATCTCGGACAAGAAGCTGTTTGACAGGATACAGAGCGAACTCGGATTGGATAGATTCCGCGACAGCAACGTTAATAAGGTCATCCAGGCCGTCAGTGATCTTTACGGCAAGGGGGAACAAAGTATCAATCCGGGAAAATTGTTGAGCCGCCTGGAGAAGGATGAAGCCGCTAAAACGGCTGTCATGCAGGCTATTGCCAAGGCGGACATAACGCGTGAGCCGGACAAGGCGTTGGATGATTGCATATTTTGTGTCCTGAAAGAGAACAGAGAGGAAGAACTGAAGGAGCTGACCCTCAGGCTGAAAAAAGCGCAGGAAGCGAACAATGATACTGAGATGAAAAGCTTGCTGACGAAGATTAATAAGATCCATAAGGAGAAAGTCGCATAATCATGGCCGGGAAAAAGAAAAAGATAAAAGCGGCTGCCGGAAAAAAGCTAAAGAAAAAAGACCGGTCGAAGGTTCCTGAGCCGGCAGGGGAATTCGATGCGGCTAAATCGGCCATTGTCCGCAAGCTTATAAGGGCAGGGAAGGATAAGGGGTACCTCAGTTATGATGAGGTCAACGATATCCTTCCGCAGGACGTCGTATCGTCGGACGAGATCGATGAGGTGATCACGGCGCTCCACAGTGCGGATATAAAGGTTGTGGAGTCCGAGGAAGAACTGGAGAAAATACCGCTTGCCGTGAAGAGGGATCAGAAAAAGGTCAAGGTCCGGAAATTCGTGCAGATCGATGACCCCGTGAAGATGTACCTGAAACAAATGGGGCAGATACCGCTGTTAAGCCGTAACGAGGAACTGACGCTGGCAAAGCGCATAAAGGAGGATGAGAAAGCGTTCAAAAAGATCATATTCGGGATAAAAATGGGCAGGGATAAGATCATTAGCGCTATCGAAGAAGCAATAGATGAAGATTATAATCTTGACGACGTGCTTGATGTTGAGCCCAGCGCCGATCTTGAGAGGCTGAAGGACCGGAAAAGCCAGCTTATAAAGCGGATAAGGCTTTCCAAGAAAGAAGATACCGTGCAGAAGCTCATGGCCAAGCTCAAGGTAGCCATAGCTCTTGTCGAAAAGGTGACCGAGGATGTATCCAGGCCGTTGCAGGAAGCCAGGTCGGTCAGGAATAAAATAGAAAAACTGAAAAAGGGACGCGGCAAAAAGGAACTCAAGATCGCGCAGAACCGGCTGAGAAAACTCACCAGAGGCATAGGAAGGCCCGCGGAACGGGTCGTTGAAGATGCGAACAAGCTCTCGGAAATAGAAGCGGAATACACGAAGGCAAAGAAGGAACTGGTCGCGGCCAATCTGCGCCTCGTGGTCAGTATCGCTAAAAAATACACGAATAGAGGACTATCGTTCCTGGACCTGATACAGGAAGGCAATATGGGCCTGATGAAAGCCGTGGACAAGTTTGAGTACGAAAGAGGTTACAAGTTCAGCACGTACGCGACGTGGTGGATACGCCAGGCGATAACACGTTCCATAGCCGATCAATCAAGGACCATCCGCATTCCGGTACACATGACGGAAACGATAAACAAGCTGGTGAGGGTGTCCAGGGCTCTTGTTCAGGAGAACGGAAGGGAGCCCACTCCCGAGGAGATAGCCACGGCCATGAAACTGCCGATCGAGAAAGTAAGGGGCATAATAAAGATAGCCCAGCATCCGATATCCCTGGAAACCCCGATAGGGGACGAAGGGGATACAAGTTTCGGCGATTTCATCGAAGACAGGTCTGCTGTGTCCCCCGCCAATGCCACGGCTTATGCGATGCTGAAGGAGCAGATGGACGAAGTATTGGAAACTCTCACCGATCGGGAGCAGAGAGTGCTGACCCTGAGATTCGGCATAGGTGACGGATATCCGAGGACGCTTGAAGAGGTCGGCAAAATATTCAACGTCACGAGGGAACGGGTCCGCCAGATAGAAGCGAAAGCCCTGAAGAAGTTAAGGCATCCGATCAGGGCCAAGAAGCTGAAGAATTTTCTTGATATGGGTTTTTCAGAATAACAAGAAAGGAGAGAAAATGGAAGAGGTAAAAGTAGAGCTATTTATCCCGGGGGAGCTCAAAGATGAGCCGATCATATGTGACATGATAAAAAAACACAAGATCACCTTGAGGATAGTAGAAGCGTCATTTTCTACCGAAAGTGGTTGGGCTTTCCTTATCCTTAGCGGAGAAGGGACTGAAATAGAGAGGGTGTTCGATTTTCTCAGGAAAAAAGGAATCAAGGTAGAGCTTAAAGAAAAGTAATCAAAGAATCCCTTCCTCGATCATCTGGTAAAATGAAACTGGTAAGGTTTCTTCACGACAATAAAGAGCATAGCGGCATTTTACATGGCGATGAAGTGACCGTGGATATGCCGGGCAACAGGGGTCTTGAAAGTGTGAGACTGGATGAGGTTTCCCTTCTGGCGCCCGTCAAACCCTCAAAGATCGTTTCAGTAGGCCTTAATTACAGGGATCACGCTAAAGAGCTTGGGATGGCTATTCCGGCGGAACCCATCATTTTCATCAAGCCGTCCACCGCCGTTATCGGCCCCGGGGAGACAATAGTTTATCCGCGGTCTTCGGACAGGGTGGATTACGAGGCGGAATTGGGAGTTGTCATAAAGGACAGGGTAAGGAATGTTCCGGAAAAAGCGGCAGGCGGCCACATTGCGGGATATACGTGCGTGAACGACGTTACCGCGAGAGACCTGCAAAAAAAAGATATCCAGTGGAGCCGGGCAAAATCTTTCGATACGTTCGCTCCGATAGGCCCGTGGGTGGAGACCGATCTTGATCCGGGCGACCTCGGCATACGTTCTTATCTTAACGGAGAATTGAAACAGGATTCAAGAACGTCCAAATTTATATTCAGCATCCCGAGGCTGATAGAATTCATTTCCGGGATAATGACCTTGCTCCCCGGGGATGTAATAGCTACGGGGACCCCGCCGGCTGTCGGATCAATGAGTCCGGGGGACGAGGTAGTCATAGAAATAGAGGGCATAGGCAGGCTTGAAAACCATGTAGGAAAGGGGACATGAGAGTAGTTCTGCAAAGGGTGAAAAAAGCGGCCGTAGCCGTTAAAAAAAAGGAAAAGGCGGCCATAGGGCTTGGATTCCTGCTATTGGTAGGTGTCGGCAAGGAAGACACTCCCGATGCGGCCGAAAGGATGGCGCAAAAGGTAAGCAAGCTGAGAGTTTTTGAGGATGGACAGGGAAAAATGAACCTGGACCTTGGGCAAACAGGCGGGAAGGTGCTGAGCGTGCCTCAATTTACACTTCTCGGGCAAACAGAAAAAGGAAACAGGCCGGGGTTTGACCTGGCTGCCGCTCCCGCGGAAGCGGAAGCATTGTGGAAAAGGTTCAACGATGCGCTCAGGTCCCGGGGTATATCCGTTCAGGAGGGAGAGTTCGGAGCGCATATGGAAGTGAGCCTGGTGAATGACGGACCGGTGACATTTGTTCTTGATTCCGGGATCCGGGGAACGGGTTTTGACAAATAAGACGCGTATAGAAGGAGGAAAAATGGACAAGATAGCAGTCGAGAAACCTGATGCGGCAAAATTGGAACGGCTTGGCGTGGATGCCTGGCCGATATGGGAGAAGGAAGTTTCACGCTTTGACTGGAGCTACGACGAACGGGAGATCTGTTATATTCTGGAAGGGCACGCGAAGGTAGAGCCCGAAAGCGGGGAGCCGGTTGAATTCGGGGCAGGGGATCTGGTAACATTCCCGAAGGGGATGAGCTGCGTGTGGGACATAACGAGTTCGATAAAGAAACACTATAAACTGGGATAAGGCAACGTATGCGTCTGATACTTTTTGCGATAAAACACGTGGCCTGAGCTCTCACTTTCTTGTTATTGGCGTTCTTCGTTCTTCCGGCGAACGCTGATGGCAATGTGTGGGTGGATGAGGGGATGAAGGTGGGTATGCCTATCGGCGGCGGTTCGGAAGAAGCCGATTTTGACCTGTGTCCCCACGGCGCAAGGGTGGTCGTGATGTTTCTCGAGGCCTGGCAGAAGGAGGATTACGGGATGATGTATAGCCTGCTTGACAATGAAAGCAAGGAAGGTTATCCATTCGAGCAAGCCAGACTTGATTTTCAGTTCCTGGAATTCAAGCCGTATACCATCAGTTCCGTCAGGAAGACCGGCGAAAATTTTGAGTTTATCCTGAGCTACGGGGACTGGAAGACCGGTGACAAGGACATAAAAAAAATGATCATCAGCGGCAGGACCTTTAAGGTTATTATGCCCACAAAGAGCTCTCCGTTTAAAAGATCCCTGGAACAATACCTGTAACATATAAACATCTCTTTAAAATTTTTGTTTTTTTTCTTCCATTTTCTCTCACTGCGATATACTATATACGAAATATTACATGTGCGGAATTTTACGTATAATTCACCGCCGGAAATAGGAGGAACGCATGGCAGATATTAAAAAGATCGGAGTGATCACCAGTGGCGGAGATTGCGGCGGCCTGAACGCGGTCGTCAAGGGCGTTGCCGAGATGGCGAACAGGATGGGGGTTGAGTGTTTTGTCGTGCCCAACGGATACGCCGGGCTTTACAATCTTGTCGATTTCAAACAGCTGACGCAGTTGACCTCGGACCGGCAGGATCTTATCAATGCGAATCCGGCGGGTTCCGAGGCCGGCCATTCGCGCGTTAAGATCAAGAATATCGAAGACAGCAAAAAATACGAGCGTATAAGGGCTGGACTGAAGAAGTTCGGATTAGATGCTCTTGTGATCAGCGGAGGGGACGACACGGGTAAGGTCATGGTGGATCTTTTTGAGAACGGGATCCCCTGTGTTCATGTGCCCAAGACAATGGATCTTGATCTTCAGCCCTATTCGGTGGGCGGGGATTCCACCATTAATCGGATAGCGATCTTTGCCGACGATCTCAAGACCACGGGAAGGACGCATAACAGGATCATCGTCCTGGAAGTATTCGGCAGATACGCAGGGCACACGGCTTTCCGGGGCGGCGTGGCAGCCGACGCCGACGCCATATTGATCCCCGAGATTCCCGTGGATTTTGATGCCCTCTATTCTCATGTGAAGAAGAGATTTACGCACAGGATAGCCGGGAGCGATGTTTATGCCGGAACGTATCTCATAGTTGTGGCGGAAGGGCTTAAAGATGCCAGCGGGAAAGAGATCGTGGATGAAAGCGCAGGATTAGATGCGTTCGGGCACAAAAAACTTGCCGGTGCCGGAAAATATGTTTGTCAGGAGATGACAAAAAGGTTCAAGGCCGATCCGGAGATAACGAAGTTCATGCAGAGCACTCACATGTTTGTCAAGGACATGTACGATATTCCGGAGGTACGGAGCGTGGTTCCGGGGCATCTGGTCCGATGCGGCCGCAGTTCGGCTTATGACGTTAATTTCGGGAAAGAAGCGGGAGCGGCTGCTGTGGCGCTTCTGAAACAGGGGATAGCCGGAGTTACACTCGTTGGCGTTTTGGGCAAAGAAATCCGTTACATGAACACCGAAGCTGCAATAGAACAGAGATACGTAGATCTTGATCAGGTGAGCCTTCACGAGCAGCTTGGTATCTGCTTTGGCAGGAAGATCCGGCCTTTTGTCCCCGATCTCAGGGAAATGAAAGGTATGCCCGAAAGATACATGTGAGGTGAGGAGCCAAGATCATGATAACGGATGAAAAAAGGGCATTTAAGAGAGTACGCCGCAAATTTACTGTCAGGTACAGGCCTCACGGCGCGCCCGGATCAAGCGGAGGGGTTTCGGCCTCCGAGAATATCAGCCTGGGCGGGGTTTATTTCATCAGTCTGGAAAAACTTGAAATAGGGCTGCTTCTTGACTGCTGGATCAAGATGCCGGGCATCCCGCAGGAGGGCAAATGGACAGCGAGGGTCGTCCGCTGTGAAAACGCGGGCGACAAAATGATCGACACTTTCGGCATTGCAGTAGAGTTCGTGAAGTCTTTTGGGAATTCCGGAAAAGATCTGGAAAAGACATTGAATGCGTCAGGATAAAAAATTTTATCTTTCCGAAGAAATAAAAAAATCATCATTGAGGCCAAAAAAAGTTTTTTTTGAAAATAAAAATAAAAGTTTTTTTAAAAATACGATACAAAGTAAAACCCCACAAACTCAGTTTCCCAGTGCAATAGTAAAAATTTCATATCACGTGACACTCCCAAACCCCTATTTTTGTTGACTTTTAGAGTATGTTTCGATGAAAAGTCTTTTGAGGTCGGAGAACGGGAACGGTGCCGTCCGTTTTTTTGCCATCGCGAAAAAATTTTACTTCCAAAAATGAAAAAAAATTTGCGTTTTGACTTGCAAATCAGAAAATATAATGTATATTTTAAACAAATATAGTTATTTAAAAGAAAAAATTTTGAAGCGAGAATTTTAAACGAAGGGAGGCGAGGACATGGTCAAGAAGAAGAAAAAAGCGAAGAAAAAAGTAGCGAAGAAAAAGAAGAAAGTCGCGAAGAAAAAGACCGCGAAGAAAAAGAAAAAGAAAAAGAAAAAATAAATACTAAGCAATTGGTCTTATTCTTGTAAAAGGGGTAGATTTAAAAGATCTGCCCCTTTTCTTTTTTCGGCATTCCAGCTTCATTTTCACTTGTCATCTTTTAAACGGCTATGTTATAATACGCAAACCGGAGGCGGGGGCATAGCTCAATTGGTTAGAGCAACTGACTCATAATCAGTAGGTTCATGGTTCAAGTCCATGTGCCCCCACCATCCTTTAATGTTCTCGGGCGCATAGCTCAGCTGGTTAGAGCGCATGCCTCACATGCATGAGGTCGGAGGTTCGAGTCCCCCTGCGCCCACCATTATTAAAATTCGGGTCCTAAGAGCCCTGTTTTTTCTTATGGCGGGTAAGGGTCAATATAACGATCGGGGTGAGATGGAGGAAGACGCTAACATTAAAGAGGAAATAAAAAAATTAATTCAGCTTCAGGAGCTCGACGCTGAGATATTCGATCTGCAGTCCAAAAAAGAGACTTTTCCTCTTCGGATAAAGGAGATGGACGATTCTTTGGAATCCAAGAAATCCGGTATGAAAAACGCCGAAGAAGAGCTTAAAAAAGCGCAGCTCTCAAAGAATGAAAAAGAGACGGACATGCAGGCCAAGGAAGAACTTATAAAGAAACACGATGGCGAGCTTTATCAGATAAAAAGTAATAAAGAGTATAAAGCTCTCCAGCAGGAGATAGACAGCATAAAGGCCGATGTTTCCTTGCTCGAGGAGGATCTTATCAATCTTTTTGATGAGATCGAAAAGGCGCAGGCCAGATGCGGAGAAGAAAAAAAGGCCTTTGAGGAAGAAAAGCAGAAAGTCGAAAGAGAGAAACAGAACATAAGGACGGAAGAAAAAGCTCTGTCCGAACGTCTTGCCGAGCTTGGTGTCAGGAGGAATGAGTTTGTCGGGACGATAGACCCGGATATCCTGGGGCAATATGACAGGATATTGAAGAATCGGGGAAGGACCGCGCTTGCGAGGATCGACGAGGGTTTTTGCAGCGAGTGCAACATACATTTGCGCGCTCAGACGATCAATGAGGTAAGGCTCAAAAAGAAGATCGTTCACTGCGAGAACTGTGCCAGGATACTTTATGCGGAAAACTGAAGAATTTGATACCTTGCAGATATTTGCCGATGGCGGGTCAAGGGGGAATCCGGGGCCCTCTGGCGTGGGTGTCGTCCTTCTTGGCAAAAAGGGCGAGAAAGTGGAAGAAATATCAAAATATATAGGCAATGCCACGAACAATGTCGCCGAGTATCTGGCCGTGATCTATGGATTGCAGGAAGCGGCTTACCGGAAGACCAGAAAAGTTATCCTGAATGTTGACAGCCAGCTCGTGGCAAAGCAGCTTAAGGGCGAATACAGGGTGAAGGATCAGAATATACAGAAATTTTTTGACCTTGCCTTGAATCTCTTCCGGATATTTGATAAGGTAGAGATAAGAGAGATATCGAGAGAAGAGAACAAAGACGCTGATGCCCTTGTTAATAAGGCCATAAACCTTAAAGCTCTTCTCTGAAGAGTTTTATTCAAGCTCATTGAAGCAGATCGGGTGATTGCTCCTTGCCAGGCGGCATGGAGAGGAAAGTCCGGGCTCCGCATAGCGGCGTAGCGGGTAATACCCGCCCATCGCGAGATGAGGATAAGAGCCACAGAGACGAGTCTTTCCGTCAGGTTCATACTGTACGGAAAGGGTGAAACGCGGCAATCTCTACGTGGAGCAAGGCCAAATAGGGGAGGAACCGGGAAAGTCCGGTGCGTGCCCTCTTAGAGGTAAACCTCTAAGAGGGCGAACGGGCGGACTGGTACGAGGCGGCTAGTCTCGTCAATCTTTTCGTATTTGTTCGGGATTGATCCCGAGCGAAACGAGGGGTTAGCACTTCCGGGTAGGCTGCATGAGGCCGTCAGCAATGCCGGCCCCAGATGGATAATCACCAGGCAGGTTTTCCTGCTTACAGAACCCGGCTTACAGGTCTGCTTCGATGAGTTTTTTAAAAGAGGCACTAGCTTGGAAGAAATCCTTACCACTAAAAATCTTCGCTACACATATAAGTCCGGCAAAAAAAGCGTGGAAGCTCTCAGGGGACTGAACCTTAGCGTGAGTAAAGGCGAGATCTTCGGGTTCATAGGCCCTAACGGTGCCGGGAAAACCACGACAATTAAGCTTTTGCTGGGCATTCTGATCCCGGGGGAAGGCGAACTTGCCGTTTACGGAAGATCTCCGTCGATCCCGGAAGTGCGCCGTTCGGTGGGGTACATGCCGGAGACGGCGGATTATTACAGGTATCTTACTCCGGTGGAACTGCTGGACATGTACGGAGGCATTTTCGGGATAGAAAAGGGTCTGTTGCGCGAAAGAAGCAGGGAACTGCTTAAGCTGGTGGATCTGGAAGAAGAAGCGAACAGGCTCATGCGAACGTTTTCCAAGGGTATGATGCAAAAGGTGAGTTTCGCCCAGGCGCTGATAAACGATCCTGACCTGTTGATCCTTGATGAGCCCACCGGCGGACTGGATCCGGTTGCCCGCAAAAAGATGCGCCAGGTCATCAACGACTTGCGCGGGAAAGGTAAGACAGTTTTTTTCTCCTCGCACGAACTTTCGGAAGTGGAACTGGTCAGTGACAGGATAGGCATCCTTCATAAGGGGAACCTCATGGCGATGGGGTCGGCAGAAGAGCTACTCGGCGGCAAAGGTGAGGGACAATCCCTGGAGAATTATTTTCTGAAGATGATAGAGGAAAAGACATGAGGACCATTTGGGTCATAACGTGCAGCATGATAAAGGAGCTGGTCCGCAAAAAGGATTTTTATGTTCTTTTTATATTCATGGTCATCCTGCTTACACTGTTATTCTATCAAAGCTTCTTTCAGATAGAAGGCATAACGCGGTATATCAAGGATTTTGGATATTCGCTTATGATGTTTTTTTCTTTCGTCATAGCCGTGACCTTTGCCGCAAAACAACTTCCCTCCGAGATCGAATCGCGGACCATATATCCACTCCTGGCAAAGCCCTTGAGCCGTCACATGGTGATCCTGGGGAAGTTTTGCGGCAGCGTGTCAGTGTCCGTTATTTCTTTTGTTCTGTTTTTTCTTGTCTTTGGCGTTTTTTATGTAATGGGCGGTGAAATTTCGGGCCTGGTCCTGCTTGGGCAGGGTTTTCTTTTTGGCATACTTTTTCTCTCCCTGGTATCGGCTCTTGTGATATTTTTTTCTAATTTTATGACGATGTCCGCGAGCGTTACGTTGTCCTTTTTGCTGTACATAGTAATAGGGGGTTTTTCCGATTCCATCAGAGAGACGGTGCTGTTTTCCAAAGGGCTCGCGTCGGTCGCGTCAGGTATTCTTTATTACCTGCTGCCCCATTTTGATTTTTATGATCTCCGCGTGAGGATAACACACGCATGGGATCCTCTCCCGTGCTGGGTAGTCGCGGTTGTCACGGTCTATACGCTTATTTATTGCTTTGCCTTACTGTATTTCGCCGGGGTTATTTTCAGGAGGAGAAAACTTTGAGGGCAAAAAGTGTTTTCGTGGCTCTTGTGTGGCTGGCAGCAACGATCCTGATCGCACCGAAAATCGACACCTATAACCAGGTATATGTCAGCGCCCAGACCGCATATGATGTTCCGGTTTTCATGCGGCTTTTGGGAGAAGGAAAATCCATTCTTTCCAACCTGTCCATTCTTCAAGCGGATCTCTATTTCCACCGGGGAGTGGGACATCTTTCCGGGGAGCATGAAGAGGGTCTTGGGATTATCAGCGAGCGGGATGAAGATCACGACCAGGAAGAGCAGGTGCTTGGAAGAAAGATTTCCGGGATAAGCCCGTTTAATGTTCTTCTTCGCGCGTCCGAAGAGACCGACATAACCCAACACGTGCACTTGCAGGATGACCAGATGGAAGAGATCATCCCCTGGCTGTATTATTCCGCGGAGATCGACCCCCATAATGTGCTCGCGTATACGCTTACGGGATTTTATCTGGCCGACAGACTGGGGAAAGTGGATGAGGGGGTAGCTTTTCTCCGGAAGGGACTGATGAACAATCCCGATTCCTGGGAGATCAACGCGGAGCTGGGCCGCATTTATTACGAACATCGCAAAAACTATGAAGCGGCTGTCAGGTTTTTGTCCAAAGCGCGGATCCTGCTTGAGAAAAGCCCGCATGACAAGTTCCAGGAGAGGTATGTCCTGTCTTTTCTCGCCCTGAGCTATGAAGCTCTGGGTCGAAGGGAAGATGCAATACCGCTTTACCGCCGCCTTAATGAGCTTTTCCCGGACGTGAAGGCCTTCCGAGCAAAACGGCAGGGAGAGTCATATTGAAGGCGTATCTGGAATGTGTCCCGTGTTTTCTTCGTCAGGCGCTGGATGCCGCGAAACTTGCCGGTGCGGATAAAAAAACACAAAAAAAGGTCCTGGACGATATTGCCCGCATGTTGCCTGATTTTTCCCTGGATGTCACGCCGCCCGAGATCGCGGAGACGGTATACGGCGTGGTGGAAAAGCATACCGGGGGAAAGGATGCCTATAAAAAGATCAAAGAAAAAAGCAACAGTATGGCGATGGAGCTTTACCCGCGGCTCAAAAAAGTGGTCGAAGGAGCAAGCGATGTGCTGTTAAGCGCTGTTCGTCTTGCTGTTGCGGGCAATGTCATAGATTACGGGGTTCCTCATTCCTTTGATATCGAAGAAGAGATAGAAGAGTGCCTGGAAAGGGATTTTGCGGTATTTGACTTTGAGGAGTTCAAGGATGCGGTCGAAGATGCCGAAAATATCCTTTATCTGCTGGATAACGCGGGGGAGATAGTCTTTGACAGGATATTGATCGAAGAGATGGATAAGAGCGTTGTTTGCGCAACAAGAGGGAAGCCGATAATAAACGACGTTACGATGGATGATGCCCGCGATGTCGGCCTTGACAAAGTGGCCAAAGTGATATCCAGCGGTTCGGAAGTTCCCGGGACAGTTATACGAAAATGCAGCAGGGAGTTCCTGAAATATTACAATGATGCCGATCTTATTATCAGCAAGGGGCAGGGCAATTTTGAGACGCTGGCGGATGAAAACAAACCGATATTCTTTATTTTTAAAGCCAAATGTTCGGTCATTGCCGAACACGTAGGCTGCAGGGAGGGGGATATTATCCTCAAGAAGCAGAGGATCTGACCCCGAAGCATAGAACGCGGCAAGAATGTTTATCAAGAGAAAACACATAGCGGTTATAATCTTTTCCTCGATCATCATCGCGGTCGTCTTTGTGTCCACGCTTATCGGATACAGTCTTTATATACAATGGAAGAAAGACAGCCTTGCTTTGAAATACCGTAATTCCATATACAAGTTGACCGCGGAGCTGTTCAAGAATGATGTGGTCCTGTCCAACGTGTGCGTTAAAATGGAAGACGGTAAACTGCTTTCAGAGATGCCCCTGCTGGAAGGAAGACTGAAAAACAATTCCAACAAGACCATAACTTCCATTGCGATAGAGGTGTCTTTTCTGGCTCCTGACGGTACCGTTGTCTATGACAGCTGGTTTAATCCTCTGGGGGAGGAGTATTTCGGCACCCCGCCCTTATTGTCCGGAATGAGGCAAACAAGGAATGTTCTGCTGCCGGGGGAGGGGATATCATTCAGACGCCTGCTAAGGAACTGTCCCCCTGAGGTCGTTGCGCAGCTTTCGGCCAAGGCGGAATTTGCCAGGAACCAGCCGGAGAATAAAGTGAAACTGGTATGTTCGATCGCGGGTTTGAGCGTATTATGAAAAAGCTGATAATCATATTATTTATTCTGGTGATCCTGGCGATTTTCCTTATCACGCTGGCATTTCTTTATGTCGATCTGAGCGGACACAAAGGTTTTTGCTATGATTTGTTAAAGGACGGCAGGCCTTTCGGTTCTATCAGGGTCGATAGATATATCACAGAGGATAAAGTTGTTTATAAAAGCACAGCTGAATATCCGCATTCGCTTGGGTATCCGGTCATAACCGAAAAATTATTTTTGAAAAAAAGGAACATGACACCCTTGAAATTTATAGAAGAGGCAGAAGGGGTCAAGGGGCAGAAACGGCTGACTTTGCTGGTCCAGGAAGAGGAGAAGACCGATTTTCTATTCCTGGAACACCCGGAATTCATTACGCTGAAAGGGTTTGAAACGGGAGAGAAGACCATGGTCTTCTCTCCGACCGACATCATGTTATATATGCCGATCATGGAAAAGTATAATTTCTGGAAAAAAGGCATGCAGTTCTTTGAGGTCATGATCCCCGTCGGCGAGCCGGTACCACCGGTCCGGGATAAGATAGAAGTAAAATATCTCAAGGATGAATATATCCCGATCATGGGGCGCAGGATGGAAGCGCAAAGTTTCGCTATTGGCGCGAGAACATTGCCGTCGGCAAAAGTGTTCCTATCAAAATATACTCACAGGATCCTGGCCCTGGAGATCGATAAAAAGGACCTGCGGTTCGTTCTTGTCAGCTTTATCGAAAGCCCCGGGAAAAGGTTCAAACCCGTGGTGGACAAGTTTATTTCGATCTTTGGCCCCAAAGAAACCGGCAGCACCCTCCCGCCGGCAGAAACAGATCTTTCTGTCCGGAGCAGCTTGATGGAAGGGGAGTCCGTCCCGACGAAGGCAAAAGAGCCGGAGCGCGGAATAATAGAAGAGGTCTTTTTTGAAAGCGACAGGCTTATCCTCTCGGGAAAATTGCAGATCCCCGAAGGGGAGGGTCCTTTTCCGGCCGTGCTTGTCGTGCCGAAAGAAGGGCCCGTTACGAAAGGACAGCAGTATTTACTCGGGTCTCTTGGCAGGTTTCTGTCGGCATCGGGTTTTATTGTTTTTACTTTTGACAGTCCGGGTCAGGGTAAAAGTCAGGGAAGCTTCATGGAGCTGGACGACAAAAGGAGGATACAGGATATAATCGCCGCCACCGGTTATCTTGAAAAACATCCAGCCGTGAGAGAAAGATCCATCAATCTTGTCGGTTATGAAGGAGGAGGATATCTCGCGCTAAAAGCGGCATCGAGTCTTCCTTCCGTGCGGACGTGCGTTATCATGGGCGTGCCGGAGGGATTTACGAAAATGGACTTCTCTAAGGAGCCTTCGGAAGAAAACATGCAGGCGCTGCTTAAATCCTGCGGTCTCGGATATCCCAGCGAGGATTGCATGAAGATCATGACCGAAAAGACCCGGAACTGTCTGGCGGAAGTCGCACGGTCAGACAAAAACTTTTCTTTTTTTATGGGAGTAAGGATTCCGCTCAAGGAATACCGGGAATTTATAGCTCGCAGGCCCTACGAGGCCGTTCTTTCTTTTGACAGGCCCTTGCTTTTGATCTTCGGCAGGGACGATAAGCGTTTCAACTCGCAGGCCGTTGAGGAATTGAAAAAATCCCTCGAGAAAAAGGATCGTCGAAACAGGATAGCAATATTCAGGAATCTTGGGGTTTATATGGGAAGAGTGACCGCGCACGGCAGCTCCTGGAGTTTTTCGGTAAATAAAGATGTAGTTGATCTTATCAGGAATTGGATCATGGAAAACGGTATATTTGAGAGTAAAGGACCCTTAAATGAAGGGATCAGTGAACCCAAAAAGCCGTTGTAGAAAAAATTAATAATATTAACGTCATTAGTTGACTTTTACTATTTATTATGTTATATTTCAAGCAACTGAAAGGGGGGTAAGGAATGAAGAAGTTTTTAACTGTCTTTTTTGTGGCCATACTGGTATTATCCTTTTCAATGACAGTATTTGCTGCGGATATGCCCGCAAAGGCTAGCACGCAAGCAGGCACACAGCCCTCCACGTATCCTCCTGGTCCGATTCAGAAAGCCGAGAGAGGTTTTAACAACATGGTTTTTGGATGGACTGAAATACCAAAGAGGATCGTGGATAAGTCGAAGGAGACCAATCCCATTACAGGGCTTTTGTTAGGAGTATGGCAGGGGACCTGCAAGGCTTTTGCACGGACAGTTTCGGGCGCAGCAGAACTGGTCACCTTTCCGATCGGAAAGTATGACAAGCCTGCCGTGTTGCCTGATATGCCCAAGGCAAAATAGGATTTTTCCAAAAGCAGGTCATACAAGGGCTGCTGATGGTTAATGTGTAGGTTTATGAAAAACGAGCGGTTTTTAATCGCTCGTTTTTCACAATTATAACTATTATTATAATACATCGGGCGCCCCTGAGGTGCTTAACAAATCCTTGACGGGCTTACTTCGATATGTTATACTTCTGCCCGATAGGCAAAAAAAATGAAGCAGAAATTACCTGAAAGAAGACGGTTTGTAAGAATAGAGATCCCGCTGAAGATGACAGTCAAAAGCGGCGACCGCCTCGATGAAGTTATCACCAAAAACATTTCACCCATAGGTTTGAGATTTGAGATCGACAGGCAGCTGAAAGAATCCGAGCAGTTGGATCTATCTCTGTATCTTCCGTCAACGGACAAACCGATTCGCCTTGAAGCAAAAGTTATCTGGCAGAGCAAGACGAGCTTGGAAGATAAAGCTCCTTACGATGTCGGCGCAGAGATCATCGATATTGAAGACAAGAACAAGAACGCTTTTTTGAAATATCTCTGCGACCTGCTTTATGGCTCCGCTTACAAGGCCCGAACATGACCTTCCTTAGGAGGTGTATCTTGAGAATTTGCCGTTTACTGAGTGTTGTATTCTTGTGCGTTTTTCTTAGCGGGTGCGCGGATATTGACATCCCGCAGGGGGACCGGCTCTTAAAAGACCCGATAGGGGAAGGCTCGCTTAAGATCGGGATGACAAAAGACCAGGTCGTTGATGTATACGGGGACCCTGACATGAAAGGAACCGTTGTCTCTGGTGAGTGGAACGAGCCGAGAGAAGAGTGGGTTTACAGCGCGACAGCTTCCACCCTTCCTGTCGGCGCCGGATACCTTTCAGAGGACCTATACCTTTATTTTGACGGGAAAAACCTTACAAACATCAGCAGAAAGCCTTTAGGCAAAAGAGGACAAGAAGATACCGGAGATGTCAAATAAAGCGTTGAATGATATTGTTATATCCAGGGCTATAATCGAAGGTTTTTCGGATAAACTCGTTAAGCATCTCAAAACCGATGTTGCCATTGTAGGCGGCGGTCCCGCAGGACTGGTAGCCGGATATTATCTTGCAAAGTCCGGAATAAAAGTATCCCTTTTTGAAAGAAAGCTCAGTATCGGCGGAGGAATGTGGGGCGGGGGGATGATGTTCAACGAGATCGTTGTCCAGGAGAAAGGCAGGAAGGTTCTTCGCGAATTCGGGGTCCCGGCAAAAAAATACAAAGAGAATTATTATACAGCCGATTCAGTACAAGCGATCTCCACGATCTGTTCCAAGGCCACCCTGGCGGGACTCAGGATATTCAACCTTATAGAGGTCGAAGACCTCATGATGAAAAATGGCGTGGTCAAAGGCCTCGTCATAAACTGGTCCGCGGTAAGCCTTGCCGGTCTGCACGTGGACCCGATAAGCGTTGAATCCAGGTTCGTGATCGATGCCACCGGCCACCATTGTGAGATCGCGCATCTTCTTGAGCGGAAGGCAAAGATAAAACTTGCAACGGAAACCGGCGGCGTGATGGGGGAAAAATCGATGTGGGCCGAGATAGGGGAGAATTCCATGCACGCGAACACCAGGGAGATCTTCGCGAACGTCTATGTTGCCGGGATGGCCGCAAACGCGGTTTTCGGCAGCCCCAGAATGGGGCCCATTTTCGGAGGCATGCTGGTATCGGGAGAAAGAGCGGCGCAGTTGATAAAGAAAAGACTGAGGTAAGCCGTCTTTTTGCTTGGCGCCTTTTTTTGGGTGCGGCGGTATTCGAGGAGGAGCATCATGTTGCGGGTATTTTGTAAGGCAAAGATAACCAATGCGTATGTGACTAATAAAGAGATGCAATATAGCGGCAGCATCGGCATCGATAAAGCGATCATGGAGGCATCCGATATCATGTCCGGGGAGCAGGTGCATGTTCTTGATGCGAACAACGGCGAACGGTTTACGACCTATGCTATCGAAGAGAAATCGGATTCGGGAAGGATAGTGCTTTATGGGCCGGCCGCAAGAAGGGGAGAGGTCGGGGACGAGCTCGTAATACTGTCATACTGCTTCATGGAGACCAAGGAAAGCCACAATTTTAATATGCGCGTGATTACTCTGAGCAAGAACAACCGGTGCAAGAGCAAATAAGTGACTTCATTAGAGATCAAGACATACCCTGATCCCTGCCTGCGGATCAGGACCAAGCCGGTCGAACGATTTGATCAGGACCTTGAAAAGACACTTCGTTCGATGGCAGACACGATGTATATCAACCAGGGCATCGGCCTTGCCGCAACACAGGTCGGCCTGGGATTGAGTATCCTGGTGGTCGATGTCGGCGAAAGCCTTGAAAACTTCGTAAATCCGGTGATCCTTGAAAAGTCGAAGAAAAAATCCAGGATGGAAGAAGGATGTCTCAGCCTCCCCGGCATAGTGGTCAGTGTCGCGCGTCCTGAAAGAGTAAAAGTCCGGGCACAGAACGAACGGGGAGAGTTTTTTATAAAGACTTTTGACGGATTGTCCGCCAAGGCCGTTCAGCATGAGATCGAACATCTTAACGGCAAGCTATTGTTAGATTATCTTGACCCCGTCAGATATTTTATTGCTACGCGGAAACTTCTCAGCTCCGGACGCGAACGGGTCACCAAAACATGCGAGGTTGTGTGCAATGCTGGAAAAAGACGTAACAGAGGCGCTTAAACAGTCCCTCAAGGGCGGGCAGAAGCTGAAAGTATCGGTCCTTCGCATGCTTATCAGCGAGATCAACAACAAGAAGATAGCCGACAAGGTAAAAGAGCTCGATGACGAAAAAGTCGTCGGTCTTATTCAAAAAATGGTGCGCCAGCACAAGGAATCCATAGAGAAATTCAAGCAGGGGAATCGCGAGGACCTTGTGAGCAAGGAAACAGATGAATTGGCGATACTCGAGGAGTATTTGCCGGAGCAGATCTCCGATGGGGAGCTTGCCGGTATCGTTTCCGAATCGATCGCGCAAACCGGAGCGACCTCGCCAAAAGATATGGGCGCCGTTATGGGCGAGGTCATGAAGCGCGTCAAAGGGTGTGCTGACGGAAAAGTCGTCAGCAAAATGGTCAGGGAAAAACTGACGCAAATACAGGAAAAGGGGGAGAAATGAAAACGGTCATGAAGACAGGAGTGGTCTTGGTCGCAATAAGTTTTCTGGCGTGCACGATGGTGGTGCCCGCTTTTGCGGCCGAAAAAAACAAAAGTTTTAAAGAAGCATCGAAAGATGCCGGCAGGGCAGCCATCAATTATCCCGCGAATGTCGTAAACGAATCAGCGAACGTTGTCGGCACGGCAGCGAAAGGCACCGCCGGCGTAGTGGTTGATACCGTAAAAGTCACGGGTGAGACGCTTACCGGCGACGTGAAAAAAGCTCCCGAGATAGTCACGACCCCCGTGGAAAGAAGCACCGAGACAGTAAGAGACGCCGCGGTCGGTACCGTTGAGACTCCCGTGAAAGCCGGCAAGAAGACGGCCGAGCAGAACAGGTGATTATTTTTGGTTGCTGGAATCTAACCTTTACAAGATTACTGGAACTAACCCTTACAAGATTATAGGTGTATATAGCTGTTTTTGTTTTATTATTGATAGCCTCTGCGTTCTTTTCCGGCTCGGAAACCGCTTTTCTGTCCCTCAGCAAGATCAAGTTAAAGCAACTTGAGGGCATGGACCGTCCAGCCGCAAGAAGGGTAGTGGCACTTCTTGCGGATCCGTATAGACTTCTGATCACGATCCTTATAGGCAATACTCTTGTAAATATCGCCGCAAGTGCCGTTCTGGCGGATTTTTTCTACAATGTCATGGGAGAGAAAGGTATCGGCTTTTCCATCCTCGCGATGACAGCTATCATACTTATCTTCGGGGAGGTCACCCCGAAGATGTTCTCGCTTGCCAACAGGGAAAAAGTTTCCTTTTTTGCTTCACTCCCCATTAAGATGATAGAGCAACTTTTCACTCCCCTGCGGCTGATTCTCAGCAATATCGCGTATTCCATCGTCAGAGGATTCGGCTTAAAGGTCTCTTCTGAGCACCCCAGAATAACGAAACAGGAGATCCGATCACTGTTTTCACTCGGCAAAAAAAGAGGGATCGTCAAGAAAAAGGAAAAGGACATGATCGATAACATCCTCGGGTTAAAGGAATTGAACTCCGCGGATATCATGACGCCGCGCATCGATATCGTGGCGCTTGACCTGACGATGGAACAGGGTGACCTTGTCAAAGAGATAAAAGAGAGCCAGAAGTCCCGTTTCCCGGTCTATATCCATACGCTCGATAATATTGTCGGGATACTTCATTCCAAGGACTTTCTGCTCAAGGCTCAGACCCCGATAAGAGATCTTGTCAAGCAGCCGTTCTTTGTGCCGGAAAGCATGATGGTCGATGACCTTCTTCAGGAACTTCAGAAAAAAAATACTCATATGGCTGTGGTAACCGACGAATATGGCGTTACTTCCGGAGTGGTCACCATCGAAGATATCCTGGAAGAGATCGTGGGCGAGATAAGCGACGAGTTTGATTTTGAGATCCCGCCTATCCGCAGGATCGATAAAAAGAGATATGAGGTCAGCGGCCAGGCCCGTATCGACGAAGTAAGCGAGGAAACAGGGCTCGCCATAGAAACGGACGAGGTCGACACCATAGGCGGATATGTTATTTTGTGCATGGGAAAGATCCCGCGCTCCGGCGACAGGATCAAGATCGATGACTTTACCATAATTGTGAATGATGTTTCTAAGAACCGCATAACGAGCTTAACCATAGAGAAGACCTGAGATGATAACGCTTTACACGATTTTAGTCCTTGCCGCGATATTGATGCAGGCCTTTTTTACGGCTTCAGAGATGGCGATCACAAGTGCAAACAGGATCAGGCTCAGGGGACTTGTAGATTCCGGCGACGCGCATGCGCTGAAGCTCAGCAATTTTCTGAAAAGGGAAGGGGATTATCTCGGGACAACTCTGGTGGGGACCAATATAGCCGTGGTTATTTCCTCCGTTCTTGCCACGCGCATATTTGTGGAATATTTTGGTCCGAACTTGTCTCCCGTGCTCGCTACCGTTGTGATGGTGCCGCTGACGCTCGTCTTTGCGGAGATCGTCCCGAAGATAATCGCGCGCCAGTTTGCAATGGCATTCGCATTAAAGGCAGTAAATCCCTTGAGCGGTTTTTACAGGGCATTCCTGCCACTTATCGTTACGGTCAATGCGGTGGCCAGGACCCTTCTTATGCCCTTTGAAAAAGGAAAAGCCCCAAGGGACCTGACATTCACAAAAAGCGATCTGAAGAAAATACTGCTTCTGGGGTATGAGACGGGGGAGGTTGAGGCGGATGAGGTCGAACTTATACACAAGATACTGGACTTTGGGACGAAAAGAGTAGAGGAGATCATGGTCCCCCTTTACCGTGTTTCGTCCATCAGTGCGGATGATGTTGCGGGTGATCTGAAAAGACTGGTCTCGCTTACGGGTTTTTCGAGAATCCCCGTTTATCAGAAAAGTAAGAATAATATTGTTGGTATCATCAATATATATGATATACTTTTTAAAACGGGAGAGGGAGAAGAGAAGATGCTCGTCGGGGATTTTATCCGCGAGCCGGTTTACATCAACTGGAAGGATCCTCTTGACATAGCGCTTGCCCGTCTGCGACATAAAAAACAGCCAATGGGTATCGTGGTCGATGAAGGTGATAATGTGGTCGGGATCGTCACCATAGAAGATATGCTGGAAGAGATCGTCGGAGAGATCGAGGACAGAGGATAAAAAATATGGACCTTTTATTTGTTATTCCGGTCATTCTTATTATCGTTGTTTCCGCGTTTATCGTGAAAATAGCGTCGGTGGCGTTAAATCTGACCGGACTCGACGAAAAAAGATCATTTTTTCAGGCGCTTTCCGCTTTCACTGGCACCGGGTTCACGACCAGGGATTCCGAGCTTGTTGTCAGTGACGATATCAGGCGGAAGATAATCATGTTCCTCATGATCCTGGGCAATGCGGGGCTTATATCCATAATTACCACTCTTATGCTTTCTTTTCTAATGGGCGGGCTGACCCCGATCCTGATCAATATTTCGATCATTCTTCTGGCGATACTGCTGCTTATAAGAATATCCCTGAACAAGGGGATCACCAGAAGACTGACCAAGAAGATACAGGAGAAGCTGATAAAGAGTCCCACTTTTACGAAGCGTCCGGTCGAGGAAATATTGAGACTGGCCGAAGGGTACGGCATAGCTGAAGTGATGCTGAGTGAGGAGTGCGCCGATATCGGCAAATCGCTTTTTGAATCATCATTCCGGCAAAATGATATACTGATACTGGCGATAGAAAGGGGCACCAGCGTGATACCGGCGCCGCATGCTTCCGACCGCCTTCTCCTGAACGATATACTGATCTGTTATGGAAAACTGGAAAACATAGCAAAGATCAGAAAAAAGACCAAAACTTTCGCGGAGGATTAAATGAAAAAAATCGTTTTAACCGTTTCTTTACTGCTCCTGGTCGCGTTTCTGGCGGGTTGCGGAGAAACAGTAAACGGCATGATCAAGGACACCAAGCGTATAGGGACAGGGGTACGCACGGTTTTTGTGAGAGATTAAGTTAGCGGGCTTATTTATACGTGGATTTACATGGGCTGGAACTTGATGCCGGATGGCTGGGGTTCCGGCCCTTGTTTCATGAAAGGCGAAACATTTATTTTATGGACAGAAGGGATAAGATCTTGGCGGCGGAGAAAGTGCTGCCGGCGCTTATGAGATCACTGGAACATTGTGACCTTTGTCATAGAAAGTGCGGAGTAAACCGGCTGAAGGGGGAAAAGGGGCACTGTGCGTCCGGCAGGGAAACAACCGTTTATAGATACGCCCCCCACCACGGAGAAGAACCGCCTTTGTCCGGACGGAACGGATCGGGCGCGATATTCTTCTCCCGCTGCAACATGAACTGTGTTTATTGCCAGAACCATCGCTTCAGCCAGACCGACAGGGGCAAAAGCATGTCAAGCCGGGAGCTTAGCGCTATCATGCTCGAGCTGCAGGATATGGGGTGCCATAATATTAACCTGGTCAGCCCGACACATTTTGTCCCTTTGATAGTCGAGGCGTTGAAATACGCTTTCTCGGATGGCCTGGGACTTCCTGTTGTCTATAATACCGGTGGTTATGACTCTGAACACGTTATACGGGCCCTTGAGGGGCTGGTGGATATATACCTGCCGGATATGCGGTATTCCCGGGACCTTATGGCCGAAAAGTATTCCGTAGCACCCGATTATGTCTCAAATAACAGGGACATCGTAAAGGAGATGTACCGGCAGGTGGGTGACCTGCGGGTCTCCGACGGTATCGCGCTCAAAGGGCTTATTATACGGCTTTTGTTGCTGCCCGGCGGCATATCCGGAACAGAGGAGACACTCCGGTTCATTTCCGGGGAAATAGGAAAAGAAGTACACCTGAGCGTAATGAGTCAGTACTACCCCGCTTATAAAGCCGCCTCGCACGAGGAACTGGCCCGAGAGATCAGCGATAAGGACTACTCAGCCGTGACAGAAGAATTGCAGAAATCAGGTCTTTCGGCAGGCTGGGTTCAGCCGTTCGAGAAAAATTTTGACGAACAATTTGCCGGAGAGAACTTTTCCCCGAGCTTCTAAGAACAGGCAGGTTTTTTCTTGACGGGCGTCGGTAAATCATGGATAATGGGCATAGGTACGATAGTTGTATCGATTCGGGACAAAGGCGTTCTTCATATGAGGAACGTCTTTTTTTTAAACAGGAGCAGAAATGCACAAGCTTATCAGAAGAGAACAGCTCAATCCGGAGATATGCCTAGTGGAGCTTGAAGCTCGGGATATCGCTGCCGCGGCAAAGCCCGGCCAGTTCGTGGTTCTGCGCGTCGATGAGACCGGAGAGCGGTTCCCCCTTACTATATATGATTTTGATCGAGAGAAAGGCACGCTGACCCTGGTCTGCCAGGCAGTGGGCGTGAGCACGAAAAAGCTCTGCGCGCTGAAAAAGGGGGATTCTGTCCTGGATATCGCCGGTCCTCTGGGGCACGCTACGGAGACAAAGAACATAGGCAAAGTGATCTGTATCGGCGGCGGAGTGGGGACCGCGGAAGCGTACCCGATAGCCAAGGCGATGAAGCGGGACGGAAACGATGTCACGGTAATAATCGGGGCCAGGACAAAGGAGCTTGTCATATGCGAGAATGAGATCAGGGAATTCTGCGACAAGGTTCACGTCACCACTGACGACGGATCTTACGGTAGAAAAGGTTTCGTGACAGACGTTCTGCGGGAACTCCTGGAAAAGGATTCTTATGATCTCGTTTTTGCCATAGGCCCCGTGATCATGATGAAAATGGTGTCCGAGATGACAAGGCCGAGATCCCTCAGGACGCTTGTGTCCCTGAATGCGATAATGATAGACGGCACCGGGATGTGCGGGGGGTGTAGGATCATGTACAGCGGAGAGAAAAAATTCACCTGTGTTGACGGCCCGGAATTCGACGGCCACCTGGTGGATTTTGACGATCTTATGAAACGGCAGGAAAGATACAAAGACAAGGAGAAGGCGGCTCTGGAGCACTATAAAGAAGAGTGCCGCATCGGGCTTGAGCGTAAACATAAAAATGAACAGGGGCGGGATGAGAGAACAGGATCCCAAAGAGAGAATAAAGAATTTTAACGAGGTACCTTACGGGTACGACGAAGAGGAAGCCGTGCAGGAAGCTTCAAGATGCCTCCAGTGCAAGAATTCGCCGTGTGTCCAGGGGTGTCCGGCTGAGATCGATATCCCTGCGTTCATAAAAGCGATCAGCGAAAGACGGTTTGCCGACGCCATAGCCATCATAAAGGACACGAATAATCTGCCCGCCATGTGCGGTCGGGTCTGCCCTCAGGAAGACCAGTGCGAGAAAACGTGCGTTCTCATGAAGACGGGCAACCCGATAAATATCGGGAGCCTTGAAAGGTTTGCGGCTGACTGGGAACAGAGAAATATGCCTCGGGGTAAAAAAAAGAAACAGCCGATCAAAAGAAAAGGCGAAAAGATCGCCGTTATCGGTTCCGGTCCGGCAGGGCTCACGTGCGCGGCAGACCTTGCCAAAATGGATTACCGTGTTACCATATTCGAAGGCCTGCACAAGCCGGGAGGAGTGCTGACGTACGGCATCCCTGAATTCCGCCTTCCAAAGGACATAGTAGCGAAGGAAGTGGAAGATATACACGAGCTTGGCGTGGAGATAAAGCTCAATTATGTAATAGGCAGGATCAAGACCATTGAGGACCTGCGCAGGGAGGGCTTCAAGGCGTTTTTCATCGCTACGGGAGCGGGCTTACCGCATTTCATGGGTATAGATGGAGAGAGCCTTAACGGCATATATTCAGCCAATGAATTTCTTACCCGGGTGAACTTGATGAAGGCGTACAAGTTCCCGGAATATGATACACCCATAAATGTCGGAAGAAAAGTAGCGGTAGTGGGAGCCGGGAACGTGGCGATGGATTCGGCGCGAAGCGCGCTCAGGCTCGGCGCCGAAAAGGTCTATATCGTTTACAGGCGCACCGAAACCGAGATGCCCGCAAGGATAGATGAAATACATCATGCGAAAGAAGAAGGGATAGAATTTCATCTTCTTACGACCCCGGTCAAGGTCCTCGGCGACGAAGAGGGGAACGTAAAAAAACTTATTTGCATAAAAAATGAACTGGGGGAACCCGACGAAAGCGGAAGAAGGCGTCCGGTGCCCATCAAAGGGTCCGAATTCGAGATGGAAATGGATACCGTGATCGTCGCGATAGGCAACGGCCCGAATCCGCTTCTTCTCATGACCATAAAAGAATTAAACCTCGGGCGAAAGGGCAATATCGAGGCGGATGAGAACGGACAGACGAACATAAAGGATATATTTGCCGGAGGCGATATAGTCACCGGATCCGCCACGGTCATAGCGGCGATGGGGGCAGGGAAGCAAGCAGCCAGGGCGATAGACAGGTACCTGCGTTCTGTTTAAAAGTTCCGCGCCATTGCCTTCTTACAGTATTTCCCTGGTTCCTGAAAGATTATTTTTTCGCAATCCGGATAAAACTTTCCGATAGCTGATTCTATGTGCCGTTTGCCGGTACGCTGCAGTTTACCGTTAGAGATGAAATTATATGAACCGTCCTTGTCTTTCCAGAGGCAGACGGCATGGGATATGTCAAGATCCCTGAATTTCAGGATTATGACGTTGTTTGCGATCCCCAGCCGGGTAAGGCACGCCGAAGCCAGGATAGCAAAATCCTCACAGTCCCCTGCCTTGGAATCGATCGTTTCCTGCGGTTTTTGCCATTGATCGACCAGTTCCATTCTGTAGCTGAACTCGCTTGAAAGCCATTCCGCCAGAGCCTGAGGAGTTTGAATAGAAGAGGGGATATTTTTAAAATCTTTTGAAAAGTCTAATTCTTTTGAAAACCCGATGTCCGATAATAGAGCGGCGAGCACTATCACAATAAGTGTGATCAGGTGTTTTCCGGGTTTGAGACAGAACAAACCGTGCTCCTTTTCGAACATTGTTGAGAGAACCAATAGTTGAGTTATTATAGCATTTCAGATTAAGCTTGTCAATGTGTTTATTAGCGAAAAATTCCAGCTTTTGTTCTTTAACATAATTTCAGATGCACGTCATGAAATAAAAAAGCAGATAGTTTTCTCTATCTGCTTTTTTATTTTATTTTGTGGGTATAATTATTTGGTTTTGGATCTTTTGTGAACGTCGATGATATATTCACATGAATGCATGTAGAAACTTGTGCGCGAATACCCCGGCACCAAGTTTTGGACCTCTTTAAATTTCGCGTACGCGTCATCGTACTGTTTGTTTTTATATAATTTCAGGGCTTCCCTGTAGAGCAGGGAGGCCTGTTGTTTCTGGGTGAGTTCCTTTTTGGGCTTTGCTTTTTCGCGCTCGGCCTTTTCCTGCTCGCGCTTTGCCTTCGCGGCGGTACGTTCCTGCTCGCGTTGCTGGCGCTCTAATTCTCTCTGTTTTTCGCGCTCTGCTTTTGCCTGTTCGCGTTGCTGCCGCTCTAACTCTCTCTGTTTTTCGCGCTCGGCCTTTTCCTGTTCGCGTTGCTGCCGCTTGAGTTCACGCTGCTTTTCGCGTTCTGCCTTTTCCTGTTCGCGCTTTGCCTTCGCGGCGGCGCGTTCCTGTTCGCGCTGCTGGCGCTCTAATTCTCTCTGTTTTTCGCGCTCTGCTTTTTCCTGCTCGCGTTTTGCCTTCGCAGCGGCACGTTCCTGTTCGCGCTTTGCCTTCGCGGCGGCGCGTTCCTGTTCGCGCTGCTGGCGTTCGAGTTCACGCTGCTTTTCACGTTCGGCCTTTTCCTGTTCGCGCTTTGCCTTCGCGGCGGCGCGTTCCTGTTCGCGCTGCTGGCGTTCGATTTCACGCTGCTTTTTCTGCGTGGCAAGTTTCTGCTGACGATCCTGTTCTTTTTTGCCTTTTTCGGTTTCAGGCTTTGCTTTCGCGGCGGCACGTTCCTGTTCGCGCTGCTGGCGCTCTAATTCTCTCTGTTTTTCGCGTTCGGCCTTTTCCTGTTCGCGCTTTGCCTTCGCGGCGGCGCGTTCCTGTTCGCGCTGCCGGCGCTCTAATTCTCTCTGTTTTTCGCGTTCGGCCTTTTCCTGTTCGCGCTTTGCCTTCGCGGCGGCGCGTTCCTGTTCGCGCTGCTGGCGCTCTAATTCTTTCTGTTTTTCGCGCTCTGCCTTTTCCTGTTCGCGCTGCTGGCGTTCGAGTTCACGCTGCTTTTCACGCTCTGCTTTTTCCTGTTCGCGTTTTGCCTTCGCGGCGGCACGTTCCTGTTCGCGCTTTGCCTTCGCGGCGGCACGTTCCTGTTCGCGCTTTGCCTTCGCGGCGGCGCGTTCCTGTTCGCGCTGCTGGCGTTCGAGTTCGCGCTGCTTTTCACGCTCTGCCTTTTCCTGTTCGCGCTGCTGGCGTTCGAGTTCGCGCTGCTTTTCACGCTCTGCCTTTTCCTGTTCGCGCTTTGCCTTCGCGGCGGCGCGTTCCTGCTCGCGCTGCTGGCGCTCTAATTCTCTCTGTTTTTCGCGCTCGGCCTTTTCCTGCTCGCGCTTTGCCTTCGCGGCGGCGCGTTCCTGCTCGCGCTGCTGGCGTTCGAGTTCACGCTGCTTTTCGCGCTCTGCCTTTTCCTGCTCGCGCTTTGCTTTTGCGGCTGCGCGTTCCTGTTCGCGTTTTGCCTTCGCGGCGGCACGTTTCTGTTCGCGCTGCCGGCGCTCTAATTCTCTCTGTTTTTCGCGCTCTGCCTTTTCCTGCTCGCGCTTTGCTTTTGCAGCGGCACGTTCCTGTTCGCGCTGCTGGCGCTCTAATTCTCTCTGTTTTTCGCGTTCGGCCTTTTCCTGTTCGCGCTGCTGCCGTTCTAGTTCTCTCTGCTTTTCACGCTCTGCTTTTTCCTGCTCGCGTTTTGCCTCCGCGGCGGCACGTTCCTGTTCGCGCTGCTGGCGCTCTAATTCTCTCTGCTTTTCGCGCTCGGCCTTTTCCTTTTCACGTTGCTGTTTCTCTTGATCCAGGCGGGCCTGTTTTGCTCTTTGTTCTGCCCTTTGGATATACTGCCGCATTTCCGGATCCGTGCTTATATCCAGGGCTTTTTGCCATTCCTTTTTGGCCTCCTGTAATTTGCCTTCCTGGGATAAGCGGTTCCCTTCCTCGAAATGCTTCCTGGCTTCTTTTTCTTTTTTTCTTCCTTCCAGCTCCACATCCGCCTTTTTGATGTTCACTTCCGCTTCCTTGATAAGTTGTTTCAGGGAATAAGAATAAGAGGGGAAGTCCTTTTCCACTACCTCTTTTTTTACTTCCACTTTTTCGATATCCTGCGAGGGTTGCCGTGTTTTTTCAGTGTCTTGTGAAGTTTCCTGGGCATAGGAAGGGCATACGGAGAAAACTATAATAAACAAATAGACAAAAAGTGTTTTCAGTAAATGCATTCTATCCTCCTGCTATTATAAAGCATCAAGATTTCTGTTCGTGTTTTGGAACTTTTATACGCTGTTTTTGCCGATTTGTAAAGACAAATTCTTTATAGTTCAAGGACCAGGGGTTTTACCTTCGCCTCTTTTTCTATTTTCCCCCAGAGTTCTTTTGCTTTTTCGATTTTACCTTCTTCGTAATATTTCATTGCCGTTTCACTGTATTTTTTTAGCTTTTTTTCCTGCTCAAAACAGTCTCTCACGTATTTTTCTGATTGTGCGTATAAAGAATTGCCCGTATTTCGGATCTTTTCATAGTAGAGTTTTGCTTTTTCGAAATTGCCTTTTTCCTCGTCGGTTCGGGCCTGGCTGAGGTAGGCGTACATCTTTTTTCCTAAGGCACTTTCCGGCCTTCGCATCTCGTCATTTAAAAGTTTCCAGGCCAGGTTCTTGATGCTGTCCTCGTGTATTATGTTACTTATACGTTCGAATTCTTCCGGAAACCTGTCCTCGAAGTTCAGGGAGAAGTGCAAGCGGGAGTTCTCCGCTTCTGTGATCGGTCTGTCGCCTACGGGAAAGCCCCATTCCAGCCTCAAAAGGGCCTGGTTAAAGAGTCTTATTCTCAAGCCCGCCCCGATCCCCACGTAATAGACGCTGGCTCTTTCCTGTCCGCGTATGGCTCCGCGCCTTTCGCCGTAGCCCTGGTCAAAGAATATCAGCCCAGTCACGCTTTTCTTCAGAGGCTGGGGGGCGTAAGGGATCTTTATGTTGTCGGGGATCCAGAAAGAGGGGATCTGCAATTCGCAGCGTGACAGGAAACCGCTGTCCGCCATGTAGTCCTGAGAGGGATAGCCCCTTACGGAATCTATGCCTCCCAGTGAGAATTGCTCCTGGGAAGCCAGTTTTTCGGAACAATGCTGGCATTGGAAGTCCAAGCTCGCCTGCAGGTTAAGGGGCAGGGCCCTTTTGTGTCTGATAGATAAACGGATCTTTGAAAAATTATCGTCGGCCCCTCCGTTCCTTGAAGAAAGGGGATTCTTGCTCCGTGCTCCCAGGATGTGCAGGCCCTGGGAAAATTCCGGGGTCATGTACGTGATACACCCCGGATACCGGTGGATAAGGGTGCTTTTTATCCTCGCGATCCTGAATCTGTCCCTGGTAAGAGTGCCGCTATTAGAAACGGTCGTCTTGTCATTGGCGTCCATTCCAAGAGAGACCTCTCCCACGTATTCCGCTTTTTTGTAAAGGTCCTGGTGTACGTAACAGCTGGTATTCTCGGAATGCGACCTGATGCCGAAACCGGTGAATTCTTTTTTGGGCTGGGACTTGGAGCTGCTGTACCCGTACATGACACTCGTGCCGAAATTGCTTATGGGGATCGAATGATATGCGTAGTAACCGCTAAAATCTTTTCCTATCGTGCCGCCGACCAGCAGGGTATCGTCCACAAATAAAAAATTGTTATCCCTTACCCCGAAGCCGTGCCGCAGACGCCCCGTCGAGACAGCGCCTTCTCTGTCAAGGGAATAAAATACATGGATGGGGAAACGTGTCTTCACGTTCAACAGAACATCCGTGGTCTCGGGTTTCTTGCCGGCGTGAAGGGTCGCATTGACATCCCGGTCCGGATTTTTATTCATGAGCTGTACACTTCGGCTCATCTTGTCGTAACGGAGGACCTCTCCGGGTTTGATGGTCCAGTATTGAGCAAGCCATTCTTTATCAAAAAAATTATGATCTTTTATTTGCAACGCGCCCATCTTCGCTTCCACGACACGCAGCGTGACCACACCTTCCTTGACGTCCTGCGGCGGGATGAAGCAGGCGGCTATTATGCCTTTTCTCAGATATTCGCGCTCTATTTCCCTGGCGAGAATATTCAGTTCTCCGAGGGAGTTGTCCTTGTTTTCGTATTTTTCTATGATAGGCTTAAACTCGTCGGGGGAGACACTGACCGTGCCGACCAGGTTTATCTTCTTTACGAAGAATTTCGGGCCTTCCGGCACTTTTTCTTCCTCTCCTTCTTTTACCTTGGGTATCTTTTTCGGAACGGCCATCAGTTTTTCTTCGGCCTCTTCGCGGATAGGACGGTCAACTTCTCTCGTGGCTCGATCCACAGCGGACTCGGGAGGAAGCTGCCCGTAGGCCCCGGGGCAGAACGCGGCGCTTAGCGCCAGGAAAAAAATGATAAGACAAAACCTCCTGCCCATATTATAGCTCCTAAAACTATAGATAATTTATACTATGTGGTGATTAATATAAGCGCCAGTATAATTATTGCAATTAGTTTACATTATAATCCTTTAATATACAAACATTTTTTGTACTTTTTAAGGTTTTGGCATCAGTCATGCTGCCATTTTAACGAGCGTGCCGAACGTGGAACAAAAACACCACCTTACCCGGGCACTTTCATTGCCGGGGTCGGCGTATTAGTTTATAATGGTCCCGGGAATGGCCTATTATTTTTCTTGACACTCTGCGGGAAAATGTGGATAATCTAATAACTAGAATGACAATGGCGCCAAAAGGAACAAAGACGTTCTAAACCTTTTTTTAGGATGGAACGTCTTTTTTTTATATTGTGATCACAAACAACGGAAAAGGGAGAAGATATGGCGAAAAGAGAAGATATCCATAAAGTTCTCATAATCGGTTCAGGTCCTATAATCATAGGCCAGGCCTGTGAGTTTGACTATTCAGGCACTCAGGCGTGCAAGGCGCTAAAGGAGGAAGGATATGAAGTAGTCCTGGTCAATTCCAACCCCGCTACCATCATGACCGATCCGGACATGGCTGACAAAACTTATGTTGAACCGCTTACAATAGATAGCCTGGAGAAGATCATTGAAAAGGAAAAACCGGACGCGCTTCTTCCGAACCTTGGCGGGCAAACCGGGCTTAATCTGGCCTCCGGTCTGTACAAAAAGGGTATTCTGGACAAGCATGGCGTGGAGGTCATAGGCGTTAAGACCGATGCCATAGAGCGCGGCGAAGACCGTATAGCGTTTAAAGATACCATGAACAAGCTTGACATACCGATACCCAAGTCGGAACCGTCATATTCCGTCGAAGAAGCCGAAAGAATAGCGGAGAAGCTCGGATACCCCGTGGTCTTACGCCCGGCTTACACGCTTGGGGGAACAGGCGGGGGGATCGCGTATAATGTCGAAGAGCTCAGGATTATCGTGAGCCGGGGTCTCGCGGCAAGCCTTGTCAATCAGGTCCTGGTAGAAGAATCGGTCCTGGGATGGGAAGAGCTGGAACTTGAAGTGGTAAGGGACCAAAAAGACCAGAAGATAACAGTTTGTTTCATTGAGAATATCGATCCCATGGGCGTCCATACGGGTGACAGTTTTTGTTCCGCCCCCATGCTTACGGTCCCCGAACCTCTGCAAAAGCGGATGCAGGCCCTTTCCTATAAGATAGTCGACGCGATAGGCGTAGTGGGAGGAACTAATATACAGTTTGCCCATAATCTGGAAGACGATCGGCTGGTAGTGATCGAGATCAACCCGAGAACTTCCCGTTCTTCAGCGCTTGCGTCCAAGGCGACCGGCTTCCCGATCGCCAGGATCTCGACCAAACTCGCCGCGGGCATAAACATGGACGAGATCCCGTACTGGAAGGAAGGGACACTTGAGAAATACCAGCCTAGCGGGGAGTATGTGGTCATAAAGTTCGCGCGCTGGGCTTTTGAAAAATTTCCCCAGGCAAGGGACATAATCGGGACTCAGATGAAGGCCGTGGGCGAAGTCATGAGCATAGGAAAAACCTTTAAGGAGGCTTTTCAAAAATCCATCCGTTCTCTCGAGATAAAAAGGTACGGTCTTGGCGTTGAGGAGTTTAAGAAGCTTTCTGCGGAAAGGCTGAAGGAAAGGATCGCCGCGCCGTCCAGTGAACGCATCTTTTTAATGTATGAAGCCTTGCGCAAAGGCGTGACGGTGGAGGAGCTTTACCAGTTAACGCGTATAGGACGCTGGTTCATAAACGAGATGAAAGAGCTGGTGGAATTTGAGGAAGAACTGAGCCAGTATGCCTGGAAGAAGCTTCCGGACGAAAAACTGGCCGGGGCGAAGGAGTGGGGTTTTTCGGACAAATATCTTGCCGATCTGTTTAAGGTGAAAGAGACCGAGGTAAGAAAGAAAAGGATCTCGATCGGCAAGCATGGCCGTTTTGAGGCGGTTCCCGTGAGCGGCGTCGAGAATGCAGCTTATTACTACTCGACCTATATTGCCGAGGATTCGGTTCCCGTGTCTCCGAATAAAAAAGTGATGATACTCGGCGGCGGGCCCAACAGAATAGGGCAGGGGATCGAATTTGACTATACCTGCGTTCACGCCGCCTTTGCTTTAAGGGATGAAGGGTACGAATCTATCATGGTCAACTGCAATCCCGAAACTGTCTCGACCGATTATGACACGTCGGACAAACTTTATTTTGAACCGTTGACCGTCGAAGATGTTCTTACGATCTACGAAAAAGAGAAACCCGAAGGAGCTATTGTCCAATTCGGGGGACAGACGCCTCTGAATATTGCCCAGCAGCTGAAGGATAACGGCGTGAAGATACTGGGGACTACGCCTGAAAGCATACACCTTGCGGAAGATAGGGAACATTTCCGTAAGAAGATGATCTCGCTCGGGATCCCGCAGCCCGAGAGCGGCACGGCCCGGTCTCTTGAAGAAGCCATCAAGATAGCCGAAAGGATAGGTTATCCGCTTATGGTGCGCCCGTCATATGTTCTGGGGGGAAGAGGCATGGAGATAGTGTATGATGAGCCAATGTTGCGGAAATATGCGCTTGATGCGATTAAGGTCAGCCCCGAACACCCCATGCTTATTGACAGGTTTCTCGAGAATGCGGTCGAGACAGAGGTGGACGCTGTTTCCGACGGGAAAGACACCTTTGTGGCGGCCATCATGGAGCACATAGAGCATGCCGGTGTTCATTCCGGGGATTCCGCATGCGCTATTCCTTCCAGGACGATCAAGAAAGAGCACCTGAAGACGATAGGGGAATATACCGCGGCGATCGCGAAAGAACTGAATGTTGTGGGCCTCATGAATATCCAGTACGCGATCTGTGATGACAAAGTGTATATCCTCGAAGCCAATCCCCGCGCGTCGCGTACCGTTCCCCTGGTCTCGAAAATAAAAGGGGTACCTCTTGCCCGCATAGCGACCATGATGATGCTGGGGAAGAAGATCAAGGATTTCCCCGAGCTGAAAGAGCGCAAGATCCCGTATGTCGGCGTCAAGGAGGCGGTTTTTCCGTTCAACATGTTTCCAGAAGTGGATCCCGTGCTCGGTCCCGAGATGAGGGCTACCGGAGAAGTTATGGGAATAGCCGAGTCTTTCGGGCGCGCTTTTTATAAGGCGCAGGAAGCCGCCGGAGCGAAACTTCCGGTAGGAGGCAATATATTGTTGACCGTGGCTGATAAGGATAAACCCGCTCTGCTTCCTATTGCCGAACAGCTTCAGAAACTCGGGTTCAATATTTACGCGACGGAAGGGACAAGCCGTTTTCTGGAGGAGAACGGGGTCAAGAACACCATTATTAAAAAGATGCATGAAGGCAGGCCGAATCTGGTTGACTCGATTAAAAATAAGGATATTCACCTTATTGTCAATACTCCCGTGGGACGCAGCAGCAAGTATGACGACAGTTATATCCGCATGGCGGCGATACAACATAAGGTTCCTTATATTACCTCAATGGCAGCTGCCGAAGCCAGCGTTGAGGGGATCAAGGACACACAGGCGGCAAAGGTCCTGCCGAAATGCCTGCAGGACTATTACAAGGATACTGTTGGAGCAGGTGATGACGCAAAGCTGGTAGAACAGAACAAGTAGATAAGGCTATTTTCGGTATCTTCGGCTGCGAACACGCTAAAGAGGTTTAACATGAAAGAGAAAATGGGCTTTGACAATGAAAAATATTTAAAACAACAGACCGCGGCTATACTTGAGCGGGTAAAGATGTTCAATGATAAATTGTATCTTGAATTCGGGGGGAAGATCATCTTTGATTATCATGCCTCAAGGGTCCTGCCGGGGTTCGACCCCAATGTAAAGATGAGGCTTTTACAGAAACTCAAAGATAAGGCCGATATCCTGCTTTGTATCTATGCCGGCGATATTGAGAGAAGAAAGGTGCGGGCGGATTTCGGTATAACCTATGACGTGGACGCTTTGAAGCTGATCGATGATCTGAGAGACTGGGGTATAGAGGTATCAGCGGTGGTGATAACGCGGTTTGACAATCAGCCGGCCGCCAGGATATTTAAAAATAAGCTTGAGCGCCGGGGAATAAGGGTATACACGCATCGTTACACTAAAGGATACCCGACAGACATAGATCTGATCGTTAGCGACAATGGTTATGGCGCCAATGATTGGATCGAGACAAAAAAACAGCTTGTCATAGTGACGGGGCCGGGCCCCGGTAGCGGCAAGCTTGCCACGTGTCTTTCGCAGTTGTATCATGATTACAAGAAAGGCATAAGATCAGGATACGCCAAGTTTGAGACTTTCCCGATCTGGAATCTTCCCCTCAAACATCCCGTGAACGTGGCTTACGAGGCCGCTACGGCAGACTTAAAAGATTTTAACATGATCGATTCCTTCCACTTGGAGGCGCATGACAAAACAGCTGTTAATTATAACCGTGACATGGAGATATTCCCGGTGCTTCAGAGGATACTGGAAAAGATAACCGGGGCTGAGTCGATCTACAAGTCCCCGACGGACATGGGTGTCAACAGGGCGGGGTTCGGGATCATTAACGATGAGGTGGTCAGGGAGGCCGCGGAACAGGAGGTCATAAGAAGGTATTTCAGGGCCTCATGTGAACATATAATGGGTTTTGTGGATAAGGATACGGTGCAGAGGATCGAACTTTTCATGGAGGAGCTCGGGGTCAGCGCCGAAGACAGGACCGTGGTGAAACCGGCCAGAAAGGCGGCGCAGGATGCCCTTGAGCAGGGAAATGGGAATGAAGGGATCTTTTGCGGCGCGGCTATCGAATTGAAGAATGGGACTGTAATTACCGGAAAGAATTCCCCCCTCATGCATGCGTCATCAAGCCTTGTTCTGAACGCCATAAAAGCCCTGGCGGAGATCCCCGATAAAATACACCTGTTATCACCGCAAGTGCTGGAATCTATAGGTAACCTGAAGGACAATATTCTGAACACAAAGACCGTGAGCATGGATCTTGAAGAGGCATTGATAGCCTTGAGTATAAGCGCGGCCTCGAACCCTACCGCGAAACTGGCTATGGAAAAATTAAAGGAGCTTCAGGGCTGTGAGGTTCACGTGACGCACATGCCTACTTCGGGAGACGAGGCAGGCCTCAGGAAGCTGGGTGTTAATCTCACGAGTGAACCGGAATTTTCCAGTAAAAGCCTTTTTGTGGCTTGAGCCGGAACGACGATCGACAGGAGAAAATGCATGGGGCTTGAATGGTTCGAGTATTACGAATTGACCAAGGACCTGAAAAACATCAGGACGGAAATGAGCTTGCTGAAAAAAGAGATCCTTAAACTTAAGGAAGAGATAAAGAAGCTTAAGAAACAGGAAAAGGTTTCAGATTGAACCATGATAGAAGAAATAAACGGCATATATCAAAGAGAAACCGGATATCACCGTGAAAGTGTCGCTTGCATGAGCGTGACAGAGAATCCCTCCAACATTTAACTTCCATACTTACAATATCTTACAAAGACCTTTCATTTTAATCCGGCTGGTTTCGTCCGAGAATTTTTTATTCCCCTCTTGACAAGTATAAATACTTGTTATATACTTGTCATAGAGAGCCGGGAGGCGAATGATGGGGAAGAACAGGTTTAAATTCTTGGCTACGGTATCGGACAGGGGGCAGATTTTCATTCCCAAGGTCCTGCAAAATTATTTTCAAATAAGGCGCAGGGATAAGGTGACCTTCATAGTAGAAGATGACGGCAGAGTGGTCTTTCGCAAAAAGAGGGGAGGTGAGGAATGAGAAAAAAGAAGAAAAGGTTCATCCAGGCCTGTGAGATCGGAGGGTCCATTTACGGCAAGAAGCGCTCTCGCGGCAAGAAGGTAAGCCCGCTCCATCGAAGCGTGAACAACGGAAGCCTCAGGGAAGTATATGACAGGTTTTACAAGGATCAGGTCGCTGCTTTATACCGGGCCATACAGAAAGAAGGTTGAACAGATCCTGGTTCAGGGCCGGCCAGTTTTCGGATTTTTCCGTCCGGGTTTCTTTTACCCATTGAATTTTAGTGGCGTCCATACTATAATATTAATTCAATTAACTTCCCAATACTATATCCTTTAATTAAAAGGGAGTAGCCACGCGTCATGAATAAAAAAGAATCGATCGAAAAAGCCAAGGAGCATTTTGCCGAGCTGGTCCGAGAACAGCTTGACCGCATAGAAATGCTCAAAAAAGAGGAAGCATGGACCGATTACAGGTCCTTGAAGCCTATAATCATAGGTATCTGCTGGGGTGATGGGATCGGTAAGGTGATCTCCAAACATGCCCAGCGCGTTCTGGAGCACATGCTGTGCGATGAGCTCGCATCCGGGGCCGTGGAGATGAGGGCCATTACCGGACTTACTATAGAAAACAGGGTGAAGCACGGAAAAGCGATCCCGGACGACGTCCTTGAGGAGATCAAGAAATGCCACGTGATCCTGAAAGGGCCGACAACGACGCCTCAGGCCGGCGATAAATGGACAAATATAGAAAGTGCCAATGTTGCCATACGCCGCGAACTCGACCTTTTTGCCAATGTCCGCCCGGTAAAGATACCGGCCGAGGGCATAAACTGGTGTTTCTTCAGGGAAAACACCGAAGGGGCATATATTCTCGGCTCCCGCGGTATCGATGTGAACGAAGACCTCAGCGTCGATTTCAAGGTCATAACCGAGCCGGGCGCGGAAAGGATAATCCGCATGGCCTTTGAATACGCGAAGAATAACGGCCTGAAGAAAGTCACCGCGGTCACGAAAGCGAACGTGGTAAAGGCTACGGACGGAAGGTTCTCGCGTATCGCCAGGAAAATAGCCGAGGAATATAAAAGATTCGGGATAGAACAAGACGAGTGGTATATCGATATCATGACCGCGAAGCTGATAGACCCGGCGAGACGCAGGGATTTTCAGGTGATAGTGCTGCCCAACCTCTATGGCGACATACTCACGGATGAAGCAGCCCAGCTTCAGGGCGGCGTCGGAACGGCAGGCAGCGCCAACATCGGTAAAAAATGGGCCATGTTCGAGGCCATACACGGGACCGCGCCGCGCATGGTGGCGGAGGGGCGCGATATATACGCAGACCCGTCATCCATGATCCGGGCCGCCTCCATGCTCCTGCGGCACATAGGTTTTCCTGAGAAAGCCGGTCAACTGGACATGGCGCTCGATATCTGCGGCGGGTTCGAAAAAAAGCTTGCCATAACGGGAAGAAAAACCGGCGCAACCGGCGAGGAATTTAGCACTTACCTGCTCGAGTGGGTGGGCAGCCCTGACCTCGAGCGGAAGTGGAAGGAATTCGCGGACGCCTGAGGGTCTGCAAGTAGCCCGCCGCCAGCGATATTTTCCTTGACACGATGCAAAAAATATGGATAATGCGGATATAGATACGTTGTTGGTATCAGAAAAGAACAAAGACGTTCTAAACCGTGTGGGGCAGAACGTCTTTTTTATTTTTTCAAGGTAGAAAGGAGCAAAGATGGATGTCGCGGAATTGAAACTCGCAGACCTTGATCCAAAAAAATTTATAGAGGAACAGGTAAAGGAGATCTCTTCCACTGTCAGCGGAGGCGCGGCTGTTAATGCGCTCTCAGGCGGGGTGGATTCTTCAGTTGTCACAATGCTCGCCCATAAAGCTCTGGGCGAGAGGCTCAAGACGTATTTTATAGAGAATGGGTTGATGAGACAGGACGAACCCCAGAAGATCGTATCATGGTTCAAGGAACTGGGGGTGCCGGTCGAAATAATCGATGCTAAAGAGCAGTTTTTCGGCGCCCTTAAGGGACTGGAGGATCCCGAGGAAAAGAGGGAAGCTATTACCCAGACGTTTTACAAGGAGGTCTTCGGCCGACTGGTAAAGGAAAGCGGGGCGAAGTATCTGCTCCAGGGCACGAACTACACGGACGTTGAGGAAACTGTAGCCGGCGTCAAAAGACAGCACAACATCCTTGAACAGCTGGGGATCGATACAGAAGAGGCATACGGGTATAAAGTAATAGAGCCGGTAATACAGCTCAGGAAGACGGGGGTAAGAAAGGTCGGAAAGGCCCTGGGGCTGCCGGAAGAGATATATAACCGGCCGCCTTTCCCGGGGCCTGCCCTGGCCGCGAGAGTGATAGGCGAAGTAACGCCTGAAAGGGTAGAGACCGTAAGAAAAGCTACCAACATCGTCGAAGAGGAATTGCGCGATACAGGAGCGTTCCAATATCTGGCGATCCTGCATCGAGATCGTGTTACGGGCGTGAGAGAAGGAAAGAGAGATTATGGCCTGCAGATAGAGGTACGGTGCTGGGAAAGCAAGGACGCATTGGTGGGTTCACCGACAAGGCTTCCCTTCGATGTTCTGGAAACCCTGGCGGACAGGATAACGTCGGAAGTGCCGGGCGTAGTGAACGTCACTTACAACATAACCAAAAAACCGCCTTCGACGATCGAAGTGGTTTGATTTATATCGGGGGCCGCAAAAGGAGGTAGGCGATGACAACAACAGTTACGGTCAATGTCGATTTGGCAAAAGAGATGGGGCTTACGGAAGAAGAATTTAATGAAATAAAAAAATTACTCGGCAGGGACCCCAATTTCAATGAACTCGGTGTTTTTTCGGCTATGTGGTCGGAACACTGCAGTTATAAGAATTCAAGAAGACTTTTCAGTTTATTCCCGACAAAGGGCGCGCAGGTACTGGTCGGCGCCGGGGAAGAGAACAGCGGAATAGTCGACATAGGGGACGGGTTGGGGGTCGCGTTCAAAATGGAATCCCATAACCATCCGTCCGCCGTCGAACCCTTTGAAGCTTCGGCTACGGGAATAGGCGGGTGCCTTCGGGATATATTTACCACCGGGGCGAGGCCCGTCGCAGGATTAGGCGGGTTAAGGTTCGGGAACCTGGATAACGAGAAGGTCAAGTTCCTGTTCAAGGAGGTTATCAGGGGATTGGCCCATTACTCCAATATCGCGGAGGTCAATGTGGTCGGCGAGGATACCTGTTTTGATGAAAGCTATGAAGGGAACCCCCTTGTTAATGCCTTTGTCGTCGGCATCGTAAAGGTCAAGGATATCATAAGAGGCGTTGCGTCAGGAAAAGGAAATCCCGTGTATTACATCGGCGGGGACACGGGCAGGGACGGCGTAGGAGGAGCAAGTTTTGCTTCGCAAGAAATAACCGAAGAGACCGCTGCTATCGAAAATGCGGTCGCTATAGGTGACGCGGAACTCGGGAAGCGCCTGAGAGAGGCCTGCCTTGAGCTTATAGAAAAAGGCCTGGTCGTGGGGATGCAGGATATGGGAGCGGCCGGTCTTACCTGTTCTTCCTGTGAAACGGCCACGAGAAGCGGAACGGGTATCGAAATAGACGTATCCCTGATACCCCAGAGGGAGAAAGGGATGACTCCCTATGAGATCCTGCTTTCGGAATCACAGGAAAGAATGCTCGTTATCTTAAAGAGCGGCAAAGAGGAAGAGGCGCTCAAAGTATTGAAAAAATGGGATATAAACGCGGTGAAGATAGGCAAGGTTACGGATGATAAGATGATGAGGGTCAAGGAAAAGGGTACTGTAGTTTGCGAGGTCCCGGCCGAGGCCCTTACGAAGAAAGCGCCGCTTTATGAGAGAGAAACAAAGGAACCAGCGTATTTGAAAAATACGCGTGATCTGGATTACGGATCGCTGAAGGAACCGGGCGATTTTAGTGAAGTGGTATTGAAACTGCTTGATTCTCCGACGATTTCAAGCAAGGAATCGGCGTATGAGAAATTCACCTTCATGAACAGGGACGAAGTGCTCTCCGGTGCCGGTTCAGATGCTGCCGTGGTCAAGGTCAAAGGCACTAAAAAAGCCCTGGCGATAAGCGTAAATTGTAACGGCAGATATTGTTACCTGAATCCTTACAACGGCGCTATGATGGCCGTAGCGGAAGCGGCAAGGAACATAACCTGCGTCGGCGGAAAACCGCTTGCCATTACGGACGGCCTGAACTTCGGCAACCCGATGAAACCCGAGAATTACTGGCAGTTCGAGAAGTGCATAGAAGGCCTTTCAGCGGCGTGCAAGGCTCTGGATACTCCCGTTATCAGCGGCAACGTGAGTTTCTATAACGAGAATCCGAAAGGGGCAGTGGACCCGACGCCCATGGTCGGGATGGTCGGGATCATCAAGGATGCGGATAAGCATGTCACGAGGAACTTTAAAAGTGAAGGCGATACGGTGGTCCTTCTGGGTGAAAACACCGCGGATCTTTCGGGCAGTGAATATCTGTATCTTGTTCACAACCTGAAAAAAGGCGATCCCCAGATAGATATGGAGAGAGAAAAGAAGGTCCAGCAGGCATGTCTTGAAGCGATCGAAGCGGGTCTTGTCAATTCTGCGCATGATTGCTCCAAAGGCGGGCTTGCCGTAGCGCTGTCCGAATCCTGTATTGCGGATAAAGGCCGGATGCTGGGCGTGACGGTAAAGCTGGACGGTAACATAAGAAAGGATGCCGCTTTATTCGGAGAAGCGCCGTCGAGGATAGTGGTCTCCGTCGGCAAAGATAACCTGGACGCTCTGGAGAACATAGCCAAAAAACATTCAATTCCATATAAGGTTCTCGGCAGCGTCGGTGGGGAAAAGATCACTATCCAGTATGGCGAAACAACGCTGGTAGACCTTTCTCTGGCAAAGTTAAGCGATACCTGGAGGAAAGCTATTCCGTCAAGATTGGAAAAATAATAGGTATTCCCGGGTTGCCTTATGGTTCGATCAACGGCATAGCCGATATCCGGCCCTTGCGGCAGTAATATCGGTTATGCCGTTGCATTTCAAAGGCTAAAAATCCTCAAAAAAGTTGTCAAATCCGCTCAAAATCATATATAATATACATACTTTTAATGATAGGAGCGAATGGTATGAGAGAAAAGAACATTATGGATGATCTTCCCATAGAAGAGCCCTGGCGAGTGTTCAGGATAATGAGTGAATTCGTTGACGGGTTTGAGACGCTGAGGGGCATAGGAAAGGCCGTAAGCATATTTGGCTCATCGCGCCTGAAAAGGGATCACGAATACTACGTTATGGCCGAACATACGGCCAAACTCTTTGCTCGGGACGGGTACGCTGTTATTACGGGCGCGGGTAACGGTGTCATGGAAGCCGCCAACAAGGGGGCGAAGGAAGCCGGCGGCAGATCCGTCGGCCTCAACATCGTGATACCCGATGTGCAGGAAGTCAATAAATACGTCACGCTTCCCCTCGAGTTCCGGTATTTTTTCGTGCGCAAACTTATGTTCGCAAAATACAGCAAGGCTTTCATAGCGTTTCCCGGGGGGTTCGGGACAATGGACGAGTTTTCCGAGATGATCGCGCTTATACAGACCGAGAGGGTGGATCCCTTCCCGGTCGTACTTGTAGGCAAAAGTTACTGGGAGGGGCTATTGAAATGGCTGAATACAAAATGTCTTGAATTGAAAGCGATCGACAAAGGGGATCTTGAAATATTTACCGTGATAGACGAGCCAGCAAAAATAGTCGATTTTGTAGATAAATTCTACAAGAAAACGGGAGGAAAATAAGATGCATGCCGATAGCGAAGAAAAACGGGAATTTTTTCGGGTGGATCACGAAGTGCCGTTGAAGTTCAAGATGCTCAGCGGTGATAAGCTTGCCGCCAAATCCGATGTATTTTCCAGGAATGTCAGCGCCTGCGGTCTGCTCTTCAGGACCTCAAGCGAGTCCTCTATCCCGGTATTGTCCAGTATCATATGGATAGAGCTGGACCCGAAGATGATGAATATCTGCGCCGAGATAGAAAATGACCTGGTGATCCACAAGAACGGCATTTTTGGCAGGGTGGTCAGGATCGCGGAAGGGGAACCCGGCAAGTCCTATGATGTCGGGGTATGTTTTCTCAGGAAAAAAGACATGACGAATGAAGAGATCCAGACGCTGATCGGCACGGCCGAGTGAGAGGAGAGATGATGGAGACGTTAAAGAACTTTTTTATAGGGCTGGTCGTAATAATATTGTCGCTCGTAATATTCGGGATAGTGCTTCTTACCTGGCCGCTATTGCTGGGAATAAGCTCGATAGTGCTTTCGCTGTTGGCGGTCATCCTCTTTATAGTGCTCTTATTCTATATAGTGGTCCTGGTCGGTTATATCGCGCGCCAATTGATGAAAAAGCAGTGAAAGGCGGGATAGGTTCACGGCGGCATGACCCCCGGTTTTAACCTCCCCCATTTATTTTTAATTTCGTGGATTCGGAAAAGTATAAAAGCTATACGCTCGAAAAAGAAGAGGAATTCGAGTCTGCCTGCAGGAGATGCGGTGAGTGCTGCGGGTCCCTTGACGACCCCTGCCGGAACCTTATAAGAATGGATGACGGCAAGTATTTCTGCAGGGACTACGCGAACCGTCTCGGCCCCCAGAGAACAGTTTCCGGCAAGCATTTTAACTGTATTTATATCCGTGAACACATCTCAAAAGACACGCTAAGGCCGAATTGCGCTTACAGGAGGCTCATTGCCCATGTCCAAAAGCAGCATTTCCATCAGTAAAGAAGATATCTTCGAATACCATCTCGGAGGGAAAATAGGGCTCGAGCTTTTAAAAAAGCTCACCGACCAGAAGGACCTCAGCATGGCTTATACGCCGGGGGTCTCCGAGGTATGCGAAGCCATCAAAGAGGATGGAAGCCTGGCATATACCCTGACCGCCAAGGGCAATCTCGTGGCCGTGGTGACCGACGGCACGGCGGTGCTCGGGCTCGGGAATATAGGTACCAGGGCCTCTATCCCCGTCATGGAAGGGAAGGCCGTTCTTTTCAAGTCATTTGCCGGCGTCGATGCCTGGCCTGTTCCGCTGAAAGGGGTTCTTGACCGGGAGGGACATACCGATGTCGAAAAATTTATCGATGTCATTGTAAAGATAGCCGACATGTACGGCGGTATCAACCTTGAAGATGTCGCGGCACCGGCCTGTTTTGAGATAGAAGACCGGCTGGACGAGATCCTGGACATACCCGTGTTCCATGACGACCAGTGGGGGACCGCCATAATCACGTTGGCCGCGCTTAAAAATTACTGCATCCTTTCCGGTAAGAAAGCGGAAGACCTTTCCGTGGTCATAAACGGCGCGGGAGCCGCGGGCCTCAGGATAGCCGATATGATCAAGGCCGAAGGGGTGTGCGATTGTGTTCTGTGCGATTCAAAAGGCGTGATACACTCGGGCAGGGATGATATTAACAAGTACAAGAAGAAACATGCTGCCCGGACGTCCAAGCGGTCCCTTGCGGATGCAATGACCGGCGCGGACGTATTTATAGGAGTATCGGTGGCGGGCTGCGTGATGCCGGAAATGGTCCTTTCTATGGCGGATTATCCTGCGATCTTTGCGATGGCCAACCCCGTCCCGGAAATACTGCCGGAAGAGGTCGCCGGATGCATGAAAAGGCGCAAATATGTCATGGCGACCGGCCGGTCGGACTATCCAAACCAGGTCAATAACGTTCTCGGGTTTCCCTTTATATTCCGGGGGGCCCTTGATGTCCGTGCGAGAAAAATAACCATGGGCATGAAGGCCGCGGCCGCCGGGGCGCTGGCGGCTCTGGCGCGCGAGGAAAAGATCCCGGAAAAAGTGAAAAAAGCCTATGGCAGGGATTTTGAATTCGGCCCGGACTACTTCATTCCGACGCCTTTCGATCCCAGAATAAAGAAATGGGAATCGGGGGCTGTGGCAGAAGCAGCTGTCAAAGAAGGAGTAGCGGCGCTTGCCGAGATCCCTGCATACAGCGAGTAATGGGTATTATGAAAAAACTCGTGATCGCGAGAAGGTTTTCCCAGGCGTTCTTCTTACTCCTTTTCCTCGGTATTCTCTGGCCATTTGCGCATCCTCTTGAGAGATTTTTGTCTTCCCGGATCTTTTCCAGGACAGATCCCCTGGTCATGATCTTTTCTTCCATCAGCCAGCGCGCGGTCCTTCAGGGGATGGTATTTTCATTCATTATGCTGCTTGCGACACTTGTCCTTGGCAGGTTCTTCTGCGGCTGGATATGTCCCCTGGGGACAGCGATCGACTGGACAGGCGCGCTCAGGAAGAAAAAAACTTTCCTTAACAGCCGGGCGGCTGGCGGAATGCGCGCGGTCAAGTTCTATATCCTGGGGCTTGTTGCCGTATTTTCATTGTTCGGGGTGCAGGCGTCCACGATACTGGATCCGCTGGGCATCATGGCAAGGTTCATTTTTTTGACCCTTGCGCCGGCATTGGAGATGGGTATTTATTATTTGATGGAGTCGGGTGCCGTGCTGCTTCTCTTTGTTTTAATATGCTTTTCCGCTCTTTTTATCTCGAGATTTTGGTGCAGGGCGGTTTGTCCTCTTGGAGCCCTTTACGCGCTTGTCGCGAAATTTTCGCTCCTGGAACGAAAGATCACAAAGTGCGACAGTTGCGGCACATGTGTAGGCAATTGCCGCATGGGGGCCATAAAGGAGGATGCCGGCTACATAAAAGAGGAATGCATACTTTGCATGGACTGTGTTTATGATTGCCCCCGGAACGCGACAAAGTTTACATGGGTGTCCTTTTAAAGGGCGCGGGTG
>Ga0180434_10000244_pt1 | contig 83335 bp, 61 predicted proteins | sample SS_ome_7_FD_132453 | JGI IMG/M metagenome (GOLD analysis project Ga0180434, IMG submission 132453) | Hypersaline lake sediment archaeal communities from the Salton Sea, California, USA - SS_1_D_2 metaG | ecosystem: Environmental > Aquatic > Non-marine Saline and Alkaline > Hypersaline >... | reverse complement strand
TAGGGTCCTCCGTAGCTCTCGCAGATGCCGGCAAGCGAAGGAGGAGAGGTTCGCCCTCCAAAATCGAAATCCTACAATCCCCACGCGATGGCAACCTGAAATCGTCTACAGCGCGAATGCCTGCGGGAAAGGCGGTTCGCGCGGTCGACGGGATCCGGCGGATTCCGCGCCCGGCCGGCGGGAAGCGCCGCGTCGGCGGGGGAATCGCCATTTCGAGGTCTTGGCGAAGGCGGGCCCCAAGAGCCCCCTTGCGGGGGCTCGGAGGCCCTCGCCCTCCAAGGGGATCCCAGGGATCCAGGAAGGCAAGCGGTTCGGTACGGCGATTGCTTCATGAAAACGGTAGAATCGGGCGGAATCGTATAGACCGAGTGGAGGTCATCCCCATGCCGTCCGTCACGCAGGCCCTGAGCGACGCCTTCGCCTGGATGCGCTACATTCTCTTCCAGCCCTTCGACGCCGGGAAATGGTTCGTCCTGGGCTTCTGCGCGTTTCTGGCGGGGCTCGGCGGGGGCGGCGGCCCCGGCGGCAGGCCCGGCGGCGGCGGAAGCGGCCGGGGAGGCGGCGGGGGACCGGACACGGCTGAGATCGTCTCGTTCGTCGAAGGCCATCTGTTCACGATCCTCTTTTTCGCCGCATTGGGGGTGCTCTTCGTGACGGGCCTCGTCGCGTTGATCACGTGGCTGTCGAGCCGCGGGAAGTTCATGTTCCTCCACGGCGTGGCCACGAACCGGCCCGCGGTCGTGGAGCCCTGGAAGCGGTTCAAGCGCCCGGCGAACAGCCTCTTCGCCTTCCGGTTCCTCCTTTTTCTGGCCGCAGGCGTTCTCTTCCTCGGCCTCGCGGCGCTCGCCGCCTTCGTGGCGTGGCCCGATCTCGAGGCGAACCGCTTCGGCGGACGGGCCGCTGGCGCTCTCGCCCTGTTCCTCGGCCCCCTCCTTCTCGGCGGACTCGGGCTCGCCCTTCTCGCCAACGTGCTCGAGGACTTCGTCGTGCCCGTCATGTATCTCAGGGACGTCCGGGCTCTGGAGGGCCTTCGCATCTTCGTGCGCGAGCTCCTGCCGGGCCACGTCGGGACGTTCGCCCTCTTCTACCTGCTCAAGATCGCCCTGGCCCTGGGCGCGAGCATCGTCGTCGTGCTCGGCATCTGCCTCACCTGCTGCCTGGCGGCCCTGCCCTATCTCTCCTCGGTGTTCTTCCTGCCGGTGACCGTCTTCTTCCGCTGCTATTCGCTCTGCCTGCTGGAGCAGCTCGGGCCCCCGTGGCAGGTCTTCCTCCCCGGCCGCGAACCCCGTCCGGAACCGACCGGGGACCGGTACGACGATCCTGGTCGGGAAAATCCGGGTCCCGTATACCCTCCGCGGGAGGTGTAGCGAAAACGGAGGCGTGCTCCCGGGTTGGAATGCCTGCATGTAGGCGGGCTCGAAAGACATCGGCTCGCAAGCCTTGGCTCGGGAGGACCCTCGCCCTCCAAAGGATGGATGTGGAGGGCGAGCCTCTCCTCCTTCGCTTGCTGGCATATGCGAGAGCTACGGAGGACCCTACGTAGCCTCGAAGATCCGATCGGCGAAGTACGGGCTGGCGAGCCACAGTATTCCCGCGAAAAGCGGTTTCAGGAAGGCGCTGCCTTCTTCCAGCGGCTGAAACCTGTACGTCTGAAATCTGAAATCCTCCCCCCGGCCTCGCGGTCTCAGCGCGGCGGGGGCGTGAAGGCGATCCGGAAGCCGAGGGAGGAGACGCGCTTGTCCTCCTCGTCGGAGAGGCGGCGGGCGAAACGAAGGTCCTTCGCCGGGTCGTTGTAGGCGCCGCCGCGGATGGGGTGCCGCGTCGTGCCGGCCTCATCGCGCGCGGACCCGTTTCGGGGATGGCCCTCGTACGAGGGATGGAAGCGATCGGCGCACCACTCCCACACGTTGCCCGCCGTGTCATAGAGCCCGAAGGCGTTCGGTTTCCTCCCGCCCACGGGATGGGACTTCTCGCCTGCGTTCCCGGAGAACCACGCGAACTCGGCAAGCCCTTCTGCGCGGCGTCCTGAGGGATACGGCCACTTGGACCCCGCCCGCGCGGCGTATTCCCACTCGGCCTCCGAGGGCAGGCGCACCGGCGGCGCCCCCTCTTCCCCGCCGAGGCGATTCACCTTCTCGAGGAAGGCCTGCGCCTCCTTCCAGGAGACGTTTTCGACGGGGAGGTCCTTCCCCTTGAAGACGCTCGGGTTCGTCCCGACGATCGTTTCCCACTGGCCCTGCGTGCACTCGTACTTGCCGATGTAGAAGGGCCTCTCGAGCGTCACCCTCGTCAGGGGGCCCTCCTCGAGGTAGCGGCCTTCTTCCGAGGCGGGGGAGCCGAGGTCGAAGCGGCCCGGCGGCACGAGGACCAGTTCCATGCGGGGGCGGTCCAGCCAGATCTCATGGGGCAGATTCAGGCCGGCGTGCATGCGCGATCCCTGGCGAGACACGATCGGACGGCCGCGGGCATCCTTTTGCACCGAGCGCCGGGGCAAAAGGAAGCGCGGGCCCAGCCTCGATTCGACGGCCTCGCGTTCGCGTTTCGCCTTCTCGAGCAGCCTCGTCGGGTAGGGCTCGCCGGGCCGCGCGACGAGCGCCCGCTCGAAGGCCCACACGGCCGTGATCCAGTCGTTGCGCTTCATCGCCTCGCGGCCCCGCGCCATGGCGTCCTGGAGGACCTCGATGATCCTTCTGGCGATGGTCCGCTCCACCAGGCGCCGGTCCGTAGGGTCGTCGGCGAATTCGAGGGCCTCGCGGAGCATGCGCAGCGCGTCGAGGGAAGCGTCCTCGTCGTTCTGCCGGGCGCGGTCCGCGGCGGCCAGGACGAGCTCGTTGTACCGCGCCTTGCGGGCCTCGGGCGTGTCGGGAGGCGGTTCGGGTTGCGGTTCCGTCTCCGGGCCGGGCGCGGCGGCCTCCTCGATGCGTTCCAGGGCCCGGGCCGCCTTCTCGTCGCCGGGCCTGACGGAGAGCGCCTCCCGGTAGGCCTTGGCGGCCTCGCCGGGATGTCCGGCGGCCTCGGCCTCGCGGCCCCGCGCCATGGCCTGGGCGTACTCGATCCGGCGCGAGAGGGCGTCGATCCGCTCCCCGATGACCCGGCGGTCCTCCTCGTTCACCGTGGCCGCGAGGACGTCCGCCCAGAGGGAAACGGCCTTCTCCAGATCGGGGAGGCTTCCCTTCGCCTCGTGCTCCCGCGCCCGTTTCGTCAGATCCGCGATCCGCTTCTCGCGGGCTTTTTGCACGCGGAGCGCGTCCAGCCGCGCGGCGAGCGCCTTGGCGTAGGTGGCGAGGCCCGGGACGTCGGCTTCGGATTCCAGCGCCTTTTCGGCGAGTTCCAGCGCCTCGTCGAGCTTCCCGTCGGCTTCCGCGTTGCGGGCGAGGGCGAAGTCCCGCCGGGCTGTCGCCAGCGTCTCCAGCGCGCGGGCCTCGAGGGTGTCGCCGATGTCCCGGGCCCTGGAAGCGGCCTCGACGACCGCATCCCAGGTCCCGGCGTCGTCGAAGCGATCCGCTTTCCGGCGCGCCTGTTCCGCGGCTTCCCAGGCGCGGTCGTACGCCTCCATCATGGACAGGGTTTCACCGGGCTTTTTCTCTTCCGGGGGTTCGTTTCCGGCTTCCGGGGCCGGGTCGGTTTCCGGCGAGGGCGCGCCGCCGGGGCTCGTGTCGCGGAAGGCGAGAACGGCGATCAGGACGACGACGACGAGGGCCGCCGCGCCGGCCCCGATATAGAGGGGGGTCCGCGAGGCCGCGGGCGCAGGCGTGCGGACGCCGGATTCGGTCCGGCGTCCGGAGCGGGGGTGTCTTTTCTTGACCTTTTTCTTCGAGAGCGTCGGGGGCGTCTTGTCCGGGGTCCGCGCGGGCTTTCGGGGGGGAGGGGTTGGGGGGCGCTCGGGGGGCGGGGCGGACGCGGCCCGGAGGGCCTTGGCGGCCTTGCGGAGGGCCGCGAGGAGCTCGTCGTAGGAGGCGTACCGGTCGGCGGGTTTCTTGGCCATCATCTTCATGATGATGCCGGCGATCGGCTCGGAGAGTTCCGTGCGCAGGGTGCGCGGGTCGGGCACGGGCGAGGTGCAGTGCTTCATGAGCACGGCCACGGGGGTGTCGCCCTGGAAGGGCTGGGCGCCGGTGAGGATCTCGAAGAAGGTCACGCCCAGGGAATAGATGTCGGTGCGGAAGTCGACCGTCTCCGCCTCGCCCTGCTCGGGGGACATGTAGGCGGGCGTTCCGAGGATCTGTCCCGACTGGGTGACGCTCACGTCGGACTCGAGGTCCTTGGCGAGGCCGAAGTCGGCGATTTTGACCGCGCCCTTGTCGTTGATCATGAGGTTGGCGGGCTTGATGTCCCGGTGGATCACGTTTCGCTTCGCCGCGTCGGCGAGCCCCCGCGCGGCCTGGAGGACGATCTTGAGTCCTTCCCGTTCGTCGAGGGCTCCCCGGGTCTCGAGCCGCTGCTTCAGCGAGACCCCCTTGACGAATTCCATGGCGATGAAGTGGAGGCCTTCCTGCTCGCCCGCGTCGTGGACCTGCACGATGTTGGGGTGGTTGATCTGGGCCGCGGTGCGGGCCTCGACGAAGAAGCGCTGGGCGAACTGGGGGTGGTCGTCGAGCAGCTGGCGGGGGAGGACCTTGATCGCGGCCTCTCGTCCGAGCCGCTGATGGGTGGCGCGATAGACCGCGCCCATGCCGCCCTCGCCGATCTTTTCCACGATCCGGTAGGCGCCGAGGATCCTGCCGATGAAAGGGTCCTGGTCCATGGGGAACGTCCGCCACGCTCGGAAGGGCTCATTCTACCCTGCCGGGGAGGCGGGTGGGAAGGCGCCGGAAACCGCGAGGTCCGGATCTATTCGTATTCCCGGGCCACCAGGTCCCTCCATTCCTCGTCGCTGAGAATGGAAGCCAGGTCGGGAACCAGCGTGCCGCCGTCGGCGTGGACGGGACCGAACTTCGCCTGGAACCGGGTGAACATCCGGTCCTTGACCTGTTCGTTCCATCGCTTGAAGGTGGACCAGGTCAGGTTGTTCCTGAGGGCCTCGATCCCCTCGGTGGGCCGGACCTTCACGATCCACCGGTCCCGAAGGGGGGCCGTGGCCAGCTGCCGGGGATTGTGGAGGAGTTCCCGGTTCACCTCGATCACCGTGCCGTTGATGGGCAGGATCTGCTTCAGGCTCCGGTCGCCGAGCTGGATCCCCCACACCCGGTCCCCCGCTCCGAGACGGCTTCCCACCTCGGAAGGCTCGATCCGGTTCACCTTGCCCCCGACGAGCGAGGTCGTGAAATCGTCCGGTCCGACGAGGACCTCCGGCCCTTCCGGAAGGGCCCAGACATGCCGGGCGTGGAAGAAGGCGGCGATCGATTCGCGCGAGCCTTCCAGGAGGCGCCGGCGGAATTTCGGATCCAGAGAGAACCGGATCAGCTGAAACAGGGAAAAGAGAGGGAGAAAGATCAGCTGCAGGGTCACGAGCACGATCAGACCATAGGCGACAAGAAAGGGGAGAAGGAGGACCGCCTTCAGGATCCGCCCGAACGTCACGTCTTCGGTTTCTCGGCTCGTCATGGGTTGGCCTCCTCTCGGGTCGATGAGAATCGATGCGCCCATCCTCTCCGCAATTCGCGTACCAAGGCATGTCGCGCGCGGCGCTTCCCTCCAGGACCGAAAGCGGCCAGGCCGCCACCAAGGCCGGCACGTCTTCGACACGGAGGACTCGGAGAACACGGAGAGCACGGAGGCTTCGGGGGTTCGTCCCCTCGAGCATCTCCGAGACCTCCGATTCCCCCGTTTCTCTCCTCGCCTTTCCCGGCGTTCTGCCGACGCTCGAGGGCGCCGCCATCACACGTTTTCTGTGGGATTCTCCCGCAGGCCTGTGGGAATTCCCCACACTTCGAGCCGGCCGGTCCGGCTTTCTCGACACGCGCGGGACGGGGGCAAACGGAGCGGGACCCTCCAGAATGCGCGGTACGACGGATCCGGGGAGGGCGTGCGGCCCTCGATCGTGCCGGGGAATCTGGACGTCCTCGCGCCGGCATGAGGATTGCGAAAGGCCTTCGGAACGGATGTTTCGGGAGGATGCGAATGAACAGCAAGGACGGTGATGTATCGCCCATCGAGGAAGAGGGGATCGAGGAAGCCGAACGCGACGTCAGCCGGAGGTCCTTCCTGAAGTACGTGGGGCTGGGGGCGGGGGCCGCCTCGGTCGGGGGGCTTTCGGCCCGGCCGCTCCTGGCGGGGGAGAAGGCGGTGTCGGAGCGGGAATTCGTAGGCGTGCTGGTGGACACGACGCGGTGCATCGGGTGCAGGCGCTGCGAGGTCGCCTGCGCGAAAGAGCACGGTCTTCCGGTTCCCGATCCGACGGACCGGTCGGTGTTCGAGGAGGAGCGCGGCCCCACGGTGGACCAGTGGACGGCGGTGAGCCGGTACGAGACGGACCGGGGCGAGGTGTACGTGAAGAAGCAGTGCATGCACTGCAACCAGCCGGCGTGCGCGGCGGCGTGTCTGGTGAAGGCGATGGAGAAGAAGGTGGAGGGTCCGGTGGTCTGGAACACGAACTGCATGGGATGCCGCATTTGCATGGTTTCGTGTCCGTTCGACATCCCGAAATTCGAGTACGAGAAGGCGGCGCCGAAGATCCAGAAGTGCAATCTGTGCTGGGAGCGTCTTGCGGAGGGGCGCCAGCCGGCGTGCGTGGAGACGTGCCCGCAGGAGGCGCTGGTGTTCGGGACGCGGCGTCAGATTCTCGAGGAGGCGCGGAAGCGGATCTACCGTGGTTCCACGAAGTACGTGCCCCACATCTTCGGGGAGTACGAGGTGGGGGGTACGGCCTACCTCTATCTCTCGTCGGTTCCGTTCGAGCAGCTGGGTTTCCGGACGGATCTGGGCCGGAAGTCGTATCCGAAATTCAGCACGGGATTCCTGTATGCGGTGCCGGTGATCCTGGCGCTCTGGCCGGCGTTCCTGATGGGCATCCGGGTTTTGACGCTGCGCAACCACCGGCGTCGGGTCACGGGGGAGGGGGAGGCGTAGGAGATCGGAAGACCTTCGAGGAGAGGTCCTCCCCTTTTCTGAGGGGGGCCTGGGGAAGAAAGGAGGAGCGACTTGGACCGTTTGGAAGACTCGTCCGGCGGCCTGGGGAACCTGGTGGCTTTCCTCAAGAGCGAGTTGAAGCCGCGGGGTCCCATCTTCACCGTCTTCAACGTGGTCACGGTCCCCCTTCTGGTTCTGGGGGGGCTGGTGGTTCTCTACCGGCTGTGGAAGGGGCTGGGGGCCGTGGGCGGGGGGTCGCAGGAGTTTCCCCTGGGGATCTGGATCGGGCTGGTGGTCATGGTGGGGGTGGCGTTCGCGGGGGGGGCGTACGTGTTGTGTTTCGTGGTCTACATCCTCAACGCCGAGAAGTACCGCCCCATCATCCGGATCACGGTTCTCAACGGTTTCCTGGCCTACATGTTCTACGCCAGCGCGATCTTTCTCGATCTGGGCCGCTGGTGGAACATCTTCAACCCGATCATCGGGAACCGGTTCGGGGTGAATTCCGTCCTCTTCCTCGTGGCGTGGCACTTCCTTCTCTACATGCTGGCGGCGTTCCTCGAGTTCTCGCCGGCGGTGGCCGAGTGGCTGGGGCTCAAGCGGGCGCGGAAGATCCTCGGCACGCTGACCATCGGGGCGGTCGTGTTCGGCATCGCGCTGTCCACGCTTCACCAGTCGGGGCTGGGCGCGTTGTTCATGATGGCCAAATGGAAGATCCACCCCTTGTGGTACTCGGAGTTCATTCCCATCCTCTTCTTCGTCTCCAGCATCTACAGCGGTCTGTCCGTGACGATCTTCCTGGAATGGATCACGCGCAAGGTTTTCAAGAGCCAGATCACGGCCGAATACAGGCAGGCCGCGCCGGGGATCCTCACGGGTCTGGCCCGGGGATGCGCCGGAACCATCTTCGTCTACCTGTTTCTCAAGGTCCTGGTCCTGCTTCACGGCCAGGAGTGGGGGCTCCTGGCCACGCCGATGGGGTGGTGGTATCTCTTCGAGGTGGCGGGACTGGCGGGGGTTCCCGGGCTCCTGTTCCTCTACGGGGCCCGTGCCCGCAACCTGGTCATGATCCGGTCCGCGGCCGTGCTGGCGATGCTGGGGATCATCCTCAACCGTCTCGCCTACGTCATGATCGCGTTCAAGTGGTACGTGCCCTTCGAGCACCGGCATTTCCCCTCGTGGATGGAGATCGTCGTGACGCTGACGATCGTCACGCTGCATATCTGGGTTTTCCGGTGGATCGTTCATCGGATGCCGATCCTCCGCCGGCCGCCCGCGTGGGCCGCGAAAATGGAATCGCACTGAGGTTTGGGAGGTGATTTCGTGGAAGAGTTCGTCTTCGTGGATCTGTTCGCGACCAAGGGGATCGAGTACATCGTCGTGATCGGCATGCTGCTCCTCTTCGTCCCGTTCTGGATCGCGCTGAACCGCGTCCCGCGTCCTGCGGCGTCCTCGGAGGTGGAGATCCCCTCCGCCGCCACCTTGTCCGAGTGGTTCAGCCTTCCCGAGCAGGTGTACTATCACGCCGGCCATACGTGGGCGCGTCCGGAGGCGGGGGATACCGTCCGGGTCGGCATGGACGACTTCGCCAAGAAGATGGTGGGAACGATCTCGGCGGTCCGCGCCCCCGAGGTCGGCGCCCCTCTCGTGCAGGGCAAGGAAGCGCTGACGCTCGAGATCGATTCCAGGAAGATCGACATGTTGTCTCCCGTGGACGGCGAGGTCCTCGAGGTCAACCAGTCGGTGATCGACGACCCGGAGAAGATCACCGCGGATCCGTACGGGGACGCCTGGCTGATGAAGGTGCGGGTCCCGGAGACCCGGTCGAACCTGAACAACCTGTTCTCGGGGGACCTCGCCCGCCGTTGGATGGGGCAGGTGACGGACGATTTGCGGGAGCGCGCGGGCATGGACGCGCTGGGCACCGTGTACCAGGACGGCGGGGTCCCCGTCCAGGGGATGGCGCGGGGCATCGACCCGCAGAACTGGGACGATATCGTCCGGACCTTTTTCAAGACGGCATGATCGGGGGGCCGATGGACGGCGAGAAGAAGAAGGACGGGTTCTCCCTCATGCCCGAGGGAGACGTCCCCTGCGTATGGATGGACGCCGGCATCGTGGCCTACAAGATCTGCGACAGGAACCTGGATTGCGAGCACTGTCCCCTCGACATGTCCCTTCGCGGGGAATCGCGCCTCCCGAAGGCCCCGCCGGAAGAAGCCGGCGAGGATGCCGCCGTGTCGTTCTATCAGCCGCTTTCCCAGTTCCGGCTCGACGCGCGGCGCTTCTATCATCCCGGACATGCGTGGGTGGCGGTCGAGACCCCCGCGCGCGTGAAGATCGGTCTCGACGACTTCCTCGCCGTCGTTCTCGGCGCCATCGACGCCGTGTCCCTCCCCCGCGTGGCGGAAAGCGTGGAAGCGGGGAAGGCGTTCGCCGAAATCATCCAGGGACCCCACTGCTTCTCCGTGCTCTCGCCGATCGCCGGCACGGTCCGGGAGGTCAACCAGGATCTCGCCGAGGCGCCGGGGCTTTTGTCGGTCGACCCGCTCGGGGAAGGATGGCTGGCGACGGTGGAGCCCGGGGATCTCCAGGCCGACCTGAAACGCTGCCGGACCGGGAGGCGGGTGTTCTCCTGGACCCTGGAGGACATGGACTGGGTGAACGCGGCCGCCGCTTCCGCCTCCGGCCTCGCGACGGAGCCTCTGGGCCGGACCGGCTACGACGGCGGCCGGATGAGCCGGGAACTCAGGGAATGCCTCCCTTCGGACCGGTACGCCGCGATCGTCGACCGGCTGCTTCGCGGACGAGGCGGAGAGGAGGGGGAGTAGGGAATGGCGAATGGGGAATGAGGAATCGAGAGAAAGGACCGAGGCGATGAAGAGAAACGATCGGGGAATGTGGCGGGGTGCCGCCCTCGCGCTGGCGGGAGCCGCGCTCCTGGCCGCGGGCCTCTTGGGCGGGTGCCGCGAGGCGGGGGGGGAAGCCGGCGGCGTCTATGACGCCATCGAGCTGGTTCCCGAGAAGGAGGACCCCGCGCCTGCGATGCCGAAGGACCTGCTTCGGGGTTTGGGGCCGGAAGACGGGCCGGGAAAGATCGCCCTCGACGAGCTGGCCGACCTCTTCGGTCCCACGCCCTTCGATCACCGGGCCCACGCCGCGATGGCGCAGATGGGCGAGGACAAGTGCGGCCTGTGCCACCACCACGCGAGGACCGGGAAGGTGGAGGCGTGCGGGGCCTGCCACAAGGCCCCGTTGCGCGAAGGCAAGGCGAGCCTCCTCGGTCTCAAGGGCGCCTACCACAACCAGTGCTTTTCCTGCCACCGGAACCTGGGGTCGGGCCTGGACTGCGGCGCATGTCACCGGGGCCGGGACGGCGAGGCGGGCCCGGAGCACAAGGGCGGGTTCGGCAAGCGGCTGGTCATGCCCGAGGTGCGGACGTATGCCACGGAAGCGTACGGGGAGGGATCGGAGGTGGTCTTCGACCACGAGAACCACAAGGACGCGTGGGAAGGGGGATGCGCGGCCTGTCACGGTCACGCGGAGGCGGGATGCGCAGCCTGCCACGGCCCCGAGGCGAAGGACGCGAAACCGCCCGAGACGGATCCCGACGAGCCGCACGAGCGCTGCTTTGCCTGCCACGGTCCCGAGGCGGAGCTGGCGTTCGGTTGCGAGGACTGCCACGGCGACTGAACGCCGGGAAAGGTCGGAAAGCACCTCTTGAGCCACTCATGAGCCTTCGGCTCTCCCGGAAACCATGAAAATTTGGAGGACGAGCGGCTCGACCAAGGCATTCGACGGAGACTCACCCGAAGTCCTCGTCGAGGTCCTCCTGGCGAGCCGTGGTTTGGGCTCGGGAGGACCCTCGCCCTCCAAGACGGTCACCGATCATGGTTTTTCCCGGATTTTCGGAACAGATTGTAGATTTCAGATTTGAGATTTCAGCCGTCAGATTGCAGCGGCGGCAACCTCGTACCCACCCAACTACCCAGCCACAAGACCCTTCGCGCCCTTTGCGTCTGGCTTGCGAATCAGGACCGGGAGGCGCCGGCTTCCAGCTTTCGCTGGCACTGCGGGCAGAAGAGCAGGGACTTGGCGTCGATGCCCTCCACGCCGGTGGAGGCGTTCATGACGCACCGGGGGACGGCGCAGTGGATCAATCCGAAGGTGTGGCCGAGTTCGTGCACGGCCTCCTTGAGGGTGCGCTCCCGCAGGAGCATGGGATCGGGGGGGAGTCCGTAGAACTCGCTTTGGAGGCGGTGGATGGAGACGAGGGCGGCGGGGCCGTCGTACTGGGCCTCGCCGAAGAGGAAGGTGAGGATCGGCACGAAGAGGTCGAGGGCCGTGAGGCCCAGGAGGCGGTGGGCGTCGGGGGGGGCGGCGTTCAGGATCTGGAGCAGGATCTCGGAGGAGTGATACTGCTTGCGGGAGGGGTCGAAGGCCGCTTCCGGATCGAGGGTGGCCTCGTGCAGGCGGACGGGGAGGCCGAAGGCCCTTTCCAGGTACCGGGAGAGCGGACCCAGAAGGTGGGTCTCGGGAAAGGGGCCAACGAGGAGGATGTAGAGGGGGGGGGGATTCATGGCCCTTCGCCGAGCCCGTATTTCTTGATCTTGCTGTACAGGGTGCTCCGGTCGATCTTGAGGATCTGACTGGCTTTCGAGATGTTCCACCCGGCCTTCTCGACGATCCTGGCGATGTGGTCCTTTTCCATGTCCTCGAGGGACTCGCCGGGCCGTTGTTGGGCCTTGAACCGGAAGGGGAAGGAGAGGTGCTCGGGGGTGATGGTCTCTCCCTGGCAGAGGACGACGGCCCGCTCGATGACGTTGCGCAGCTCCCGCACGTTTCCCGGCCAGGCGTACTGTTCGAACATGTCCATGGCCTCGTCGGTGATTCCCGTGACGGGCTTGCTCATGGAACGGGCGAAGACTTCGATGAAGTGCCGGGCCAGCACGGGGATGTCTCCCTCTCGTTCCCGGAGAGGGGGAACGTGGATGGTGAAGACGTTCAGGCGGAAGTAGAGGTCCTCGCGGAACTCGCCGTCGGTCACCGCCTTGCCGAGATCGCGGTTGGTCGCGCTGATGATCCTGAAATCCACGTTCACGCCCGCGTCGCTTCCGATGGGGGTGACGGTTTTGGTATCCAGCACGCGGAGGAGGTCGATCTGCATCTTGGGGCTGATGGTGCCGATCTCGTCGAAGAAGATCGTCCCCCGGTCGGCCTGCTGGAGTTTGCCCTTGCGGAGCCGGTGCGCCCCGGTGAAGGCGCCCTTCTCGTGGCCGAAGAGTTCGCTCTCCAGCAGCGTCTCGGCGAAGGCGCCGCAGTTCACGGTGATGATGGGGCCGTAGCGTCGCAGGCTGTTGCCGTGGATGGCCAGGGCGACCAGTTCCTTCCCCGTGCCGCTCTCCCCCTGGATCATGACGGTGGCGTCCGTCTGCGCCACGGCGGCCACTTTTTCGAGGACCTCCTGCATCTGCCGGGAATCGCCCACGATGTGGTCGCGGGCGATGAGGGTGTCGATCTTGCGCCGGAGCTGGACGTTTTCCCGCGTCAGCTTCCGCTTTTCCATGGCGTTGCGGACCAGGATGTTCAGGTTGTCGGGGTCGATCGGCTTGGAGATGTAGTCGTAGACGCCCTCCTTCAGGGCCTGGACGGCCGAGTCCACGGTCGCGTAGGCCGTGATGATGATCACGACGATGTCGGGATCCACTTCCTGGATCTTCCGGTTGAACTCCAGCCCGTCCATCCCCGGCATCTTGATGTCCAGCAGGATGATGTCCCACATCCCCTGTCCGAGCTTGTCCATGGCCGCGACCGCGTTTTCCGCCGTGTCCACGCGGTAGCCGTCCGTCTTGAACCACTTGTAGAGGGATTCCCGGACCGACGCCTCGTCGTCCACGACCAGGATGCCGACCTCCTCGTTCTTGATCATGTCGTCCTCACTCTGCCTTCCTGTCCGGCAAGTCTATCGTGAAGAGGGTTCCTGCGTCCATGCGCGAGTCGACGGAGATCGTTCCGTCGTGGTCCTGCACGACGCCGTACACGACCGCCAGGCCCAGCCCCGTGCCCCGCTCCGCTTCCTTGGTCGTGACGAACGGCTCGAAGATGCTGGAGAGCAGATCCTCGGGAATCCCCTTGCCCGTGTCCTCGATCTCGATCCGGATCGTTCCCGACGCCGCGACCTCCCGTGTCCGGATCGTGACGCGCCCCCCCGCCGCATCGAGGGATTCCATCGCGTTCACCATGATCTCGACCAGCAGCTGCTGGAGGGCGCCCTGGTCGCATTCCAGCAGCAGCTCCTTGTCGGCGAGATCGAGATCGAGCTTCGCGTTCTTCACCTCGAAGTTGTGCCGGAGAAGATCGGCCGTCCGGCGGACGATGGCGTTGAGGTCCCACCGGCCCTTCTTGCCCATCGCCGTGCGGGAAAAATTCAGCAGGTTGTTCACGATCACGCCGCACCGCCTGGCCTCCTCCCCCATCACGTTCAGGTTCTCCAGCGTGTCCCGGATGGTCTCGGACGAGGGGTTCCTCTCCAGGTTCCGGCGGGACAGCTTCGCGTAGGTCAGCATCCCCGACATGGGGTTGTTCAGCTGGTGGGCGACCATCGCGGACATCTTTCCCAGGGAGGCGAGCTTCTCCCGGAGGATCATCTGCTGCTGGGCGTTCTTCAGGTTTTCCGTCATCGTGTTGAAGGCCAAGGCCAGGTCCCCGATCTCGTCCTTCGAGGCGACGTCGATCTTGTGGTCGAGGTTCATGTTCGCCACCTGGCGCGTCCCCTCGATCAGCTTGGAAATGGGTTTGTGAAGCACCCGCCGCACAAGCGCCCAGAACACCAGCGGCGTCAGCAGGACCAGGAAACCCGAGATCACGAGAATCTTCCACCGCGTGTCCGCCACGCTCTGGTCCACCTCCCGGAGCGACATCTGGATGTCCATCAGCCCCAGGAGCTCCTCCTCCGGCGGGTGGGCGTGGCATTCGGCGTTCGCGCAGGACGATTCGTTCTCGATGGGATTGATCATCCCCAACATGCGCGTGCCGTCTTCCGCCGTGAGGTAACGGTAGCGGTTCTCCACGGGAATCGTCCCCTTCGCTCCTTCCGTGCGATGGCAGAAGACGCACTGCTCGGCCTTCTTGTCCAGGATCCGGTGGAGATCCGCCGGCCGGCTCGCGAACTGGATCTCCCCCTCCTTGTTGAAGATCCAAACGCCCTCGATGCCCTCCTCGCGTCCGATGTTGTCGATGATGTTCCCCAGGTCTTCCCGGTGGTTCTTGAGCATCGAATACCGCGTGGACCGCTTGATCAGGTCGCTGACCTGCGTGGCGTGGTGGATCACGTTCTTCTCGAGCTGCGTCGAATAACTGCTGAGAAAGACGTAGATCGTGATCGCGAAAAACGCGAAAAACAGCCCGGAAAAGGCCAGGAATACCCTGAATCCCAGACTGCGAAACCACTGCATCTCGAATTGTATCGAAAGCACTGGCCCTTCCCTTTCGCCGTGTCACCCCGAACACCTCGTGCCCCGCCCTCGCGCCCACCCGGGCGCCGGAGGAAAAGGCCCCACCCGGACACGGGCCTCTCGCCTCCGTCCAGCCATTGTAGTCGCACGACGTCGGTCCGTACATACCGCTTTGTCCCCGCGCGCAACGCGGACGCCTCCTTCCTGCACGCTTCTCCCATCGGCAATCCGCGCACAGAGGGCCCTCGTCCCTTCCAATCCTTTCGGAGTCGGGACGTTAGACGGCACCGCCGTCCCCCGCCCCGCCGGCGCGGGGGACGGCGGGCACGACGCGCCCAGATTCTTGGGCCGGGCGGGTTTTCCCCATCTGGTTTTCAGGAAAGGAGATGGGAATCGGGGACCCGAGGAGCACGGAAATTGCATGGACGCCATTCCCTTCGTGTCATCCTTCGAGCGGATACCCCACGGAAGGGGTGCCCGGAAAGGGGGTTCCGTGACGAAAAGAACCCTGAAGAAACGCGTGCTGTTGTTGGAAACGCTGGGCTTCGGATTGGTCATCTCGGCGCTCTGGATGAACGAAATGCTGGACGTGCCCCATCTTCTGTTCAAGACACAGGCCACGCCCGTCAACTGGATGGAAAGCCTGCTCGAGACCTTCCTGACGCTGTGTCTGGCGGTTGTGACGCTTCTGCTCACGCGGGACGGTCTGGACCGGCTCAGGATGCTGGAAGGATTCGTGCCGACGTGCGCCGTGTGCAAGCGGATCCGCGTGGAGGGGCGCTGGATACCCCTGGAAGCCTACATCCGCTCCCACTCGGTCGCGCGGCTCACCCACGGCTTGTGTCCCGCGTGTATGGAAAAGGAATACGGCGTGACTCTCCGGGACGCCGAGGAGGTTCCGGAGGGAGAGGATCCGAAAGAAGGAGGTATCGATGCGATTCGCACTGCTCGGCCATTTCAACCCGAAGGACATGGGTCGCGTGCACCAGAGGGAAGAGGAGGTCTTCGGAAAACCACCCAGGGGGGTGAACGTCATCTCGCGCTATTCGACGGTGGGGGGAAAGGGAGGGTTCGTGAACATCGTGGAGACCAACAACGCGGAAGGCCTGGCCTCCATCCTCTTGAAGTTCCTGAACCTCGTCGAGTTCGAGGTGATGCCGATCGTGGACACGGTCGGCGGGAAGGTGACAAGGCTGGTCTCTGAAGTGGCGGGCGAATTCCTCCCGATGCACGGTCCGGTAGGCGCGCCCGTGCTTCCGCCGGTCGCCGCGCCGGAAGAGGAGGCCATCGAAACGGTCCTGGCGGAAACGCGGAAATTTCCTCCTCCCGCGTCCATCGCGGCCAAGGCCTGCGTCAAGAGCCTGGAGGAATACGAGGAGACCTACCGGCGATCCATGGAGGACATGGAGGGGTTCTGGGCGGAAAAGGCGGAACAGCTGGCGTGGTTCGAGAAATGGGACCGGGTGCTGGACTACGACTTCGAGGATCCCCGGATCCGGTGGTTCGAGGGTGGGAAGCTCAACGTGGCATACATGCGGCGCATCCTGCGGAAGATCGCGGCCGGAGAATGTTCGGAGCTCGGGGACACGACCACGCTGGCCGATCCGGGCGTCGTGGAGGTGCTGCTCCAGGGGTACCAGGACATCGCGACGTGAGTATCACGGTTCTTCTTCGCGCGGATCTCCGGTTTCACAGCGGGATCTCGAAGACCAGGGCGAATTCTTACGCCTGCTTTATCGATCGCTGTCGCGATCGCAAGAGGCTCGAAGAAAGAAGGATTGTGGGAGGCGAATCCTCCGGCGAAGCCGGAGGTTCGGCGATCCGCGGCCGCGGGATCGCCGTGGTCCCGGACCTGGTGTTCCCGTGGCCCGGGACACACGCTTCCCACAAGCGGCAACGTTGAAACGGTTTCAAAGAACACAACATTTCAAGGCGCAGGGTTCACGATGCCAGGAAATTTGCTTGTTGCCTTCTTCGTTGACGGGGAGCGTTGAAGAAGAATCTCGAAAGTGGGTGGGCATGATCGCACCCATCTTCGATAGAAATCCTTCCCAACACCGCCACGGTCATCCCGTCAAGAAGGGCCTTCTGAATCCGCCACAATGACGGGGGCCGGGTGCGCCGATCGAAATTCCCAGGGGGAAAAAGAGAGGAACCTTAGCCTCTCAGCGGGGCAGGGGCGCTTCCCGCGTCCGCGCCGCCTCGAGCAGCGCCCGGGACGCCGCCGTCTGCGGGTCGAGACAGATCGACTCCGGGCGTCCGATCTCGACCAGCTGCCCCTCGTCCATCACGCCGATCCGGTCGCAGACTCCCGCGGCCTGCGCCAGGTCGTGGGTGATCAGGACGAAGGCCGTCTTGCCTTCCTCGCCGAGGGACGCGAGAAGCGAGAGCACCTCCGCGGCCGCCGTCTGGTCGAGCATGGACGTCGGCTCGTCCGCCACCACCAGATCGGGACGGCCGATCATCGACCGCGCGATCGCCACCCGCTGACGCTGCCCGCCGGAGAGCTCGAAGGGGTAACGCTCCGCGGCGTCCGGTTCCAGCCCCACCTTCCCGAGGGCCTCCCGCGCCCGCGCCGCCCGTTCCGCCTTCGAAACGCCCGCGATCCGGAGGGGCTCGGCCACGATCTCGCCCACCCCGAGGCGCGGGTTGAGGCTCTCGCGCGGGTCCTGGAACACCATGTGGGAACGCACCGCGCGCCCGGGGATCGAGGCGCGCACCTCGCCCGCGCTCGGCGCCAGCGCGCCGCACAGCATCAGGCCCAGCGTCGTCTTGCCCGAACCGCTTCGCCCCACCAGGCCGAACACCTCGCCCTCCGCCACCGAGAGATTCACGCCGTCCACCGCCCGGACGACGTCGGCGCGCCGGAGGAGACCGCTCCGGCGGACGAAGACCCGGCTCAGATCCTTCGTCTCGATCACGACGCGCCTCCTGTTTCGGCGAGCGGCAGTCGCGGGATCGCGAGGATGAGCCGGCGCGTGACCTCGTGCTCCGGCGCCTCCAGGAGCTTCGGCGTCTCCCCTTCCTCCACCACCCGGCCTTCGCGCAGCACGCAGGCGCGCGCGCACGTCCTCGCGATGACCGAGATGTCGTGGGAGATCACCAGAAACGCCGCCCCCGTCTCCTCGCGGGCCGCGTTGATCACGTCCACGACCGTGTTGGCCGAGAGGACGTCGAGCGCCGAGGTCGGCTCGTCCACCACGACGAGATCCGGGGAGAGGGCGACCGCCATGGCGATCGCGGCCCTTTGCCGCATGCCGCCGGACAGCTCGAAGGGAAACCGGTCCACGGCCGAGGATTCCAGGCCGACGCGCTGCACGAGCCCCTGCGCCTTCTCGAGGGCCTCCCTCCAGCCCGTCCGCTGGTGCGTCGTCCAGATCTCCGCGATCTGCTCGCCCATCGTGACGACGGGGTTGAAGGCGTTCATCGCGTCCTGCAGCACCACGGACATCCGCTTCCAGCGAAGCGTCCGGTAGGCCGCGGACCCGGACGCGAGTTCAGCGCCGGCGAAGCGGACGGTTCCCGTGCGGCGGGCGGTCGCGGGCAAAAGCCCCAGCACGGCGTGGGCCAGCGTGCTCTTGCCCGAGCCCGATTCGCCGGCGAGTCCGAGCGACCCGGCGCGCTCGAGGACGAGATCGGCGCCCTCGACGGCGGGGCGCGGGGCGCCGCCGTACACCACGGTCAGGTCCGACACCTCGAGAAGGGGCGCGGGTTGTCCGTTATCGGGCAAGGCGTCCTCCCTTGAGTCGCGGGTCCATCTTCCGCTCGATGGACATCCCGATGAGCCCGAGCCCCAGCAGAAGCGCGGTCAGGCAGAGGCCGGCGGGCAGGGCCCACCAGAGCCAGGCGGATCCGGCGAACAGGGCGGGGAAGGCGAAGGCGTGGTGGAGAACGGTCCCCCAGGAGATCGCAGTGGGATCGCCGAGCCCCAGGAAGCTGAGTCCGGCCTCGGCCATCACGGCGTGGCTGGTCTCCATGATGGAGACGACGAGTACGAGCGGAAGCAGGGGCGGCAGGACGTGCTTCCACAGGATGTAGGCGCGGCCCCCCCCGGCGAGCTTCGCGGCGGTCACGTAGGCGCGCTTCTTCTCGACGAGCACCTGGGCCCGGATCATGCGCGCTGGAAACGCCCAGGAGATGAGGACGAAGGAAACGACGATGACCTCGAGCCCCGCGCCGAGGTAGGCCGCCAGGACGACGAGCAAGGGGAGCCTCGGGACGGCGAGAAAGAAGTCGACGCCCCGCATGAGAATGCGGTCCCACCAGCCGCCGAGGTAGCCCGCGAGCAACCCGACGACCACCCCCAGCACGGTGGCCGCGGCCCCCGCGCTGAATCCCACGGCCAGCGACACGCGGGTCCCGGCGATGACCTGGCTGAGGATGTCGCGGCCGACGTCGTCGGTGCCGAGCCAGTGGCGGGTCGATGGGGATACGAGAGCAGTGTCGGTGTCGTCGCGGGGATGATAGGGGGCGAGCCAGGGCGAGGCGAGGGCCGTCGCGAGAAAGAGGATGACGATGACCAGGCCGGTCCGGCTCATTTCGTCGCTTCCGTTCTGGGGTCCACGAAACGCAGGGTGCAATCCACGAGGATGTTGGCCCCGACGATCGAGAGCGCGGTGACCAGGAAGACGCCCTGGAGCACGGGGTAGTCGTGGACCAGGGTGGCCTCGTAGGTCAGTCTTCCCATGCCGGGGTAGTTGAACACGGTCTCGATGAAGAGGGTCCCCGTCACCAGGAACCCGACCTGGATGCCGAGCCGCGTGTAGAGCGGGAGGATGCTGTTCCGCATGCCGTAGCGGAAGAGCTTCCGCGTCCCGGAAAGCCCTTTCGCTTCCGCCAGGGTCATGTAGGGTTCGCCGAGCGTCGCCACCATCGAACTGCGCATGACCAGGAAGACGCCGGCGGTCTGCTCGAGCACGAGCACGGCGAGCGGGAGGGCGAGGTGCCAGAGGATGTCGAGGGCGGCGTGGACGGGCGAGGGGTAGGTGGCGAAGGGGGAGGAGGCGCCGCCCAGGGGAAACGCCCCCAGAAACGAGGCGAAGGCGACGATGAACAGCATGCCGATCAGGTAGGCCGGCATGGCCTGGACCCCGAGCACGGCGGACAGCAGGCTCCGGTCGGCGACGGAGCCCTGGCGGCGCGCGGCCAGGGCGCCGAGCAGGACCCCCAGCAGCGTCGAGAGGACGAAGGCCGAGCCGGCGAGGAGCAGCGTCCAGGGCAGGCGCCCGGCGAGGAGGCGGGACACGGGCGCCTTGAAGTAGACGGCGTGGCCGAGGTCGAGGCGGGCGAGGTTGCCGAGGTAGTGCAGGAACTGGACGTGGAGCGGCTTGTCGAGCCCGTGGTAGGCGAGGATCTTCTGCCGCGCCGCCTCGTCCAGGTGGATCGAGCCGTCGACGTCCGTGCCGGTCATGACGTCGGTGGGATCGCCCGGCATGAGCCGGGGCAACGCGAAGTTGAACACCAGGATGGCGAGGACGATCAGGACGTACTGTCCGGCGCGTGCAAGCATGCAACAGGTCGCCTTGTGGATTTCAGGCTTCAGGAACCATTTGTGGGAGGCGTGTGTCCCGGGCCAGCCGGGCTTTGAGGCCCGGGACCGCGGCGATTCTTACGGCCACGGATCGCCGAACCTCCGGCTTCGCCGGAGGATTCGCCTCCCACAAGCGACAACCTCGGAAAATGTTCCCGTGAAAACGCACGGGTTGAAATTGCAGGGCGAGCGGCTCGACCAAGGGGTTCGACTGAGGATCACCCGAAGTCCTCGCCGGGGTGCTGCGGGCGAGACCCGCCGTCGCCTGCTTTGCATGCGCAAGGGCTATGGCGGGCAGGCTGCCCGCGCTCCCGGCCGTGGCACGTGCTGAAATCTCCAATTTGAAATCCCGATCCGGCCATTCCAGCATGGACGATCTACGAGCGGAACGCCCCGCCGGGCAGGGTGCGGATCCCGCTTCCGAGGACGGCGTGCACGTCTTCCCCGGCGCAATCCAGGCACACCGGTTTTCCGGCGGACAGCCTCGCGCGGGTCTCCATGAACGCCTCCCCGCAGGACGAGCAGGTCGCCGAGTCGAAGATGGGGGCCCAGGCGGGCAGGTTGAAGGGAGCGTCGCGGACCTCGAAGAGCTCCGCCTCCGGTTTCTGGACGGTCTCGAAGGAGAGCTCGGTCCACAGCTGCTTCATCCGCTTCGATCCCTCCGGATCGACCTGCCTCTCCTTCACGATGCGCCGGAACAGATCGTTCGCTTCCCTCTGCCGCTCGTTTTCCGGCGCCTCCCCCCAGCCGCCGGGCCGCAGGATCACGCGGACGGCCTTTTCGAGCTTCCGCGAGAGGAGCGTGACGGCGGTCTTCCCGAGGTCCGCGTAGATCAGGGCGTTGTTGCCGAAGCTGCAGCCCGTCGTGAACTGGACGCCGTCGGCGAAGCAGTTGTTGCACTCGACCACCGCGACCAGCTCCTCCATGCCCGTGTTCTCGAAGTCGAGGCGGCTCAGCGCAGCGTGCCCGGCCCGCACGCCGAGCGCCAGGCCCGGGCAGAAGTGGCCGTGCAGGACCGCGGAAGCCAGCAGCAGGTTCTCGAAATCCTCCGCCTCGAGCATGCGCCTCACGTCCTCCCGGGGGTCCTCGACGCTCATGGTCTCCTCCTTTCCACGAAGGCCAGCTTGTTCTCCGTCAGGGGGATGCCGATGCCGATGCCGCCGGGCGTGAAAAACCAGCCGTCGAACACGGCGGGATCGTAGACGAAGTAGACCCGGGGATGCCACAGCGCGATCGACGGCAGGTCCCGGGCGAGAATCTCCTGCATGCGGAAGACCAGCGCGCGCCGTTTCCTCGGATCGGCCTCGGCCCGCTGCGCTTCCCCGAGCCGCTCCAGCGCCTCGTTCCGGTAGCCGAAGGCCCCGGACCGGAGGACGGAAGCCCCCTCGCCGGAGGGCGCGGACAGGCAGAACTGCTTCCGGAGCACGTCGGGGTCGCCCCCCAGCCCCCCGTGGCCGTCGATCGCGATCTCGAAGTTCCCCTCGCGCAGGAAGGCGTCGAGTGTGGAGGGGGCCAGCGCCTTGACCGTGAGGGAGAGGCCGATCTCTCCGGCCCGGTCGGCGACGTACTCGGCTTCCCGCACGTAGTCGGGCGCCGCCAGCAGCGTGAAACGCTTTCCCGTCGCGCCGGCTTCCGCGAGCAACCGGCGCGCCTCGTCGAGGTCCGTCTCGAACCCGCCGATGTCCGGATGCCGCCAGGGGGAGGTCCTTGGAAGAAAGGCCGGGGAGCCGGGCAGGACGTGCCCGTGCCGGATCCGCCGGGCGATCTCCTCGTGGTCCACGGCGAGCGCCAGCGCGCGCCGCGTCTTCGCGCGCCCGAGCGCGGGCCGCTGGTGGTTGAACACGATCTTCAGCACCCAGTCGCCCGGCCCCTCCAGGATCTCGAGCCGGGGATGGTCGAAGAAGGCGTCCGCGGCGTCCAGCGTCCTCGAGAACAGGAGCATGGCGTCGATGTCGCCGTTTCTCAGGGAGAGCAGCCGGTCGCCGCAGGCGACGTACTGGATCTTGTCGACCTTCGGGGGCCCGAGGAAGTAGTCCTCGTTCGCGACGTAGGCGTAGGTCCCCTGGGTCTTGTCGTAGTGCTCGAGGCGGAAGGGCCCGGATCCCGTCACGGAGGCGGGACCGGAGAAGGTCTCGGGATCCTCGACGTCCTTCCAGACGTGGGCGGGGATCACGGGAAAGCAGCCCGCCACGTCGTTCAGGAAGGGGGCGAAGGGCTCGCGAAGCCGCAGGGTCACGTGCAGGTCGTCGAGCGCCTCGGCGCCGGCGATCGTCTCCATGTCCGTCCAGCCGAAGCGGTGGCGCCGCAGGTAGTCCGCGGAGAAGGCGACGTCGCGGGCGGTCAGCCGGCGCCCGTCGTGCCAGCGGATCCCGGGCCTCAGCTCGAACGTGTAGGACAGGCCGTCCGGCGAGACCTCCCACGCGAGGGCGAGGAGGCCTTCGAGCCCGTCCTCGTCCTTCCAGACGAGCGTGTCGAAGAGGTAGGACATGTGGATGTAGCCCGGCCCCCGCGGGTAGAACTGGAAGGGGGTGGGCCGGCCCCAGTCCTCGCCCGGGAACCGGATCACGACGCCCCCGTTTCCCGGGGCCAGCGCGCGGCCCTGGCGGTACGTCCGCGAGACCAGGATCGCGAGCGGCACGCCGACCAGGAAGGCGGCCGCGAGCGCGCCGAGCAGGAGGCGTCTAGTTCCCATGCGCGTCGACCCTCCACGTCATCACGCCGGTGCGGCCCGCCGTCTTGCGGTCCACGAGACCGTCCCGGGCGAGAGACCGGAGGATCCCGTCGATCCGGGACGCGAGCTCGTCTTCCGGCAGGTCCGAGAATCCCGAAAAGAAGCGGCGGGCGAACGTGGCGACGTGCTCCACGGGCTCGCGTCTCTCGTAGGAGACGGCGTCGAACTCGACGTCCGCATACACGCCGCGCGTGTAGAGCAGGTTGAAGGCCAGAAGGAGGTTCCAGGACCCGTCCGGGGCGGGCCCGGTCCCGAGTTCCCGGCGGAGCCGGTCCATGAGCGGGTGGACGCGCGGCCCCGCCCAGGAGCGGTAGAAGCACCAGCGCCGGCTGGCGTCGTGGAGCTTGAGAAGCGACGCGCCCGAGGTGATCGCCGGGGTCATGTTGGCGATCGCGAGATCGAACGCGCCCGCCCACCCGCGCTCCTCGAGTGCCACCTTGCGCCAGTCCGCCTGGACCGGGTGGATGCGGTCCTCGAGGTCGTCGGGGATCGTTTCGCGGAGGCGGTCCAGCATGGCGGGGGAGAAATCGAGGGCGGTCACGTCGGCGCCCTGCCGGGCGAAGGCGACGGCGTACCGGCCGTGTCCGCAGCCGACGTCGAGGATCGTGCGGCCCTCGATCCCGATGCCGCGCCGCTCGAGAGTGTGGAGCAGCTTCTCGACTCGCGCGTCCGGCTCCTCGCCGGGGGGGTCGTCCCGGCCGTAGGAGGGGGCGACGGCGTCCCAGGTCCCGGCGCTCGCGTACCCGCGTGGCTCGCGGCGGCGCGTTCCGCGGTAGAGGTTCTTCCAGGTCTCGATCCAGAACGCGGGGGACCGAAAATCCGGCATCGGGTTTCCTTTCGGGGCGCGCGCCCTCAGAATTTCACGATCCAGCCCCCGGACGCCGAGAACCGGGGCAGGGGATAGCCGTACTGCTCCTCGATGTCCTGGTTCAGCAGGTTCGACAGGGAGAGGAAGAACTCGCCCCGGCGCCCGCCGTCCGCCTTCCAGAAGGTCCAGGAAAGGTCGAGGGCGAGGTCGAAGAAGGGGTCGAGATCCTCGAGCCGGCAGGAGGCGGTGGCGGCGTTGCCCACGACGGCCTGGCGGCGGGAGACGAAGCGTCCCTTGACGGACGCGGTGAGGTCCCAGGGGGTCTCGTACCGCACGCCGAGGTTGAACTTGTGTTCGGGCAGCTCGGTCAGACGGCTGGAGAGCGCGGCGCTCTTGTCCAGGACGTCGCCGTGCTTCTCGGAGGTCTGCCAGGTGTAGTTGGCCCAGGCTTGAAGGCCCTTCGCGAGGAAAAGGGAGGCCTCGGCCTCGAAGCCCGCGAGCGTCACGCCGTCGATGTTGTAGACGACGCGGCTGGGCTTGTAGCCGAAGATGGTCCTGAGGTAGTGGTCGACACGGTAGGCGTAGCCGCGCAGGACGCCCTGGAGGCGTCCGGGCAGGGAGACGGTGGCCTCGACGTCGATCTGGTCCGCGCGCTCGGAGCGAAGGTCCTTGCGGTCGGCGGGCTGGTAGCCGGCGTGATACCAGTAGTACTCGGGAAGGGTGGGGAAGCGGTGGGCGCGACGGTAGCGCGCCGCGATCTCGAGTTTCTCGAAGGGGCGTACCCGGACGCCGGCGCCGGGGCTCCAGGGGGTCTCGATCAGGCTTCCGATGCCCTCCTGCGGGTCGATGGCCTCGAAGTGGTCGAACCGAAGTCCAGCGTAGAAACGGAGCCATGGGGCGGGCTCCCAGTCGTCCTGGATGTAGACGCCGTGACGCTTGGAGACATGATGCTTTCCCGGGTGATCCCGGGGGACGGCCCAGGGGGGGAAGTAGGAGGGGTCGACGAAGCGGATCTCCGAGGATCCGTACCCGAGGTAATGACCCTCGATCCCGAACTCGATCTCGTGCTTCCCGGCGAGCGCGAGCTCGTTCTCGATCTCCGCGCGGAAGCCGCCGTTGTCCTGTTCGGGACGGGAGCGCCGGTGGACGACGAGGCGATCGGGGTCGGTGACGGCGTGGAAGTACTCGTCTCGAACCTGTTCCATGAGGTAGGCCCTGGCCGCGACGCGGAAGGTGTCGGTCTTCCTCGCCAGGGAAACGTTGACGTTGTCCCGGACGTCCTTCCAGTAGCTCCCGTCACCCCAGTCGAGCGGGCCCGTGGTGTGCTCGAGGAACTTGAGGTAAGGCCCGCCCATGGGGTCGTCGTCCGCCTTCGGGAAGTCGTCGTCGTAATAGGGGCTGTCGGGCCGGTTGTAGACGGTCATGCCGGATTCGTTTTCCGTGTGACGGACGGACGCGGAGAACGCGAAGTCTTCCGGGAGGCGGAGCGCGACCTCGGCCGAGAGGACGCGTCGCTCGACGAAGGCGTTTCGAAGGTAGCCGTCGGTGTTGAACAGGGCGCCCACGAGCTTCCAGGAAGCGGGCCCGGCGCCGAAGGCATGGCCGGCCTGCAGGCTGTTCGTGCCCAGCGTCCCGACCGTGTTCCGGATGAAGTGGGAGAGGGTGCCGCTCGGGCGCTTGGGGACGACGTTCACGACGCCGCCGAGCGTGTTGCCGTACTTGACGGGGGAGGCGCCGCGGATGATCTCCACGCGCTCGACGTCGTCGAAGGAGAGGACGCTCCAGTCGACGTAGGCTCCCCCGTAGACGCCGGCGCCGCGAAGGTCCCTCAGGCCCCACAGCACGGCGTAGCGTGACTCGTCGAACCCGCGGATCGAGAGTCTCGAACTCTCGGGCCCGCCGGGGGACCGCCGGTTCAGATCCATGCCGGGTTCGGTCTCGAACAGCCCCTCGACGGTGTCGGCTTCCAGGGTCCGCTCGATGTCCTCGCCCGAGACCAGGCGGGTCACGCGGGAGATTTTGTGCGCCGTCACGACCACTTCCCCGAGCGGGAGGGCGCCGTCCTCGCCGGAGTCGGTTTTCTCCGTCTCCTTCGCTGACGGCTCTTCTTCCGCCTGCGTTCCGGACGCGTCCGCCGTTTTCCCGGGCTCGGAAGCGCGGGCGGGGGCCTGGACGAGGACCAGGGCGACGAGGGCGAGCAGGGACGTTGCGAGGGATTTCACGTCTTGCCTCCTTCCGGCGGAGAAGACATACGAACTTTGCAAACGTGCTACCACGGTTCCGACAAAAAAAGGTGCGGCCCGCTCGAGAGTCACACCTTTTACAAAATCGTAATACATCGGGGGCGGATGTCAACGATTTTCTTCCGGGGGGAGAGCGCGGCAACGGAGGGATGTCCGATGGCGCCGTCGGATTTCAGCATCCCCTGGAGGGCGAGGGACTCAACGCTGCAGGGGCTCGAGTTCGGCGATCTCTTCCGCCTTTTCGCTTCGCATGGCGTGCCAGAGATCCCAGTCCTGCTGCAGGCCGAGCCAGAAGGTGGCCGACATCTTCAGGACGCGGGCCAGCCGGAGCGCCGTGTCCGCGGTCACGCTTCGTTTTCCCCGGATGATCTCGTTCAGGCGGGGAAAGGAAACGCCCAGGCGATTCGCGAACGCGGTCTGGGTCATGCCCAGCGGCTTGATGAACTCGTCCAGGAGCATCTCGCCGGGGTGGGTCGGCGGGCGGTGAGCCGGAAGGCGGCGTGCGGCTCCGGCGGGCGCTCTCTCCTTCTTCTTTTTCATTCTAGTGGTAGTCCGTGATCTCGATTTCGAAGGCATCGCCTCCCTCCCACCGAAAACAGATCCGGTACTGGTCGTTGATCCTGATGCTTCTTTGCCCGCGTCGTTTCCCGCGGAGCGCCTTCAAACGATTCCCGGGGGGGACACCGAGTTCCCGCACCTCACGAACGCGGTTGATCTGATCCAGCTTCCTTCTCGCGATTTTCCAGAGGGTCCGCGGACACGATCGAAGGGCAGCTGCGGTTTCCGAACCGTCGAAGACGTCCTCGGTTCCCCGGTTCCGGAAGGACCTTATCATACATTCTATTATAACGGGTAATGTTATTTATGCCAAGAACGGCCAAGGACGAATGACCAAGGACCAAGGACCAAGGACCCCTCGTCCCCTCACCGCCTCCCCGCCCGCCGGTAGAGATCCAGGTACTCCCCGGCCGCGCGTTTCCAGGACCAGTCCTTCGCCATGCCGGTCCGGACCAGCCGGCTCCACGCCTCGCGCATCCCGAACGCCTCCACCGCCCGCGCGCACGCCTCCACGAACGCCTTGCCCGTGGCCTTCTCGAACACGAACCCCGTCGCCTCGCCCGAGGCCATGGCGTCCGGGCCGGCGTCCACCACCGTGTCGGCGAGGCCGCCCGTGCGGCGCGCCACCGGGATCGTGCCGTAGCGCATGCTGATCAGCTGGTTCAGCCCGCAGGGCTCGTAGCGCGAGGGCATGAGGAAGACGTCGGCGCCGGCCTCGATGCGGTGGGCCAGCGCGTTGTCGAAGGCGAGGAAGGCCTTCACCTTGCCGGGGTGCTTCTTTTCGGCCTTCTCCAGCATCCGGTGGTAGAGCGGGTCGCCCGTGCCCAGCACCACCAGCGGCGCGCCCATCGAGACCAGCGCGTCCACGCTTTCCGCGAGGAGGTCCACGCCCTTCTGGTGGGCGAGCCGCGAGATCATGGCGAACAGCGGCGCGTCGGCGTCGTCGAGGCCCGCCTCCTCGCAGAGGGCGCGCTTGCAGGCCTGCTTGCCGGCGAGGTCCTCGCGGGCGTACCGGGCGGGCAGGTGGGGGTCGGTCCCGGGGTTCCACACGGAGGTGTCGATGCCGTTGACCACGCCGAAGAGATCCTTCTCCCGGGTCTTCAGCACGTCTTCCAGGCCGGCGCCGAAGGCGGGGGTGAGGATCTCGCGGGCGTAGGTGCTGGAGACCGTGTTGAGCGCGCCGGCGTAGACGATGCCGCCCTTGAGGTAGTTGACCTTGCCGAAGAACTCCAGGCGCGTCCAGTCGAACAGGGTCTCGGGCAGGCCCGTGACGGGGAAGGCGGCTTCCGGGAAGACGCCCTGGTAGGCGAGGTTGTGGATGGTGAGGAGCGTTCCGGCCTTGCCGAGGGGACCGGCGGCGTGGAGTGTCTTCAGGTAGACCGGGATCAGGGCGGTCTGCCAGTCGTTGGCGTGGAAGACGTCGGGTTCGAGCTCGAGCTTCGAGACCGCCTCGATCACGGCGCGGGCGAAGAAGGCGAAGCGCGGCGCGTTGTCGAAATGGTCGCGCCCGCGGGTCTGGTAGAGATCGTCGCGGTCGAAGAACTCGGGGGCGTCGATGAAGAAGACGCGCGGGCCGGGTGCGGGATCGGCTTCCAGCACGCGTCCGGACGCGGACAGGAAGCCGAGGTCGACGTCGAGCTCGACGCCGGTGTCGCGGACGGCGGTGCCGGCGGCGCGGACCGTCCGGTACCAGGGCAGGAAGGCGGCCACCTCTTCGCCGCGGGCGTGGAGTTCCAGGGGAAGCGCGCCGGCGACGTCGGCGAGCCCGCCGGTCTTGGCGTAGGGGACCATCTCGGAGCTGGCAAAGGCGATTTTCATGTCCAGGAATGTAGCAGGTTCGAGGCCTTCTCTGAAGACGGAAAAATTGCCAATTTTTTCAACCTTCAGGGATCGCCCTAAAGGCCCGCGCAAGAAGTACTTCCCATTTTCAGATCGCAACGATGACATGGGCGGCCCTCGTCACTGCTGGCTGCGTTGCTCCTCCTCGGGGTGGCCAAGGCCACGACCTCGTCGTCGCGCCTTGCCAGCGATGACGAATGGCTCGCCCAAAATGGGAAGTACTTCTTGCGCGAACCCTAACGTCGTTCTTCCTATAACGCTACACTTGGAGAAAAGGCGCGCCCTGCTTCTTCGACCTTGATCACCGGATGGTGCTTACGCCCATCTGATCGACATGATGGGGGTCTCGGGTTTTTGGGGGCCTCGAATCTCCAGAGGAGAATCAGGGCAGGATGAGGGTACGTTGGTTCCGCCATGAGCCTCAAGTACAAGATCCTGGTTCCGCTGGTCGCGGCGTTTCTGGCGGCGGTATTGATCACGGGCTGGATCTCCGTGGAGTCGTCGGCGGACGCGGTGGAGGGGTCCTTTCGCCGCGAGATGGTGACGTCGCGGGGTTTCCTGACGCGGATGCGGCCGCCCTTGAGCCCGGAATCGCTGGCGCGGATGAAACGGGTCTTCGAGATGGACCTGGCGGTGGCGGAGGGGGGGAAGCGGCTGCACTCGACGACGCTGGAAGGGCCGGAAGCGGCGGCGTTCGAGCGGGCGCTGGTGGCGGGGAAGCTCGAAGAGGCCCGGGCGGGGGAAGGGGAGGCGCTGGTCGGGGTCCGGCTGGGGGCGAGGGGGTACCGGGTGCTGGGGGGGCAGCTGGAGGGGCCGCCGGGGGCGGGGGGCGAGCCGTACGCGATCTACCTCCTTCTGGACGAGGGACGGATCGAGCGGGCCAAGGCGCGGGCGGTGAGCAACGTGCTCGTCGCGGCGGGGGTCGGGATCGTGCTGGTGCTTCTGGGGGGCGTGTTCGTGGCGCGGTCGTTCACGCGACGGCTTTCGCGCCTCTCGGAGGCGGCGTCGCGGATCGCAGCGGGCGAGGAGACGGGGCGGGTGGTCGCCGCGGGGGGGGACGAGCTCAGCCGCTTCGCCGGCGCGTTCAACCGCATGGTGGACGCGCTGGCCGAGTCGCGGGATCGGCTGGTGCATTCCGAGCGGATGGCGGCGCTGGGCAAGCTGGCCTCGGCCATCGCCCACGAGATCCGGAACCCCCTCTCCTCGATCCGGATGACGGCGGAGATCCTCAAGGACGAGGTTCCCGAGAGCGGGGACCGCGAGGCGCTGCAGCTGCTGCTCAACGAGTCGAGGCGCCTGGAGCTCTTCCTCGAGGAGATCCTCTCCCTCTCCGGAGGGGTGGAGATCCGCCCGGCGGACCACGACGTCTTCGAGGTCGCCGAAGAGACGCTCACCCTGCTCCGCTCGCGGCTGGACCATCTGGGAATCGAGGCGTCGCTGGAGATCGAGGCCGGGACGAGACACCGCCTCGACGCCGACCGCGTCAAGCAGGTGCTGATGAACCTCCTGCTCAACGGCGCCCAGTTCGCCGGTCCCGGCGGCAAGGTCCGCGTCCGCGCCTCGCGCGACGGGGACGGCGGACTCGCGCTCGAGGTCCTGGACTCCGGGCCCGGGGTTCCCGACGAGGCGCGGGACCGTCTCTTCGAGCCCTTCTTCACGACGCGGTCCGGGGGGACGGGGCTGGGGCTCGCGGTCTCGAGGCGGATCGCCGAGGCCCACGGAGGCAAGATCGAGTACCGCCGCGAGGAAGGCTGGACGGTTTTTGCTTTTGTCCTGCCGAAGGGGGAGAGCGAGGAGAGGAAAGGGGGGTGAGGGGTGGCGACTGAGGCTCACCCGAAGTCCTCGTCGAAGTCCTTGGCGGCGGCGGGTCCATCCGGCACTTTGCGGGACCGCGGACATCCTGTCCGCAGCACCTCGGCGACGTGGCGTGCATTCGCCCGCGATTCCGCGCAAGAGAAGTGCTGCGGGCTAGAAGCCCGCGCTCCGTTCAGCGATGCCGGGCACGGGAACGGGCACGGACACGGACATTGCATTGGGTAATCAGGTAGATCAGTCTGGCGCGTAGCGCCATCAGGTTGATCAGGGGATCCTGAAATCTGACAGCTGGAATCGGAAATCCCAAATCCCCGCATCCCATTCGCGCCTTCGTTCATGAATCGTCCGGCAGGATCTCCATGCGGCCCACCGCGCTGTCGTAGCGGAAGGTCGTTTCCGGGGCGCCGTCGGCGAGCGGTCCCTTCGCCTCGGCGGTGAAGCCGCCTCCTTCCATGCGGAGGGAAAAGGTGAAGCCGTGCTTCAGCTTCCAGCCCCCGGTCTCGGCCCGCAGGAAGCCGGCGGCCTCGGCCATGGTTTCCTGGCCGAAGAGCGACCCCACGTCGGCGCAAAAGGTGCCGATGCGGCTCCGGTACGCCCGCTGCTTGAAGGCCAGCGTCTCGAAGGCGCGTTCGACCGACGCAAGTCTTCGCTTCCGCTCGATCTCCTCCCCCCGTCCCCCGAAGCCGGTGCGGGCGAGCCGCTCCTTCATCCTCTCGACGGCCCGCGCCCGGGCCGGATCATCGGCGAGGGGGTCGAAGGCCGGAAAGACGGCCCCGGAGGCCTCCTCCAGGCCCCGGATCGATGCGAGCGCCAGCGCCGGAGGCGCCTTCGCGAGCCCATCCAGAAGGGCCGCGAAGAGGAGGGTTTTGCGTTTTTGCAAAAGGCGGACTTTCAGGAAGGGATCCGCTCCCTCGAGAAGGGCCAGCGACGCGAGAAAGGAGGCGGGCGGTCCGCCTTGCAGCTTCGTCTCGAACCATTCCTGGAGGAGGGGGGAGAGGACCTTCACGAAGCTCTTCGGGTTGTCGATCGAGGTGACGTATTTCGGCAGGCCGGACCCGTGCCCGAAGCGGCCCAGTCCGGCGCGGAGGGCCTCGATCCTCCGCTCCCAGGGAAGGGAGCCGTCGTCGAACATGCGAAGGAACGTCCCGAGGGGTTTTTCCCAGGCCGATCGTTCGCCGTTTCCGGCGAACCAGTCGATGTAGGCGTTGGCGACGTTCTTTCCCAGTTCCTCGGCGCGGGCGCGCGCTTTCGAGGGGCTCGTTCCCGTTTGCAGGAACCGGTCCAGGTAGAAGCGGGCTCGCCGGTCGTTTCCGGCCGCGGAAGCGAGCAGGTCCAGCGCCCGGTTCTCGAGTTCGGAGAGTTCCCGTCCCAGGTCCCGGGTCAGGGCCTCGGGCGCGGAGAGCGCGGTTCGCCAGTCTCGGCTTTTCAGGCGGGCGAGGGCGGTGGGGAGGTCGAGCATCTCCTCGAGGGGGGTGAAGCGCGCCCGCAAGAGCCAGCTGTCCACGATCTTCCCTCCCTTGCCGGGGGGGTCTTCCTTTGGGGCGGTCTTTCTCCCGTCCTTTTTCGCCCCGACGCGGTGGAGATAGAGCAGCTCGAAGACGCCGTCGCCGCCGTCGAGGAGGATCTTCTGGAGGATGTCGATCCTGCCCTCGGCGGGGGGCGGGGCGCCGAGCTCGCGGATCGTCTCGGGTTCGGGGGGGATCTGGGCGTTTTCGAGGAGGACGTTTCCGCCGGCGAGCGCCTGGAGGAGGGGGGCGGGGGATGCCGGGATCACGGTCTCGATCCGCTGCACGACGGCTTCGGGGTCCGGTGTCTGGCCCGCCTTGCCATGCTTTTCGAGGGTTTCGGCCAAGAGCGCCACGGGGGAGGGGCGGGCGGGTTCGTCCGGGCCGGGGCGTTCCTTCGGCTCGGGGGAGGAGGGGCAGGCCCCGAGCAGGGCCGCGAGCAGAGCCGCGAGAAGCAGGCGCTTCTCAGGAACGCGGCGAGGCTGCGTGCGGTCTTTCATGAGGTCATTTCTCTCGGCTTCGTGTATTCGTGAATTTCGTTCCATAAAAGATACCACAATACCAATTCAACAATGCAACGGTTCGTCGTGAGGCACGTAGCAAGGTGGTTCGACGTGGCTCACAAGGGATACGGTTGCAACGCGACTGGTTCGAAACTAGACCGATTCGACGGACCGGCCCTGGACGTCCGGGTTGTTCAGGAATTCCCGGGTGACGGCCTGGAATTTATCGGGTTCGTCGGCGTTGATGCTGTGCCCGGCGTTCTCGAAGACGACCAGCTTCACGTTTTTCAGGTTGTCCGCGAGCTCCTTCGCGAAGCGAATCGGCGTGATCCAGTCGTGTCGGCCGGCGAGGATCAGGGTGGGGGTCTCGATCTCGGCCAGGCGGTCGCGGATGTCGTAGGCGGGAAAGGCGCGGCTGAAGAAGGCGTTGTGGGTGCGCGCGCGGAAGCGCTTGCGGGCGAAGAGTTCCTTCCGCTTGTCGGGATTGTACTTGGTGGAGTACATGGGGTAGATCTTGGCGAAGTGCTCCTTGAGGTCCTCGTCGTCCTTCATGCGGCCGAAGAAGAGGTTCTCGAGCATGGCGCGGTCGACGCCGGGCAGGTCGGCCTCGAGGGCGTTTTCGAGGGCGGCGTCCTGGAGCTCGCGGCTGGCGGCGGTGCCCCTGAGCACCATGCACGCGAGCCGTTCGGGGTGCCGGAGCGCGTACTCCAGCGCGATGATGCCGCCGTAGGAGCCGCCGGAGAGCATCATGCGCTCGAGGCCGAAGTGTTCGCGGAGGGCGTCGGCGTCGGCCACGTACTGCTCGTGGGTGTAGGTTTCGAGGGGGGCATCGTCGGCGTCTCCGTTGCCGCGCTGGTCGTAGTAGATGACGCGGAACGAGTCTTCGAGGGGCGTGAACATCTTCTTGTTGTCGCCCCGGTCTCCGATGCCCGGTCCCCCGTGGAGAGTGAGGACGGTCTTGCCTTCGCCCTTCACCTCGACGAAGAGCCGCGCGCCATTGATCTCGATGAACATGGCGGGCCTCCAGCTCAGAGCCTTTTGCAGAGAAACGTAGGGATTTCAGATTTCAGGTTGGAGATTTCAGTCGGTGTCCCGTTGCAGCCGGGATGGTCCGTAATCTCCAATCATCGACGCGACCGATTGGTCTTGCGGCCCGTTCGGGCAGAAGGATTACCTTCTCAAAATTCGACGGGGCGGTCGAGCCTGATCTTCTCGCGCCGGCTCCCGCAATCGGCTCTTGCGGAAACCCGGGCGTGGCGGGGACAATCGGCGTCATGGTGCGAGCCTTTCTTGCCCTGGCGCTGGCGCTCTTTTCGGGGTGCGCCTATCTCGAGGACCGCGGAAACGACTTCGCCGACTGCTTTCGCGGATCCGTGGGGATCGGGCTGGGCGCGCAGGCCCACGCGCAGGTGGGGCCGTTCATCGCCGGGGCGGGGGTGTGGAACGGAAGCTGCGCGGGGCATCTCGGCCGGCACGGGGGCGTCCTGTACGAGGGAACGTATCTCGGCGTGCCGCTGACCAACATCGCCTTTCCGATCCTCATCGCCGTCACCCCCTCCTACATCACCAAGGCGAGCTCCGCGGAAAAGACCTCCTTCGTCATCCTGGCGCCGCTGGGGCTCCTCGGGACGTCGGCCGTCTTCCGGAAGCTGGAGGGCGAGGGCGAGGACCGGCAGGAGTTCTCGCTCTCGCTGTGCGCCCTCGACGTCGGGGCCTTCCTGCAGGCGGAGCCGGACCGTCTCGAGGACTGGCGGGACCTGTTCTGGATCACGGTCTCCGCCCACGCCTTCGTGGGCTTCGAGGTCGGGTTCAACCTCGCGGAGTTCGCCGACTTCCTCATGGGCTGGTTCGGGATCGACCTCTGCGGCGACGACGGGCGCGGGAAGGGCGAGGAGGAAGAGCGGTTGCCTTGAGCGAGGGGGGTGGATTGTAGATTATTGGTTTTACTCAGCCATGGGCCTTCGGCTCTCCCGGAAACCATGAAAACCTGGAGGGCGAGCCGGCTTTGTCTGGGCTCGGGAGGACCCTCGCCCTCCAAGGCGGTCACCGATCATGGTTTTTCATGAATTTTCGGAACCGATCTCAGGATCCCCATTCTTGCCTGGAAAATGTTTTCGCGAAGAACGATATTTCAAGGCGTAGGGGTCCAGGGCAAGAATCGCCTCGTCGTATTCGCCCCTCTACCCGTCGCGTTCCGCCAGGTAGTCCAATACATGAAGGGTGTATTCGGGGAACTTCTTCAGGAAGGTCCTGTCGAACGTGAGAACCTTCCCGCCCGTCATCGATGCCAGGGCGGCGTACATGCCGTCATAGGCCGTGTGATCCCTGCCGGCGGCCAGTTCCAGGCACGTGCCCATGATCTCGTTCGCCGGAAAGACCCGTGTCAGCAAGGGGAGGGTGTCCTCGATGATGCCCAGGCCCTCCTCCACATTGATCTTCTTCGCCTGGATGGATTTCCACAGGATGTTCGCGTATTCCGAAAAAAAGAGATCCGGAACCCAGATGTCTTCCGAGATCTCGAGGGCCCTCGAGGACGGCTTTCCGAAACGGGAAACCCCGAGAAAGGCATAGGCGATCGTCACCGAATCGAAGATCACGAGGACCTCACTTCCTTCCCCCTTCCCGCCACGCCTTGACCTCTTTCGGGCTCGTCGAGGGAAGCCTCTTCCAGCGCGCCCTCATTCTCTCGAGAACGGCGTCCTTGCGCCGGTAACGCTGCTCGAGAAGCACCCGGATCTCCTGCTCCATCGACCGTCCGGAACGCCTGGCGGCGGCTTTCAAGCGCTCGAGCAGATCCTCGGACAAGTTCCTGATCGTGATGGTCGCCATGGCTTGTCCTCCCAAACCATGGGGATTGTACGGCAGGACGGGATTGAATGCAAGCATTGTGCTTGCATCCAATGCGCAGGGAGGAATGGGCTGCGGGAGGCGAAGAGGGCCATGGGGGGCCGTTGGCCATCGGACACCTGAAATTCCTGTCCAGAATCCGGAATCGTCCCCCCCTCACGACACCGCGGCCGCGCCCGAGGCGATCTCGATGACCTCGCCGGTGATGGCCTCCTGGCGAAGCGTGTTCCTCAGGCCCTGCAGCTCGGCCACCTTCTCCTCGATGTTCGACATGGCGGCCTCCATCGCGGCGAGGCGCGCGCCGTTCTCGCTGGCGTAGGACTCCACCGCCGCGCCGTAGAGGAGGATGAAGAAGTGCTCGCGCGTCAGGCGCTCGACCAGGCGCACGGGGTCGAGGTTCACGGCCGCGACGCGTCCGGGAAAGGGCTCCTCCTCCCCTTCGATCAGGCCCTCCAGATCGAGCGGCAGGACCGTCTCGGCCACCGGCTCGAAACGCCCGGGGCCCCGGTGGCGGTTGTGGCAGAGGCGCAGGCGGGAGAGGTGCCGGCTCTCGAAGATCGAAAGGACCTCCAGCGCCAGCTCCTGGACGGCGCGGTGGATGCCCTCGAGGCTGGTGGGGGCGGCCTCCTCCTGGACGGGCTCCACGGAGCGGAGCCGCATGAGATCCGCGCCGCGCCGGCCCACCGCGACGAAGATCGCCTCGTCCGTGTTCTCCACCGCCTTTTTGGACAGCACGAAGTCGAGGATGCGGTCGTTGAAGGCGCCGCAGAGCCCCTGGTCGCTGGAGAGGACCACCACTCCTTCCCGCCCCCCGCGCGACGAGGCCTGCGGGATCGCGTCGAGCCGCCGCGCAGCGCTCGCCAGCGCCTGGCGGACGCGCTTCCCCCACGCGCGGATGGGGACCAGCGCCTCCTCGGCGCTCCGGTAGTAGACGGCGGCCTGGCTCCGCATGGCGTGGACCACGTTCTTCAGCGTCGCCGCGCTGTCCAGCCTGCTCTCGACGGCCTTCAGGTCGGCCATGGGGTATCCTCAGCCAGGAGAATCCGTACTTCGATCAGGGGAGATCACAAAACAGCATAACCGCGCCAAAACGGACAAACAGCCGGATACGGCAAGTCTCTCGACCCTGATCTACATGAATTCCATTCTGATTTACATGATTTTGACTTGGGGCCATTTCTTTCCAGAAAGGATCATGATGATCCGAAAAAGATCATGTGAATCAGGCTCGAGAAAGCATTGCAGCACCGGAATCCCGTTCTCGCGAAAACGACATGTCAAGGCGCAAGGATCCATTCCCCCTGTCAGGTTTCCCCGGCCACCTCCTTCGCCAGCGAGACGATCGCGTCGCGATCCTCGTCGGAGAGGGATTCGCCCTCCTCGATGCGGGAGGCCGTGTCCGGCCGTTCCTTCCGGAACCGTGTTCGGAACGCGGTCTCGAACGCGGATACGCGGTCGGGGTCCAGCGCATCGAGGGCGCCGGCGGACGCGGCGGTGAAGACGGCCACCTGCTCGGCGATGGGCCGGGGTTCGTTGGGCGGCTGGCGGAGGACCTGCTGGATGCGCTTCCCGCGTTCGAGGCTCTTGCGCGTGGACTCGTCGATGCGGGCGCCGAAGCGGGTGAAGTACTCCAGCTCCAGGTACTGGTTGTAGTCGAGGCGCAGGCGGCCGGCCACGTCCTTGACGGCGGGCAGCTGGGTCTTGCCGCCCACGCGGGAGACGCTCCGCCCGGTGTCCACGGCGGGCAGCTGGCCCTGGCGGAAGAGCTTGGATTCCAGGTAGATCTGGCCGTCGGTGATGGAGATCAGGTTCGTGGGGATGAAGGCGGAGATGTTGCCCGCCTGGGTCTCGACGATGGGCAGCGCGGTCAGCGAGCCGCCTCCGCTCTTTTCGTCCAGCCGCGCGGCGCGCTCCAGGAGGCGGGAATGGATGTAGAAGATGTCGCCCGGGTAGGCTTCCCGTCCCGGGGGGCGCTTCAACAGGAGCGAGATCTCGCGGTAGGCGTCGGCGTGGCGCGTCAGGTCGTCGTAGACGATGAGGGCGTCTCCGCCCCGGTCGCGGAAATACTCGGCGATGGCGCAGCCGGCGTAGGGGGCGATGTACTTGAGGCCGGGGGGGTCCTCGGCGTCGGAAGCCACCACGACGGTGTAGTCCATGGCGCCGTGCTCCCGGAGGGCCTTCACCACGCGCCCGATGTTCGCGGCCTTCTGCCCCACCGCGACGTAGACGCAGACCACGTTCGTGTCGCGCTGGTTCTGGACGGTGTCCACCGCGATGGCGGTCTTGCCGATGGACCGGTCGCCGACGATCAGCTCGCGCTGGCCGCGGCCGATGGGGATCATCGCGTCGATGACCTTGATGCCCGTGTGCAGCGGCACGGTCACGGGCTCGCGTTTCAGCACGCCCGGCGCCTTGCGTTCCACGGGCATGCGCTCGTCGCTCTCCACGGGGCCGCGCTCGTCGAGGGGCTTGGCCAGGGGATCCACCACGCGCCCGATCAGGCCCTCGCCCACGGGGACGCTCAGTGTGAGCCCCGTGCGCATGACGCGTGAGCCCGCGCCGACGCTTTCGTAGCCGGAGAGGACCACGATGCCCACGGCGTCGGGCAGAAGGTCCAGCACCAGCCCCTCGGCGCCGGTGTCGAAGCGGACGATCTCCTCGTTCTCCACGTCGCCCAGGCCCGAGACGGCCGCGACGCCGTCGCTATAGGAGAGGACGACGCCCTGCTGCTCCACCCGCGGGGCGAAGGAGAGGGATCGCGTGCTGCGCTCCAGCGCGTCGAGGGTGTCGTCCAGGATGTCCTTCAAGGGCGCCATGCGCAGGCTCTCGAGGAACGTCGGAGTTCAGATTGCCGATTTCGGACCATGCCCGCAACCTCTGGCTCGGGAGGACCCTCGCCCTCCAAGATGCCGGTTTGGAGGGCGAGCGGCTCGACCGATCCCGCCGAGGTCCTCCCGGCGAGCCGCAAGGAACGCTGCAGGATATCGAGTCGACATCACGATGCAGCATCCTCCTCTTTGCCCGCGTCCAGCACGTCTTCGGGGCTCTTTGTCTTCAGCATCTCTTGCAGCGCTTCTTTCGCCTCGTCGAGGCGTACTGCGAGGTGGGATCGGATGAGCAGGCTCGAGCATTCCAGCTCCGCGCCGCAGATCAGCGCCGGGGCGTTCTCGACATCGAGGCGGACGTCGCGCTTCAGCCGGTCCGCCAGGGCCTTTCGGATGCTCTCGACGGTCTCGTCGCCGGGGTCGTGGCTCGTCCGGAGCACGGCCTGCAGGGGCTTGCCCCCGGCATCGTCCTTGCCGCCCGCCGGTGCGACGGGGAGTTTCTCCTCGTCGAGCTCCCGGACGCTTTCGGCGATCTCCCCGGCGAGTCCGGAAGCCAGGGCGGGGCCGGAGGCATCCTCCACCAGCTTCCGGGCCAGGCCCACGGCCACCTCCAGTTCGCGGTGGCGGACGGCCGCGAGGGCCTCGCGCTTCTCCCGCTCGAGGTCGTCGAGGGCCCGTCGCCTTTCCCGTTCGGCCGCCTCCTTGGCCTCCTCCACGGCGCGGTTTTGCTTCTCCTTCGCCCGGTTCTCGGCCTCGGCCACGACGTTGCGGGCCTCCTCTTCGGCGCCGGCCAGCTTCTCCTCGTATTCCTTGCGGCGTTTCTCCGCCTCTTCCCGGGCGGTGGAGGCGTGGTCCAGGTCCTGTTCGACCCTCTCCCTGCGTTTGGCCAGCATGTTCCTGACGGGTTTGTAGAGGAAGTGCCGCAGCAAAAACAGGAGGATGGCGACGTTGACCACCTGGGCGATCAGGGTTACGGCCCATTCCGGCATCGTTGTTCCTCGCGTTAGACGCTGATGAGCGGGTTTCCGAAGATCAGGATGAGGGCCACCACCAGCGCATAGATGGCGGTGGACTCGATCATGGCCAGCCCGACGAACATGTTGCGCTGCAGGATGCCCGCCATGTCCGGTTGCCTGGCGATGGCGTCCAGCGCGGAGGAGACGGCGCGGCCTTCTCCGAGCGCCGGGCCGATGGCGCCCATGCCCACGGCCAGCCCGGCCGTGGCGATGGAGACCGCCTGCAGGATCGTCGAGGAAGTGGTGCTGTCCATCAGGTTTGTCCTCCCTTCCGGATGCGTTTCTTTCGGCTTTCCACGGCGCCGCCGATGTAGACGATGGTCAAAACGGCGAAGACGAGGGCCTGGATCGTACCGGTGAGCAGCCCCAGCAGCTGGACCGGCACGGCCAGGACCGGCGCCATGACGAGGGGGGCCACGGCCAGGATGACGGCCACGATCAGCTGGCCGCTCATGATGTTTCCGAAGAGCCTGACGGCCAGCGCCAGGGTCCTGGAGAGCTCGCTGATGATGTTGAAGGGGAGCATGATGAAGACGGGCTGGAAGTAGGTCTTCAGGTAGCCCAGCAGGCCCCGGGACCGGATGCCGAAGAAAGGGACCGAGATGAAGACCAGCAGGGCCAACCCGGCGGTGGTGGAGATGTCGGCGGTGGGGGACTTGACGAGGGGCACGAAGGTCGGTGCGAGGTTGGCGCAGATGATGTAGAGGAACAGCGTGCCGATGAGGGGAATGTAGGGGGTCGGGTCGTCGTTGATGACGTCGCGCACCTGGTCCTCGATCCACTCGACCACCATCTCCATGAAGTTCTGGAGAGGGCCGGGCCGGAGCTTGAGGCCTCGCGTAGCGAGGATCGAGAGGATCACCATCGCCGCCATGATTCCCCAGGTGACCACCACCGTCTCGGTGACCGGCAACGGCCCGAGGTGGAAGAGCACCTCGGTCTTGATGGCGTCTCCGATGGCGCCGAGCACCCCGATCATGCCGATCTCCTCACGAACCGCTGCAGGGCAGAATAGCCGTCCCCGGGATGCTTCTCAACATGAATACACGAAGACGATTCAGGAATGTGGGATTCAGGGATGCCTGGATTCCTCAACTCACTTCCCCCTTTCCCGTTTCCGATTTCCCGTTTCCGATTTCTTCCTCCTCCCCCTCCTCCGCGTCCGCTTCCTCCTCCGCGTCCTCCTCGTCGACGGCCTCGCCCGCCTCGGCGGGGGGCAGGATGCTTCGCGACACCGGTCCCCACAGGAACACGCGGCCGGCGATGAAACCGGCGATCCCGCCGAGGGCGGGCCACGCCCCGCAAAGCGCCATGGAGCCGATGAGGCCCGCCGCGATCGCGATCCGGCCGAAGGCCATCAGGGGCATGGAGGAGGGCATGCCGCCCTCCCGGACGATGCGCCGCACCTGCAGGCACAAAGAGACCAGGAAGAGCGCGGCCACCGCGAACCCGCCCGCCGCGAAGAGCAGCACCTCGGGCCCCGGAGGCTCCAGCGAAAAGGAAGCGATCGTACTCACACAGAAAAACCTGAAACCTGCAGCGGCGATGTCGCGACCCAAGCGCGCAAGTCCTCAACACAGAGGACGCAGAGTTTCTTTCTTACGAACCAGCCCTTTTCCTTTCGATTTCATCCATGCAGTCCTCTCCGCCGAGGAACATCTTTGAGCCCTCTGATTCCTCCGATCTCCCTGTGTTCCATGACGTGCATCGCTCGCCGGGCAAACGTCTCCATCCTACTCGCAAGGCTTTTCCTCTTCCGCCTCCTTCTCCACCTCCTCGTCGTGGCGAAGGACCTTGCTCACCATCCGCCATGCGTTCCAGCACCCGATGCCCAGCCCCAGCATGGCGAGCAGGCCGCTGAAGGTGCTCTTGATCTCCAGCTGCCGGTCGATCCAGAGCCCCAGGAACCCGCCGATCACCGCCGGCAGGATCACGCTCCACCCGACCAGGCCCATCACCCCCACCCCCTTCCAGAACCCCCGGTCGCGGTAGCGCGCCTCCTTGGCCTTGCGCCGGCAGCGTTTTTCCAGATCGGTCAGGAAGCGGTCGCTTCGTTGCGTCGATTCTTCCCGCTGGGTCTCATTGCTCATAGCCGAACAGCATCTTGAACGCTGCGAGCTGCATCCGGAGCATGGCGTTTCGCTTCTCCCGCTCCGTCTCGCGCTGGCGGGCGAATTCCTCCTCGAGGAGGCGACGGACCTCCTCGGCCGAATCGCCGGGATGGGCGTCCCGGGTGTAGACCTCCACGCGCTTCCCGTCGGTGAGGAGAAGGCCCTCCTCGACGGCGAGCCATCGCGCCCCGCCGCTGGCGTCCACGTAGTGGAGCAGGCCGAGGTTCAGCGCCGTGCAGAAGGGCTCGAAGCCCGGCCGGATCCCGAAGGATCCCGAGTCGTCCTCCGCCTGGACGGAGCGGACCTCCGCGTCCACGATCTTCTTCGTGGGCAGGAAGATCTCGAGGCGGAACGGCTCGTGTTCTTTCCTGGACGGCGGCGGCACGGGCGCCCCTCACAAGAAACGGGAAAACGCAAGGTTGTCTACAGGTTTCATGTTGATGCAACCCTGTGGGATAGACAAGGGCTGTTTCGCGGAACCGGGGCTTTTTTGTCCCCTCCAAGTTTTCATGGTTTCTGGGAGAGTCGAAGGCGCATGGCCGACTATAATGGGACTTCGATCTTTTCCGGAATCCTCAATCCGCAAGAGGCACCTCATGAAACCGGAATCCGAGAAGCGACCGGGGGAGCCGGACGGCCGCGTGACCGGCGTGCGGGCCAGCGTGGTGGACGTCCGGTTCGCCGGCGGGCTTCCCGGCGTCCATGAGGCCGTCGAGCTCGTCTCCGGCAAGGGGAAGGGCCTCCTTCTGGAGGTGCACGGGCACCTGTCCGGCGAGACGGCGCGGTGCATCGCGCTCGGCGCCACGGCGGGGCTGAAGCGGGGCGACCGCGCGCGGAAGACGGGCGCGCCCATCACCGTGCCCGTGGGAGAGGCGTGCCTGGGACGTCTTTTCGATCCGGTGGGGCGCGTGCTCGACGAGAAGGGGCCTGTGGAAGCGGAGACCTGGCGGCCCATCCACCAGCCGCCGCCCGAGATGGCGGACCAGAACGTGGAACGGGAGGTCTACGTCACGGGCATCAAGGCGATCGATCTGATGATGCCCCTGCCCCGGGGTGGCAAGGCGGGGCTGTTCGGCGGGGCGGGGGTGGGGAAGACGGTGTTGTTGATGGAGCTGATCCGCACGACGGCGGAATCGTACGGCGGGCTCTCCGTGTTCGTGGGGGTCGGGGAACGCTCCCGGGAAGGCAACGACCTCTACCGGGAGATGAAGGAAAGCGGGGTCCTGGAGAACACGGTCCTGGTGTTCGGGCAGATGAACGAGCCCCCGGGCTCCCGGTTCCGGGTGGCCCACACGGCGATGACCATGGCGGAGCATTTCCGGGACGAGGGGGGGCGGGACGTGCTGCTCCTGATGGACAACATCTTCCGGTTCGTGCAGGCGGGCAACGAGGTCTCGGCGCTGCTCGGGCGCCTGCCCTCGCGCGTGGGGTACCAGCCGACGCTGGCCACCGAGCTGGGGAGGCTGGAGGAGCGCATCGCCTCCACGCACCGGGGGGCCATCACGAGCATCCAGGCGGTCTACGTGCCGGCCGACGACCTCACGGACCCGGCGGTGGCCAACACCTTCAACCACCTGGACTGCTCCATCGTGCTGTCGCGGGACATGTCCGCCCAGGGGCTCTACCCCGCCGTGGATCCCCTCGAGTCGAACTCGATCCTCCTGGACCCGGCGGTGGTGGGCGAACGGCACTACCGGATCGCCCGGGCGGTGCGCGAGGCGCTGGCCTCCTACCGCGACCTGCAGGACATCATCGCGATGCTGGGGCTGGAGGAGCTCTCCGCGGAGGACCAGATGACGGTGCGCCGCGCCCGGCGCCTGCAGCGCTTTTTGACGCAGCCCTTCTTCGTCACCGAGCCCTTCACCGGGGTGGAGGGGGTCTCCGTCGATCCCGAGAAGACGCTTGCGGGATGCGAGGCGATCCTGAACGGAGATTTCGACGACGCTGCGGAGCGGGATCTCTACATGATCGGGGAAGCGCCGCTTGCGCGGGAAGAGGGGACGCAAGTCGTTCATCGTTCATCGTAGCGGTCCTCGACCGTCTCCAGCTCGTGGAGGAAGTAGGAGAACTTGAAGATGTCGAACTCGCGCTCGCTCTTCACCTCCATGTCCGGGGCGTACCCGTGCTGCTCTTGCGCGTTCTGATACCCCTCGGCCAGCCACGCCCGCGCCTTGTCGTCCTTGTGGATCGCCTGGTAGGTGGCAGCCATGTTCTCGATGGCGTAGAGGTAGCCGGGATCGATCTCGAGCGCCTGCTCGAACCGGGCCAGGGCCTCGTCGACCCGCCCCCGCGCCCGGTAGTAGAGGCCGAGGTTGTTGAAGAACCAGGGCTCCCACGGCTGCAGCTCGACGGCCTTCTCCAGCGCCTCGACGGCACCCTTCATGTCCCCCCGCTGGCGGCAGCACTCCGCGATCTCGAACTGGAGCCAGGCGACCGTCCGGGCGTCCAGACCGCAGGAAGCCACCTGGCGCATCAGGGCCAGCGCCTCCGCGAAGCGCCCCTCCGCCTTCGCCTTCTCGTAGCGCGCCCTGAGGGGCAACAGGGCGTTGGAGGCTTCCGGATTCAGCCGCAAGGCTTCCAGGTACGCCTTCTCCGCCTCCGCCCACCGCCCCATCGCCTCCAGCGACTCCGCGAGCCACTGCCGGTACCACGCCTGGTCGGGCACGCGCTCGACGAGAATCCCGAACTGCTCGGCCGCCTTCCCGTGCTCGCCCATCGCCGCGTACGCCAGACCCAGGTACGTGCGCACCGGATCCGACTCCGCATGCCTTTCCAGGAAACCCGAAAACACCCCCACCGCCCGCGGGTAGTCCTTGGACCGCTCGAACAGACGCCACAGGCTGTCCGCCCACACCGCCTCCCCCGGCTGGGCCTCCGCCCCTCTCAGGTACGCCGCTTCCGCTTTCGCGAAGTCGGAGGAGGCCGCCCACGCGTCTCCGATGATCTTGTGTCCGTAATGGTAGGACGGGCTCTTCTCCAACAGCGCCCGGCACGTCTGGATGCATTCCTCGTAACGCTTTTGGCCGTGAAGAAGCAGCGCCAGCGCCGGGTAGGGCTCCAGGCGATCCGGCTCGATCGACACCGCCTTGCTCAGCGCCTCCACCGCGTCCGCCGCCCGGCCCCGGTCCCGGAGGAGAAGACCCAGGTAGTACCACGAGGCCCAGTGATCGGACTGAAGCGCCAGCGAGGCGCGCAGTTCCTTCTCCGCCAGGTCCCTCAGCACCACGATGTAGGAGGGCGCGCGCGGGGCGAGCAGGTAGGCCGAATACCCGTTCAGGAAGCGGTACGCCGCGTTGTCCGGCTCGAGCTTCACGAGTTTCTCGAGGTGCTTCCTCGCGGCCCACAGGGAGTCGCTGAACGCCTCCTTCTTCCCCCGCTCCGTGAGGCAGAAGCCGAGCCCGTAGAGCGCTTCGGCGTTCTCCGGCGCGGCCTCCAGGATCTTCTCGTAGGCCTCGACGGCCTGGGCGTACTTCCCCTCGTCCCGCAGGCGGTCGGCCTCTTCCAGATCCGCTCCCGCGCCTCGGGCGAAGATCAGCAATCCCAGAAGCGCGGGAAGCAGGAAGCGCCGGCGTCTCGTTTTTTCCGTCCTCAAGGCGTCGTCCTCCACGTCGATCCCGCCAGCGGCGGGTTCACATGATCTTTTTCTGATCAACATGACTCTTTCTAGAAGGGTCGAAAGACGGCCGTAATGCCTCAATTCAATTCCGCATTCCGCATGGCCTACCTCCCCTCTCCCGGTCCCGCTTCCTTCCGGGGCATGTAGACGTCCAGGACGTCCCGGGTGAAATGCCGGGCCGCCTCGAAATCCTCCCCGTTCTCCTTCCACCAGGCTCGCCAGGCCTGTTGCACCGTTTCGATCTGCTCGCCGTCCATGTCGAGGTGGAAGCCGAAGTCGACCTCGCCGCCGGTGAGGCGCCGCAGGCGGACGGCCGCGTCCCGGCGGGTCCAGCCGTTGCCCCCGAGCCCCTCGATGAGCAGGGGGACGCCCTCGTTGTCCCCGAGCAACGCCAGGGCCTCGGAAGCGGCGTGGCGGACCGTGGCCTCGCGGGAGACGATCACCTTGCGCTCGACGGGCCCGACCTCGCGCCCGTAGATCTCCTTCTCGAGCTCGTACGCGAGGAGTTCCTTGATCGGTCTCGTGATCGAGGCGCGGTCCATGGCCTTCACGGTGGCGCTGGTGAGGGTGTCCGCGCCGCCGGGATGTTCCTCCTTTTTCCCGTTCTTTTCCTTCTTCCCGGCTTCCGCCCGGACGCCCAGGATGCCGAGGGCGTCCACGGTGTAGACGAGGACGTCGTAGCGGGGCTCTTCCTCGAGGACCTGGAGCAGGGAGGGGACGGCGACCGGATCGCCGATCCGCCCCAGGCAGTAGGCGATTTCCTGCCGGTTCAGGGGATCCGGATTCTTCAGGCCCACGAGGAGAAAGGGAACGATCCATTTTCCGGCGCCCACCACGCGCCGGATCGCGTCGCGGCGGATCTTCCACGTCGGGCAGGAGAGATCCTCGATGGTGTCCGCGATCTTCTTGGGCGCCCAGGGGAGGGGGAGCGCCTGGCCGGCGGGTTCTTGGGCCTTGTCCGGGGGTTCGGTCCGATCGCCTTCTTCGGAAAGGCCTGGGCGGCTGAGGCTCACCGCCATCATCATCGAGAGGAGAACCAGAACGAGCAAGGGCCATCTCCGCATGGGTCGGTCTCCAAGACAAAGAGCGCGCGCCGGCACCGGATCGGAGGGGTATTATAGCGGCCCCTGGGGGGCCGGGAAAGGCGGGGATGGGATCACTTGGAGCGATTCGCGCTGTAGCCGATTTTGGGTTCTGAGGATGAAGAATACCAGCTTACACCGCGAAAGGCTCACTTGACGTTGGCGTTGATGACCTTGTCGCCGCGCATCACGAACACCTTCGTCCCCCAGACCTCCTTTCCGTTCCGGCGCTTTCCCTCGAAGAAGAGGTTGAAGACCAGCGTGTCGGCGAGGATGGGCCTTCCGGTGAGGTGGTCCATCGTGTCGTAGAAGGGGAGGCGCTCGCCCAGCGTCCAGGGGTCGAAGACGAAGCGGAAGGATCCGTCCTCCATGGGGACGGACGCCTCCTCGACGATCACGCCGGGGGAGATGATCGTGTAGTGCACGACGCCCTCGGCCACGTCGTCCGGGATGGTCCCGGAGACCAGGACGGGCTGGCCGGGCTGGACCCGGGAGAAGGGGGGCAGGTCGAGATCGATCTCGAAGGCTCTCGCGGGGTCTTTCGGCGCGACGTAGAAGGCGTACTCGCCGTCCAGGCTTCCCAGGACGTCGCCGGTCCTGCCGGCGTAGGCGAGTTCCTGTCGCGCCTTCCAGACGCCGGGCTCGGAAAGCGGGGTGACGTTGTCGGGGGAGCGGGGGAAGACGCCGATCTTGTTGGCCTTCAGGCGGTAGACGAACTCCCGGCCGGAGGGGGAGATGACGGTGGTTTCGAGGTCGGCGGGAACGGGGGGGTTGCTCGCGCCGCCGGCGGGGGCGCCGCCCCCCTCGAGGAGGATCATGCCGGGGACGGGGAGGACGCCGCCGCCGACGAAGAGGTAGTGCTCGCGCCCGTTGAGGGTGAAGAGGGGTTCGGAGCAGGGGGCGACGATACGGTTATCGTTGGTCCCCTCGGGGGTGATGACGTCCATGGAGGCGTAGACGGCGTAGCGGGTCTCCCCCGTCTTCCGGTTCTTGTAGACGACGCCGCCGGTGTTCCGGTAGAAGTCGCCGGGCATGTCGCCGTTCTCGCAGGTGTGCATCTGGTTGCCGAGGATGCTGGGGCTGGTGGACCAGTAGGAGTTGGAGTCCTGGTGGATGCCGATGATGTGCCGTCCGCTGACGCCGGGGCGCCAGGCGTCGGCGTAGAAGTAGGCGATGCGGTCGACCTCCTCGGGGAAGCAGAACGGCGTCCAGTGGTTCCTGGCGGTGGGGAAGGGTGCGTAGAGTCCGCGGTTCGGGCAGATGTCGGGGTAGGGTTCGAACCCGTCGGTGAACTCCATGGTGAGGTAGGGTGTGATGTAGTTGTGGAGATCGAAGGTGGAGGCCATGTAGAGGACGTCGCCGCAGTAGTAGGGGAAGAAGAAGAAGTGGCTCACGAGGTTCTCGACGCGGCCCTCCTCCTTCAGGGAGAAGCGCGGCGGCGAGGGGAGCGTGTAGAGGGGGCCGACCATGTTCGTCAGTTCCGTACCGTCCTTCCGCCACTGGTATCCCGTGCGGCCGTGGGCGATCATCGGCGTGTCGGGCTCGGCGACGACCATGGCCCCCCAGAGGCTACCGAGCCACAGCGTCCCGTCCGAGGCCTCGTATTTCGCCCACACCTTCGAGACGTACTCTCCCGGGGCCTTGAAGACGTACTTCTCCGGCCCCACGAACAGGCCGAGGCGGTTGGCCTTGGCCCGGGTCTTGAAGACCTCCTTCTTCGCGGGATCGGAATAGGGATAGAATTCGATGGTGAGCTCGATGTCCGCCGGCACGGGGGGCGCGACCTCCAAAGCGCCGTGGAACGTCTGCCCCACCTCGTAGGGAAGGCTCGGGAACGTGCCGAAGGTGATGCGGTGGGCGATCCAGAAGCTGTAGGTGCCGCCCCCCTCGAAGCGGTTCCCGTAGGCGTCCAGCATCCACCCCGTCATGCGGACCCGGTACCGGCCGTACTTCGTGAAGTTCCTCGTGAGCTTGCCCGTCCGCGTCGTGGCGCCCCACTTGGTCAGGGCGACGAGGCGGTGCGTCCCGAGGTCGGACGTCTCCCCGTCGGGCCCCGTGACCTGGACGGACACCTCCCCGCGCCTCGAAGTGAACGGATAGCGGATGTTGAGGGAGGGGAAGGCCACGGAAGGCAATCCCGGCTCGAGCCGGTAACGGCCGGGAGGGTAGATGGGTTCGGACTCCAGCCGGTTCCGCCAGTTGATGTCCCACTTCCCCTCCGCCTCCTCGGGCACGATGCCCCGGACCCCGTGCACCTCCTTCGTGCCGAACAGCGTCCAGGGAAGCCGGGGCGTCGCCGCGTCCCCGATCCGGATCATGGGCAGGATGTTCTTCAGCTCGTAGTGCAGGGCCTCGCCGGCGCCGGTCACGTCGCCGATGCCCGCCTTCTGCGCCTCGTAGGGCAGGCGGGGAACCGTCACGAAGTAGCCGTCCTTGTCGATCACCCCGAACTCGAAGTAGAGCCACCAGTGCCCCTCGGGGATCTCCCGCGTGATCGGCACCCGGAATCGAAACGTCAGGAAGAGCTCGTTCTTCCGCACCCGGATCTCCGTCCGCGGAACCCGCGACACGGCGTCGATGGGGGACGTGTAACACGTGCCCGCCTCGGAAACGCAATGCCGCGTCGGCACGTTGGGCTGGTGATTCTCCACGGGAAAACCCGTCGGCGTGATCAGGGAGGAGATCCGGTGGTTGGTGAAGGCATGGTAGTACCCCTCCTTGTCGTGCCGGCGTTCCCCCACCAGAAGCGCCACCAGCTCCGGAATCTGGTCGATGGCACGGACCAGGTGCTTGCTCCGGATGCGCATCTCCGCGTCCACCGACAGCGTCTCCCCCACCTTCAGGCGGGGATCCCGGATCGTGAACCGGCCTTCCCACTGCCCGTATCCCGAGACGTAGCCCCGCTTCACGAAATGCAGGGGACCCTCCCCCTTCTGGGCGAAATCCTGGATGCCGTCGTTGTCCTCGTCGCCGTCGACGTAGTCCAACAACCCGTCGCCGTCGCTGTCGATGCCGGGAACCTTCTTGCCCGGGCACCAGACGGTCAATGCGTCGACGAGCAACGAACCCTTGCGCTGCTTTTCCACGTGGGGGATGAAGGAGAGATCGAACAGCCGGACGTTCTTCCGCCCACCCGCGAAAAGGCCCGCCATCGTCTCGTCACCGAAATCCAGCGCCGAAACGTAATACGTGTACCAGATGTCCGTGATCTCCGTGTTCTCCGAGTGGTAGACACGGATGTTCCCCTGCTCGTCGAGTACACGGAGCTGGAGACGCCACCGCGCCGGATACCCGTCCATCTCGTGATTGTGCGTCCTCGCCCGGAAGAAGATCCCGTCCTCAGGCTCCAGCGTGATCCCGGAATACCGGCCCGGCGTGAAGTTGAGCAGGGCCCACGTGTCCCCCCCCGGCGGAAGCTCGAAGTCGAAGCGCACCCCCTCCGCTTCCTCCACGGCCCCCTCGCAGACGTACACCGCCGCGCCGTCCCCCGCCCCCCCCCCGGAAAAGGCGCGCCACGTCCCCCCGAAGGAGTCCATCCCGTGCGAAAAGTCGTAATCGAACTTGAAATTGACGGGCTTGCCGGGATGGCGGTAGAAGGGAATCACGTAGATGCCGATCGCGCTCTCGTAGGCCCCGAACGCCAGCGCCGGAAGGACGAGAAGCGCCGCCGTGATTGCCAGGATTCGCTTCATGGTTTCCCCCTCTGTGATACTGGATGTCTATTTCCTATGATTTTAATAGGGTTTATGCGTTTCCGCAACAAGACGATCCTCGGGCGCCAGGCGCCCCGGTCCCGATGTCTTCCTTCAATCCCCTTCCGTCTTTCGGTCCTCGGCCGTCTCCATCTCGTGGAGGAAATAGGAGAACTTGAAGACGTCGAATTCACGCTCGTTCTTCACCTCCTCGTCCGGAGCGAATCCGTGCTGCTCTCGCGCGTTTTGGAGCCCCCGGACCATCCACCGGCGGGCCTTCTCGTCCGCATGGGCCATCAGGTGGGTGGAGGAGACGTTCTCGAGCGTGTACATGTATCCTGGATCGATCTCGAGCGCTCTCTCGAACTGGGCCAGGGCGTCGTCGACCCGCCCCAGGACGCGGTAGAAGTGCCCGAGGGTGTGGGGAAACCGCGGCTCGTAGGGCATCAGCGCGATGGCTTTCTGCAGGGCCTCGACGGTCCCCTTCGCGTCGCCCAGCTGCCGGCAGCATTCCGCGATTTCGTAATGGATCCAGGCGGTCGTCCTGGCATCCAGCCCGCAGGCGACCACCTTGCGCATCAGGGCCAGCGCCTCCGCGAAGCGCCCCTCCCCCCTCGCCTTCTCGTAGCGCGCCTTGAGGGGCAACAGGGCGTTGGAGACCTTCGGATTCAGGCGCAACGCTTCCAGATAGGCCTTTTCCGCCTCCGCCCACAGCCCCAGCGCCTCCAGCGATTCCGCGAGCCACTGCCGGTACCACGCCTCCGCGGGCGACCGTTCGGCGAGAAGATCGAATTGCTCGACGGCCTTGGCGTGTTCCCCCATCGCCGCGTAGGTCAATCCCAGGTACTTGCGCATCGGCTCCGACGCCTCGTGCTGCGCGAGAAACCCCGTGAACACCTCCACCGCCCGCGCGTGGTCCCGGGTCGTCTGGAACAGACGCCACAGGCTGTCCGCCCACACCGCTTCCCCCGGCTGGGCCTCCGCCCCTTTCAGGTACGCCTCTTCCGCCTTCCGAAACGCGGAGGAGGCGACCAGGGCGTCCCCGATGATCTTGTGGCCGAAATGGTAGTTCGGGCTCTTTTGCATCAGCGCCCGGCACGTCTGGATGCACTCCTCGTAACGCTTCTGGCCGTGCAAGAGCAGCGCCAGCGCCGGGTAGGGCTCCAGGCGATCCGGATCGATCGACACCGCCTTGCTCAGCGCCTCCACCGCGTCCGCCGCCCGGCCCCGGTCCCGGAGGAGAAGGCCCAGGATGTACCACGAGGCCCAGAGATCGGGCCGAAGCGCCAGCGAGGCGCGCAGTTCCTTCTCCGCCAGGTCCCTCAGCACCACGATGTAGGAGGGCGCGCGCGGCGCGAGCACGTAGGCCGAATACCCGTTCAGGAAGCGGTACGCCGCGTTGTCCGGCTCGAGCTTCACGAGTTTCTCGAGGTGCTTCCTCGCGGCCCAGAGGGAGTCGCTGAACGCCTCCTTCTTCCCCAGCTCCGTGAGGCAGAACCCGAGCCCGTAGAGCGCTTCGGCGTTCTCCGGCGCGGCCTCCAGGATCTTCTCGTAGGCCTCGACGGCCTGGGCGTACTTCCCCTCGCCCCGCAGGCGGTCGGCCTCTTCCAGGTCCGCTCCCGCGCCTCGGGCGAAGATCAGCAATCCCAGAAGCGCGGGAAGCAGAAAGCGCCGGCGTCTCCTTCCTTCCGTCCTCAAGGCGTCGTCCTCCACGTCGATCCCGCCAGCGGCGGGTTCACATGATCTTTTTCTGATCAACATGATTCTTTCTAGAAGGGTCGAAAGACGGCCGTAATGCCTCAATCCAATTCCGCATTCCGCATGGCCTACCTCCCCTCCCCCGGTCCCGCTTCCTTCCGGGGCATGTACACGTCGAGGGCGTCCCGGGAAAACGCGCGTTCCGCCGCGAAGCCTTCCCGGTTCGCCTCCCACCATGCGGACCAGGCTTCCCGGGCTTTGCGGTTCTGCTCCTGCGTCATGTACGTATGAAAGCCGAAGTCGACCTTGCATCCGGTGAGGCGCCGGAGGCGGACGGCCGCGTCCCGGCGGATCCAGCCGTTGCCCGTGAGCCCCTCGATGAGCAGGGGGATGCCCTGGTTGTCGCCGAGCAAGGCGAGGGCCTCGGCCGCGGCGTGCCGGACCGTGGCCTCGCGGGAGACGATCATCTTGGTCTCGATGGGGCCGACCTCGCGGCCGTAGATCGCCCGTTCCAGGGAATAGTCGAGCAGGGGCTCGATCGCCCCTGCGGCTTGCGGGTCCCCGATGCGTCCCAGGGCGTCGGTGACGTAGACGATCACGTCGTAGGCGGGGTCCTGCTCGAGCACCTCGACGAGGGAGGGGACGGAAACGGGGTCGCCGATCCTCCCCAGGCAGTACGCCGCTTCCATCCGGTTCTGGGGATCGGGATTCTTCAGGGCCACGAGAAGAAAGGGAACCATCCACCTCCCGGCGCCGACCACGCGCCGGATCGCGTCGCGCCGGATCGCCCAGTCCGGGCAGGAGAGGTCCTGGATGGTGTCCGCGATTTTCCTGGGCGCCCAGGGGAGCGTGAACGGGCCCGTCCCGGTTTTCTCTTCCGCCGGTTCCGTCGCCGGGGATTCCTGCTCCGCCTCCTTCGCCGGCTTCGCCTCCTCCGTTTCCGCATCTTCCCCCGACGTCCCGGGCTGGCTGACGCACACCGCCAGCAGGAGCGCGAGGGGAATCATGGCAAGCAGCGGCCATCTCCGCATGGATCGTTCTCCAAAGGGCCTACTTGACGTTGGCGTTGATGACCTTGTCGCCGCGCATGGCGAAGACCTTCACCCCCCAGACCTTCTTGCCGTTCTCGCGCTTCCCCTCGAAGAAGAGGTTGAAGACCAGCGTATCGGCGAGGACGGGCCTTCCGGTGAGGTGGTTCATCGTGTCGTAGAAGGGGAGGCGCTCGCCCAGCGTCCAGGGGTCGAAGACGTAGCGGAACCGCCCTTCCTCTGCGGGGATGGAGCCTTCCTCGACGATCACGCCGGGGGAGATGATCGTGTAGTGCACGACGCCCTCGGCCACGTCGTCCGGAAGGGTTCCGGAGACCAGGACGGCCTGGCCGGGCTGGACGCGGGAGAAGGGGGGCAGGTCGAGATCGATCTCGAAGCACCTGGCGGGGTTCTTCGGCGCGACGTAGAAGGCGTACTCGCCGTCCAGGCTTCCCAGGACGTCGCCCGTCTTTCCGGCGTAGGCGAGTTTCTGTCGCGCCTTCCAGACGCCGGGCTCGGTGAGCCGGGTGACGTTGCCGGGGGAGCGGGGGAAGACGCCGATCTTGTTGGCCTTGAGTCGGTAGACGAACGCCCGGCCGGAGGGGGAGGTGACGGTGGTTTCGAGGTCGGCGGGGACAGGGGGGTTGCTCGCGCCGCCGGCGGGGGCGCCGCCCCCTTCGAGGAGGATCATGCCGGGGACGGGGAGGACGCCGCCGCCGAGGAACAGGTAATGCTCGCGCCCGTTGAGGGTGAAGAGGGGTTCGGAGCCGGGGGCGACGACGCGGTTGTTGTCGGTGCCCTCGGGGGTGACCACGGCCATGGAGGCGTAGACGGCGTAGCGGGTTTCCCCGGTCTTCAGGTTCCGGTAGACGACGCCGCCGGTGTTCCGGTAGTAATCGCCGGGCAGGTCGCCGTTTTCGCTGGTGTGCATCTGGTTGCCGAGGACGCTGGGGCTGGTGGACCAGTAGGAATTCATGACCTGTGCGCTTCCGATGAGGTGGCGTCCGCTGACGCCGGGTCGCCATCCATCGGCGTAGAAGTAGGCGATGCGGTCGACGTTCTCGGTGAAGCAGAAGGGCGACCATCCCTTCTCGGCGGTGGGGAAGACGGAATGGAGGCTCCGTCCGGCGCCGAGGCCGCCGTAGGGGCGGAAATCGTCGGTACATTCCATGGTGAGGATGGGGTAGATGTAGTTGTGGTGGTCGAAGGTGGAGGAGACGTAGAGGATGTCGCCGTTGTAGTGGGGGTAGAAGAGGAAGTGCGTCTTGCCCTCCTCGATGCTGCCCTCCTCCTTCAGCGCGAAGCGGGCGGGGGTCGGGAGGCCGAGGCCGTTGAGCATGTAGCCCGTGCGGCCGTGCGCGACCATGGGCGTATCGGGCTCGGCGACGACCATGGCGCCCCAGAGGCTCCCGAGCCAGAGCGTCCCGTCGGCGTCCCGGTACTTTCCCCACACGCGGGAGACGTATTCCCCCGGTTCCTCGAAGACGTACTTGTCTTCGGCCACGAACAGGCCGAGGCGGTTGGCCTTCGTCTCGGTCTTGAAGATCTCCTTCTTCGCGGGATCGGAATGGGGATAGAACTCGATGGTGAGCTCGATGTCCGCCGGCACGGGCGGAACCACTTCCATGGCCCCGTGGAACGTCTGCCCCACCTCGTAGGGGAGGCTGGGAAAGGTGCCGAAGGTGATGCGACGCGCGATCCAGAAGCGGTACGTTCCGCCGCCCTCGAAGCGGTTCCCGTAGACGTCCAGGATCCAGCCCGTCATGCGGACGCGGTATTGTCCGTATTTCTTGAAGTCGACCATGAGATCGCCCGTGCGGGTCGTGGCGCCCCAGGTCGTGAGCGCCTTCAGCGCGTGGGTGCCGAGGTCCACCGTCTTGCCGTCGGGGTCGGTGACCTGCACGGACACCTCCCCGGAGCGCGGATTCAGGGGGTAGCGGATGTTGAGGGAGGGGTAGGCGATCGAGGGCAGGCCGGGCTCGAGGTTGTACCGTCCGGGAGGATAGATGGGCTCGGCCTCGAGGCGATTCCGGGCGTTGAGGGCCCATTGTCCCCGGGCCTGGTCGGGCACGATGCCGCGGACGCCGTGGACCTCGACGTCGCCGAAGAGGGTCCAGGGGAGGCGGGGGGGCGCGGGGTTCCCGATCCGGATCATGGGCAGGATGCACTTCTTCTCGAAGACCAGATTTTCCGCGTAATCCACCCCGTAGGCGGAGGTGTCCCCGATGCCTTCGGCGCGCGCCACGGAGGGCAGGGAGCCGAGGCGCAGGAAGTTGCCGGCCTTGTCGAGGACGCCGAACTCGAAGTAGAGCCACCAGTGGCCTTCGGGGATCCCGGACGTGATCGGCACCCGGAAGCGGAAGGAGACGAAGATCTCGCCCGTCCCCTTGCGGATCTTGGTGCGGGGGACCCGGGAGATGGCGTCGATGGGCGAGGTGTAGGGCGTTCCGCTGGAAGACACGGCGTGCCGCGTGGGCACGAGGTTCTGGTAGTTCTCCACGGGAAATCCCGTGGGCGTGAGGAAGGAGGAGATCATGTGGTTGGAAAACGCGTGCCACCACCCCTCCTTGTCATGCTTGCGCTCCCCCACCAGAAGGCCCACCATTTCCGGGACCTGGTCGAGGGTCCGGGCCACCTCCCGGCTCTCGACGTGGACGTCCACGTCCACGGCCAGCGTCCCCCCCCGCTCGATCCAGGCCTCCTTCAGCGAGAACCGCCCTTCCCACCGGCCGCCGCTCTGGAGGAAGCCCTGCCGGCGGAAGACCATCCCCCCCTCCCGCGCCTGGGCGAAGTCGAGCACGCCGTCGTTGTCGTCGTCCCCGTCCACGAAGTCCGGGACGCCGTCGCCGTCGGTGTCGAGGCCCGGAAGCTTCCGCCCGGGGCACCAGACCGTGAGGGCGTCCACGAGAAGCGCGCCGTCGCGGTACTTCTCGACGTTCGGAATGAGGGAGAGATCGAAGATCCGGGCCCGTTCCCGTCCGTTCGCGAAGAGCCCCGCCGACGAGGCGTCCCCGAAATCCCACGCCGAGATCCAGAAGGTCTGCCAGATCTCCAGGACCTCGAAGTCGGGCGTGCGGAAGACGCGTACGTTTCCGCCCTCGTCGAGCACGCGGAGCTGCATGTACCACCGCGCCGGGTAGCCGTCCATCTCGGCCCCCGTGGTCCGGGCCCGAAGGAAGATCCCGTCCTCGGGCGTCATCTCGATCCGGGAAAAGCGGCCCGGCGTGAAGTGGAGCAGAGCCCAGGTGTCCCCGCCGGGCGGGAGGTGGAAGTCGAACCGCATGCCGTCGTCCCGGCCGTCGTATCCCTGGCAAGGCCCGATCGAGGCCCCGTCGCCCTTCCCGCCGCCCGCGATCGCCTTCCACGTGCCCCCGAAGCTGTCCGTCCCGTGGGAGAAATCGTAGGCGAACTTGAAATTGACCGGCTTGCCGGGGTGGCTGTGGGCGGGAATCACGTGGATCCCCATGCTGCTCTCGTACGCCGCGAAGGAGGCCGCGGAGAGGGCGAGAAGCGCGGCCGTGAACGCCAGCATTCGCATGATCGTCCCCCGTTGTGCACACACCAGGACCGAAAATCGGACCCTGAAGTGTACTGCCTGGGCGGCGGGGGCGGCAAGGAGTTTGGCGTCGTCGGGCGCGTGTTCGGCACGGATCCCACCGCGCAGAATACGGAGATCCCGAAACCCTGAACCCGAGCGCGCAAGGTTCGGGGTGAAGGCTTTCCTCCCTACCGGATCTTCGGCTCCCCCTTCGCTGTCAGGAGCACCGCCACGTCCGCGCCCCGCTGTTCTCCCCGGAGAGTCCGCGTCGACAGGCCGAGCCAGATTCCGCCGCCGTCCACGACCCGCACGCTCGCCTGCAGCGCCTGCTTCTCCAGGCTCGGCACCTGGATGCGCCCCACCTTCTCCGTGCCGGAGACCAGCGCAACGATCGCCTCCCCCGCCGTCCACGCCAGCGCCGGAACGACCTCCAGCAACACCGTCTTCGAATCCTCGCAGAACGTGGGCCGCACGGTCAGCGACAGACCGTCCCGGAACGCACCCATGATGGGGTCCGCCATGGAGGCGCCCTGGGCGACTTCCACGTCGTAATCCTTCACGTACGGCACGCTCCGCTGGTCCGTCACGCAGACGCGCTGGCCGCTGAACCCGGTGACCCTCGCGGACGCCACGCACCGGAGACGCTCGCCCTGGCGCGCCTCGGCCAGGATCTCCTTCACCGCCTCCGGCGAAAGCACCGTCGTGCCGGCGCCGGGGGCGGAACCGCCTCCGCCTTCCCGGTCGACCGCCAGGAAATGGGCTTCCACGCTCACCTGCCGGGAGATCGCGGATTCCATCTCCTGCAGCCAGGTACGGATCCGTTTCTGGACGTCCGGCGAGGTCTTCACCAGAAGATAGGCGTCCTCCGCCGTGAGGATGCGGTTGCCCGAACCCCACGCGTCCGGATCGAACGTCTCGATGATGAGCGAGTGAAGATCCTCGACGGCGAGCGATCTCGGCTCGTCCTCGTCCACCCATCTCCCCCCCGCGGGAACCGGCATGCCGCCGTCGATCGTCGTCTCCAGACCGCCGGGAGGCGTCGCCTCGAAGTCCGGAGGCCTCGAGAGCAGGCATCCCGCCCCGTACAGCGCGCGTTCCTTTCCGAGAGCCTCCCGATCGCTTCCGGCCCGCGCCGCGTCCGCCCGAAGGAGGACCGCCGTCACCTTCTCCGGCCCGTTCGACCCCTCCTTCCCGCGGCCGTCGAATCCCCCGACAACGCTGCTGCTCAGCACGACCGCCCGGCCCAGGGGGACGAGGACGGAACACCTCGCCGACCGCGTGCGGAGGCGAGGCATCTGGATCGCGCCCAGGCCCGCCGCCTTCGTCTCGAAGACCTCCATCGGGCCGATCCGCTCGGTCATCCAGAACCGGACGTGGAGCTTCGCGGCCTCGCCCTCGAGATCCAGCACCGGCCGCACGTCCAGGCAGGCCCCCTCCTTCAAAACGCCCAGGATCGGGTCGCCCTGCATCGAGTCCGAGGCCACCTCCACGTCGATGTCCTGGACGTAACGCGTGTCCAGCGTATCCATGACGTGCGTCCGTTGCCGGTCGAAGGCCGTCAACCGAAGACGCTTCAGCCGTGTCGCCGGCGCGCCCCCTCCGCCTTCCCGAAGGCTCTCGAAAGCCCCCGGTTTCATCAGGGCCCCGCCCTCGGTCAGCGCCGCCAGCCGGGTGCGGTCGATCGAGACCACCAGGGCCTCCACCGTCACCATCCGGAACCTGCGGCTCCGCAACGCCCCGAGAAAGGCCTCCACCCTGTCCAGCACGTCAGGCGCGTTGGAAACGACGAGGCGGCCCGCCTGGAAAGTACAGCGGTTCTCCTCCCCGTCCCACGTCTCGGAATCGATCCATTCCAGGATCATGTCGACGATCCGGTCCGCCCCGAGCCGGCTCGTCCGGGACGCGTCCAGCGCCGCGCTCTGCTCGAAGCGCGAAAGATTCGTGGGAACCTCGGGACCCGGATGGTCCTGGATCGGACGCAGGAGGGTTTCGAGATCGAAGATGCGAACCCGGGGCTCGGCCGCGCAGGGCCGGGAGAGCATCCCCCCCAGCACCAGGACGACGGCTGCGATCGAAACGTGCGTTTTCATGATCGTTCCTTTCCTCTTCGAGAGTCAGACATCGATGGACAGATACACGCATGCGCGGATTCACGCCGACCCACCGGCGGGCGAGCGGACCTCACGGCGAACGAACGCCGGATCCCCGCTTCCGAGACCCGTGCCCGCCGGAAAGCGTCCCCGGTTCTCCCGCCACCACCGAACCCAGTCCGCCGCCCGGCTTCCGGGGTCCTCGCCGACGATCCTCACCAGGGCCTCACGGGCTTCCCCGCGCCGCTCGCGGTCGGCCAGGACCCGGATCAGCGGCGGGACGGCCCGGGGGTCCCCGATCCATCCCGCCGCCTCGATCGCCTCCGAACGGGTCCGGTCTTCCGAGAGGGCCGAGACGATCAAGGGGACCGCCCGCGGATCCCCGATGCGGCCGAGAACCCGGATCGCCTGCGCCCGCAGATCGGGAACCCGCGCCACCCGGAGGAGCGCGGGCACCGCCGACCGGTCGGCGATCCGTCCCAGCCCCTCGATCGCCTCCTTCGCGAAGCGCCGGTCGCCCAGCGCGCGCACCAGGCAGGGGACGGCGGAGACGTGCCCCGTGCGGCCGAGCGCCAGGAGGGCCTCGCGCCGCAGGGCGGGATCGGCCAGCGCGCGCCCGAGCGCCTTCACGGCGCGCTCGTCGCGGAAGACGCCCAGCAGGGACGTCGCATCGCGCTTCCGGCTCGTCTCCCGGCTCCGCAGGATCGATTCCAGAACGCAGACCGCGTCGGGCCCGATGCGGGCGACCGCCGCACGGACGTCGGGAAGAAGCGTCCGGTTGGCCAGCGCGTCCACGAGAGGCTCGACGGCCGCCGGCTCCCCCAGATCCCCCAGCACCCGGATGGCGTCCCGCCGGAGAGGAGGCGTCTTGAGAAGCCGCGCCACGGCCGGCCAGGCGTCGCTTGCCTTCAAGGCGGACAGGGTGAAGAGCGCGCGGGAGCGGAGGGTTTCCCGGTTTCCCTCCAGCACGCGGACCAGGGCCTTCTCCCCCTTCTTCCCCATCGCGGTGAAGCATTCCAGGACGGGGGCGTCCGTCCAGCCCTCCTCGAAGGCCGCAAGGAGGGCGGGCGCGAGGGCGGAATCGCCGAGACGGGTGGCCCCCTCGACGGCCGCGGGCCGGAGCGCCGGCGCATCGAGCATTCGACGAAGGACCGCGCGCGCCTCCCGCGGATCGATGCGGACCAGCGCCGCGACGGCCGCCCGGGCATGGACGGGGCGCCGGGCGAGGTTCCGGATGCCGGAGAGCGCGCCGCGCAGGCGCAGGGCGCCGCAAGCGGCGAGGGCGCCGCGGACGAGGCGCGGGTCCTCCTCCCGGAGGGCGCGAAACACGTGGCTCCTCGCGCGCGGGCCGAGCGCTTCCACCGCCTCCACGATGCGGCGGGCTTCGGTGGTGGGCGCGCCGGCGAGGTTCCGGAGAAGGTCGAAGGTCCGATCCGGCGACGGTCGCGATGTCCCGGGGCGGATCTCCGGCGCGGAAGCGGGCGTCGGGGGAGGCGGGAGAACGGAGACCGGCCCGGGCTCCGGCGTCCCGGGGACCAGGACGAGGAAGGCCGCGAGGAGCGCCGCGGCGCCCGCCAGGGCCGCCGCGGCGCGGAAGGCTGTTTTCCAGGCGGCGCGCGGGGCGCCGGCGGCGGGGAGCGTGCGGTCCTCGCGCGGGAGGCCTGCGCGCTCCGCCCAGCGCTCGGGGAAGCGGTCCCAGAACGCCTCGCCGGGGTCCGGCACGGGGAGACCGGCCCAGACGCCGCGGAAGCGGCGTTCCTCCTCGAGGGCGCGCCTGCACGCCGGGCAGGAGGCGAGGTGGAGGTCCACTTCCCGGGCGCGGTCCTCGCCGAGCTCGCCGTCGAGGTACGCGTCCAGGAGGTCATGCAGGTTTTGACAGGTCATGGCGTCCGGTCCTTTGCGACTCACCTTCTTGGACCGTTCTCAAAGGGCGCCGTAAAAAGAAATCCTGTTCGAATCGACACCTTTCCTTTGTCCTTTTGATCCAGGGCGCCTTGGAGGGCGAGGGTCCTCCCGAGCCCAGACGGCTTCACAGCAGGTCCCCCATGCGTTTTCTCAGTTTCTTGCGGGCCAGGGAGAGGTTCACCTTCACGTTGTCCCGGGTGGTCTCCATCACGGAGGCGATCGTTTCGTAGTCGAGGCCCTGGTACGTGTGCAGGACGAAGGCGGTACGCTGCCTGGGCGGCAGGCGATCGACCTCGAGACGGAGGCGGCGGCGGATCTCGTCGCGTTCGGCCCGGCCGGAGGGATCCTCCGGGACGCGGGTCGGCGGCCGGTCCCGCGCCTCTTCCTCGAGCCGCGTCCTTCTTTCGAGGGCTTTTTTCCGGTTGAGGAAGGCGTTGACGGCGATGCGGTAGAGCCAGGTTCCGAAACGCGACTCCGCCCGGAAGGCCGGCAGGCTCTTCCAGGCGCGGAGGAAGGTTTCCTGGGCGAGGTCGTCGGCGTCGGCGTGCCGGCCGGTCAGCCGGTAGGCGAGGGCGTAGACGTCCCGCATGTGGAGCCGGACCAGGCGCTCGAAGGCCTCGGGCCGGCCGGGGAGCGCATCCCCGAGGCCGGCGTCTTCCTCCGGGTGGTCCCGGCGGGGTTTCGGATCGGCGTCCGGCGTTTCGCGTCTCGTCATGAGGGGGATCATCCTCGGGATTGGACAACCCGGGAGCGCCCTGGTAAAACGCGTTCTGACGGACTGTCGAGGTTATCATGGTTTCGAGGAAAAGCGCCGAGATTCCCTCCTTCATCGTGATGGACGTTCTGGACCGCGCGTGCGAGCTGGAGCGCGAGGGGGTGGACGTCGTGCACATGGAGATCGGGGAGCCGGACTTCGATACGCCCCCGGCGATCGTGGAGGCGGGATGCCGGGCGCTGAAGGACGGCCACACCCACTACACGCATTCCATGGGGGATGTCGAGCTCCGGGAGGCGATCGCCCGCCACCTGTCGGAACGGTACGGCGTGTCCGCGGATCCGGGACGGATCCTGGCGACCATGGGCTCGTCGCCTGCCATGCTCATGGCCTTCGCTTCGCTTCTCGATCCCGGCGACGAGGTGATCCTGCCCGATCCCGGGTATCCGTGCTACCCGAACATGGTGCGCTACGTGGGCGGGACGCCCGTGGCGGTGAAGGTCCGGGAGGCGGAGGGATTCGAGTACGATCCGGCGGAGATCCGCCGGCAGATCACGCCGCGCACGAAGGCGATCATCGTCAACTCGCCGGCGAATCCCACGGGATGCGTGACCTCGCCTGCGGTGCTCGAGGAGATGGCGGGGCTCGGGCCGCTGGTGGTCTCGGACGAGATCTACCACGGCATGACCTACGAGGGCGAGGATCACACGATCCTGGAGTACACGGACAATGCGATCGTGCTCGGGGGCTTTTCCAAGCGCTGGGCCATGACCGGCTGGCGCCTGGGGTGGGTGACGGCGCCGGAGAAGTACATCCGCCCCCTGCAGAAGCTCCAGCAGAACTTCTTCATCTGCCCGGCGGGATTCGTCCAGAAGGCGGGCGTCGCGGCGCTCGAGACGGCGCTGCCGGAGCTCGAGGAGATGATCCGGACCTACGATGCGAGGCGCCGCATGCTCGTGCCGGCGCTTCGCGGCCTGGGCCTCGGCATCCCCCGCGATCCCGGGGGCGCCTTCTACGTCTTTGGCAACGTGAAACGCTTCACGGACGACTGCTACGCCTTCGCCTTCGAGATCCTGGAGAAGGCCCACGTCGCGGTCACGCCGGGGGTGGATTTCGGCGACGAAAGCGAGGGCTACATCCGGTTCTCCTACGCCAATTCGCTCGAGAGGCTGGCCGAAGGCGTGAAGAGGCTGGAGGCGTTTCTCCAGGGGCGAGCCTCGTAGACCTTCACCTCGTCATCGCAGGGTTGGCCCCTGCGCCTCCCCGCTCCTCCGGCTGAAATCCGGAATCTGAAATCCTCCGTGCATGCACTTCATAAAAAAACCGGACGCGGAAAATCCTGCCTTTTCCACGCCCGGTCATACGACACCGGCTTCTTCCGCCGGCACGCGGGTTACCATTCGTCCAGGGTCTTGGTCCGGTCCGGCACGCGCAGACGCTGCAGGGCCTTGGCCTCGATCTGCCGCACGCGCTCTCGCGAGAGCTGGAAGATGGAGGCGATCTCCTCCAGCGTACGGGACGAGCCCGACTCCAGCCCGTAGCGAAGCGTCAGGATCTTCCGCTCCCGCTCGGGGAGATCCTTGAGCAGCTTCTTCACCTTGTCCCGCAGAAGGGCCAGCGAGGCCTCCCGGATGGGCTCCTCGGACTTGAGGTCCGGCAGGAAATCACCGAGACGGCAGGTATCGTCGTCCCCCACGGGGCGGTTCAGGGAGATCGGCGACCGGGACTGGCGGATCACCTTGAAGATGTTCTTCACCTCGTCCGGCGACACCTCCAGCTCCCGGGCCAGCTCCTGCAGGTCGGGACGGCGCCCTTTCTCGTACGTGTAGTGCTTGATCGTCTTCTTCAGCTTCCCGATGATCTCGAGGATGTGGATGGGCACCCGGACCGTCTTGCCCTGGTCCGCGATGGCCCTCAGGATCGCCTGACGGATCCACCACGTCGCAAATGTCGAGAACTTGTACCCCCGGCTGTAGTCGAACTTGTCGATGGCCGCCATCAGGCCCGTGTTCCCCTCCTGGATCAGGTCCCCGATGGACAGACCGCGACGCTCGTACTTCCTCGCGATCGAGACCACGAGCCGGAGGTTCGAGTTCACGAACACGTCCTTCGCCTCCTCGAAGAGACGGTACCGGCGACCCGCCGTCTCCAGACGCGATTCCAGCGATCCCAGCGTCTCTCCCATCGCCTCCTCGATCGCCTTCGCCTCGGACGCCAGATCCAGCGACGACGCCTCGTCGCGAACGAAACCCTTCCGCGGACGCTTCTTCTTCAACTCCCGCAGGAGATCCCGCACACGAACCAGACGACGGAACTCGTGGATGATCACCCGCGTCTGAAGACCCAGCTCGTCCAGAAGGGACGCCACGTTCGTCCGCCGGCGACGGATCTCCATCAGGATCCGCCCACGCCGGCACTTCGAGAGATTCCGGCGATTCAACTGCCTGGATAGCATCCGGGCCTGCTTCTCGATCAGGTCGATCGTCTTCAGGTTCCCGCGGATCCTCTCCATCGTGTCCGCACGGTAGATCTTCTCCGAATGACGGGAAAGCAGAAGATGCTCGAAAGGCTTCTCCCCGCCCTGGATCCCGTCCAGAAGACGGCGCACGCGACGCGATACCCATTCCGACTTCAACACCACGCGGTGGAAATGACCCCGCGCGATCTCGATCTTCCGCGCCAGGTAGACCTCCTCCTCCTTCGTCAGAAGACCCGTACGACCCACTTCCGACAGGTAGACCCCCACCGGATCCGAAGGACGCCGCTCCGCGGCCTTCTCCGGCTTCGCCTTCGCGCGATGCCCGGAATCCGTCATGCGTTCTTCCTCGTTCACACCGTCCTCCTCCCCGACGGAATCGAGATCATCCGCGTCGTTCCCGGACCGCAACCGGGACGCAGACGCCGATCCCGAACCCAGGCTCCGGGGAAGATGGAACGAACGGGACAGGTCCTCTTCCCCCGCGTCCGTGACCCGGGGCGTCTCGTCCCACCGATCCACCACCGCCTTGCGCGTTTCTTGTCTCGCCTTTTCCGCCATCGATCACTGCCTCAACATGCCCTGTTTCCTTCGACTGACAATTCAGCAAAACATGTACCGGCGGAAAGCTCCCTACCCTATTCTTTCGGCTCCAGAACCCGGCCTTGTGAGCAAATAATCTTAACGCAATCAATTTCAAGAAGTTACAATGTAAGGGACAGGTAACAGCCTCGTCGCGGTCCCGGGACACTTCCTTCGTGATCGGCCGCCTCGCCTACTAGTACCCATCTGGAGCCACACGGTTCGCCAAAAATGAACACAAAACGAAACAAATCGAACATTCCATATCTTTAGACGAATCCCAAGGCAAAAAGATTGCAAAGAAACGAAAAAAAATCAACCAAATAGTTAAATTTTTTCCCGGGGAGGAGTGACGTCGCAACCCACATTAATAAGAGGAGTTACGACAGACCCAAAGGGTGTCGCCCGCAGGTTCCGATACGACGACGTCCGGGAAACCGTCTCCCTCAAAATCCAAAATGGAAAGGCATTCCAAAGTGGAGGGAAAAGAAGCGGTGTGGGTTCGGCCAGGAAGCACCATGCCGGACGCATCCAGGCACTGGATGACAAGCTGCGTGCCGCATAGGGCCCAAAAGTCCGGGTTCCCATCGAGGTCGAAGTCCAGGACGCGAAGCATGCCGGCGGGATTCGGCAACGTGCAATAGGAGGCCATCTGGAAGGTCCCGTCTCCGAGAGACAGGCCTCTGAAGAGCGCGGACTGGCCCGAGAGCGCGATCAGGAGGTCGTCCAGGCCGTCACGGTCCAGATCGACGGACGCGGTTTCGCGGGGACCCGTCACGACGCCCCCGGTCATCGGCGAGCCGAGCGTGCCCTCGCCCTGGCCGAGAAGCACGTCCACCTGGTTCTCGGAAGGTCCCGGCACGGCGATGTCCGGAAGTTCGCCGGCGTCGAAGCGGCCCGCCGCCATGACCCCCGGAAGCGCTCCCAGGAGCAGGCATTGATGGAGGGTGAGGCGTCCGCTTCCATCGTTCAGATACGTCTCGATCGAGGCGGGGCTTCCAGACGCCGCCAGGAGGTCCAGGCCGCGCACGCCGTCGAGATCTCCGAGAAGAAGCCCGCGGGGATCGGAGGTTCCCGCCAGGTCCTGGGCGAAGGCGGGTGGGCCGGGTCCGGTCCGGAAGACGCGGATCGAGGCGGGACCGGACCCCGTCCAGGTGGAAACGCAGAGGTCTTCCCGGCCGTCGCCGTTCAGATCCCCCGAGACGAGATCCACGGCGTTCCCGCCCGCATCCAGCGTGCCGGCGACGTGGAACTCGTCCCCTTCCGCCCCGGCGAACCGGACCAGAATGGACTCGGCTCCGGGGGAAGCGTGGGAGACGCAGAGGTCGTCCGTTCCGTCGCCGTCGAAGTCTCCGGCTACGACGCGCGCGGGTGCTTCGTATCCCGTGGAGAGGGGGTGGGCGTCGAGGGAAAGGACGTCGGGGACGGCGGTGTAGCCGTCCGCCAGGACGTCCGTTTCGCCCCCCGGGAGACCGACGCGGACGTCGTACCGTCCCCGGGCGAGCGCCGGCGAGGAGATCTGGAAGGCCCAGAGCCACGTGTTCACGGGGCCCACGACGGAAAGGACGGGCGCCTCCGTGTTTCCGATGCGCACCTGGGCCCCGGTTTCGCCCTGGTAGCGGCTCGTCGCGATCCAGACGTAGAGATCCTCCCCTCCCGAGCAGAAGGAAGCCTTCGGGGAGACTCCTTTCACCTCCAGGGGCACCCAGCGTGCGAGCGCGCGCTCCTCCCGCCCTCCCTCGCAGGCGAGGCCCGCCAGAACGGGCAACAGCAGGCCGGCGAGAAGGAGCGGCCTTCGCCCCTTTCCCGTGGCTTCCCGGACATCGAGCGTTTTCATCCCCTCTTCCCCTACAACCAAAGCGTCACCGCCACGCCGGCGAAAACGCGAAGCGCCGGCGGTCCGTTGCCCAGCACATCGGCGCCGATGCGCAGGCGCAGGCTTCCGGCCGGCGCGCGCCAGCCGAACTCGAAGGCCGCCCTCCCCGCCACGGCGAACCGGTCCTCCTCGAAGACGCCGGCGAGGGCCGCCTGCGCTTCCAGGATCCAGGGGACGCCGGCGAGCAGGGGCAGGGAAAGCCCGGCGCCGGCGGTTCCCGAATCCCGGCGCTCGTCTTCCTCGATCTCGACCCGCTGGACGAAGGTGATCTCCTCGCCTCCCACGGTCTCGGTCCAGGACCGTTCCTCGATCCTGGAGACCCGGCGGACGCCGGATCCGCCTTCCAGGAAGACGAGGAGGTTCACGGGCCCGGCGGGGAGGTCCAGGCCGGCGCCGGCGCCTCCGCCGATCGTCGCCGTCTCGTCCCCGGTCGCGGGCCGGCCCTCGAAAAAGCCGGTCACGCGGAACGCCGGGCGGGGGGAAGGGGGCGCTTCCGCCGGCAGGACGAGAATGGTGGCGCGGGACAAGGGACGGGGCGGGGGAAGCCTTTCGGCGAGGAAATCTCCGCCGTCTCCCGCCAAGGCGGACTGGACGGCCAGAAAAACGAGCGCCCATGGCAAGGTGCTGCGCATGAGACGGATTCCAAGCGCCCGTGCGGTTCCGTGGCGGGAACAGACGCACTCTACCCTCGCGGGGGGGGAGAGGTCAAGGGGAAGGGGGGAGCGGGACTTCCTCGGCGTCGGCCCAGAGGTTTTCGATGCTGTAGTACTCCCGGACCTCGGGCAGGAAGATGTGGACCACGACGTCGACGAGGTCGATGAGCACCCACCGGGCCTCGTCGGCGCCTTCCACGCCGAGGCGGAACATGCCCCTGTTTTCCGCCTCCTTCTCGATCTCCCCGGCCAGGGTCCGGGCGTGACGGCGGCTCATGGCGGTGACGATCACCATGCAGTGGAAGAGGTCGCTGGCCTTCGAGATGTCCAGGACGAGCGGATCGATGCCTTTCCGTTCGACGGCCTTTCCGGCCAGGGTCCGGGCGTCCTCCCGGGCGGTCTGGACGTCCTCCTCGAATCCCATCAATTCATCCCCAGGAGAGCGCCGATCTCGGGCCCGAACTTCACGGTGAGGCCCGCGAACACGACCGAGACCATCGACATCAGCTTGATCAGGATGTTCAGCGAGGGTCCGGAGGTGTCCTTGAAAGGGTCTCCCACCGTGTCGCCCACCACGCCCGCCTTGTGGTTCTCGGAACCCTTCGCGCGGACCACGAAGACCGGCTGGAGGGCGTCCGGCTTCTGCGGGTCCGGGTCCCTCGACAGGGCGTCGAGAAGGCGGTCCGCCTGCCCCGTGTCGGTGACGACCAGGCGGCCGTCCTCCACCACCGCGTCCTTCTTCTTCTTGTAGGTTTCCACGAGTTTCGCCGGCGCGTACATCTCCTCGCGCAACCCGCCCGATTCGATGAATTTCTTGGCGTTGTCCCACGCGCCGCCGGCGTTGGCCATCATGATGGCCAGCACGAAGCCGGTGGCCAGGCCCCCCGCCAGAAGGCCCATCACGCCCGCCACCCCGAGGGCCAGGCCCGTGGCGACGGGGACGATCAGCGCCAGCAACGAGGGCACGATCATCTCCCGTTGCGCGCCCGCCGTGGAGATGGCGACGCATTTCGCGTACTCGGGCTTGCCGGTGCCCTCCATGATGCCCGGGATGACCTGGAATTGCCGCCGGACCTCCTGGACCATGGCCGCCGCGGCGCGCCCCACCGCCTTCATGGTCAGCGCGCAGAAGACGAAGGCGAGCATGGCCCCGAGGAACATGCCGATGAGGACGCGCGGGTTCATGAGGGTGATGTTGTAGTACTTCATGAAGTCGCCGAGCCGGGCCTGGCTGGATCGCCTGAGAACGGGCACCTTTTCCCCGAACAGCGCGTCCTTGCCGCTCTTCCAGTGGTCGAGGAAGTAGCCCGCCACGACCGCCTCCCCGGTCTCGTCTTTTTCCAGGCGCGCGAAGAGCCCGTGGCCGGCGTCCTGGAAGCCCTCCAGGGGGACCTCCTCCTCGTCGGCGTCGAGGACGTAGGCGCGCCGGCCCTCCGCGGTCTCCTCGTAGGACCAGTCGGCCGTCCGGTCGATGCCGATGCGCACCTCTTCCACGTAGGCTGCGAGCAGGGCCAGGGCGGTGAGCGCGGCGGAGCCGATGGCGAATCCCTTGCCGGTGGCCGCGGTGGTGTTGCCCAGGGAGTCCAGCGCGTCGGTCCGCTCCCGCACGTAGGATTCCTGGCCGGTCATCTCGGCGTTGCCCCCGGCGTTGTCGGCGATGGGCCCGTAGGCGTCGGTGGCCAGGGTGATGCCGAGCGTCGAGAGCATGCCCACGGCCGCGATGCCCACGCCGTACAGCCCCAGGGCGGGCTCCTTCCATCCGCCGGGGAGGGTGAAGGCCAGGAGCATTCCCACGGCGATGATCAGCACGGGGTAGCCCGTGGAGAGCATGCCCTCGGCCACGCCGCCGATGATGGTGGTCGCCGGGCCGGTGGCCGTCTGGTGCGCGATGCCCCGGGTGGGCTTGTAGGCGTCGGAGGTGAAGTAGGTCGTGGAGTAGCCGATCAGCACGCCGGCGAGGAGGCCCGCCACGATGGCGCCGAAGATTCCCGCCGCGTACCACACCCCGATCACCGGCTGGACCAGCCAGTAGCACACCCCGGCGGCCGCCACCAGCACGAGGAACGAGGAGAGGTTGATGCCGCGGAACAGCGCCTTGAGGAGCTCCGACTGGGTCGCCTTCTCCCGCGTGCGCACCACGTAGATGCCGATAATGGACAGCACCACCCCGAACCCCGCCAGCACCATGGGCGCCGCGAGAAGGTTCAGCTGGCCGGCGACCTTCGAGACCTTCATGGCGATGTCCGAGCCCCCCCGCGAGAGGATCGTCGCGGCCGCCACGCCCAGCGCCGCCGTGGCCAGGATCGAGCCGCAGTAGGACTCGTAGAGGTCCGCCCCCATCCCCGCCACGTCGCCCACGTTGTCGCCCACGTTGTCGGCGATCGTGGCCGGGTTGCGCGGATCGTCCTCCGGGATGCCCGCCTCCACCTTCCCCACCAGATCCGCCCCCACGTCCGCCGCCTTGGTGTAGATGCCCCCTCCCACGCGCGCGAACAGCGCCTGCGACGACGCACCCATCCCGAAACAGAGCATCGTCACGGTGATCTCCACCAGGCTCAGCGGCTCGCCCCCCAGCGCCGGCCACGCGTAGTAGAGGATCAGGAACCACATGCAGATGTCCAGAAGCCCGAGCCCCACCACCGTCAATCCCATCACCGCGCCCGAGCGGAACGCCACCTGCAGCCCCCGGTTCAGGCTCTCCTTGGCCCCCTGCGTCGTCCGGCTCGAGGCCTTCGTCGCCGTGAACATCCCGAAGAACCCCGCCAGACCCGAGAAGAATCCACCCGTGAAGAAGGCGAACGGCACGAACCCCGACTGCAGACCGAACGCGAACGCCATCACCGCCAGGATCAGCGACGTCACGATGAAGAACACGAAGACGATCTTGTACTGGCGGCGCAGGTAGGCCATCGCCCCGTCCTTCACCGCGCCTGCAATCTCGATCATCTTCGCGTCGCCCTCCGGGCTCTTGATCATCGACTTGTAGAACACGAACGCGAAGATCAGCGCCAGGATCGAACCGATGGGGGCCACCCACCAGATCGGGGGGACCGGCTCCTTCCCCGCCGCGCCCGCAGCCGCGCCCTCCCCCGCCAGCGCCGACGCGCAGAGCGCGAAGAGAACCAACAACGCCGTACCGACCAGGATCCGCCCCGCCCGGGGGGATACGATGGGAAACCGCATCTCGATCGACCTCCACACCTCGGAACTACTCCGCGAAACGCCAGTCCTCTTCCGGAAACCGCGCCTTCGCCTCCGCCAGCACCGACCGCTTCCTCTCGCGCCAGCGCGCCGCCGCTTCCAGACGCCCCGCTTCCGCCGCCTCGAACCGCAATCCCTCCAGCGCCGCGAGAAGAAAGACGTGAGCGCGCGCACGCTCCGTCTCCCCGCGCACCGCCTCCTCCAGCCAGGTCACCGCCATCCGAAGCGGCGGCCGGCCGAACGCCGCCTCCACCTTCGCCTCGAAACCCGGGATCACCTCCCCGCGAGACGGGTCCAGAAACATCCGGCCCCCGGACGTCCGGAGCCGGCGCTCCTGAAGACCCAGTTCGATCCCCTCCTCGAGAATCCGGATCCCCTGGACGAACCACTCGAAACGCCGTTCCGGATCCCGTTCCGCAAGCGCCACGTTGTAGGCGAGGTGCCAGGAAGCGTACTCCCGGACGGCCGTGTTCGAGGGCTCGAGCGCCAGGATCCCCCGGAACAGCGTCGCCAGCTCCCACAGACGGCCCTGCCGGAACAAGGCGTCGGCACGAAGCCAGAGGACGTCGATGGCCAGCGGCCGGAATCCCCCGAGCAGCACCGCCGCGGCCCGCCATCCCTCGCCCAGGGACGTCGCCCGCGGCGCCCCCGCGGGCTCGTCCCCTTCGAGGGCGGGGGAGCCGAGAAGGGGCTTGTGCAGGACGGAAGCGAGAATCAACAGGGCCAGCCCCGCCCCCAGCGCCGCAGGGCCGCGCGAAAACAGGAAACCCATCCGTCCCTCGCCTGGTTCCACGAAGGGAATCGCCTTTCCCCGGGTCCAAAGCCCCGGAAAACCGACTCAAGGCGCCATTCATACCGCATCGGCCGCGGAAAGTAAAGGGGGGAAGAGCCTTTCGCGCCGTCACCGAAGACAGATTCCAGATTTCAGATTTCAGCCGGAGGAGCGGGGACGCATCGGGATTGTTTGTCACCCGTTTCATGCTGTGGGTTGCTACTGCTCTTGGCAAAGTACAGCCGCACGGGTTACAGGTCACAGACACCGCCACGAAGGCACCAAGGCACGAAGAAACGACAAGCCCCTCTGCGCCCCCTGAACCAGAGTCTTGTCGCCTCGCCTCCGGGCTTCGCCGGGTTCGTCACGACCCTTTCCTCATCGACAACCCCTTTTCAAACATCGACAATCCAGCATCGGACTCCGTGGGAGTCCCTTCGCTTCCTTGCAAGGATCGCGACGTCCATGACAGCGACCCGACCCCGATCGAGCAAAGCCGTCTCCCTGCTTCTGCTCGCCCTCCTCGCCTCCGGTTGCCTGCCCTTCCCCGCCAGGCACACTCCGATCGCCGACGTCGACCTCTTCGCCCGCGCCGAAGAGCACCTCGAAGAGGCCCGCAAACACCTCCTGCCCGAAGGCCTCCTCGTCTACCGGCTCGACTGGCCCGACACCCTCGAAAAACGCTACCGGCGCGCGCGAAGGCAGGCCGACGGCGCCTACTTCCAGGGGCTCTACACCGCGGCTCTCGCCCAGCGCGCAGCATTGATGAAAACCCAAAAGGCCCGGAAGGAAGCCCTGCAGGCCTACCGCGCCCTCCACCGCCTCATGGCCCTCAGCGGCTACGAGGGTCTCGTCGCGCGCACCTTCGGCAAGGACCGCCCCGACGACGAGGCCTATGTCGTCCGGGACGACGCCAGCGGCGACCAGGTCACCGGCTTCGTCTGGGGCACCTGGTGGGCGCTGAAGGCCCTCGGGGAAGAGGCGGTGGGACGAGACGCCTCCGGGGACATGAAGGCCCTCGTCGCCCACCTCGTCCGCCACGAAGGCAAGATCCACCGGCGCCCGGACGAGCCCACGAAATACGGGGACTACGACGCCGACGTCGCCGGCGTCGTCCCCGTCGGCCATCGCGCCGTCGGCGCCCTGGCCGTCGCCCTGGTCGCGCGCTTCGCGGCGCCGGACGATCCCGCGTGCAAGGCCTTCTTCGACCGCCTCGTCCAGAAGGACTACCACCGGAAAGCGGCCTGGTTCTACCCCTGGCTCCCCCACTCCGCCGCGAACACCGTCAACTACCTGCTGAACCTCTACCTGGTCAGGACCCTCGACGAATCCCCCCACCGCCGGCGCTTCTACGACGAGGGACGCGACAGCGCCTGGACGCTGAGCCACGACTGGCAGATGCCCTTCTACGCCTCCCTCTTCAAGGCCCTGGGGGGAAGCGGCCCCCCGGAGGAACTCGACGACACCCTCCAACGGCTCGCCAACCTGCCCGCACGCCATACCTGGTTCCGCGACGAGGAGGTCCACTGGCGCTCGCGCGTGGTGCCCCTGGAAAAGCGCCCCTCCACCACCTCCTACTGGTCCAAGTCCCCCCGCAAGGAGCTCACCGGCCACGCCGGCGTGGAAGAGCCCGTGCGCATCGCCAGGATCGACTATCTCGTTGCCTTCTGGTTCGGCCGGTGGCACGGGCACTACGGATCCGACTGACGCCGGTTCCAGGGGGGGGGGCCCACAGGCGAATCGTAAAACCGAAGAGCCGCAAGCTCAGCGGAACGTCTTTCACCGCCGAGAACGCAGAGGGTCAGCAGGGACGATTCCCTTCCAAAAACGCTGGGATCTCCGCGATCTCTGCGGTGGGAGCCTGCTTGCCTGGAAAAGGTACTCGCGAAAACAGGACCGGTTCAGCGCACCCCCCTTTTCCCGCGCCCCATTGCATTCCCCCGCTTCCGGAGTACACTCGCCTCATCCTGAACCTGATCCGTTCAAACCGACAGGCAATCGATGTTGTGAGGAGGGAACGTGGACGCAAGCCGCCCCAAGGCCGGAATCATGGTGGGAAGTCCCAACGATCTGGAGAAGATCCAGGAAGCCCGGGACATCCTGGAGCGACTCGGGATCCCGTACGAGGTCCGCGTGCTGTCCGCGCACCGCACGCCCGAGCTCACCGCCGACTACGTCAAGAACGCCGAGGAAAGGGGCCTCGAGATCCTCGTCGCCTGCGCCGGGCTCGCCGCCCACCTGGCCGGCACGGTCGCGGCCTACACCCGGCTTCCGGTCATCGGCGTGCCGCTGGCCAGCGGGGCTCTCTCGGGGCTGGACAGCCTGCTTTCCACGGTGCAGATGCCCACGGGGGTCCCGGTGGCGACCGTCGCGGTGGACGGCGTGAAGAACGCCGCCTTTCTGGCGGGGCGCATCCTGGCGATCAAGCATCCCGAGATCCGGGAGCAGCTCGACGAGGCCATGACGGCCATGCGGAAGGCCTACGAAAAAGACGCGCGGGACGAATAGGAGGAGAATCGGGTTGTGGGAAGACGCCGTGGTTCGAGGGGTCCGCGGGTGTCGGGTCACGATCGGACGCGGAAGATCCGCTTGCCGAGGTGGGCCCCCGAAGGCACGGTGGTGTTCGGATAGACCATGCTCTTTGGGACCAGGAGCGTTCCCGGAGAGAGGACCGCGTTACAGCCCGTCTCCGTGCCGTCGCCGAGGATCGCGCCCAGCTTCCGGCGGCCCGTGTCCACCTCGCCTTCCCGCGTTCGGATCCGGATCGCGCCCCCGATGATCTTGAGGTTCGCCAGTTTCGTGCCCGCGCCCAGGTTCGCGCCGGATCCCAGGACCGAGTCGCCCACGTAGGCGAAGTGTCCCGCCTTGGCGCCGTCCAGGAAGACGGCGTTCTTGACCTCCGTGGCGTGCCCCAGAACGCAGCCCGCGCCCGCCAGCACGTTGCCGCGAAGGTAGGCCCCCTGCCGGACCTCGCAGGCGGGACCGATGCGCGCGGGGCCGCGGATCAGCGCGCCCGGCTCCACCAGCGATCCCGGCCCGATCTCGATCTCGTCGTCCATGAGAAAGGCCCCGGCGCAGACCACGGCGGCGTCCGGAAGCGGCTTCCCCTTCCGCCTCGCCTCCAGCCGTCCCTTGGACGCGTCCCAGGAGACGATCTCCAGATCCGCCTGCACCGCCTCGCCTCCCACGAGCGCCGTGGTCCTCGTCACCATGCCCGAGAGGCGGGGGATCTTCGATGCGTTGGGCGATACGAGACGACGGATCAACGCCGGAAGGCCCTCGAGGATCGCCCACGCGGGCTCCCCGTCGGGAAACCATTCCCCGCACGGCGTTTCCTCCAGTCGAAAGAAGCGCTCGGGACCGAGGACATGTCTTTCCACGCCATCCTCCTCGAAATCAATTGCCCGGAACCAAAGACGGTCCCGATTCTACCGGCGGAAGCCGGAAGGCGGAAGCGAAAGGAGCCTTCACGAAGCGAAGCCGGGGATTTTGGTTTGGCGTTTCCTCCGGGATGTGCGATGTTGGAATCCGTCATGGAACGATTCTTCGACCCCCAACACATCGAGGCCCACCGGGGGGACGCGCCCGCCCCCATCGCGGAGCAGGCGGTCCATTCCCTGGCGCTGGTCTCCGCCCTCGTCCGCTCGGGACTGGCCTTCCGGTTCAAGGGCGGCAACTCCCTGCTCGTGATCCTCCAGAAACCCCGGCGGTTCTCCATCGACGTGGACATCTCCACCGGCGAATCCCGGGAAACGATCGAGACGGCCCTCGAGACGGCCGTCGAGGCCTCCCCCGTCTTCACCCGCTGGGAACGCCGCGCCCACCAGACCAAGCCCTGGTTGCCCCTGGCCAGCTTCAAGGTCTTCTTCCGCCCCCGCGTCGTCGATGCGCCTGAGTCCTTCATCTTCCTCGACGCCCAGCTGAAGAAGAGCGAGTACCCCGGCGCCCGCGTCCCCGTGCGCTGCCTGGACCTCTACGACGCCGGCGAAACGGTCGAGGTCCCCACCGTGGGCGGCATCCTCGGCGACAAGCTGCTCACCCTCGGGCCCTCCACCTACGGCATCCCGCTGGGAAAGAACAAGGAAGCCCAGCGGCTGAAACACGTCTTCGACGTCGCCACGCTGGCCCGAAAGACCCCCTCCCTTGCGGAAATCCGGCTGAGCGTGCAGCTCTGCATGGAACAGGAGGCCCGGCTCCAGGAGAGGACCTACGCGCTGGAGGAGGTCGTGCAGGACACCCTGAAGTTCTGCGCCTGCGCCTCCCCCCACCCCGCGCCCCCCAACGATCCCGGCGACGAACCCTATCTCGACGAGATCGTGCGCGGCTTCCCCGCCTTCCGGGAACACCTCTTCAGCCGGGACTACACCTGGACCGACCTGCAGACGGACTTGGCCCGCGCCGCCCTCAGCCTCGTCGCCGCGGCCGACCGCGAGGTGACCGACGAGGCCTTCCGGAAACGGATCGGGGGAGAAGGACCCGCCGACGGCCTGCAAGGCCCCCTCGCGTCCGTCGCCGAGCACAACCCCACCGCCGCCTCCCTGTGGGCTTCCGTTCTGCGCCTGCGAGGCGAACCGGACCTTCTCGCCTGAGAATCAAGAAGCCTGCTCATACGCGAGAAGGGGGCGGAATTCCCGAAGAAGGCCGGGCGAAACCGCGTCGTCGCGCCGTGAAACGAAATGACGCAGAGGATGTGGAAACCTCCCCGGGCCAGGGACCACCGGAGGTTTCCTCAGCCTCTCAGAGGGTGCGGCCGATCGCCTCCGCCACCCCGCGGCACTGGCGCACCAGATCCCGCAGGTCCGAAGGCCTCAGGGATTGCTTGCCGTCGCAAAGCGCCGACGCCGGATCGTAGTGGACCTCCACGATCAAACCGTCGGCGCCCGCCGCCACCGCCGCCCGCGCCATCGGAATGACGCTCCCGCGCCGACCCGTTCCGTGGCTCGGATCCACGATCACGGGAAGGTGCGTCTTCTCCTTCAGCACCGGAATGATGTTGAGATCCAGCGTGTTCCGGGAGTGATTGTCGAAGGTCCGGATGCCCCGCTCGCAGAGGATCACGTCGGGGTTGCCCTCGCTCAGGATGTATTCCGCGGCGAGAAGGAACTCGTCCAGCGTCGCCGAGGCGCCCCGCTTCAACAGGACGGGCTTTCGAAGCTGGCCCGCCCGCTTCAGCAGGGAGAAGTTCTGCATGTTCCGGGACCCCAGCTGGACGATGTCCGCCGTCTCCGCCACCCGCGCGATCTCGTCCACGTCCATCGCTTCCGTGATGATCTTCAGCCCCGTCTCGCGCTTCGCTGCCTCGAGTATCGCAAGTCCTTCACGACCAAGACCTTGGAAGGAATAGGGGGATGTCCTCGGCTTGTAGGCGCCGCCCCGCAGGACCTTCATCCCGGCGTCTCTCACGTGACGGGCCGTCTCCACGGTCTGTTCGCGGCTCTCCACGGCGCAGGGGCCTGCGATGATCGTGACTTGACGTCCCCCGAAGGCCACGTCCTCGCCGACCTTCACCACGGACGGCGAAGGATGGCTCTCGAGGCTGTAGAGGGGCGCGGCTTTCTTCTCGGCTTCGGGCTTTTTCGGCGTTGCGGTTGCGACCATTTTCTTCGTTCTCACAAGTGGACTGATCCGTTTCCTCCCAAAACTATCGCAAGATTCAGGCCGTCCCGCCCGAAAAGCCCCTTCTCCTTGGTCAATTTTTCTGTTGTGTTGTAACGTCTTATGCAAATTTGGGTTGGGTAAATAGCACGCATTTTGTGGGATTCTTCCCCCTCTCAGACCCCTGAGGGGGGGAAAGCGGAAACCCCCGGGATCTGTTACACCGGGGAAACGACATTACGAAAAGGTAACATCTACCCCTTCAAGAGCCTTGGCGAGAGCACCAGGGTCACCTTCCGCAGGGATTCCGCCTCCTCGGGCGTCAGCTGTCCGGACGACGCGATCCTTTCCATGGCCCGGAGCTGGGCCCGGGCGCCCGCCTGGATCTGGTCGACGCGGGGGCAGATGAAATCCAGCGAATGGTCCGCCACCGCTTCCAGGCAGAAGGGGATCTCGTCGACCCAGCGCGAGACCACCCACGCGGACGCGGACCGGTCCGCGCCGGACAGCCCCGCCGTCTGGAAAAGGGTTTTCAGCAGGTTCTCTTCCAGCGCCTGCCGCGTTCGCGCCCCCACCGGTTGCCAGAAGATGTAGACCAGCGCCGGGGAGAGGAGATCGATCTGCCGCCGTCCCTCCGTCTCGGGATCGAAGAGGAGGTCCTTCTGGGCCGGCGTGAGGATGTTCTTCGCGCCGTAGAGGAAGCGGAGCTTGGCGTCGACCTCCTCGACGGTCTTTCTCAACGGCAGGGTGTTCTCCGTGAACCCCTGCTTGGTCCTCTCCCACTCGGCGCTCCACGCCTCGCCCAGGGCCCGAAGCGAGATTTCCTGGTTTTCCGTCAGCGGGAGCTCGGTGTCGACGAGGGCCATGCGGATCAGGTTCGCCATGACTGCGGGATGGGTGAAGGAGCCGTTCGCGTTGGCGCCCTCGACCTCTTCCTGGACGCTCATGGCGAACTGCGCCAGGGGGGCGTTGTTTTTCGTGACCATCTTGATGTCTTCCTCCGAGGGCTGTTCGCCCTTCAGGCGGGCCTCGAGAAACCCGGGAAGCGCTTCGGAGAGGGCCATCATGTGTTTCGACAGGTTCTTCCAGTCCGCCTTGTCGAAGGCCGGCGTGTCCTCCCCCAGGCCGAAGCGGTAGATCCCGGGGGACCGTTTGGGAGGAGCCTGGTCGGTCTCCATCCGCTCGCGGAGGCTTTCGACTTCCTGGAGCAGGCGTTCGTTCTCCTTCGCGAGCGCCTCGATCCTCTTCGCGTCCTCCGGCGACGGGGTCTCCCCGCCTGCCTCTTCCGGTGCGTCCTCCCCCCCCGTCTCCCTCGCGCTCCCTTCCTCGGGATCGGTTGCGGCGGAGGCGTCCGCGTCTTGGGCTTCCTCCCCGGAGCCACCCGGTTCCGTCCCGACCGCGGACTTCGCCACTGCCTCGTCCGACGCCGCATCGAGCGCGAGGTACATGCCGCCCATGCCCAGAAGCGCGCCGAGCACGCCTCCCGCCAGGTACTTCAGGGCTTCCTTCATCATGCCTCTCCTGTAAAAAACCACGAGAAAACCGTAGCACACATCGTGCCGCGAGGGAACGAGGCCGGAAAAACCGGCCATGCGCCCCGGGACGCGCCTTCGGCGCCCGCATCCCCTTGTCCGCCGCACGCGCCACAGGCGTTTCCGGCCTCCCGGAAGCGGGAGGCGCCTCGTTCGTGCATTCGTGTATCATGTCCCTATACTTGGGAATCATGGAATCCGACGAGACCCTTCCCGCATTCTGGATCGACGTCGGCGGGACCTTCACCGACTGCATCGCGCGGTGGCCCGACGGCTCGATCCGCGTCCACAAGCTGCTCAGCACGGGCGTCTACAAGGGGCGCGCGGGCCCGGGATCCGCCGCTTCCACCCTCCGCGACCCCGGCCGTGGCGACGATCCGCCCGGCTTCTTTGCGGGCTTCACCTTGCGCATGCGCGGGGAAACCCGCACCGTCGTCCGTTTCGACGCCTCCGCGGGAGACCTCGGCCTGGACGCCCCCTTCGACCCCCCGCCGCAGACCGGGGAGGTCTACGAGCTCTTCTCCGGCGAGGAAGCGCCGATCACCGGCATCCGCCGCCTCCTCGGCCTCGCCCTTTCGGACCCCGTCGGACCCGTGTCCGTGAGGCTCGGCACCACCCGGGGCACCAACGCCCTCCTCGAGCACACCGGTGCCCGTTGCGCGCTCGCCGTCACGCGCGGCTTCGCCGACGTGCTCCGCATCGCCAACCAGGACCGCCCGCGCCTGTTCGACCTGCAGGTCCAAAAGCCCGTCCCCCTCTACGAGGAGACGGTGGAGATCGCGGAGCGGATCGCGTCGTCGGGCGAGGTCCTCCTTCCCCTCGACGAGGACGCGGCCCGCCGCGACCTCGAGGCGGTGCGTTCCCGGGGCGTCGCTTCCCTGGCGGTCTGCCTGCTGAACGGGTACGCGAACCCCGCCCACGAGAAGGCGGTCGGGCGGATCGCCCGCGAACTCGGATTCGAACAGGTCTCGGTCTCCACGGATCTGGCGGCGCTTCCCAAGATCGTCTCGCGGGGCGACACCGCCGTGGTCGACGCCTACCTCTCGCCCGTCATCCGGGACTACGTCTCGTCGATCCGCCGGGGCGCGCCCGAGGCCCGGATCCGCCTGATGACCAGCGCCGGGGCGCTGGCGGACGCGGAGGCGTTTTGCGGCAAGGACAGCATCTTCTCGGGTCCCGCCGGCGGCGTGGTGGGGTGCGCGAAGACGGCGCAGACCGCCGGCTTCGAGAAGGTCGTCGGCTTCGACATGGGGGGGACCAGCACCGACGTCAGCCGGTTCGACGGCGAATTCGAGCGCCGTTTCGAGATGGAGGTGAAGGACCCCGACGAGGGGGTGGGCGTCAAGGTGATGGCGCCCATGCTGGCCATCGAGACGGTGGCGGCCGGCGGCGGCTCCGTGTGCCGCTTCGACGGGCAGAAGCCCGTCGTCGGTCCCGCGAGCGCCGGCGCCGATCCCGGCCCCGCCTGCTACGGCCGCGGCGGCCCCCTCACCCTCACCGACTGCAACCTCCTGACCGGCCGCCTCCTCCCCGACAACTTCTCCATCCCCCTCGACGCCGGCGCCGCGCGCCGCGCGCTCGAGGCCGTCCGTGGCGAGATCGAACAGGAGACCGGCGCGGCCTACGAACCCGGGACGCTGGCCGAGGGCTTCCTTCGCATCGCCGACGCCGGCATGGCGGCCCCCATCAAGAAGATCTCCATCGCGCGCGGCATCGACGTCCGGGATCACGTGCTGGTGAGTTTCGGCGGCGCCGGCGGCCAGCACGCCGCTTCCGTGGCCCGGCTGCTGGGCGTCACGAGGGTCCTGGTTCCCCCGCTGGACGGCGTCCTGAGCGCCTTCGGCATCGGCGCGGCCGACGTGCGGCGCTTCGGCGCCCGGCACGTGGGCCGGACCCTGGACCCGGGGGCCCTCGAGGCGCTCGCGCCGCTCCTCGCGTCCATGGACCGGGACCTGGTCGCGGACGTGGCCCGGGAAGGGATCCCGGCCGGCCGGATCGATCCCCCCCGCCACGCGCTGGACCTCCGGTACCGGGGGCAGGAAGTCCCCCTCACCGTCGAGGAACCCCGGGACGGCCGCTGGCGGGAGGCCTTCGAGCGGGAACACCGCCGCTGTTTCGGCTTCGCCTTTTCCGGCCGCGAGGTGGAGGTGATCGCAGCGCGGAGCGAGGTCACGGGACGATGCACCCCGGCGGAGAGGAAGGCCGCCCCCCTCTCCCCGCGCACCCCCGCGCCCGACAAGGTCGTCCGCCTCTTCCACGAGGACCGCGCCCGCGAAGCGCCGGTCTTCCTGCGCGACCGCCTCGCGCCCGGCGACGCCTTCGAGGGACCCGCCCTGGTCCTGGCCTCCATCGGCACGGTCGTCGTGCCGCCGGGCTTCCGCGCCGAGGTCACGGGGCACGGGGATCTGCTTCTCACCGATGCGGCCCGCGCGGCCACCGCCCCGCTCGTCTCCAGCGAGGCGGACCCCATCACCCTGGAGATCTTCAACAACCACTTCGCCTCCATCGCCGAACAGATGGGCGCGCTGCTGCAGAAGACCGCGCTCTCCACCAACGTCAAGGAACGGCTGGACTTTTCCTGTGCGCTCTTCGATCCGCACGGGGAACTCGTCGCCAACGCCCCCCACATCCCCGTCCACCTCGGCGCCATGAGCGAGTGCGTCAAGGCGCTGATGGAGGACGTCCCCGACATGCATCCCGGCGACGTCTTCGTGACCAACGATCCCTACCGCGGCGGATCGCACCTGCCCGACGTCACCGTGGTGACGCCCGTCTTCTCCGAGGACGCCGGAAAGCCGCCCGCGCTGCTCTTCTTCACCGCCAGCCGCGCCCATCACGCCGAGATCGGCGGCGTGGTCCCCGGCTCCATGCCCCCCGGCTCCCGCACGCTGTCCGACGAGGGCGTGGTGATCCGGCATTTCCGGCTCGTGGAAGGAGGCGTCTCGAGGGAGGACGCCTTGCGGCGGCTCCTCGCGGAGGGCCCCCACCCCTCCCGCGCCCCGGCGGAGAACATCGCGGACATCAACGCCCAGGTCGCGGCCGACAATCTGGGCGCCCGGCAGCTCCTCGGGATGGTGGAGCGGTACGGCCGCGACGCCGTGCAGGCCTACATGGGCCACATCCGGCGCGCCGCCCGGAACAAGCTGCGCCGCGCCCTGCTCGCCTTCGAGGAGGGAGAGAGGCGCTTCGCCGACGCGCTCGACGACGGTTCCCCGCTGGCCGTGCGCGTGGCGATCCGCCGGGGAACCTTCGACGGGAAGCCCGGAGGCGAGGCGGTCGTGGACTTCACGGGCACCGGGCCCGTCCTCGAGGGGAACCTCAACGCCAACCCCGCCATCGTCTCCAGCGCCGTGCTCTACGTCTTCCGGACGCTGATCGGCGAGGACATCCCCCTGAACGGGGGCATGTTGGAACCCCTCCGGATCGTTCTGCCCCCCTCCTTCCTCCATCCTCCCCGCGCCGAGGACCCGGGCCGCTCGCCCGCCGTGGCCGGCGGCAACGTCGAGACCTCCCAGCGCATCGTGGACGCCCTCCTCGGCGCGCTCGACGTCGTCGCCGCGAGCCAGGGCACGATGAACAACCTGACCTTCGGCAACGAGCGTTTCGGATACTACGAGACCCTCGGCGGGGGCGCCGGCGCCGGCGACGGCTTTCCCGGCGCGGACGCCGTCCACGTCCACATGACCAACACGCGGCTCACCGACGCCGAGATCCTGGAAGCCCGCTACCCCGTCCGCCTCCGGCGCTTCGCCATCCGGCGGGGCTCGGGCGGGAAGGGCGCGTTCCGCGGCGGGGACGGCCTCGTGCGCGAGATCGAGTTTCTGGAGCCGGTGGCGTTCTCGCTGATCACGCAACGGCGAACCCGCGCGCCGTGGGGGAAGGCGGGAGGCGGGGACGGCGCACCCGGGCGCAACCTGTTCCTCCCGCGCGAAGGCGGGGCGGAGGCGCTCCCCCCGATCTGCGGCCGCCGCGCGTCGGCCGGCGACGCCTTGCGCATCGAGACGCCGGGAGGCGGCGCGTGGGGGGCCGGCGAGGAAAAGGCGCGCTAGCGCCGCGGGGCCACGGCCCTCAGATCGGCCAGGGCGGACTGCTGCACGGCGCCGTCCCCGAACACGATCCAGACGGACTCCCGTCCGCGGTTGCGGATCAGGCCGGAGCGCCACCGGGGCCGGCCGCCTTCCAGCACGAGGGCCTCCACCCGCAGGCCGGGCCGGAACGGATCCGCGTAGAGGTCTTCCGCCCTGCGCGCCTCGCTCGTTCCGTCGAGGTAGTGGACGGTCCACCGCCGCACGCTCTCGCCGGACGCGTTCGCCTCGGCCGAACGGCATGCGAAGACAAAGTCGGTATCGGTCCAGCGGGCCGCGAACAGCACGCCTTCCTCCGGCGGTTCGTCGAGGGGGACGAGGGGTCGCGGCGGGGCGGCCAGGAGGAGGGGCGTCAGCGGAAGGGAGATCTCCCACACCGGCGCCCGGCCCGCTCCGCTTCCCTCGGCGAGGCGGTAGGAGACCTCCTCCCGCTCACGGGAGACGACCACCGCGCGTCGGCGGAAGCCGTCGTGATCGAGTTCCACGGAGGAACCCCGCCCGATCGTGTCCTCGAAAAGGCCGTACCCTCCCAGGCGCACGTCCCTCCTCTTTCCGCCCTCGCCGGGAAAGGTCAGCCGGACCCAGCCCCCCTCGAGGATCGTTTCCACCCGGGCGAGGCGGCAGTCCTCGTCGAGGCTCCTGACCAGGGCCCAGACGGCGTCGCCCGGCGCGGGCGTTCCGCGCAAAAGGGACGGCGGAGGCGCCGGATCCGGCAGGGGCTCCTCGTCCCGGTCGGGGGGCCCGGAAGCGGTGAAGGTCCAGACCATGGCGCAGAAAAGGGCCGCCACGGCCGCGACCCGAAGCGGCCACGCCAGGTACGCGAGGAAACGCCCGGCCGGGCCGCGCGCACCGGCCACCGAGGACTGCCGCCGGAAAAGTTCCGTCCCTCCGGGAAGCCGCACGCGGAGAAGGGGGCCGAATCGGTCGAGAACGCGGGCGGTCCGCCAGAGCCCCGCGTGATAGACCCGCGTGTCATCCCCTTCCCGGGGCCGATCCGATGCCGGGTCCTGTCCCCGCACCAGGCGATCCCGGGGCACCGTGCGCGTCTCGTCGCCCGCGCGAACCCTCCACGCGCCTTCGTCGGGGGCGGGTCCGCAGGCCACGGCTTCGATCCACTTGCCCTCTTCCTCCTCGATGCGGACGGCTTCCTCCTCGACGGGCGCGGAGCCGGCGGGCGACGGCGTTGCGGGAGCCGGTTTCCCTTCCCGGCGGAGGATCACCTCGCGCCGGTTCCACGGCCCCAGTCTCTTCTCCAGCAAGTCGACGGCCTGGCGCTCGAACGCGGCCAGGACCTCCTCGCCCTCCTCCTCGCCGGCCCAGGCGAAGATCTCGTCCCCGCTCCCGTCGGGGCCGGGCAGGAAGACGACCCGTCCGGACAGTCGCCAGGGGAAGTTGCGGCGGTCCACCACGGCGAGTTCCACGGACGCGAGGATCGCCTCCCCGGCGGAAGAGGAGGAGGTCTCCTCGCTTCCGATGCGATCCGCGAGAAGCGTCTCCGCCCGGCGCCGGGGTCCGGCCAGCGCGTCTTCCTGCAGGAGATGCAGCGCTTTCCGTCGGCGCGTTGTCGCCACGACATGGTGCAGGACCAGGGCCGCGGGCACGGCTCCCGCCAGCGCGGCCGCGACCGGGTACCACGCGACGAGAATGCCGAGCCAGAGGAGAAGGAAGACGCCCAGAAGGACGAAGATCAGACACCCTCCGCCCACGGATTCCTTTTCCCTCTTCCATCGCTCGTACGCTTCGGTCCCGGGGTGGAACAGGACCGAAGGGTCCGGGGCGTAGAGGCGGCTGTAATCCCGCTGGCCGTAGTAATCCGCGAGGGATCTGGATTCCTTGGAGAACCACGCGAACAGGCCGAGAAGCCAGCCGAGCAGAAGCGTCCACGGCGTGGGGCGCCGGAGGGAAGCCGCCCGGCGAACGTAGGCGTCGGCAACGGAGAGCATCGGGCCGTCCTCGCGAGGAACGGCCGGTTCCGCTTTCGTCTCTGGATCCATGTCGATTCCCCCGCCCCCCTTCCGCCCTGGAAAGGTCCACCAGCCTACCGCTTTTGCCTGCGCGTCCGCAAGATCGCGCCATGGGGAGCGTTTCGCGCTGCAAATAAGTCGTGGGCCTCCTTTCCTTATTCGTAGCTCTCCTTCATGGAAAGACCCCGGGGTGGACCTCGCATTCCAGGTCCTCAGGGGGGTGCACGGGTTTTTCCGGGAAATTTCACCCCCGACCCATGGCAGGAGTGCAAGGGGGCTGCAGATTTTCGCATTGTCTGGTACCCGTCACCTGTGACCCGTGTTGGCCGTGCTTTGCCGGCGCCGCGTTGATGCAACCCACAGCACGGACGGGAACCGGGTGACCGGTCACGAACCATGAAACAGACGAAACAGAAGGCAAATCGCCGTGGTCCCGGGCCGG
>Ga0180434_10000243_pt1 | contig 83374 bp, 78 predicted proteins | sample SS_ome_7_FD_132453 | JGI IMG/M metagenome (GOLD analysis project Ga0180434, IMG submission 132453) | Hypersaline lake sediment archaeal communities from the Salton Sea, California, USA - SS_1_D_2 metaG | ecosystem: Environmental > Aquatic > Non-marine Saline and Alkaline > Hypersaline >... | reverse complement strand
GGGGTAATCTATTCGACATCGATTCTGATCAACTTACAGTCTATGCAGAAAGAATAACGAGTGAATATCGTAAACTTTCAAGAGATGAGATTGATGAGTTAATCCAAGTGATTGCAGCCTCAAACTTCGTTGACTTGTGGCCAGCCAACATAGTGGTTGCTAAAGATGGGATTTACTTCATTGATACGGAATTTAAGTCATTTGAGGGAAGAACCCAATGGGAGAAAATGCAAAGATTTATGCCACTCATCAGCCACGCTGATAAAGCCTATTTTAAAGAGAAGGTAGAGGAAAAGATGAATGAACCTAGAACAAGAAGAGATCTTGGATATGATGAAATGGCAGCAACGATGGAAATCTATGAAGGACTACCACCCTCAGAAATCGAAAAAAGCAAAACAGCTAGGAAATTGAGAAGAAGAATGGCACGGCTTGAATATGTGGGAGCAAAAGAAGTAGGGAGCAGCTGGGTAAGTCCCAATAAATTTTCGTTTAGCTTGGAAGAACTAATGACCTAAGGTCATAGAACATCAGCTACCACAGCACAGTTCATTGATTCTGCTTCACCTTTAGCACAATCCAATCCTCTTTCCTATTTGTTAAAACTTTTTTGACACTCATGCCCCAAACAGGGGCAATCCTACGAGACTATTCCTAAATTTTCACCACGTAAAGCTTCGATCACCCTCCCATGTCTCCCCCCTATAGTTGGGTATGCCCCGCCCAAATAATTGCCTTCCAAGACAGCACCTGAGATTGGGAGAGCCATAGAGAGTTGGGCCCCCTTTCATCCTTTTTTACTCTTATAATAAAATTTTAACTATTTTTAACATATTCTTTAAATTAGTGTTTTATAATATTACTAGTTTATTAAATGAAATTACTTTTTTTAAGAGATAAAAACTATGCCAATTTATTCAATGAACCGCTCAGGGTCTCCCTCTTTCTTTCTCCGTTTCAACCAGCGTCGAGAAGAGATCGACTCACTAGTTGCGCTCCAGTGTCAAAAGCACACGGATATCAAGATGCCGATCGATTTACAGACCATTGTCGAAGCAAAAGATCGGATTGGAGCAGTCAAGCTCGGAGGACTGCAGACGTTGATCTTGAAGGTCATCAACGTAGTCATCAAAATCTTCAATTCAAATTTTAATCGAATCGATGACATCCTAACCTCCAACCGTATGGCTCAACTCCTGCACAAGAAATACTCCGAAATTTTGCAGCCAAATGGAATGGAGTATCCTAGCCAGATCCGTGACAGCGATATTAAAGCTCATGTACAGACAGGTCTGCACTATCTTCAGGAAATCCAATTTCATCTCATAGAAAAACTGCTTGTCGATTTTGATCAAAAGACAGCAGATGCGCCTTCGGAAATACTCCTCAAAGAATTCAAAGCACTGCCTAAATTTCTTCGTGAGTTAATGGCCACCGCTGTTAAAGAACGGTACAACGCTTCAGTGAAGGATCAACCTCAGCTTTTGAGAGAACAAAGTTGTGGTAGCTCCGTTTTAGAAGAGGTAACGCAGCTAGTTCATACCCAAGCGGAAGCGTATCATCAACTCAATGCATCTCAACCATCTGATGATCAAAAAGGCTTGCACACTGTGATTGCAAAGAATGACAAAATCTTTGCACACCGTCGTGGTAACAAGAGTGCGATTTACGACGTCTCTACAGAAAGCGTTTTAGGAGATATTCCTAAGAGCATCCTTGACGAACCTATCACTGTCACGATGGTGGGTGTCGAGTATGCTGGTCTTATCAAGCAGGGAGGTTTAGCTGAAGCTATAGAAGGAATGAGCCGAGGGATCAAAGAGCAAAATAAAGGGAACCGTGTCAAACTCATTTTTCCGATGTACAGCCACCTTCCTGAATCTGTTCGACTTCAACTCACGACTCCCGAAGTGCATCAAGGAAAAGAGGGTGATTACAATGTCTACCGACTCGATATCGACGGGGTTGAGTGTTACTTTATTGAAGATCCTTCGTTTGTTCTTAAGGGAGAGAAGCCCAATATTTACGGCCCTCATACGGAGTCCCAATCGACTCGATTTACCAAGTTCTCCGAATTGGCCGCTGAATTGATTTGGGATCAAGGAGACACCGATGTCATCCACCTTCACGACTGGCATGTCTCAGGTGTGGGCCTCAAACTCAAGAAAGACCACCAAAATGAGTGGGAGAGTGGAGAGATGCCCCCCATTCTCTTCACATTCCACAATAACAACCGGTGCTCACAAGGAAGAATCTATCAAGGTGCTTACAACTATTCACCTGTCGTGAGTGGCTACTTACGCAGCGGAATTACTGAAAAAAATGATAATTTATTCGTCTCTACTCTTATGGCAGCTGATGCAGTCACAACCGTTTCTGAGATGTTTGGGCTAGAATCCCAACAAGCGGATTACGGAGAGGGCGTCTCCTTCGCAGTCCGTCAAGCTGCTAAAGTGGGCAAACTCGTGGGTATCATCAATGGAACCAACACAAGTCGATGGAATCCAGCAACAGATCCCCAGCTCACCAATTGGGTAGATCTTAGCTCAGGAGCTCCGGCAAGTCTCGCCTATAGTCCCGAAGATGATGACATTCTCGAAAAGAAAGCGAAAGTCAGAGAACAGCTCCAGCTCTGGACTAAACAATATATGCCACACGTAAAGGTCGATTTCTCTAAACCTCTTGTGACATACGTCGGCCGATTTGACAGCTCACAAAAGGGCCTGGACAAGTTTGATGAGGCGATAAAATCGACTCTTGCAAATGGTGGTCAATTCATCGTGATGGGAATGGGTGAAGATCCTGAAGCAACAAAGATTCTTGACAGACTAGAAAAGAAGTATCCTGAAGGAGTCCTTTTTGTACGTGACTACAAAGATCCAAATGGACGTATCCACTATCAACAAGGGAATGCCGAACGACCCGGAATGGGATCCCTCGTCAGAGCTGCTTCTGACTTCATCTTTGTCCCCTCTAAATTTGAACCCTGTGGACTCGTTCAGTTTGAGGGGTGGCTTTTTGGTTCGCTCGCCATCGCATCCAACACAGGAGGACTTGCTGACACCGTCATCCCCCCTGAAAAAGATGGTGAAGCGTTTAATGGCTTCCTATTTGAAAGGAAAGGCAATCAATCAACTTCTGCAGCAACAGTCATTACAAAGTCCCTCCAATTCTGGAATAGCCAGAGCCCTGAATCCAAAAAAGCGATCATGCGTCGACTGATGACAGAAGGGAAAAAGTATGGATGGGACAGCTCTCCGAGAGGTTTAACGCCCTCAGAAAAGTACCGCTTTGCCTATGAAAATGCCAGAAGACGTGCTATCTACCGTGGAAGCACAGAAAGAACCTCTTTCAAGTTGGATGCTCTTGCACGTAAAATCCTCGTGAACCCTATGAGCGCGGGCTCTCCCTCCTCTGAAGAAGTCTACATGCAAAAGCTGTACGAAGAAGGTCTCGATAGCGCTGGTCTTTGCAGAAGGTTTCAAAAACTAAACTACGCACATCGCGCAGCTGCGCCATCACCCTATGGGGTACAGGTCAATCATAAGATGTACGAAGAGTATGGTGCTTTTTATTCTGATGACACGACTCGGTTCAAAGTTTATGCACCTCATGCTCACACTGTGAGACTACGACTCTTCGACGAGAATGAAAACCTGTCTACGGAAGTCCCAATGCATAAAGATGCTCAAGGTAATTGGAGCAGCACCGTTGCAGCATTGAAACCCAATCAAAGATATCAATACGTGATCAATGGAAAGACGAAAGTCGATCCCTTTGGTCGCTCACACATTCCTTCTTCAAATCCTGATAAGCCACCCTACTCTCTCGTTCAACCCACTTCCTTCGACTGGAGTGACAGTCAATGGATGCACACACGTGTCAAGGAGATGGGAAAACCAAAGCCGATGAGTATCTTCGAATTCCACCCGACTGCCTGGAAACGAAAAGATCAAAAGCCACTCAACTATCGCGAACTGGCGGACGAGCTCGTCAAACACTGTAAAGAAGCAGGTTACACACATGTAGAACCCATGGGAATCTTAGAACACTACCATGAAGGCTCTTGGGGTTATCAAGCTTATGGATACTATGCGCCCAATAGTCGATTGGGTTCACCTGAAGACTTTAAATATTTAGTCGATCACCTACACCAAAATGGTATAGGGGTGATCATCGATTGGGTCCCTGCACACTTTGCAAAAGACTCTACTGGCCTGACTGATTTTGATGGAACTCATCTCTATGAATCTAGCGGATGGGGCTATCTCTTTAGTATTCGAAGATGGTTCTTTTCATATGGAAGCAAGCATTTTGATTATAAACAAAAACACGTTCGAGAATTTCTGTTATCGAGCGCCGCCTACTGGTTAAAGGAGATGCATGTGGATGGCCTCCGAGTAGATTGTGTACGCAGTATGCTAAACAGTGAAGATCCAGATTCTGCAAAACTCTTTATGAGAGACTTGAACTCTGTTGTTCATGAGCACGGTGACGGAGCTATCACGATTGCAGAAGAATACTCAGGCGACACGACCATCACAAGGCCATCGTGGTTAGGTGGACTCGGATTCGATATGAAGTGGCACGTCGGTTTAATGAGAGGGTTTATGGACTATTTCCGTACATCTCCCAGTCAAAGAAAAAGTCGATACAACGCACTCAAAGAAGCGATCCAAAGTGACAACTTTCATAAACAAGTCATGGTCTTATCTCACGATCAGCTTGTGAACCAGGGCCTAATAAATCTTACAAAGGGATTATCTGACGCATCAAAGCTATCTAATCTAAAGGCGATGCTCAGTCTCATGATGTGCCTACCAGGAAAGAAACTCTTTTTCATGGGTAACGACACAGCAAACGCACTCCCCTGGAATGGGATGTTGGCCAATAGTGATAATTTTAGCGATCCATCGAATGAAAAGGTCGAACCTAAAAAAATGATGTGGAGGCTTCATGAGATTTACAAAAAGCACAAAGAATTTTGGGAACTGGACGACAATGAACGTGACCTCGAGTGGATTCGAGACCCCCTAAAACATGTCCATGCTTATCGAAGGGTCAGCTCCGATGGGAACCAAAGTGCTTGCCTACATAATTTCACTGATCAAGAAAGGACTTTTACTGTTTCTTGTTCAGCAGATGCTGCTGTCCACCCAGAAGAAATTTTTAATAGTGACAGTCATGAGTTCGGAGGACTAGGAAGAACCAATACGAAGATTCGCCTCATCGAAGGGGTCGCGGGCAAATATTACACTGTCACGATTCCACCCTTAACAACTCTCATCATTAAGGAGAAATAATGATTCCAGCAGTGACCGTTCCTTCACCGATATGTAAAGCTGCCCACTTCTGTCAGCGAGCAGCCAACCGAGTCGTTGAGGTCGCACTCAAAGTTTTAAAAACTTTAGGTGATATCTTTCTTTTTCCTTTTCGTTTCCTAGGGTCGAAAAGTTGGGCAGGGTATCAATTTAATGAGAGGAAGGATATTTCTCCCGAAGAACTCTTACAAAAAATGGATCTTATCTGTAGCTGTGCTTATGTTCACACATCCAAACCTTCTTGGATCGAACCCTTTGGATATAAAAGCGTCTCTCCTAAAACCTTCTCCGGCATCGATCCCTCCATCCAAGCAAGGGAAAACTGCTTTTTCGATCCAAAAACAGGGTTTAAAGCAACTGTCGTCAACAAAGGGGATACCTATTTAGTCTCTTTTGGAGCTAAGGGATCTAGCAAATCTGAACTACCAGATACTCCTAAAGAAGTGAAAAAACTCAATGATCAGGTCGTTAACAGCTCAACAGTGAATGTTTTAGGCTTTGCTCCTCCCATTTATGATCAAGCTGACCGCTTTGCTAAGTGTCTGCTGAGCGACCCGCGTCTTCAGAACAAGCGTGTTATCTTTACAGGTCAATGTTACGGAGGATCACTCGCTGCCTACGTGGCTCTGAGAAACCAGCAGAAAGCCTTCTGCGTCAATACTTTTCCTCTAGGAGCGGGTCTCCAATGGCAAATTGGAAGGAAAAACCTATTACAAGCGCGCGAGAACATCACTCAACTGAATGTAAAAGGAGATTGGATCAGCGATGATCCTAAGCTTTGTTTCCTCGACCGATGCCTCAGTACAGTCGGCTTTCGAACACCAGGAAACTTTGGGACCCGCATTACGATCCCGAGCGCCTTCGAAAAAAGCGCTGATCGCCACGACAGAGCTGTAGGTAGTGCTATGAAGCATTTAGGATTTGAAACCCATACTCGTCCTGATGAAATGTTGAAAATCAAAATGCTCACTGCATAATCATGTCTTGTTCTAGAATGGCGCTGACCTCACTTTGCTATTAGGAGACTGCTATGATCACCAACTTGACTTTCATCACTGCCCATCCCAACCCCGCTAGCCACTTTGTAGAGTATGTGCGCTCATGTGAAGATGCAGGTGTAGAGTGCCAAGTGATTGCAGGTAATGCTGTCAGTGGAAAATTTGCAACACTCGGTAAGAGAGTGATTGAAATCGACCTAGATCGCCCCGACCTGTTAGAGGCCTTGAACAGTCAACTTGCCTCGCAGAGTGTTGTGATCACAGACCTAGCCACAGAAAAATGGGCCGAACTTTTTGAGCAGCTCGAGGCAAAGCACCCTGATATCAGAAGGGTTGTGTATTATGACAATCCGGAGGCAGAGGTTCCTGGATTTTATTCAAAAGTCGCGGCACGTGTCATCCCCACAGCCCATACTGTCCTCTTTGCAAACCGCTCTTTGGTGGAAAAAGGAGTCAGAGATGGTGAAGGAAACCAGATTGACTTATCTGGTAAGACTCTCTTCGGTATAGGATACTATCCCAAAGAGGAGGCGAATAAAATCGCTAAAGCTAGAGCTGATAGAGCTTCAGTTGAACACATCCGCCGTCGCCTCTTTGAGAGAAATGGAATACCTAACGAACCAAAGAAAAGAGTCCTTGTCTATGCAGGGGGCGCGAATGAAGACTATTACACTCACGCTTTCCCACACTTCATGAAACTCATTGCAGAGCTCGCAAAGCAAAGCGACTCCCCCCTTCAAGATACCGTTCTCGTTCTTCAACAACACCCTCGTGCCCCAAAAGAGGGAGACAAAGATGCAAATGAAGTAAAACGCTTTCTCACATCTACAGAATTACCAAAGGGGTTTCATGTGATCATTTCCGATCTCAAAACCCCAGAAGCTTTGGCCATTGCAGATGGAGTTCTCTACTACCAAACAAGCATGGCGGCTCAATTTATTTTTGCTGGAATACCCACTGTGGTCCAAGTGGGCCATGATGAATACCAAGACGTTGCAACACGGTCTGGCGTTCCGAAAGTCGCCACTTCTGGTGAGCTCTCTCATGCCCTCTCACCGGAAACTCCCGCTCCTAGCAGCAGATCACTTGAAGAGGATCTAGGAATCGATTCTTCTTGGAGAGAGAGCTTTATCAGAGCGATCCGGAGTCAACTGGATGAGCCCCCCCAAATTTAAAATCCCCCTAAAGAGCTTCGAGGCCTTCGACATTATCTAAACAGAAGCGATCGACTTGTTTGAGAGTTTGGAGTTGGAGCTCTTGAAGATGCTGTTCAAGTTGAGAGAGCTGGGTGAGGGTGTGAAGTGTCGTATTGACCCGTTGGATGGCTCCATGAACACGTTCGTTGCCTCCCCACTCTTTCACTTCAGCTTTCCAGGCAGCAAATTGTTCACGGATCTGGGACAACTGCTTTCTTGGCTGTTTAGGATCCTCTGTAGAAAAGCAAGGAAAAAAATGGTGAACGACCTCTCGGAGCCCTTTCTCAATTTCTGCAAGAAGATAGTGTTTTCCTTCGTGGGGGTCAAAGCGTAGACCTACACTCACATGCGGGCGACCCTTTAAGAGAGGAGCAAAGAAGGATTTAGTATTGATGTTTTTTTGTTGTAACTTTGCCTCGGCCAAAATATGCTCAACATCGCCCTCCATCATCTCGATGTTCCACCCGCCCATCTGCTCAATGTGCCTTGCAACAGCTGCGCGCAGCGAACTGGTTTCTGGATCATAGATACAGATTTGATAGCAGGATGATTTCACTTCTGTTCCAAGGGGAACAAGAAGAAGAGAGCGGTCTGTAAGGTGAAAATCACCTAGAATGAACGTGTCGTAGCAGTTGAGATTGACTGCTTGAGGCAAGAGGTCTTTCAGCGGTGTGAGGATCGCAAATTTCTTTTCTTCCCAGGACTCCTTTCCTGGAATGGGACGGACCAGCTCGCCTAGACTAAAGTGCAGTGTCGGACGAACAGAGCGATAGAGTGGTTCGAGCGTTTCTCTCCACTTTTCGTCCATGGTTATCGAATCTCCGAGACCTGCTCGAAGCACTCCCTCCTCAGGAAGCTGATCTGTCGCGTGGACGGCAATGAGTTTTTCCTGAATGTGATCTCCAGCCACAGGAAGCTGAGAGAACACTCCAAGTAGTATCAGTAACTTAAACATGGGTGAGCAATTGTAGCAAGAAATCCAGAATAATTGGATCAATCTTTTTCAAAGACACTGACTGTGCGTTTCACTGCGAGAGTTGAGATAGCGACAACCATACCAAAGTAGATGATTCCGATATGCCCGACTGCCACAGCGACCAGTTTTCCAAGCGTTGTCTCTGGGGTCAGGTCGCCATACCCAATGGTGAGAGAGGTAATAAATGCTAGGTAGAGTGCATCGATGAGAGGAATCTCATCAAAAAACGAAAATAGGAAGCCTCCAGTCACAATGAGCGCTAGAAGGACCAGTAAAATCCCGCTTGTCTGCCAAAGCAGATCGACCAGCTGGCGGACAAACTCTTTAAATTCATCAAACATCTTACTTTGGGTTGTAGCAGGCAGGTGAAATTCTGTACAGACACAGGTAAAAACAGTATGATAACTCATATGATTTTAGCTCTCAGCCTCACCCTCCTGCTTTCGTCCCAAATCCCTCTTTCTCTTGAACATGCAAAAACACCTCATGAGCTGACTAGAGGTCTCATGGGACGAACAGAGCTCGGCAGCAGCCGAGGAATGCTTTTTCATCTCCCCTATGCTGACCATTGGAACTTTTGGTCCAAGGGCTGTCTCATGCGGCTCTCGATCGCCTTCCTCGACAGTCAAGGGCAAATCCTTGAAATCCAGGAGCTTCCTATGGATCAGGGGAAGACAACCCTCACCTCTTCCCAGCTTTCAACGTATGCATTAGAGATGGAAAGTGGCTGGTTTGAAGAGCACGATGTCCGAGTAGGAGACCGTGTTGTCTGGGAGGGAAACTCAGGGGGGAAAGTCTTGAAAAATAGAGACTTGAAGAGATAAACTGCAGGAAATGAATGACACACCGAAGGAGCGATCTATGTCTTCCCCCGTCACAACCCACTCAAGAGCCAACACGATTGCCGCGGGCGTTTTTTTAATTTGCCTTGGCTTCCTCTTTTACACCAATTGGTGGTGGCCTGGTATCCTTTTAGCCATTGCGGTCTCGACCTCCATCAAAGACTATCTTCGAGGAAGGATCTACGACATGGTCCTTTCAATTGCGATTTTTGGAGGTCTCTTTGCCTTTTTCTACTTCAATGCAGACATGACCGTGGCTGTTCCCGTTCTCTTAACCTTAGCGGGAATCTTTTTGATTGTTAGAGAGCTCTACTTCCGAAAACCACGAACCAGTGAGGATCGTACCGAGGATGTGAGCCAACAAATCAGCGACGAGAGCCACCATGACTGAGCGGATCATCCATGCCGCGTCGCTGTTTGAAGAGGGTGAATGGATTCCCCTTCTTCTCCGAGAAAAGACTCCAGACCATTACGCTTGGTTCAAAGGAACAGAAGAGCTAGGAGTCGATGCAACGACTCCTGAAGAGGCATGCAAGCTTCTAAGGAAAGCTTTTAAAGGAACTCCCCTCTCTTTTTACAACTGTGGGTTCCGCTTCACACTCCCCGAGCGAGACGAGACGGGAACGAACGCTCTTTTCTACCAAATGGAGGCGTCTTACAACTCCCCCACAGGAATCTACTATGATGAGGAGTTACAAGCGAGTTGTATTGTCCGTTTTGCCTCGGAAGAGGCGAGAGAACTCTTAAAGAAAGTGACGAGTTCATGAGGGTTCGGAACACTTTTAATGCAGCACCCACCACTACCTTCTATAAAGGTTAAACATGTCTGTGGAGAAAGAAACGCGGTCTGAAGTGCATTGCAAAGCCTGTGAGGCTCGATACTTCATCGCCTCTACTGAAGAGGCACCTCGTTTCTGTAGCTACTGCCAAGCTCCCTTAGGAGAGGAGGAGGAGAGCAGCTATGTCGAATCCCAAGCCGACCTCACCATCCTCGAAGAGCACGCCCCCAAAGAGAAAGAGGTGCTCTTTACCATTGGCACTTACCAAATCCTAGAGAAGATTGCACAAGGAGGCATGGGAGAGGTGTTTATTGCCTACGACACCTCTTGTGGTAGGAAAATTGCACTCAAGCGGATCCGTAAAGATCTCGGTGAGCAAAAGAAACTCTACGCGCGTTTTTTAAAAGAAGCACGGCTCACCTCACAACTCACCCACCCCTCGATCATTCCGATCTATTCGATTCATGAAGGTGAACATAATATCTATTACACCATGCCCTACGTCGAAGGACGCACATTGAAGTCTCTTTTCAGAGAAATCCGCAAGCGCGAACAGGCAGGGGAAAAAGTCGACGAGATCGGCGGAACGATTCCCACACTCATCCGCTACCTCGTTCAAATTTCTCAAGGCATCGCCTATGCCCACTCCTGTGGTGTATTACACCGAGACATCAAAGGAGAGAACATTATCGTCGGAAAATTTGGTGAGGTGATGATCCTCGATTGGGGCCTTGCTCTACATGAAGAGGAATCGAAAGGACCCAAGGGAGAAAAGCTAGCAGGTACCCCATCCTACCTCGCCCCGGAAAGGGTCCTCGGCTCCCCTGCAACCAAACAGAGTGATATCTATTCGTTGGGAGTGCTCTTATACTCTATGCTAGCTCTGCGCACCCCTTTTATCCGAAAGTCGATCTCCAACTTTAGAAAAACCGTCCATAAGGAGAAGTTCAAGAACCCTTCTGAAGTGGCTCCCACGAGGGACGTTCCTCCTCTTCTTGAACAGATCTGCAAACGCTGTCTCTCTCCTAATCCAGCCGATCGCTACTCCAGTGTCGAGGAATTTATCAGTGAGCTAGAGTCCTATATCGAAGGACGCTCAGAGTGGACACAAGTGGCCCACCTTGATATCCACGAGAAAAACGACTGGCAATTCCAAGAAAATGTCTTGATCGCAGAACATACCGCCATCACACAGAGCCCCACCTCGGCAGACTGGGTGCTTTTGATGATCTCCAATCAATCCTTTCCAGGAAATGTCCGCCTGGAAACGGAGATCAAGATAGGCAGAAAAGGCCATGGAATCGGCTTCCTTCTCAACGTTCCTGAAGTCGAGGAAAGACGCCATATCAACGACGGGTACACCCTATGGATCGGCACAAATGAGCACCCTGCGACAAAACTCCTTCGCTCAACGATCGAAGTGATCTCACAGCCGGAAGTTGTTTTAGAAAAACACCAAATGCATAAAATCCGGATCGAAAAAATCGACAACAGCTTCTACTTCTATCTAGACGATCAGCTCCAGTTTAGCACGATTAGCCATCTTCCTTTAACAGGAACCCATATTGGAATTATCAGCCGCGACGCAGACTTTGAGATGGCTCCCCTCACACTTTCGACAGGTGGAGAAAGCGTGAGTGTGAGTTGCCTGGCCGTGCCTGATGCCTTCTTGGCCTTTGGAGCTTATGAAAAAGCCGTTTCCGAATACCGTCGGATTGCTTACACGTTCCCCGGTCGCACAGAAGGTCGAGATGCCCTGTTCCGTGCAGGAATCGCCCTCCTTGAGCAAGCAAAAATGGAGTATGATCCCTCTCAAAAACCCATTCTTATAGAGAGGGCATTGGAAGAGTTTGAACAGCTCATCCAAACCCATGCAGGCCCCCTAGGTTACCTCGGAAAAGCACTCGTTTATAAGGTCGCAAACGACATCGAAGATGAGCTCCGCTGCTATATGCTCGCTTTCCGCCGCTACAAAAAGCACCCTCTCCTCAAACTATTGAAAGAACAAATCATTTTCCGTTTGCATGAGTGTTCCAGGAGTCGTCGCTCAGCAACTTACGAGTTACTCTATATTGTTTTCCGGCATCTCCCTGAGTGTTTGAAAGAGGTCGCTACGACGAAATTGATCACAAACCTTTCCGAACACTGGGAAACTCTTCCCTTTTTAGAGACCGAACCCTGCAGTGAACACATGGAGACAGCGTACCGATTTGAGTGGGCCATTGTTCTCAGCTTTTGGATGAATAGACCCTATTTCGTTGAAGAGATTGTACACTACCTTTTTGATCAAAAACTCTTCTTTCCAGCGCTTTTTCAAACTTGTTTAATTGTTCTTCTCGAGCTCCATGCATTTGATTTGATTGAGGGAATCGAATCCATACTTGATGAGGAAAAACGCGTAAAAGAACGAGAGATGATCGATCGTATCTATACTCCCTTTTTAGAAGGTGTGCGTGCCCCCTGTAAAGTCACCTATTTACAGAAGTGGCTTCATAGCGATAAAGAGATCACTCCAAGAACTCTCCATCTCTTTATGACACTTCTTAACTATAGTCTTGATCACAACGAAGACATCCTTCCTACAATTCACCTTTTGGAAAAAGTTCCCTTTTCTGAGGAGGGTGTTCTCAGAATTGATATCCTAAAAATATGGGCTCACCTTAAAAACCACGAATGGGACGAAGCAAAAAATGTCTTTCAAAAATACCCCTTAGAGCAAATTACTTCGGGTGACTCCTACCTTCACTACCTTTATGGCTTGCTTCTTCTTGCTACGGAAGGAGGGGAGATCGCAAGTATCCACTTTAAATCCCTTCTAGAAACCTCTTTTCCCAGAAGTTGGAACTTGGCAACAGCCTTTTTGAATAAGAAAATCGCTCTGGATGGCCGCTGGTTCGAACAGTCCTTTGACTGGGAAAAACGCGAACTCTATCGCTCTCTCGCCCTTTATTACAACGTCATCCAAGACTCAGAAAACCAAAAACTTTTCGAACAAAAAGCACGAGATGTCTAAACGTCCAAAAGTTGAATCTGAAAAACGTCTCTTGAACGAGTTTCTCACCGTCGATGAAGAGATGTTGACCTATCCCTCTGGTTACCAGACAGCCTACTATAGAATGTCGCTCCCCGCCTCACACTCCGTCTCCATTATCGCCACCACAGCTGACGGCAAGTGGGTTTTCAACAGAGAGTGGAGACAAGCCGTCCGTCAGGAGGTTCTCGCGCTTCCTGGTGGGTTTATCGAAGAAGGTGAAAACCCTCTATCATCCGCAGAAAGAGAGCTTTTAGAAGAGACAGGATACCGCGGAAAGAACCCCAAAATTTTAGGGAAAAGTTACCCGATGCCTGGAATCTGCACTCAGCAGATCCTCTTCATACACATTGAAGCGGTTGAAAAAATCAAAGAGCCTCAATTAGATCCCGGTGAAATCATCAATCCAACCCTATTTGATAAAGATGCACTGAGGCAGTATATAAAGGAAGAAAGACCAGTGGATGGGATTCTTTTGACCGGGCTCTATTTTTTCGGCTGCTCCCAAAGCTCTTTTAGCCTTTGAGCACGCCCACAAAGGTACTTATAAAACTTATACCTTGTGGGTTTCTTGAGATAATACTTTTGATGGTACTCCTCTGCGGGGTAGAACGTACTTACAGGCGTGATCTCAGTATAGATGACTTTAACTTGACCACTACTTAGGAGTGCTTGCTTTGATTTTTCGGCGAGCTCTTTTTGCTCTTCACTGTGTGTGAAAATTTCAGAGCGGTACTGAGGTCCCTTATCGCAAAATTGCGCATCTTTTGCCTCTGGATCGACATTCCTCCAAAACGTTTGAAGAAGCTCTTCGTAGGAGATTTTATTGGGGTCATAGCGCACTTCGATTGCCTCAGCGTGACCTGTCTGACCTGAAGAAACTTGAGCATAGGTAGGATTTGGTGCATCTCCACCCGTATAGCCAACTGTCGTAGAGAGAACTCCCTTCTCACTATCAAAAACCTGTTGCATACACCAGAAACAGCCGCCTGCGAAAGTTGCAACCTCCTCCTCACTGCTTTCATCTGCAAAGACCGAGAAGATGGGGAGAACAAATAGTGCTGAAGTGAAGATCATCATACAGGTAGTCATATAGCCACATCATGTAGGAATCGACAATTACTCTTCAACAGTAACATCACAGAATGAGTTACGAAGACCTTGAATCGTCTCCATGGAGAGGTCCTTAGGCTGTTTAAATATGAGCTTAGGAACTTTTCTCAGAGCCTCTATGAGAGTGCCCGACAGTGGGAAGCAAACTCCTATTAGCTCAAGCTCTTGCAATGCAGCTGCTTTGATAAGGGTACAAAGTGTCTCTTGATCAGGGAATGAAGGTTTTAGAGATAGTGAAACGGAAGCCTGTAAACTACGCAAGTGGATCAACCCCTCCTCCGTGAGTTTTTCTAAAGATCCAAGATGCAAATGAACAGGCCAATCAGAATAATCATCTTTCAATTTTTCCACTAACGATTGAATATATTGATTATCCACTTTATCCCATTGAGGAAATCGGACGACAACACACTCTTCTTTTACCTCAATTTCAGGGGGGTATAACTTATACTCACGATTTATGCTCCTCGGACAGGGTCTCTTGAACGGACTGTGAAACTGTTGGGCTGGAGTTCTCGGGAGACACGAATAGGGAGTCTGAACCGCAAAAGGTGTGGGTGGCCCCTCATAGGCAAAACTGGCATCCATTTGCTCTTGGCTATCTCTCAACTCTTCGATGACTACAGCAGGAAGACGTCCACGAGGAAGCTCAGGTGAGTAAATGACTCTATCTACAAATGGATGTGTCAACTCTGCGTATCTTGAAATGAAACGGATCAGCAGATCTTCAACGACTGAAACTGCTGAAAAAGCTCCCCCTATGATCATAAGACTCACGAGTGAGACTGGCAGTCCGAAAAGGAGGTGGAATGCAATGGTACTGATTGTTGAAACCAATCCCACAGAGCAGAGCTTGTATGTCACATACTCTTGCATCGTGCGCACACCTGACAGTTCTAGCGCCGTCCATGTTAAAAGATCAACAACCAAGAGGGTGATAGCTGTCGTTGCTAAAAAGAAGGAAGCGAGTGTAGAAGCTGTATACGCAAAGGCTGAAGCTCCGACCACAGAAACACATTTAACGGAGCGTGTCACAAAGTTCGTCTCTACCTGCCGGATGGCTTCAAGTCTCAAGATAACCTACCGATGGTCAAGCGGTTTGAAGAGATTCTTTTTTGGGAGAAATGACTTTCTCAATCATTTTACTAAAGTGACGGACGGGCTTGTATTGGATGGGTTTATGAATATCGGAACTCATATATTTCTTCAGCCCTGCTGTCATGATGTTTAAAATGGTATCCACAATCGTTGGAGCAGCAAGATAGAGAACGAGTTGACCGACCATTGCAGCAGTGATAGGAGCTCCTCCAATGGCGAGCATTGCAACTGCGGTAATTGTGCAGAGTGCGACTGAGGCCACTAGATGAACAAAGACGTACCCCTTCAAACTATTGCAAATCCCCCTTCTGAAAGAAGCTTCAGCCATGGTATGTGCAATCAACATGGGAAAAAATCCAAATGCGATCGGTCCAACGACAGACTTTGTAAGAATGTACTTGGAAGCCATCACGATGGTACCTTCAATGAAAACTCTCGTTCCTCCTGGAAGCAGAGAATCGTTCTCAAATTTGGCCCATTGGGTGTCTACAGAACTTAAATTAGCCATAGTCATGCTCAAATTTTCTCGACTCTCCATTTTAACAGATTCTTTATAAAAAGGAAAATTTTGCCTGACTTAAAAATTTAGACTATATAATAAAATTTTTATTAGGTCATTTAGAGAGAAGAAAAGAAAATGCGGGCTCCTAGGAGCCCGCTCACAAGAAAGAGATTAAGCCCCGACTTCGACTGACTCAAAGTCGAAGACAAGGTCTTCAAGGTCGTCTTGGTCTACCACCTTGTAGACACGCTCGTGTTCGGCAAATCCGGTTCCAGCTGGGATGGTGTGCCCCATGATGATGTTCTCTTTGAAACCACGAAGGTGGTCTTTTTTCCCAGCGAATGCCGCTTCTGTCAAAATACGCGTCGTATCTTGGAAAGAGGCTGCTGAAATAAAGGACTCAGTAGAAAGAGACGCTTTAGTGATACCAAGAAGAAGAGGTGTTGCTTGAGCAGCTTTTCCACCCTCTGCAGCGACCTTTCGGTTTTCCGCCTCAAAGCTCTTCTTATCGATTTCTTCACCATAGAGGAGGTTCGTGTCACCTGGGTCAACCACGCGCACTTTTTTGAGCATCTGGCGGATGATCACTTCGATGTGCTTGTCGTTGATATCTACCCCTTGTAAGCGATAGACCTCTTGAACCTGGTTGACCAGGTACTTCTGTAGCTCACGAACTCCACACACCTCAAGGATTTCATGTGGAATCACAGAGCCATCAGTAAGCTGTTGGCCTTTCACCACATGGTCACCACGCTGCACGATCAAGTGCTTTGTGTGAGGAATCAGGTGCTCTTCTTGCATTCCTGAGGTCTCATCACGGACGATCACTAAGCGCTTATTCTTATGCACTCCGAAGTCCACTGTACCGTCAATCTTCGCGATCTCCGCAGCAGCTTTAGGCTTTCTCGCTTCGAGAAGCTCAGCAACACGCGGTAGACCCCCGGTGATATCCTTGGTTTTGAGAGCCCCTCTAGGCAACCTGGCCAAGAGCGTTCCAGCTGAAGCAAATTTTCCTTCGTCGACGGAAATAATAGCTCCGGTTGGAATCGGATAGGTTCCGACAAGCTCACTTAAGGTATCGTCAGCATAGATCGCAATCTGAGGATGGAGTTCCCCACGATGTTGCTTCACGGTGATCTCAGCTTGCCCTGTTTGCTTGTTCGTGACACGCTCGGTAGAAATTCCCTCTACCAAGTCTTCGTATTTCACATATCCTGGGCGGTCGCAGATGATAGGAATGTTGTGTTGCTCCCACTCTGCAATCTTCTCACCCACTTCAACGATGGTTCCATCTTCTTTATTGATCGTGGTTCCGAGTTCCACAGTAAACATTTGAAGAGGCTCAATCGACTTGGTTGAAAGCAGTTTTTTATACTCTTCAAGAGTTCGCCCTTCATCCGCAACGACGTTGAGTGTTCCGTTTTTATTGAGAACAACCCAGTTACCATCTTCATTCTGAACGGTTCTGAGATCCATGTAAACGAGGATCCCTTTCTTCTCAACCACAAGCTCTGGAGAGACGTTAGCTGACGCAATCCCCCCAAGGTGGAAGGTCCGCATTGTCAACTGGGTTCCCGGCTCACCAATGGACTGGGCAGCCACGATTCCGACTGCTTCTCCGCGACAAATCTTGCGTCCATTTGCTAGGTTTAGGCCGTAACAAGAAGTACAAACTCCCCTTTTCGATTCGCAGGTCAGAGGTGAACGGATCTTGACGGTGTCAATTCCGGCATCGTCAATCGCCTCAGCTTGAGCCGCTGTGAGTGTATCTCCTGCTCTTGCTAGGCATACTGTTTTGTCACCAGGTAAGAAAATATCTTCGCAGATCGTTCTTCCATAAATTCGATCTTTCAACGGAAGAAGCTCTTCTTGTCCCTGTTTGACTGCAGAAACCTCAATACCATTGAGAGTTCCACAGTCCTCTTCAGTGGTGATCACATCGAGGGCAACATCGACGAGACGTCTCGTCAGGTATCCTGAGTCGGCGGTTTTCAGAGCGGTATCGGCAAGACCTTTTCGCGCTCCGTGTGATGAGGTGAAGTACTGACCAGGATTCAAACCTTCGCGGAAGTTCGCTTTAATCGGAATCTCAATAATTTCACCCGAAGGTTTCGCCATGAGGCCTCGCATCGCACCGAGCTGCTTAATCTGAGACTTGTTACCACGCGCTCCAGAGTCAAGCATCACAAAGAGGGAGTTCAGCTTTCCTTCATGGGGCTCAGCAAGAAGATGAAGGAGTTCGTCAGAGAGCTTGTCGGAAACATCCGTCCAAAGACTAATAATTTTCGAGCGTCTCTCACCATCGGTGATGATCCCTTCCTCATACTGTTTTTTCACGATTGCAACCTGTTTCTCCGCTTCTGATAGAAGCTTTCCTTTGCCATCTGGGATGATAATGTCAGAAATACCGATCGAAATCGCTGACTTAGTCGCCTCTGAGAATCCAAGTGACTTGAGGTTATCCAAGAATTGGACTGTTTTCTCGAGGCCCACTTTCTTGTAGCATTCGAGAACTAGCTCACCTAGTCGCTTTTTAGGGAGGTTGTAGTTTTGGAAACCAAGCTCTTTTGGAACCACTGTGTTAAAGATCACACGTCCAGGCGTTGTTTCAATGATCCCGTTCTCTGTACGGAGTTTGATTCTTTCGTGCAGTCGGAGTCCACGGCCAAGATTGTCAACACGTTCATCGTCATTGAAAGAGCTCTCTGTCCAAGACCAACTTCCGCATGAGGACATCGCAAGAAGAACCTCATTGAGATCACTAAAGGTCTTGATTTTCTTACCCTCTTTCTCTGGATCGTGGAGTGGGTCGTGCATGAGGTAGTAGAGTCCAAAGGCCATATCCTGAGAAGGAACAGCAGATGGTTTACCAGAAGATGGAGTAAAGATGTTATCTGGTGCCATCATCAACATGCGTGCTTCAATCTGCGCTTCGATAGAGAGCGGAACGTAAACCCCCATCTGGTCACCGTCGAAGTCGGCGTTAAAGGCCGAACAAGCAAGCGGGTGTACACGGATCGCTTTACCTTCAATCAAAACGGGTTCGAAGGCCTGGATTCCCAGACGGTGAAGCGTTGGAGCACGGTTGAGTAGAACCGGGTGGTAGCGGATGATTTCGTCGAGGACGTCCCAAACCTCTGGGTCGTGCCTTTGAATCATTTTCTTCGCTGAACGGATGGTGTATACGTAACCGAGATCCTTCAAGCGCTTCACGATGAAAGGCTCGAAAAGCTCGAGTGCCATCAGCTTCGGCAGTCCACATTGGTTAAACTTCAGTTCAGGACCGACGATAATCACGGAACGTCCTGAGTAGTCGACACGTTTACCAAGAAGGTTTTGTCTAAAACGACCCCCTTTACCTTTTAGCATCTCAGATAGCGACTTAAGAGGACGGTTACCGGCTCCCATCACAGGATGTCCATGTCGACCGTTATCAAAAAGAGCATCTACTGCCTCTTGCAGCATTCTCTTCTCGTTACGGACAATTACCTCAGGTGTCTTCAGCTTCAAAATTTGCTTGAGACGGTTGTTACGGTTGATGACTCGTCGGTATAGATCATTCAAATCTGAAGTTGCGAAACGCCCGCCATCGAGAGGCACAAGAGGTCTAAGATCGGGTGGGATCACAGGGATAGCCCCCATCACCATCCACTCTGGCTTGTTTGTAGAGTGGATAAAACTCTCAACAATCTTGAGACGTTTTGCCAATTTCATACGGCCTTGCTGAGACTTCGTCTTCTTCAATTTCTCTTTAAGTTCAGCGAGAAGAGAGTGTAGATCTTCAATTTTTAGGAGTTCGGCAACAGCTTCACCACCCATCTTCGCAACAAAAGCGTCTCTTCCCCACTTTTCTTGAGCTTCACGCAGTTCTGTATCATCGAGAAGTTGTTTCTTTTGCAGGTCTGTTTCACCAGGGTCCGTGACGATCCACTCTTCGTAGTAAATCACACGTTCGAGGTCCGCTGCTGTCATCCCCAAGAGGTTTCCAATTCTGGAAGGCATGGTTTTGAAGAACCAGATGTGGACCACAGGAACGGCAAGATCAATGTGAGCCATTCTCTCACGGCGCACCTTAGAAAGAGTGACCTCCACACCACAGCGATCACAAACGATGCCTTTATGTTTGATCTTCTTGTACTTTCCACAGGCGCACTCCCAGTCACGGGTAGGTCCAAAAATCTTTTCACAAAAAAGACCCCCCTTCTCAGGTTTGAACGTTCTGTAGTTAATCGTTTCTGGCTTTTTTATCTCGCCACGAGACCATTCGTCTTTGATCACATCCCCTGAAGCAATTTTCATTGTCAGGTTGTCAAAACGCACGTTTGGCTTTTGGTCTTCTGTAAAGCGCCCTTCCGCCGCCATGGAATTCTCCTAAAGTTTCAAATTAATAAATGGTCTCTTCAATCTTTTCTGTACGAATGTCTAGCCCAAGTCCTTGCATCTCTTTGATCAAGACGTTGAAAGACTCAGGGGTTCCAGCTTGAAGGATATTCTCACCCTTCACGATCGATTCGTAGATACGTGTTCTTCCTGCGACGTCATCTGACTTCACAGTTAAGAGCTCTTGGAGTAGGTGTGCTGCTCCGTATGCTTCAGCAGCCCAAACCTCCATCTCTCCAAAACGCTGTCCACCCATCTGAGCTTTACCACCGAGTGGCTGCTGAGTGACAAGCGAGTAGGGACCCACTGCACGAGCGTGAATCTTATCTGCCACGAGGTGACCCAGTTTTAGCATATAGATATACCCAACAACACAGGTGTTATCAAAACGCTCACCAGTCCGCCCATCAAAGAGAGAAAACTTTCCATTAGGACTTAAGTTTTGCTCTTTCATCAGGCGCCAGATTTCTGTTTCAGGGAAACCTTCAAAGACCGGCGTCTTGATCCACATCCCAGCACGTTTAGCAGCAAATCCAAGGTGTGTTTCAAAGACCTGCCCAAGGTTCATACGAGATGCGATACCAAGTGGGTTCAAGATAATCTCAACAGAGGTTCCATCCTCCATGAATGGCATATCTGCCTCAGGAACGATGTTAGAGACAACCCCCTTGTTCCCGTGACGACCCGCCATCTTGTCACCGACTTCAAGTTTACGCTTCGTGGCGATATAGACTTTAACTTGACGGATGACGCCTGGCTCAAGGTCAGTGTCTCCTTTTCTCAAGTGCTCGACTTCCGTTTTGTACTTCATTTCGAGTGCTTGAAGTGCTGAATCGTAATCTCTTAAAATTTGCTTCAGAACTTCGTAGACCTCTTTTTCAGGCATAAGAAGATCTTCGACTTCTTCATTTTCAATGGCGTCGATCACCTCATCGGAGATTTGCTCACCCTCAGAGACGATGACAGCGGCTGTCTTTCTATGAACAATGGTTCCAGGCGCCGTCTCGTTTTCAAGAAGAACCGTGATCTTTTCATACTTCTCGTTCTTGAGCTGTGTCTGCTGGACTTTGTAATCACGCTGTAGCTCTTTAAGGCGCTGTGCCTCCTCAACGAGCTCATCGTCTGTTTTGGTGATACGCTCCTTACGGCTAAAGAGTTTGATATCCATTACAACCCCTTCGACACCCGTCGGAACGGTCAGGGATGCATCTTTTACGTCAGCCGCCTTCTCTCCAAAAATAGCGCGGAGAAGGCGTTCTTCAGGTGCTAGCTCTGTCTCTGACTTTGGTGTGATCTTTCCGACAAGAATATCACCAGGGCCCACTTCAGTACCGATGCGGACAATTCCATCATCATCGAGGTTCGCCAACATCTCCTCAGAAACATTCGGGATATCGCGGGTGATCTCTTCCTTACCGAGCTTCGTGTCACGAGCGGTGATTTCGAATTCTTCAATATGAACAGAGGTATAGTAGTCTTCACGAAGAAGCTTTTCGGAGATGATAATCGCATCCTCAAAGTTATATCCCATCCAAGGCATGAACGCGACGAGGACGTTCTTTCCAAGAGCGACTTCTCCAGCATCAGTTGCTGGTCCATCTGCAATGACATCTCCCGCTCTAACTTCGTCATTGACATTGCAGAGAGGTTGTTGGTTGATGCAGGTCCCGGAGTTGGATCTCAAGAACTTCTTCAGCATATAGGTCTTTTTGTCTAGGCGGTTTCTCTTTGAAGAGATCACAATCTTATGACCATCGACATACTCTACGACTCCATCTTCTGTTGCGACGACAACAGCTCCAGAGTCACGTGCAGCTTTGAGCTCAAGACCGGTACCGACGATCGGAGCTTCTGTTTTAAGAAGCGGGACCCCTTGACGTTGCATGTTCGAACCCATCAAAGCACGGTTCGCATCGTTGTGCTCAAGGAAAGGAATCAGTCCTGTCACGATAGAGACAAGCTGCTTCGGTGAGACGTCCATGTGGGTGACTTTGTTGGTGTCAGTCACAATCTGCTCACCTCTGAAACGCGCTCCACACTGTTTTTCTTTAAACATGTGAAACTCATCCAAAGGCGTAGACGCCTGAGCAATGATGCAGTTCTCTTCCTGATCTGCTGTCATATACGAAATCTCTTCAGTCACAACGCCGTCGCGCACTAAGAGGTAAGGAGTTTCAATGAACCCAAATTCGTTAATTTTTGCAAAGGAAGAGAGAGAGGTAATCAGACCGATGTTGGGTCCTTCAGGTGTCTCAATCGGGCAAATTCTTCCGTAGTGGCTGATGTGAACGTCACGGACCTCAAATCCAGCTCTGTCACGGTTGAGACCTCCAGGCCCGAGAGAAGAGAGACGTCGTTTGTGTGTTAGCTCAGCAATGGGGTTTGTTTGGTCCATGAACTGAGAGAGCTGAGAACGACCGAAAAAGTCTTTGAGCACTCCCGATAGAGCCTTGGCTGAAATGATTTTTCCTGGTGTCAAGGTATCCGAACTGAAATCGAAGAGGTTCATTCTCTCACGGATGATCTTCTCCATTCGAGCAAGACCAATACGGCATTGGTTCTGGATCAACTCACCCACAGAACGTACACGACGGTTACCGAGATGGTCAATATCATCAATGTAAGTGGTTTCATCTCCATTGCGGAGGTTAATCAGGTACTTAAGGGCACGGATCACATCTTCTTTGGTGATCGTCAGCTGCTCTAGAGCCTCATCAGTGATTTCTCCACCGAGCTTGCTATTGAGCTTGTAACGCCCTACACGCCCTAGATTGTAGCGTTTTGGATCGAAGAAAAGGCGCATAATCGCAGATCGAGCGTTAGAAAGCGTCGCGGGCTCACCTGGGCGGATTTTGCGGTAGAAGTCTTTGAGTGCAGATTCGTATGAATCGGTTGGGTCTTTCGCGAGCATTTTAATGATCGGACTTGTTTCATCAGCATCATCAGCAATTCGAACAGACTCAATCCCCGCATCCGACATTCTTTTTAGCATGGCAGTGATGAGTTTCTCCCCTGCCTTACCAAACACGAGTCCTGTTTCATCGTCAACCACATCTTCTGCTAAGATTTTACCAACATACTTAGCAAACTCTTTCTCAGTTTTAATCTTGACTTTACGTGTGTTAAAGAACTCTTCGATGATATCTGCATTCGAAGAAAAACCTAGTGTACGGATGAACGTCGTCGCGAGAAGCTTTCGTCTTCTCTGCTTTCGGTCAACGTAGATGTAAATGAGGTCGTTTGTATCGAAAGAGGCCTCTAACCAGCTTCCACGGTTTGGAATGACACGGAAGGAGTAAATGTTTTGACCGCGTGGGTGCTTCTCTTTTTCAAAGCAAATTCCAGGAGAGCGGTGTAGCTGAGATACCACGACACGCTCAGCTCCGTTAATGATGAAGGTTCCCTTATCCGTCATCAGAGGAATCGTGCCCATGTAGACCTCTTCCTCTTTAATTCCGGTTTCATCAGTCAGACGGAATTTCACCTTCAAGGTCACGCTATAGGTGATTCCTCTACGTATACACTCATCAGGATCGTATTTCGGCACTCCGAGGTTATATGACAAGAACTCTAGAACGGTCTTTTCATCGTAAGAACGGATGGGGAAAAGGTCGCTAAAAATCTCTTGTATTCCGATATTAACCCGCTCTTCAGGCATCACATCTGACTGAAGAAATTGGTTGTATGATTTCACCTGAATTTCAATAAGATTTGGAAGATCAATAATGTCTTCCTTATCGGTGAAGCTCACCCTGTTTTTACGACGTTCGGAGATCATCTGATAGGGCTCCCTATGAGTTGTAAGTTAGAGTCTAATTGTGGGTGTGTTGAAACGGCAGACAATTCTAGACAGAAGCCTGTAGAAGAAGAGAATGAATTTTCAAAAAGTATTGTCAGACTAAGCCTCATCTCACTCTGCGCTGGTGGATCACCCATCCACCAATCCCCGCCGTGGGGATGTTAGGACAAAACCAGCAATTGCCCAAAAATATGCACTAATATGACCGAATTGCAGATATAAAGCAATGATAAATTGCTTTATGAGACTCTAGTTCACTTCTAAAATGAAAATAGAGATCTTAATTCGACCAGCGTATAAAGGGAGTCCCCCATAGGAGAACTCCCTTGTCAATCATCAGTCAATCAAGACTTATGCTTTCAGGCTAACCTTAGCGCCTGCAGCTTCTAGCTTAGACTTAATCTCTTCAGCCTCAGCTTTCGCCGCTTTTTCTTTAATGGCTTTAGGTGCACCTTCAACAAGGTCCTTGGCTTCTTTTAGACCAAGGCCGCTCACTTCGCGAACCACCTTAATCGCACCAATTTTCTTATCAGCTGGTACTTCTTCTAGGATGACATCGAATTCAGAAGCTTCTTCTGCAGCAGCAGCGTCGCCACCAGCAGCAGGAGCAGCAGCTACAGCAACAGCCGCAGCAGAGGCTTCTACACCCCACTCCTCTTCGAGTTGTTTTTTCAAATCAGCCATTTCGAGAACGGTCAGTTCACTTAATGCTTTGACTAGATCTTGTGTTTTGGTACTCACGTTAAACCTCACTAATTTTCATTTAGAAACTTTTTAACTTTGACTCTGTTTGCACTTATTGTCCAGGCAGTAGATGACACTTGTAACTAGTGCATTCATGACAGACACAGTCTGTGATAGCGGTGCTTGAAGGACTCCAAGCAGTTGTGCTCGCATTTCTTGCTTTCCAGGTAGCTTAGAGAGTTTCTCCATCTCTTCAGCATAGAGAAGGGCTCCGTCAATGTGACCAGCCACAACACTCAAGTTCTCTTCGTTACCTTTTCGGAACTCATAAACTGCTTTCGCAGTCGTCAGCGGGTCTTCACCAGTGAAGACAACACCGATATGTCCCGTTAGAGCATTCAAATCAAGCTCAACACCAGATTCCTTGGCTGCGATCATCAGCAATCTTTTAGGAAGAACTTCAACACTCCCCCCTGTTTTAGCAACGTCACGACGAAAATCAGTGAACTGATTTGCTGTGACTTTCATGTAGCTCATCAAAACAAACGAGCCATGCTGATTGATTTGATCTTTTACGGAATCGAGGTGTAGTTGTTTTTCTTTTCTCATATCAAAAAACCTTCAACTTTTAAGACACTTCGACTTCGCGAAGATCAATTTTGATCCCAGGACCCATTGTTGTAGAAACAACAACCGATCTGATGTACTGGCCTTTCGCTGTATTTGGCTTTGCGCGAACAATCGCGTTCAAGAAAGCTTGAATATTCTCTTTTAGCTTATTTGCTTCAAAAGAAATCTTACCAACTGCAGCTTGGATTCCTGCACTCTTATCTGTTTTAAATTCAATCTTACCCGCTTTGACTTCTGAGACAGCTTTAGCAACATCTGTTGTCACTGTTCCAGCCTTAGGGGTAGGCATCAGCCCTCTTGGACCGAGCACTTTACCGAGTTTTCCGACTTCACGCATCATATCAGGGGTAGCGACAACAGCATCAAAGCCTGTCCAGCCCTTCTTGATCTTCTCGATTAGGTCGGCATTGCCAGCAAAATCTGCTCCAGCATCCAAGGCTTCTTGAACCTTTTCACCAGAAGTCAACACAAGAACAAGCGTTTTACGCCCCGTTCCATTCGGTAATGAAACAGTCGCTCGAATGTGTTGGTCAGATTTACGCGGGTCAACGCCCATCAATAAAGAAAGCTCTACCGACTCGTCAAACTTCACCGGTGGACACTTCTTTAATACTGCGATAGCATCATCGATACTGTATAGTTGATCTTGGTCATACAGCTCGGCTATCTCCCGAAAACGTTTACTTTTTCGACCCATTATAGAGTTTATCCTTCTATCATATCGACGCCCATGGACCTTGCGGTACCAGAGACAATATTTACTGCTGCTTCTAAACTTGAAGCATTCAAATCAGCCATTTTCCGCTCAGCAATCTTCTCTGCTTGGCTTCTTTTTAGCTGACCCACCTTATCGCGGTTGGGTACGCCAGACCCTTTTTCAAGGCCTAGTTCTTTTTTGATGAGCTGAGCAACAGGAGGTTGCTTCGTCACAAAATCAAAAGATTTATCTTCATACACAGTGATGACAACAGGGAGAATATCTCCACCCTTGTCTTGTGTCTTCGCATTAAACTCTTTACAGAATGCCATGATATTGACACCTGCTGCACCTAAAGCTGGACCAATAGGTGGAGCGGGGTTTGCTTTACCCGCTGCAATTTGGAGTTTAATTGTCTTAAAAAACTTTTTCTTCGCCATATTTTTGCCTTACAATTGTGTTCATTGGCACCGGCGGTAGAGGCTTAACCCGCTTTGTCCAGTTCATTCTTATTCTTCTGTCGCTTCCTCAACTTGAGTAAACTCGAGGTCATCCACGCGTGTATCACGTCCAAAAATCGAAACCAACACGCTGAGTCGCCCTTTTTCATGGTAGACATCCGTGACAGTTCCGATGAAATTCACGAAGACTCCCTCAATGATCTTCACGTTGTCACCCACTTGGAATTGGTATCTTTGAGTGACATTTTCTTTCTTAGAGCGCAAGTCGTTGAGAATTTCTTCAACCTCTGCGTCAGAAAGAGAAGTGGGTGTTGCACCACCCAAAAAATCAACAACGCTTGGCGAGTGCTTGATGTACTGCCAAGAATCGTCATTCATATCCATTTTAACAAGTAGGTAACCAGGCCATAGCTTTCTCTCAACAACCCTTTGTTCTCCTCCCTTCACTTCAGAAACATTCTCTGTAGGAAGTAAAACCTCATGCAGGTGCTCTTTGACACCTCGCACTTCAGCTTGTTCTAAAATCATCTTCTTCGCTTTCTTTTCATGACCTGAAAGAACCTGAAGGACGTACCAATTTGCCATAAATTGTTTACCTAAATGCGAGTTAACCTGCGATCCAGTGGACGAGTGTTCCAATACTATCTAAACAGCCTCGGATCACTAGATCTACGGCAAAAATCCCAATTCCTAAGAGAAATGTTGCAGCGACTACAATCTTCGTATAGACCTTCAGCTCATCTTTACTTGTCCAGTTGATGCGATGAATTTCTTGCTTCACCTCTCCAACAAACTCCGATGCACTATGCAAAGAGGAGCGGGAGGCTTTATCCGATTTTGACTGCTTTTTTGTTTCCATTAGGTTCATTGCTTACCTTTTCAATTTGTTATCCAAAGCGACGAGTGCGGAGGGATTCGAACCCCCGACCGGCGGCTTTGGAGACCGCTGCTCTACCAACTGAGCTACACACCCCATAAGTATTCCGGAGGAGGTCACCCTCCTCCGGAAATTTAGTCATTAGTCGATAATCTCTGACACAGTTCCTGCACCGATGGTACGGCCACCCTCACGGATCGCGAAACGCATTCCGATCTCAAGAGCGACAGGCGCAATGAGAGATGCAGTAATGTCAACATTATCACCAGGCATCACCATCTCGACTCCCTCAGGAAGCTCGACAGTACCTGTTACGTCAGTTGTACGGATGTAGAACTGTGGTCTGTATCCTGTGAAGAAAGGCTTGTGACGTCCACCCTCTTCTTTTGTAAGGATGTAGACAGGTCCTTTAAACTTGGTGTGCGGTGTGCAAGTACCAGGAGCCGCAAGAACCATTCCTCTTTCTACATCGTTCTTGTCAACTCCACGGAGGAGAACACCCACGTTCTCACCAGAGCGGACTTCGTCAAGAAGTTTGTTGAACATCTCAAGACCAGTCGCAACAGTCTCGCGAGTTTCGCGAAGACCCACCATTTCAAGCTTGTCGTTGATCTTAAGAACTCCACGCTCGACACGACCTGTAACAACTGTTCCACGACCAGAAATTGAGAAAACGTCCTCAATCGGCATTAGGAACGGCTTGTCAAGCTCACGAGTTGGCTCTTCGATGGTGTTATCCACTGCATTCATCAGCTCAAGAATTTTTTCAGCGTATGTCGCGTCACCTTCTAGAGCTTTTAGAGCAGAACCACGGATGATTGGTACATCTTTGTAACCACGAGACTCAAGAATCTCTTGAAGCTCAAGCTCAACAAGGTCAAGAAGTTCAGCATCTTCATCACCAAGCATGTCACACTTGTTGAGGAAGACAACCATGTTGGGCACCTGCATCTGACGAGCAAGAAGGATGTGCTCTTTTGTTTGTGGCATCGCTCCGTCTGTTGCAGCAACGACGAGAATCGCTCCATCCATCTGAGCCGCACCAGTAATCATGTTTTTGACGTAGTCGGCGTGACCTGGGCAGTCCACGTGAGCGTAGTGACGGTTGTCGGTCTCGTACTCAACGTGAGAAGCGTTGATGGTGATACCACGCTGTTTTTCCTCAGGCGCGCTATCAATCGACGAGAAGTCACGAGCAGCAGTACCAGACTTTTCAGAAAGGACCTTACTGATCGCAGCAGTTAGTGTGGTTTTACCATGGTCAACGTGACCGATGGTTCCGATATTTAAGTGTGGCTTATCGCGTTTGTAAGCTTCTTTAGCCATTTTTGTATTCCTCCGTAAGACAACTAATTGGTGTTGTTCGTTTCTTTATTCAAATGTGATGCCCAGAAGAGGAATTGAACCTCCGACCGCTTGCTTACCATGCAAGTGCTCTACCCCTGAGCTATCTGGGCCGAGATCACCTTAAAATCTCATATTTTGCTCGCGAACAACCGAGAGCACGATTTCAGGCGGCCCAAACTGATCGCAAGTAGAAAGGTCATAATTTTAGGCTCTTGGGTAAAATAAATCAACTAAATTTACAAAGATTCCCCAAGTAGAGTCGGGATTCAGTACGTTTAAGAAAAATAAGACGAATTTTTGGTAACCTAACCTAGATCTTTCATGAAAGCCCCACGAAAATGAGGTAAAGTGTCTGAAATGATTCCATCCGTCCAGATCCCTCCCCTGAAGGGGCAGACCTAAAAGTAAAAATTACTTTTGACGGTAAACGATTCTTGCTTTGGATAGATCGTAAGGAGAGAGCTCGCAGGTCACCTTGTCACCTACCAGAACGCGGATGTTTCGGATCCGCATCTTTCCACAGAGATGGGCGATGACTTCCATGCCGTTTTCGAGTTTCACGCGGAAGTTCATATTGGGAAGAAGCTCTTCCACAAGCCCGTCAAGTTTGATTGTGTCTTCTTTTGCCATAAAGTAACCAAAAATTTACCAATTTCTTCGATTGATGTCAAGAAAGCTGTTTGTTATCATAGACATATGGATTGCTCACAAAAACAACAAGAGCTCATTAAACTCTTTGAGAAGGCGAACTCTCCCCAAGAGAAGTATGAGTTGATTATCTCGATGGGGAAGAAACTCTCCTCTCTTGAAGGTGCAGACCTCTCTGAGGAGACGCGCGTCCAGGGCTGCCAGAGCCTGATGCACCTTAAAACAGAGCTAACCGAGAAAAAAACTTTAAAATTCGAAGTGTCTTCCGATGCACTCATCTCAAAGGGGCTCGCTGCGCTGCTAATTTATGTCTATGAGGGTGAGACGCCAGAGACCCTACTTCAAGTTCCTCCCTCTTTTGCGGAAAAAATCGCCTTAGGTGAAAGCCTCACACCCACTCGGGTGAATGGATTCTATCAAATCCACCTCAAAATGAAGCAAGATGCGATCCAGAGACTAATCAATTCATAACACATTTTGCGCTGAGACATCGAAGATCGACGAAATCAACCCAAGATGTTTACAAAGCTCGAGAGAAAGAGAGGTCACAAAATAGGCCATGACAAGCGCTAGGACGACTTTTCCCCCTCTGAAAACCTGATTTTCTTCCTTTTTACGGTAAAAACGCCCGACAATGAGCATCAATACAGGGATGATCCCATTCAGAATTGTATCTCCAAACCCTCCTGTTGCATCGAGTGCAAGTAGGAAAATCTTTTCAAAATAAATAGCAGAGAAGAGGGTCGGGATGATCACCAGCCCACCCAAAGTGAGCTTTCCCCACCCTTTTTTAGAAAGGTGGAGACCGTCAGCAAGAAAGTCCACCAGTCCAAGAGCAATCCCTAAAAAGGAAGTCACGATCCCAAAGAAGGCAAAAAATTCTGCAACTGTACTCACCCAGATATCGCCGGACGCAATTTTGATATACTTGATCGCGGAATCTCCATTTTGAACAGCGGCAATCAGTCCATTCTCCCCTTCAGCTGGAACAATTCCAAGCACCAAGAACTGCCAGACGAGATAAACGATGAAGGTGAGTGTCGTTCCGCCGGCGATCGCCCACCTCAGGCTTTTCGGATCACGGTCCAGATAGGGTGTCAAACTCGGCACCATCGTCTGAAAAGAGAAGGCCGTGAGCATCAGGGGGATTCCATAAATCGCATAGGTCCAGTGTGCATAACTGAGATGCTCCATTTTGACATGAGGAAAACCCACAAATGTCATCAAAATATAGGAGAGAATCAGCCCAAAAAAGAGAATGGAGTTGATGCGCCCCACAATCGTGGCTCCGAGGTCGACAATGACCCCAAAAATGAAGATAAAGAGCACAGCTCCGAGAGCCTCGGTCATCCCATATGAAAAGAGCGACTCACTGACACGTGAGAAAAAGGCGCCTCCCTCAGCGGTATAGGCAATCAAGGAGCCATAAGCAATAAAGAGATAGAGGAGCCAGGAGACTGTTTTTCCCCCTTGACCTAGAAGATCTTCAGATAGAGAGCTGACGTGCGCTCCATCGGCATACCAAAGGCTCACCTCAGCAAGGATCAACCCAGTCGCTGTCATTGCTAAGTAAGCAATCAACATCATGACAAGTGAGGGCAAAAAGCCACTCATTCCTGTAGAGACAGGAAGAGCGATCATTCCCCCACCAATACAGGTTCCTGCAACGAGGAACATAGCAGGTAAAAGATTTTTTTTATTCACGGGAACTTGTCCTTATACTGAATACTTCATGACAATTTGAGCAGATTTGCAGGTGTGCATGAAATACTCAGGTTATATCGGTTGTAATTCGGATTCTTGTAATTCAGGGTGGCTCGGAGCCACTCCCATGGCGTTGATGCCATTGTCGACGTGCAGGACTTCGCCTGTAATAGCCGAGGCAAGAGGACTTAACAAAAACGCCGCAGATGCTCCCACCTCGTCCGCTGTCAACTCTTTCTGAAGTGGAGAGTTAGACTCTGAGTAGGAGATCATTTTGTCAATGAAGCCAATCGCCTTGGCCGCCCGGCTTCCGAGCGCCCCTGCTGAAATGGCGTTGATCCGAATGCCATACTCTCTACCAGCTTCCCATGCGAGGTTACGGGTATCCCCTTCTAGCGCTGCCTTAGCACCTGCAAGGCCTCCACCATATCCAGGAATCACCTTCTCCGCTGCAAAGTAAGAGAGAGTGAGCATGGAGCCCCCTCGCTTCATGAGTGGCCCAAAGTGACGGACAAGAGAGACGAACGAGTAAGTCGAAGCAGAAACTGCAGAAAGGTACCCTCCACGGCTTGTTTCAAGCAGGGGTTTAGAAGCCTCTGGAGCATTCGCAAGGGAATGGACCACCATATCGATGGTACCGTAATCTTGACGCACCTGCTCTGCAACCTCTTGAATGGTGTAACCTGAAAGACCTTTGTAGCGCTTGTTTTCTAGAATCTCCACAGGAACCTCTTCTGGAGAATCAAAGGCAGCATCCAGAGGATAGATCTTCTCAATTTCCATCTCCCCGCGAGAGGTTTGCTGAGACTCCTTGAACTTACCCATTTCAAGTCCCTTTTTGAAAATGGAGAGAACGGGCGGCCATGTACCGACAATGACAGTTGCACCCGCTGCGTAGAGGGCCCTTGCAATGGCCCAGCCGTAGCCTTTATCGTCTGCAACACCGGCGATGAATACCACTTTTCCTTTCAGATCGATCTGTAACATAAAAATCCCCTTCTATTAAGGCAGCTATTATAGAGCATAAACAACATTTTTGTTCAGACATTCCTGCAGTTTTTATGGAAAGGTTTCGAGAAGTTTTTAGCGACAAAAGTTGAATCTGATGAAAATCCTTGCGAAAATATGGCAAAACACACTATTTTTTTCCCCGAGACAGCATTAAGCATCAAGCTTAAGGGCGTATAGCTCAGTTGGTAGAGCACCTGCCTTACAAGCAGGCGGTCATAGGTTCGAATCCTCTTGCGCCCAAGCCTTAAGTTAAAAATGCTTTTACATGCGGGAGTAGTTCAATTGGTTAGAATACCGGCCTGTCACGCCGGGGGTTGCGGGTTCAAGTCCCGTCTCTCGCGTCTCTTTCATAAACCCTTCCAGAAAAGAGTCGAACCTAGGACGTAGCATGACCCCAGACAAGGTCAAAAAGAAATCCATTCTGAGTTCCATCTTTCTTTACTTCTGGATGATCATAGGAGCTTTTTTAGCTGCCTTTGCGATTGAGGTCATCTTCATTCCTAACAATTTGATTGATGGCGGCATTGTTGGTGTCTCCATGATTATTGGAAAAATCATTGGAAAACAGTGGATTCCCCTCCTTCTCCTCATTTTGAATCTCCCCTTCCTCTACATCGCCATGAGGTCCATCGGTAAAACCTTCCTCATCCATATGTTGGTCGCGGTGCTGCTTTTTGCAGGATTCATGGTCTTTATTGCCAATGTCCTCCATTTAGAGTTCCACGGCGAAAGCCTCGAATTTGTCGTCGTAGGAGGCGTGATGCTAGGAATCGGACTCGGTCTCATCATCCGTTCTGGAGGATGCCTCGATGGAACAGAGATCATGGGTATCATCATCAACCGTCGAACAGGAATCACTGTGGGACAAGTTGTCATGATCGCCAACGTCTTTGTCTTCGCCGCTGCGGGAATTGTCTACCAAAACTGGCACCCTCCTGTGCTCTCTTTCATCACCTATCTAATTGTTTATCGAGTGATGGACTCCACGATCGTGGGACTTGAAGAGACAAAATCCGTGATCATCATCTCACGTAAATCCAAGAAAATCTCAGCTAGCATCATCCGTGAACTCGGACTGGGACTAACTGTGATGTATGGCCGAGGTGGCTTCTCGGGTGTAGAGCAAGAGATCCTCTACGTCATCGTTGAGCGTCTTCAACTCCACGACCTCAAAGAGCTCATCTTTAGAGAAGACCCCCGCGCCTTCATTGCGATCGAAAACCTCCACGAAGTGGCAAATGGAATGCATAACACCAAAGGCTACTTCCCCCGCATGGAAAAAGCGGTCTCTAAATTCTTCTCTAAACCGACTGCAAATGCCTAATGAAACACTGATCCGTGATATACGTCTAGCCGCTAAAGAGCTGGGCTATGACGATGTCGGCATCACCAAACCCACCCTTCCTCAAGCTGATAAAGACGCCTTAAAAGAGTGGCTCAAGAAGAACCATCACGCAGGGATGAAGTGGATGGAGCGCCCCGTGCGCTTAGATCCGAAAGAGCTCCTCCCCGGTGCAAAGACAGCCATCCTTTTCATCTCCTATTACAGACAAGAAGAGGTCCCCTTCACTGAAAAAAAAGGAGTGGTCGCCTCTTATGCAAGAGGGCGTGACTACCACAATGTCCACAAACGACGCCTCAAACAATTTATCCGCTGGTTCGAAGAGAAAGTGGGCGAAGAGGACTGTTGCCGTCCTTTTTCTGATGCCTCTCCAATCATGGAACGCGCCCTCGCCGTTCAAGCAGGACTCGGCTGGTTTGGAAAAAACAATCTCCTAATCCACCGTCGTCTAGGGACCTTCACTCTTCTCTCGGGGATCCTCACAACAGTTGAAGTAGAGGGCACAAAAGTCGTTGAAGAGCGTCGCCCTCGCTGTGGGACGTGTACGAAATGCATCGACCACTGCCCGACAGGTGCACTCTCTCCCTACGAGCTAGACAGCAGCCGTTGCCTCTCCTATCACCTGATTGAGTCCAAAGAGCCGATTCCTCAAGAGATCGCTGCAAAAAATCCAGGCTATCTATTTGGATGTGACATCTGCCAAGACGTTTGTCCTCACAATGTCAGAAAAGAGCCGACAGACTCTAAAGACTTTTCCCCTGAAAATGGAATTGGGGCCCTCCTCGATCTCAATCAGCTCAATGAAATCGAAGAGGACCCCGAGAAGTTATATGTCACTCCGTTGAAACGAAGGAAAGCAAAAGGACTTTCTTACAACTGGAAAACCCTTTGGAACGAGTCCGCTCCTTAACAGTGAAAAATCATAGAATCCTTTTTTAAAGGAGTGATAAAGACGATTTTTTTTTCACTAGTCCACAAATTCACGCAAACTCTCTTTATCGAGTAAGAAGTTTCAAGTTAGGCGCAAAAATCGATCGCTTGGCTAGGAACCTCTTCAAAATGGACTCCATTCGGAGAACCCGCATTAATTCCCAAGTTTCCTTCTTGAGCTGCTTCACGTATCCTATCAATGACTTCAGGTCGATTGAGCCACTCAAGTGCTGACAACATCCGCTGTCTTCTAGAACTGATGATCGCCTGCTTTTTTGTGAAGATCGCAGGAGCGTAGGTCGCTTTTTGCAGCCTCCTTCGACTTGCAGGATCCGTCCCTTTACCTTGCATGATCTGCGCAAGCTTTAGAGTGAGGCAGTTGAGCTTTGCTGCTCTATCAATGGCATCTTTACAGGTGACATTCAGCATTGTGGCACCCGTTTTAGCAGCAAGACGTGGAATGAGCATCGCATAAGTGATTTCCAAAAAGTCTTGGCGCTCTTGCAAAGTGAGCGTTTCTCGACCTTCAAAAACGAGTTGATGCACTTGATTCATCACTTCATCAAGCATGGATTCATCTTTCAAGCCCTCAGGGAAATAGAAGCCTGTTTTGTTCGATTCGCCCAGCATTTCTGCTCTAAACTGCTTGATGAATTCTCTTGAAGGCTTGTCTCCCTCACCTAACGGTTCTTTATAAAATTTCGTATCCTGAGCAAACACCACGAAGGTGAAGGTCGATGGAAACTCTTCCTGAAGAGCCTTGATCGCTTCGGTACGCTTTGTCTCATCCCCTACCTTTCCCAAATCCTTAGGTCGATGGCTTTGCAGACTCACGTAAAGGTGTCCTTCCCCCTTCTTCTGAGCTTCTGCGAGATAGGCTCTAAACTCAGGAATCACTTCAGCAGGATAGATCACACCCTCTCTTGTCGGCGTCCCCATTCTGAGCATTCTTCTCTTGACCGGTGTTCCTGCTTCATCGCACATATCCACATCAGCAAGAACATAGGGAACGTTCGACTGAGCATTAGGGTCAAAATTGATATTGATCGTTCCTTGAAGCTTTCCACGCTCGACAGCCAATCTGTCAGCACCCAGCACTGCTCTTGTATGCTGAATATCTTCCGCATCTCTTTCCTGGATGAAGTGTTCCAGAGGAGTCGAATCCTCACTGAGCTGACGCCCTGTCTTCAACCAAAGATCCACGACAGATTCCGAGAAGGTATACAGCTCGTTTTGTGAATAACGCACATAGGCAGCGGCACGAAAAAGTTTCCCACTCAATCCTGTGTTCGTCTCAAATTCAGGATGTTCTAGGGCATACCTCATCTGATAAAGCGCTTGATAGTAGTCATTTCTAGCTTGTGCTTTGTCCTTTGAGCCACGGATCAGACAGTTGAGATATTCAATCGCATACTGATCCACTGGACTCTTTCCATGAAGACTTTCAATAGCCGCTTTTTTAGTGACCAAATCACAGCGGAGCGTTTCTTCATCACAGCCGAGCGTTTCTTCTAAATGCTTCTTCTGCTCTTGAAGGCTCATGCAGTACTTCTGCATTTTCCACTCATGATCTTGAGCCATGATCCAGCTTTGTAGCGATCTCAAGCAACAACAGACTCCAGTCGACAGGGCCTCTATCCACGTCGGCTGAACCACCTCTTGACAAGTCACGGTAAGACTTTCAACTTGGCTCTTCAGGTTAGACAATTTGAACAAGTCAGGCGCTTCCCACGACAACTCCCCTTGACGAATTTTACTTTCGAGCCGTTCAAAGTTATAGAGGACATTTCGAAGAGTCGTCTCCTCTTCATCCCTTTCTTCTTGGGTGTAGCGTGTGGGTTGAGAGGCAAAGTAATCCTTCCTTTCTGCAAAGCGGTGGAAAACCTCATCTAAGTAAGCACGAAGTTTACCGAGTTCGTTTTTCAACGGAGGCTGATCTTCAGGATTTGGAACCTCTTCGACTCCAAAGAGAGATCGGCTTATAGCCCCTCCACCCTCATCAATCCACTGCAAATCAGGCTGGTCCTTTTTTATTCGTTCAATTAAAGCATAGAGACGATCTCCAAAATCCCCTTCAACGTCTGGTTTCGTTGCTACAAAATCACCATCCCTTGGTTCTTCAGCATCGACTTCAGAGGCTGGCTTCACAATGTTTCCAAAAACCATCTGCGCCACATTCCACGCCACCTCACTGACAAAAGCAAGTGGATCAAGATCAAGGGATGAAGTTTCAGCCTCTCTACGTGGAGAAGGCCTGTCTAGAGAAGAAATACGCCGACCTCTCAAATCCCCTTCTTTTGATGAGTCACTCTCACAGGGAACTCCCCTCCCCATCTCTGTAGGTTTGGTCCCTAAATCATCGAATCTAATCATTTATTTCTCCTATATTAATCCAAATCGTCGATCGATTTTGAGCATTCCTTCTTTTGGGAAGAGGATTCGAACAAGATCGGGGACGAGAAGTTTTTGTAAGACGTAAGAGGCAGCACCCGATATCCAGTCTCCTGAGAGCAGTCCGGTGTAAAGCCCTACGGTTCCTTTATAGTCGTAGACTTTTTGGAGTGATTTTGAATCGAGCAGGCCGAGTGCGAGTTGAGGTAGGGTCTTCGATGCGACGAAGGAGACGAGAACCACTCCCACAGCGAGAGGAGCCAAACTCCCACCAGATAGGACAAAAAGTCCCACGGCAGAAACAAGTCCCACGCCAAAGAGAGCCGTCTCGGCTGTCAACTCGGTGATCACTAAGCCTAAACGCGCCACATCTGCGTAAAATTGAGCTCGCTTCGTGGGTAAGTCTTCCGGACTCTCACTTCCACGCTCTTTCACAAAATGGTAGGTGGAAGCAACTGTATCGGTAATGGCCGTCGGAAGCAGCCAAGGGGCGAGTTTTTTTCCTATAGAACAGGCCTCGGTTCCTAGATCTCGAGCTGCTCCACAAATTCCATTTATAATAACCATAAAACCATCAAATTTTAATTTGTCTTAACTACAGCATAACAAACAAAATTAAATATTTTATTAAGTTAACTTAATGATTGTATTAAGGAATTGTCGATAATCCCCTGATCAGATATGAGGTGGATATGGACCTCTATGGAAGGAAGAATAAGAAGGAGTTCTATGCAGGAGACTCCTGGAGGGTCTTTCGGATCCTCTCTGAGTTTGTCGACGGCTTTGAGACGATGACGCTACTCGGACCCTCGGTCTCGATCTTCGGATCGGCCAGGCTTCCTCCTGAAAGCCCCTACTACCAGCTGGCAGAAGAGGTCTCAAAATGCGTCACCAAACGCGGGTTTTCCATCATCACTGGTGGCGGTCCGGGAATCATGGAAGCAGCCAACAAAGGAGCTCAAGAAGCCAGTGGCAACTCTTGCGGTCTAGTGATTGACCTCCCCTTCGAAGCGCGTCCCAATGACTACATCGACCATGACTACATGCTCACCTTCCGCTACTTCTTTGTCCGGAAAGTGATGTTCATTCGCTATGCGCAAGGGTACATTTTTTTACCTGGTGGGGTCGGAACACTCGATGAGCTCTTTGAAGCACTCACCTTGATTCAAACTAAAAAGGTTCAGCCCTTTCCCATTTATCTCATGGGAAGTGACTACTGGAATGAGATGGTGGATTGGTTAGAAAAGACCGTTCTAGGTCATGAATGTATCAGTCCAAAAGATTTGGACCTCTTCAAGATCACGGATGATCCCGAAGAGGTCGCAAACGACATCGAGCGGCACTATCAAAGAAACCGCACGGAGCGCAACTTCTAGCGTCATCTACGTGTTCCAACAGGGCCTGTTTTCGCACTAGAGTGGATCGGACGAGGAACGCGGCTAACAGGAGGGCCTCTTCTCGGGGCAGATCCGACCGAAGGAGCCGCATGTCTCCCCGGAGGAGGAGCAACCGGCCGCCCCCTACCATGTGATCGAGCAGGAGGTGTCAGCACTGAGGGTGACGGTCCACGACCAGGTCGAAAATGCGGCACAGAGTGGCGGCTGTGAGCCGAAGCTGCGCGGCCAGGTCCAGGGTGCACGACCACAGCAGCTGGAGCTCGAGGTCTAGGGTGTACGACCAAAGTAGACCCGTATACGGGCCGGTGGAAAGACGAACGGTAGAACCATCCGCGCTGGCTCCCCAAGTAGGCAAGGGCACAGAAAAGACTCACACCGACAACAACGGCTGCAGCTTCGACAGAGACGGCGGCTGCGGCCACAACGGCGGCTGCGAGACAGCCAAGGGCGATCAGAGCCACTCTAACAGTCGAGCTGGTCTCTCTTCTAACGGATATTGGACGGGTTTCAGGTGGTACAGTTCCACGGACACCTGGTGATCGAGATGGAAACATATGTATTTCTCCTTATTAGTATAGATCTGCCATGACCCAGTCATCGCCACCGACGCAGAAAGGGTTCATGCTGACATTGATTAAAATGAAAGGGTAATAAGTGCTATACCCATTTGAGTTCACACCCAAGATGACCTGGTCACCGAGGCACCAGTGGTTCCAGACGTGACACATCTCTGTGACGTCCCAGACAGTTCCATCAGAAAGCATCACTTCTTCGTAAAAGGGGTCGATGTCGATGATGGTTCTTACAGCAGAGCTGAAAGGATGTGGACTGGTGTCACGAGAAACATGGACAGCTGTGGAGCGCGTTTGGTTGATCATGATATATCCCGAAACGGAACACTCCGACTGCGTGATGTAAACGACATCACCTGGCCACCAGCCCGCTGCAACCCACTCGTCGCAGTAGCTGACGCTCCAGAGGCATCCGTTGCCAGAAACGATCCAGTCCCCTGCAATGCCGATGTCAGAAATGCAGTCTGCTGCAATCGGATTGAGATAAACTGTTGAGGTAAAAGCTGACGCAAGGTCCTTTGTTTCTCCATTTTTGTGACAAAGATCGAGCTGAAAAGCCTCTCCCATCAAGTGAGAACTCTCTTTTGGATTCTCTTCCTGGAGCTCGCTGTCCAGACGGTGAGCTACATTTGCTCCTTCAGCATAGAGCGCAGTCGAAAAGAGCAGCGTGAAGCAGAGTAGAAATTTTTGCCAATTTACGCATTGTCGCATGGTATTCTCCTATGAGTGTATTAATTAGTAAACGCTATCGCCACGGGCATAGTCGTAGGTTTCGATATTGATTAAAAGGAAGGGGTTGGATGATCCATTCCATCGGTTATTGCGACCGAAAAGGATGCGGTCACCAATCTGCCAGCGCGCCATGATACTCTGGTCCCACCAGCTGAGCTTCCAGACCGTCACGTAACCGTTCGTGTCCGCCACTTCGACAACTCTTCGTTCATAGTCGATAAAGTTGATCCAGCAAGCTTGTGTCGGATCTGGAGCTTGAGAGAGTTCAGCTTGGACAGCTTCGGCTGTGGCAACGTTGACCAACTTGAATGGATAGTCGTTATTGTAGATCCAACCGACGTTCGTCGTAATGTAAACGAGATCAGCAGCCATCCCGCCAGTCGTGTTGTAAGCTTGCCAATCTGCAGCAACATAAGAGTCGTAGCGACTGATTGTCCAGCAAGTGCCGTCGGTCAGCATGATCGTACTTGCTTTGTATCCCATTTGAGAGATGCCATAAAGAGTGCAGTCGTTGTAGTAGGTGTAGGATTTTTCAAGGTTGAGACTTTTTTCTGTCACCTCTTTCGCTTCGTCGCTTTCCATTTCAGCTCGATATGCTTGCAGAAGTTGCGCCTGCTCCTCCTCTGTCGCACGTCGGGTTCCAGGAAGAAGTCTATAGCTCTCTTCCTGAGGTTCGCGCGCCGTCAGCATGACAGTGGGAAGTAGAACGAATAAAAGTGTTTTTTGAATCCAGTTTCTCATAAGCTTTCGTTTTCCTCTGTTAAGTTCGTGTTACGGGACACACACTCTCACACCTTTGTAAATCTTTTTTAAAGGGTGGATTAAGTCTCTATAAATTATACAGAACCAAGTGATTATTCTGAAGGGAGGGTGAATTTAACCCCCTCAGCTGCAAGACGATCGATATAAGAAATGTCATAGTTAGATTCTAAAAAGTTCTTATCCTCTAACATATACTGATGGAACGGAATGGTCGTGCCAATTCCCCCAATATGAAATTCCTTAAGAGCTCTTTTGGCTGCTTGGATCGCCTCTTCACGGTCTTTTCCTTTGACGATGAGCTTTGCAATCATGGCATCGTAATTCGGTGGGATGAAGTAGCCGCTATAACAGGCGCTATCGACGCGGACGCCGGGCCCCCCAGGAGGAAGGTAATATTCCAGCCGTCCAGGAGAGGGTCTGAAGTTGTTTTTTGAGTCCTCTGCATTGATCCGGAATTCGATGACATGCCCTTTCAATTCTACATCCTTTTGACGCAGCTCCAGGGATTCCCCTCTAGCGATACGAAGTTGCTCTTTGATAAGGTCAACACCGACGAGCTCTTCTGTCACGGTGTGTTCGACTTGGATCCGTGTGTTCATCTCCATGAAGTAGAAGTTGAAGTCTTTATCGACAAGGAACTCGACGGTTCCCGCAGAAGTGTAACCGGCACGCTCCGCCACCCAAACAGCAGCTTTACCCATTTTTTTCCGTAGTTTCGGGTTGAGGATCGGAGAGGGTCCCTCCTCAATGAGCTTTTGCCTTCTTCTCTGGATCGTGCAGTCACGCTCACCGAGGTAGAGGGTGTTGCCGTGCTGGTCTGCGAGCACTTGGATTTCGACGTGGTGGGGGTCTACGATCATTTTTTCGAGATAGACGTCCGGGCAGCCGTAGTTCATCTCTGCTTCCGCTTTTGCAGCAGTGAAGTGTCTCGTAAAGTCTTCCCGCTTCTCTGCAATACGGATTCCCTTTCCCCCTCCACCTAAAGAGGCTTTAATAAAAATCGGATATCCAATTTTATCTGCTTCTTTTTGTGCCTCCTCAAGTTCGCTCACCACCCCTTTTGACCCGGGGATCACAGGACAACCAGCACTCATCGCAGTGGCTTTTGCTTGCGCTTTGTCTCCTAAAAGAGCAATCGCTTCCGATTTTGGGCCAATAAAGGTCAGGCCACAGCTCTCACAGATCGCTGCAAAATTTGCATTCTCAGAGAGGAAACCATACCCGGGATGAACAGCGTCCGCCCCTGTCACCTCGCAAGCGGAAAGTATATTTGGAATTTTGAGGTAAGACTGATGTGAAGGTCCTTCACCAATACAAACGGCCTCGTCAGCGTGAAGCACGTGGAGTGCTTCCTTATCCACCTCAGAGTAGACGGCGACCGTTTGCAAACCGAGGTCATGACACGCACGAATGATTCGTACTGCAATTTCTCCTCTATTGGCTATTAAGACCTTTTTCATAATGACTTACCCAACCTGAAAGAGTTTAGTGCCGAATTCCACTGGTTGACTGTTTTCTACTAGGACTTTTTTCACAACACCCGTCTCTTCTGCTTTGACTTCATTCATGACTTTCATTGCTTCGATGATGCAAACCACCTGTCCCTTCTCCACTCGATCACCTACTTTAATGAATGGAGGGTCGTCCGGCGAAGGGGTGGTGTAGAACGTTCCCACCATCGGAGATGTGATAAAGGTTCCACCTTCTACTACAGGAGTGTTGTTATGGTGGATTAACGAGGGAGCCGCTTGTTCCAGGTGTTTACCCATCTCTTCTTTCATCGGGTTCTCGTGTGAACTCTGAGTGGGAGGAAGTGAAGCGACTGCGGAAGAGCCCATCTCAAGCTCGATTTCAAACTCTCCTCTTTTGATGACGAGACGCTTTGCCTTCGTCTTCTCCATCATCACCATCAACTCTTTGATTTGATTCAGTTCCATATGACTCCTAAAAGAAACAAGTTAAACGCGTTGGATATATTCGTCCAAACGTGTATCGACTTTGATAATATCACCAGGCTCGACGAACGAGGGAACCTCCACGCGTGCACCGGTCTCTAAAACAGCCACTTTAGTCGCTGCAGCAGAGGCGCCCTTTTCATCTTCTGTCTTCGCCACCATGAGCTCGATGAACTGAGGGAGTTCGACCGTATATATTGAGTCTCCAAAGAGAGCTGCATTCACTTCAATCCCCTCTTTGAGATAGTTAGACTTATTCTCGATCACCATATGAGGAACAAGAACCTGCTCAAGGTTTTCAATATCGAGAAAGAGAAAGTCTTTTCCTTCCATGTAAAGATATTCTAGGGAGCGGTGGTTGAGAGAGACCTCTTTCACCGACTGGTCCAGTTTGAAGTTCTTCTCCACGACCTTATTTGAGTCGAGATCTTTGAGTTTTGTTTTGATAAAGGGCGCTCCCTTAGGAACGGTCACTTTGAGGCTCGACTCCACACGGTAGAGTTTAGATTTAATGGAAATGATCATTCCTGGAGTGAGCTGATTGCTAATAGCCATTTTGGTGTTAACCCCTTAGTGAATCTATGCCGGTTTTTAAATCGGGTTGTTTGAAAACGTAGGTTCCTGCAACGAAGACATTTGCTCCCGCCTCACGGCAAAGACCGACAGTCTGGTCATCAATGCCTCCATCGACTTGAATATCGACATCGAGATTTTGTTCATCGATGATCTTTTTGCAGAAGCGGATCTTTTCTAACATCTCGGGCATAAAGGCCTGTCCACCAAATCCTGGGTGGACGGTCATGAGAAGAAGCATGTCAATCTTATCCAAAAACCGCAGCGTCATGCTTTCCGAGGTTTCTGGGCAAAAAGCCAAGCCTGCAGTGATCCCACACCGCTTGATGAAGTCGATCGTGTCCTCGACATCCTCGGTCGCTTCGAAATGGAAGGTGATGTTATCGGCCCCAGATTCAATAAAGCGTTCGATGTAGTCAAAAGGGTGATAGATCATCAAATGGACGTCCAAGAAGAGGTCAGTCGACCGGTTAATGGCAGCGACTGCTTTTGGTCCAAAGGTGAGGTTAGGAACGAAGTTGCCATCCATCACGTCGATATGGATAGCGTCGGCACCTGAGTCAGCAATTCTTTTAGCCTCATCGCCTAGATGAGCAAAGTCCCCCGCAAGGATCGAAGGAGCGATTCGTTCTTTTCTTTTTTTCATTGCACATCATGATACTAGCCTGGATATTTCATGACAATCGTGAAAATGGGACAAAACGGTCGGCAAATTCGACAGAACTCTCTCGAAGGGAAGGGTCCCCAGCCCATTCCGAGAAGGAGTTATGCCGAAGGTACCGAAAAGCATTTTGTAACAGCTTTGCAAGTGATCATGAAATATCCAGGCTAGGGAGACTGGGACTCATTCAATTGGCAGAATGTTTTTCTGTAAAATTCTTTTTCGTCTTCCATCCTCTTTTGATCTGGGATAAACTCTCCTATTATGGAATTACCACCCACCCACTGCCCAGTCACAACCTCCTCCGTATCAGCAGGTTTTGCAAATGTCGGCTCAGATGAGATCGAAGACACGCTCAACCTGCATGAGCTGCTTGTCGACCACCCCGCAGCCACCTTTTTTATCCGGGTTGAAGGAGAGTCGATGCGAGGAGCTTCCATCCAGCCTGACGACATTCTCGTTGTGGACCGCTCCCTTGAACCCAAGCCTGGACGGATTATCATCGCCCTGATCGAAGGCGAGTTCACGGTCAAGAGGCTCGTGCAACGAGGAGAAACCTATTTTTTGGCTGCTGAAAACCCCAACTACCCAGACCTCCCCCTGACCAAAGAGCTCGACTTCCAGGTTTGGGGTGTCGTCACCTACATCATCCATAAAGCGACTTAAGCTATGTTTGCCCTTTTCGACTGTAACAACTTCTTTGTCTCATGTGAGCGCGTCTTCAACGGCAAGCTGCGTGGCCCTGTTGTGGTACTTTCCAACAACGACGGCTGCGTCGTCGCTCGCTCGAAGGAGGCCAAGGCGATGGGAGTGCCGATGGGAGCCCCTCATTTTGAGTGGAGAGAGGCCTTTGAGCGTGCAGGAGTCCATGCCCTCTCCTCAAATTTCACCCTCTACCGCGACATGTCGCGTCGCGTGATGGAGGTGATCCGGAGCTTTTCTCCTGATGTCGAAGTTTACTCCGTCGATGAAGCCTTCATACAGTTCAAAACTCCCCCAAGCGATGAAGAGTTGATGCGAATGAGGTGGAAAATCCTTCAATGGACGGGCATTCCGGTCTCAATTGGCCTCAGCAAAACAAAAACCCTAGCCAAAGCAGCGAACCACCTCGCCAAAAAAGGAAATGGGATCCTTTCCCTACGCACAGCGGAAGAGATTGAAGAGGCACTGAGAAAGTTCCCCCTTGAAGACCTATGGGGGATTGGCAGAAGGCTCTCGCTCAAGCTGAAACGAAGAGGGCTTCTCTCAGCTTGGGACCTCCGCACAGCCACCCTTCCCTCCATCCGCAAAGAGTTCAATGTCGTTCTCCTCCGTCTGATTGAAGAGCTGAAGGGACATCCCTGTCTCACTCTTGAGACAGAACCTCCTTCGAATCAAACCCTCCTTTCGTCCCGTTCTTTTGGAGAGCCGATCGCCGACCTAGACTCACTGCAGGTGGCCGTTGCTAACCACATCGATATCGCGACAAAAAAACTGCGCGAAATGGAGCTCAAGGCCACTTACCTGATGGTCTTCCTGATCGAAAACCGCCGCGTCGAAAACCGCTACCCCACCATGCAACGCGCCCTCACTCTCACCACACCCAGCTCCTACACCCCAGAGTTAACTTCACATGCTAAAGAGCTCACAGAAGCGCTCTTTCAGACTGGAAAAACCTACCGAAAAGCGGGAATTTTCTTCGACGGACTTGTCCCCGAAAAAACGATCCAAGGAGACCTTTTTGGTGAGAATTTAGACGCCGTAGAAAAGAAAGAGCAGATCATGCAGGTCGTTGACGAAATCCAGAAAAAGTGGGGGAAAAAGAGCGTTCAATTCGCCGGTCAATTTAGCCTTAAAGAAGAGTGGCGAGTGAAAAAAAATTACAGCTCACCCCACTACACCACGTCGTGGAATGAGCTGCTGAAAGTAAAGGTGTAGCCAGCTAGTTACGAAAGGATGCTAGCCCCGAAGCTGGTGACACGGAAGATTTGTTCATCTCCGAACATCGCGTGTTCAACAAAACCCGCCTGATACAGCCGCTCAAAGATGATGTCATGGATAAACTCTTTCTCGACCTCTGAATACTCAGGAAAAACATATCTCCAACGCTTTCCTTTTCGTTCCAGAGAAACAGAGCTTTTGCCGGCAATCGGAGAGACCTGCGCCTTAAAGAAGTCATTGAAAGAGACCCATCCAAAATGGATGAAAGTTTTCAGCCCTCTCTCCACCATGCAGGCGTTCACCTCAGTGTAAAGCTGAGGGTGTCGATCGCGTTTTTCCATACTTTTCAGGGAAATACGGTAGAGAAACAGCGCTTTTTCTTCATTCGAAAGCCCCATCCACTCCTTTGCAAGGTCTGTCAAACGCCCAGCAGAGACGAATTGATAAGCAACAGCGGTTTCAGCAAGAGGATGTGAGGGATCAATCACCTTAGCACTTAAGTGGGCATGGAGCTGCTCAATGAAGGAGAAGGGCTGCTCTTCCTTGTCCATCACAGAGGGATCTTTGATCGGTGCAGCAGCTACAGCTCGCTGTCTTGTAAGATAGTTTCTCCACTCTGTGAGTGGAAGGATTTTCCGTGCACGCTTGCTGCCTACCATCGGAAAGTAGACGAAACCGACAAGGTGATACTCAAGAATCAGAGCACGCTCTAAAAACTCATCGATCGTCAGTTCATGCTTTTGGCAGAGCAGATCGGCATCAATCTCAGAACCAGGGTGGGTGAGGGTATGCTGACGCACCTCTTCAAGAAAAGGGTCTTCCCATTGAATTTCTTGAAGGTAGCGGGTGTAAACCTCAGGAGTTTGAAAATAGCGCTCTACGATCGAATCGATTAGATAGTCAGCTAGGCAGTTTGTCGTGTACCAATTCGCAAGAACGTGGAGAGGAACCTTATTTTTGAATAAGGAAATGGCATAGGAGATATCTGGTGAAAAATCCTCTTGAAAGGCCTGCAGATGCAGCTCAAAATTCTTTCTCATCTCCTTGTTCACCTGCGCAAAGTCATCGCTATACTTCAGGAGACCGGCTGGGACCAGCTTGTCGAGAAGATCGATCACGCTCTTCACAGAGACATGGGCGGTATCTGCAAGAGCCTGTACGGAGAAGTTCGGAGATCCATCAACGATTTCTGTGAGGATCTCTACTTCACGGGTATCGAGAGTTAGCAAAAGTCTGCGACAATCGACTTCGCGCTGCCACTCCTCTTCCGAGAGCGGAGCCTTATCCTTGATCTGAACAGCAAGATTCATCAGTTATTAGTTAGGTTTGTGTATTTTCAATAATTTTTGGGGCTGAAGCTGCTTCTATCATAGATAAACTCAACAATCTCAACAAGTAAATTAATTGCTTAAATTAGTTAAATTTATGTTGTAATTTATGATCTCACGCTATTATACTCTGCGCTTCTTAAAGACGGGGACGAAAAATGAGAAAAAAAGCACTTCTTAGCTGCTTCATCGGAAACCTTTTCGACCACTACGACACCGCAGTCTTCGCTCTGATTGCTCCCTTCATTGCGCGTGAGTTTTTCCCTCACGACACCCCCCTCATCCAGCTGATCAAGGCCTATGCCATCCTTCCCCTTGGAATGGTTGCACGCCCGTTTGGAGCGTGGTTCTTTGGTCGCTTAGCTGACAGAAAAGGACGCCAAACGACGCTCTTCTACACACTCAGCTCCATGGGACTCATTTCGTTTTGTATGGCGATCCTTCCTGGTTACGAAAGGATCGGTGTGATCGCTCCCACTCTTCTGCTTCTCTTCCGTTTACTTCAAAATTTCTTTACTGCAGGAGAGACGATGCCGGGAGCCATCTTTGTTCTCGAAAGAACAAAAGACCATCGTAGAAATTTTTTCAGTAGCCTCTATAGCTGCTCAACATTGGGAGGAATCCTGTTTGCCTCCCTTCTGGTCTCTCTCTTCTCGCATTACAACCTGATTGAGACTGGTTGGCGACTGCTCTTCCTACTGGGTGTCGCGACAGCACTGTTTGGCGCTATCCTGCGGAAAACCGTCAAAAAGGAGTTCACTGAACTCTCCGAACCAAAGCTCACCGACCCCCTGAAAAACCGCTGGAACCACTGCTGGACAGTCAAAGGAAAGGTATTCAAGCTCGCCCTGATTTCAAGCTTTTACTATAGCACCTATCAAATTGGAATTATCTTTTTAAACGGCTTTGCACCTAAGGTCTCCCATGTCACCCAAGGGGAGATGTCCATCCTTACGACGTATCTGCTGTTTTTTCCATTTCTCCTCTTGCCTTTCATTGGGTACTTTATCTCCTCAGAGTGGCGTGAAACTTGGATGAAAGGGGCCTGTTTAGTCGCTGCCTTGATCAGCCCTGTGGCTCTCTACTCCCTCTCAGAAAGTAGCTACTCCGGTGTCGTGCTGATTCGCTTGTTTTACATGCTCCTCTGGATGGCTTTCTCAAGTACCATCCACGCCTGGTATTTCGATGAGGTCGATAAGGAACATCGCACAGAAGTTTTGAGCTTCTCGTATGCAATCGGCAGCCAAACCATTGGCGGATGGATTGGACCTATGATCCTCTTGATCTACGAAAGGACCGGTTCCCTAGCTCTCACATCGATTCCTTACTGCTTGACTGCCCTCTGTGTCTTTTTCGCTCTTCATCTCTACCAGAGAGCCCCTGCGCCACGTCTCGCGTCCCCAGAAGTTTCCTTGTCATAAATGCCGCTGCACACTTAAAATTGTTGGGCAACTCACCAGGGGTGCCATTGAGAATGGCTGAGAGGTAAATAGCCAACCCTTACACCTGATCAGGTTAGAACCTGCGTAGGAAGTGTGATAAAGTCATAGGAATCTCCTGTGGTCTTTGCGGTGGGTATAGACGTTAACCCGGATATTTCATGAGATCGTTCATGAATGTTCCAGGCTAAAAACAGGAGTGATCCACATGCAAAAAAAAGCGCGCTTTAGCTGCTTTCTCGGCAATCTTTTTGACCACTACGATACCGCCCTCTTCGCTTTATTAGCCCCCTATATCGCCAAGGATTTCTTTCCTTCGGACACCCCGCTTATCCAACTCTTTAAAGCGTATGCCATCTTGCCACTTGGGATGATCGCCCGCCCATTCGGAGCGTGGTTTTTCGGCCGTCTTGCCGACATAAGAGGTAAGGGCGTGACCCTCTTCTATACCCTCTTTTTTATGGGCTTGATTTCTCTTCTCATGGCACTCCTTCCAACCAGCCATGACATTGGCCCTCTCGCTGCAGTGATCCTTCTCGCCCTCCGACTACTACAAAACTTCTTCACTGCTGGAGAGACTGTCCCCGGATCCGTTTTCATCCTAGAGAGGACAGAAGAGTCTCGCCGCAACTTTTTCAGTAGCCTCTACAGCTGCTCCACTTTAGGAGGCATTCTTCTCGCCTCAGCATTTGTCTCCCTCCTTTCCTATTTTAATGCAGTGGAGACGGGATGGAGATTTCTCTTCCTTCTGGGTGCAGGCACCGCCTTCGTTGGTGTACAATTACGGAGGAGGACCCACCAAGAGATTGAGAACTATCCGAAAGGCCTCACTAAAACCCATGACAAAGAACACTGGCTGTATTCTTGGAAAGCACGAAAAACAGTGCTAAAAATCGCTCTATTCACAGGATTCTCCTATAGTACGTATCAAATTGCCATCATCTTTTCAGCGGGATTTGTGCCGACAATCTCCTCCGTTTCACTTGAACAGATGTCTCTGTTGACAACGGGTCTATTGATCTTCGACATGCTACTTCTTCCTTTTATGGGCTTCTATATTACAAAAGAAAGGCAAGAGACTTGGATGAAAACTGCCACTCTCGCAGCAGCTTTTGGTGGCCCTCTCCTCTTCTCCCTCCTCCCTTTAGGTAGCTACAGCGATGTAGCTCTGGTTCGGTTCTGTTTTGTTCTGATCGGAATGGCTTTTTCTTTTTCCCTAGGAGCATGGTGCTTTGATCAGGAAAAAAGTCCGCACCGTACTGAGGTCTTGAGTATCGCAAATGCCCTCGGGAGCCAAACAATTGGAATCTGGATGGGCCCTCTCACCCTCTATCTTTATGAGAAAAGCGGCTCAATCCTTCTCTGCAGCCTCCCTTATAGCTGCACAGCTCTTGTAACTCTTTCCGTCCTCCTCTTAGCTGCAAGACCTCGAGAAGTTATTCTCGAAAAATTGTCGTAATTCTGTTAAACTTGCTTCATTACTAATTAATAATTGTAGGAGATATCAATGAAAAAATTTCTTTTACCTTTCCTTCTATTGGGCACCTTTTGCTTTGCAAACGATGAGACCCCCACCCTCTCCTTAGGAGAACTGATCCCTCGTTCGACTGCCTTCCTTCAGTCTGCAGATATGGAAGAAGAGGACGAACTCAAAGACTCTCTCAATCAAATTCTTCATGATCTTATTTCGCCTGTATTTGAAGAAAATGGACAGGCTCTCAGTGGCCATATTGATGCCGTAGAAGTGGTGGACGACCACTTGGGAAAGTGCACCTTTCACTGTGATCTCACCACTGATCAACACACCCTCTCGCTATTTGTTGACCATGCCCACCCGATTCTTTTTCCCGAGTCTCCTGATACAACCATCCACACACAACTTTCCCCACTCAATATAAAAGCAAAGGTCGGCAAACATGTGATCGATAAAAAGTTGATCCACTATGTGCTCCTAGCAGGGATGATGGATCTAGGCATCCCAAAAGATGCGATCCAGTTGCAAGTGATTAAGTGGGAGCTGAACGACTCCCTCCTCAGAGAGGCTAAGTTGATCCTCAACCTGGATCTGAGAGGGGTGGGCGTTGAGCACTTCTCTCTCTTTGACCAGCTCAAAATCGACTTCTCTTACCAGAGAGAAACCCTCCGTACAGAGGTCGAAGCAAGCTTCAACCCTGAACGCTATCTCGAAGAAATCGAACCGATCACTGATCTACTCGTTGAAGATTTTTACCAGATGCAGCAAGGCGAAGAGGCCACCCTTGATGGCCTCAAGTCGATCGCTGAACTTCTATCCTCGCTTTTCGTTGAGGTCGAAGGTTTGATCAAGAAATAGGAAAAAAGCCTCTGGCCTAGCGCATGCGACATGCCTAGGCCAGCCTGAACATCTTGTTGAAGGCTACGGACTTCCGCCCCCTCTTCCAAAACGAGGCGTTCCAGGAGCCTTCGGCGAAGAGGAGCCCCCCCCAGAAGAAAGGGTCGCTGTGTAGTCCATTCCTCCTCTTCCACTTCTATGTGAGGTAGTCCAAGTCATTGACCTCTGACGGAGCTCCTTTAGGGCAACTGGCTCACCCGAACCCGTCGTTTGAAGGGTGAATGTTCCCATAAAGTGAAAAGCCCCTTCTGTAAGACCAGACAACCTCCCTACCAAGTCAGGAGGAACCACCACCGCTTTATCAGAATCGACATGTTTCATCGTGACATGCACTCCGGTCAACAGCGCATCGCGTCCAATCAACGCCTCCAGTGCTTCAACAGCTGCTTCTGAGAGGGGCTCATCCCCCTGCCAGTCGACATGAAGCGTTTCCACTTCCGGAAGAAGTCTGACACTACTTCCTTCTGGCACTTCAAGAAGAGCTTCCAAAGCTTTAAGGGCCTCTCCTGAGCTTGAGACATCGACATGGAGGTGCCGAATACGATTTCTAGTCATTAAACTGACCATAGGTAACTGGAGGCGAGCATGCATAATTTTCGCAGCACTGTCTAGATAGAGACCAGATACTCCATATTGAGCAAACTTCCCATAAACATGGGGAATCCCTTCATTAGGATCCCCTTGCAACAAGCCCAACACAGAGGGTTCTACAACAAAAGGAGCGAAGTGCTCATACCCTCTTCCCACATGGGTTCTATACTGAATTGAATCCATTTCAAAAGCCTTCGCTATTGCCGTATTTAATAAGACACGCAACTGAGCTCTTTTATCTAACACCTTTTGGAAACTCGCCTGCTCCGCTCCACCTCCAACCGAGTCAGGGTAAACTCTAAACTGTCTCTCTTTCTCTAGCTCTAATGAGTCAGATTCCACTGATGGGTCTTTCGGGAGTTTACCCAATCGACCTTGCATAAGAGCGTTAAACAAATCCGCAACAAATTGTAAATTTTGTTGTCCATTACTCTTCGTGTTAGACCTAAGGATTTTCTGAACCAGTGCATCCAGCGCTTTCGCTACAAGTGCGGAACGGCTGAGATTGTCCGCCAACTCGTCTAGTGACACAAGCTCCTCGAAAGAAAGTGCTGTTAAAGGTGTCGTGTCGTCTTTAGAACGTTCCCCAACACCCTCCTCTTCAGGACACACCAAAATTTTCGACATGCGTCCTGTCAAGTCTAAAACTAGACGCCTAACAACATCATGAGTATATCCTTGAAAATCCCAAATATGAGGGTCTCGACTTTGGTAGGAACTCACTTCAATGAGTTTTAAAACTCCGCCTTCCTGCCCATTAAAAAGCTGAAAGATTTTCATCGAAGCAAACAGGGTACGATCGGCTGTTCGAATAAAATGATCAGGGTCTAGCTGCCTTTCTATTGACCCGTCAAAGTGGAGAAAAAACCTCCTTGCAACCTGCGCGACAGCGCTGTCTTCTTTAGAGGCATGCAAAACCAACTGAAAAAATCGGTTTAAAAAATCAGGAAGAAGCACCGTTGCACTCTGACCAGGACCCTCTTCCTGCAGAGCACTCATGAGCGCTAAAATGGGGGTAGGGTCCCCATTGGTATGATACACTTCTTCCATTGTTCTTAGGCTCGCAAGACTCACGGCTGCCAGATCTTGACGCCGCAAAACCGATGAATTCGTTAAGTTGTCACCCATATCTTATCCTCCAGAACTACAAGCTGTTTTATAAGTCTTTTTTTACTCTAATAGAAGACATAGCGAAACAGTCCGTATTTTGTCGAGAAAAGAAAGTTAAAAAAATATTTTAAGTAACTGAAAAGGAAAGAGATGAAAAAAAACAAAAAAAAAACGGACCGAAAGGGCCCGTTTTTATTGGATTTGAGTGAGTTAGGAACTAACTTAACTCGGTTGCTTTGCTTGCACCTTCTCAATGTACTTGATCGCATCCCCAACTGTGCGGATCTTCTCCGCATCTTCGTCAGGAATCTGGCAGCCAAAGCGCTCTTCAAAAGTCATGATTAGCTCTGTTAAATCGAGAGAATCGGCGTTTAGATCCTCAATAAAGGAGACATCAGGGGTCACCTGACTCTCATCGACACCGAGCTGCTCGACGACAATTTCAATGACTTCTCGCTCTAATGACATATTACCTCTTCGGGTTACAGTTATTGTTAAATATATCCACCATCGACAGTCACAACCTGAGCCGTCACATAGTCGGAAAGGTGGGATGCTAAAAACAGGGCGACATTCGCCACTTCCTCAGGGTCTCCAATCCGTCCCATCGGAATCTCTTTCAATATCGCTTCCTTCTGTTGGTCACTCAGCTGTCCAGTCATTTGCGTCTCAATAAAACCAGGGGCAATACAGTTGACCTGGATGTTTCTTGAGGCAAGCTCTTTGGCCATCGCCTTCGTAAATCCAATGATCGCAGCTTTCGAGGCTGCGTAGTTGGTTTGACCAGGATTTCCATTCAATCCGACGACCGAGCTCATGTTAATGACCTTTCCACGTCTCGCTCGCATCATGGGTTTTGTGGAAGCTTTGCAAAGACCATAGCACGATTTTACATTAATATCCAAGACGGCGTCCCAATCCTCAGGGCTCATCTTGAGAAGGAGGTTGTCTCTTGTCACACCTGCGTTGTTCACCAGGACATCGAGCTTCCCCTCTTTTTCAAGAACTTTCTTTACAACACGGTCCGCCTCTTCAGGGCTAGAGACATCCGCTTGAATAAAGTCACACTTTGAAGAAACCTGAGAGAGCTCTTCCAGTGCCTCTTCCCCGCGTGTGGGATTGCGACCCACAATCGTGACTGCAGCACCAGCTTCTAAAAAACGCTTTGCAATCGCTTTTCCAATCCCAGCTGTTCCTCCTGTTACAAGGGCAACCTGGTCCTTTAAGAGGGACTCCATTCAACTCTCTCCTTTTGGAAACAGGGATCTTAAGTCTTGGGGAATGCTTCCCTCAAAAACCATAGCTCACCTTTTCCTTTTCAAACTTCTTAAGATCTTCAACCGTATTTAAACTTAAAACCTCGGGTAAACCACCCTTCTTAATCATTCCACCTAGCGTCTTTCCTGGACCCACTTCGAATGCAGTCGCAGCTCCAGCAGCCACCATCTCTCGGATGCAGCTTTCAAAACGCACCGGGTGTGTGACCTGAGCAGTGAGTGATCTACGGATCTCATCATGAGAGGTCACCTCTTCACCAGTGACATTTGCAAAAAGCCGGAAAGAGCTGTTCTTCAAGGAAACTTGATCAATGTAGTATTTCAGCCGCGTTTCAGCAGACTCCATCAGGCCGCTATGGAAAGCACCATGAACTTTCAAAGGAATCACGCGCTTGGCTCCCCAAGAGGGGGCAGCTTGTTGAACGGCCTCAATCCCTTTGAGAGTTCCCGACACAACCACTTGTCCAGGGCAGTTAAAGTTCGCGACCCAAAGGTCTTTAGGTAGGTCCAACTCACGCACTTTCTCTTCAACAACATCCCCCTCAAGACCAAGAAGGACTGCCATCCCCCCTTGCGTCTCATCACAGGCATGACTCATGAACTCTCCTCGCTTTTTTACGAGGTGGAGGCACTCTTCAAAACCGATTTTTTTAGAGGCAAAGAGGACACTGTATTCCCCTAAACTCAATCCTGCAAAAAGGACAGGCTGAAGGCCAAGCTCACGCTCGAGAACGGCGTAGAGCGCTGTACTCGTCACGAAGATCGCTAGTTGGCTCATATCTGTTCGTGTCAAAGCCTCCTCAGGACCTTCAAAGATCACTTTAGAAAGTGTCATCTGGAGCAGATCATCCGCCTGTTCAAAATACTCACGCACGATGGCAAATTCATCCCAAAAATCTTTTCCCATGCCTACGTATTGGGCGCCTTGACCTGGAAAGAAACAGGCTAAACTCATCGTCTTAAGTCTCCTCTTGATGTATTGGGTGTAACAGGGCTCCCCCCCATGTCAATCCGCCACCAAACGCGACGAGTAGGAGGGGTTCCTCAGGATTTTTTTCTTGGAGCAGCTCATCGAGAGTGATTCCCACACTCGCTGCTGAGGTGTTCCCATACTTGTGGATCGTTTTGTAGACTTTTTCTTCGGGGATTCCCATCTCATCCGCGACTGCATCAATGATACGTGCATTCGCTTGGTGAGCGACAAGATAGGAGATATCAGACAAAGAGAGGTTCGCTTCTTCGAGACAGTGTCTGGAGACTTGGCACATTCTGCGGACGGCGTGTTTGTAAGTCTCGCGCCCCTTGACTTGAACAAAGTGCTCTCTCGCCTCTACAGTCTTATTAGAAGCAGGCGCACGGGCTCCTCCGGCGGGGATTTTGATGAGCTCTTCGAGAGAGCCGTCCGAACCGAGATGCACATCCCCAATCAGAAGCCCCTCTCCCTCAGACTGAATCACCGCAGCCGTTGCTCCATCCCCAAAAAGAATGCAGGAAGTGCGGTCAGTGAAATCAAGAAAAGAGGACATCTTCTCAGCTCCCACGAGCAACACCGTTTGATACCTCCCCGACTCAACAAAGGCTTTTGCAGTAGAGAGGGCAAAAAGGTAGCCGCTGCATGCAGCAGAAATATCGAAGGCCGTGGCATTGACAGCACCCAGCTTAGACTGAACAATCGCCGCTGTGGAAGGGCAGAGATGGTCAGGAGTCATTGTGGCAACAAGAATGAGGTCGACCGACTCCGGTTCGATCTTTGCCGCTTGAAGGGCTTTTTTCGCAGCTTCGATCGCAAGATCAGAACTCGCTTGCTCGTCAGCTGCGATCCTTCGCTCAGAGATCCCCGTGCGGGTAACAATCCACTCATCATTGGTATCTACCATCTTTTCCAGATCGTGGTTACTCAAAATTTTTTGTGGAAGATAGGAGCCTAAGCCTGTAATTCGTGCTTTTTTTGTCATTTCAATCAACAATTTTACCACAAATACGATTATCTGCCTATAATGGCGGCCTATGATGGAATATCCTACCTATTTAGAAGAACTCATTCTCAAGCTGAAGAAGCTTCCCAGTGTCGGGGCAAGGAGTGCAGAACGTTTTGCGTTCCACCTGATCGACTGGTCTGAGGAGGACCTGAATGCCCTCGGAGCTCTTCTCACCTCCCTCAAAAAAGAACTCACCATCTGTGAGACCTGCGGTGCTCTTGAGGGAGATCAGGGATGTCAATTTTGTGAAAATAGCCGAAGAAACCCCCACCTCCTCTGCATTGTCGCACACTATAAAGATGTTTTTACTATAGAAAATACGCGTGAATTCCATGGGGTTTACCATGTCCTTGGCGGGCTCCTCTCCCCTCTCGATGGGATTGGACCCGAAAAACTCCACCTCGAATCCCTGAAGGAAAGGCTCGAAAACGAGCCAATCCAAGAGGTCGTGCTAGCCATCGACTCTACCCTTGAAGGGGATGCAACTGCCCTTTTCTTAAGAAAAGAGCTCGAAAACTGCTCCGTGGCTGTCTCCCGACTTGCTTTTGGAATCCCGATGGGAAGCGCTCTCGACTTTGTTGACGGGGGGACCCTCGCTCGAGCCTTTCAAGGCCGCCACTAACTCGGATAGCTAATCCTCTTTCTAAAATTGCAAATATTGCGCTGAAGATTTATCATTGAACACTCAATAAACTCATTATATTAGAACCCAGTCATAATAATGCGCCGTTTCCAACTCTTTTTTCTCAGCTTTTTTCTCTTATTCGCTCCACTTTTTGCCCAAGTAGACAGCTACGAAACGCAGCTGGTGGAACGGATTGACGTTGAGTTTGTCAACTGCAAGGGAAATGATGGCTCTTCCATCCGCAGCATGATGAAGACGAGAGTTGGCAAAAACTTCTCTCTCAGCGACTTCGATGATGATCTAAAGGCACTGGCTGGTGAATATGAAGATGTAGAGCCCCATGTCGAAGCCTATGGAGGGCGCCTCTATATCACTCTCAAAGTCTCCATCAAACCGACCGTCCGCTCCTTCCAGTGGTCAGGAAACGAATTCTTCTCGACAGCCAAGCTCCAGAAAGAGTTAGGTGTTCAAGTTGGATCGATCTTCGACCGCGCCGCATTCAACAAGTCGATCTTTGAGGTGAGGAAGTACTACGTCAAAAAGGGGTTTTTCGAGGCAACGGTGGACTATGACCTCATGGTCGACCCGGTGACCAACGAGGTCGATATTTCCATCGTCGTTGATGAGGGACGCTCAGGAAAAATCCAACGGGTCGTGTTTCGTGGCTTTAGCAAACCTGAGCAGGTGGAACTCGAGAACAAGCTCGTCACCCAGCCTTGGAACTTCTTCTACAGCCTCCTCTCAGACTCAGGTATCTATAGCCAAGAAGCGATGCTCCAAGATGAGTATGTGATCGTGAACTATTTGCAAAACAAAGGTTTTGCAGACGCTCGGGTCAACATTGAGGCTGTTCAAGCCCCAGCACGAGACAGGATCTACATCGTTATCACGGCTGATCGTGGAGAGTGTTATCACTTTGGGGACATCACTATTGAAGGAAACTGCCTCTTTACTGAAGAGGAAATCCGCTCTTGCATGCTCACCAAAGAGGGCTGCACCTTCTCCCCTGACCTCATCCACGAAACGGTTACCCAAATTAAAAATCTCTACGGCTCAAAAGGATACATCGATGCCCTAGTCGAATTCGAGCCGACCCTCGACCCCGACTGCCCGATCTACCATGTCAACTTCTTCATTGAAGAGGGTGAGCAGTTCCGTGTCGGTCTCGTGAAAATTCTTGGAAACTGGTGCACACAGCCGAATGTCATCTTACATGAGTGTCACCTTGTCCCTGGAGAAATTTTCAACACGAACAAACTCCGTGCGACAGAGATGCTTCTCCGCAACATTGGCTACTTCTCCTCTGTCAACATCTACGCTGTACGCGCCGACGACAAAAACTTTTTCGGCTCCAACTACCGTGATGTCATCATCGAGGTCGTGGAAACGTCCACTGGAAACTTCTCCGCTTTTGTCGGAGCCAGCTCGGTCGAAAATGTCTTTGGAGGCCTCTCTGTCTGTGAGAAAAACTTCAACGCCTATGGGCTGTTCAACCTATGGAATGATGGACTAAAAGGACTACGCGGAGGCGGTGAATACGCTTATTTCTCTTTTGCACTGGGTGCGAATAGCCGGAAATACCTCTTCTCTTGGTCGAAGCCCTACTTTAACGATACCCCATGGATCATCGGCTTTGATGTGAGCCGCAACACCATCGGTTATGTTTCGAACGACTATGAGCTCGACTCGTGGAGAGTGGCTTTCCACGCCAAATACCCACTGAACTGCTACTTGAGAGCGGGTTGGCACTACCGGATCAGTAACTCGAACGTCAAGATCACCAAGGACTGTGGAGAAAGGCCTGAAACCACTCAGGCTATTGACGAACCAAACGATGACTTGATCTATGTCGACAACGATGTGAGTCAGGGTGATAAGGATTCAGGCCGTCCCTACGATGACGACCCTTGGTGTATTCCTGTACAACTACTAGACCAAGCCAAGAATGCAGGGCTCATCTCTGCGGCAGGCCTTTTCATGTCTTATGACTCCACGAACCACCCTGTCTGCCCCTCACGGGGGCTCCGCCTCGACCTCAAGGGAGAGTTTGCTGGAATCGGAGGCGATCACAACTTCCTTTCGATTGCCTCAACGAACACCTACTATGTCCCTACATGGAAAAGAGGAGTCCTCAAGTTTCGCGGAGATGCAAAGTTCATCTTCCCCACACTTGGAACCTCCTTCCGTGACGTCCCGCTAGATGAGAGGATCTTCCTCGGAGGGATCAACTCTGTCCGTGGATTTAGAGACTACTCCCTCGGACCAAAGTTTGGAGATACCAACGATCCTACTGGAGGAATCTCGATGCAGCTCCTCTCTGTGGAGTGGCTCTACCGCCTCAACTGCACTCTAGAACCTTTCCTCTTCTTTGACATGGGAGCCATCTCCAGTGAAACTTTTGCCTGGGGACAGTTCCAAACCTCGACAGGGATTGGCCTACGTGCTAATGTGATTCCTAATTCCCCTCCACTGATTCTAGGTATCGGGTACCCGATCAATGTCTCGCCGGAGAACAAAGATGATTACAAACGCTTCTTCTTCTCTCTAGGAGGAAACTTTTAACTGACCAAAATGAGGAGACTATTATGCTAAACTCACTAACAAAAAAAGCGGCTCTACTCACCGCCGTCGCAACTAGCTTGATTTTTGGCTCTGCTGCAGCTGCTGCACCTGCACCAAAAATTGGTCTTGTCGACTTCAAAGCGGCTGTCGAGCAGTCCAAAGCTGGTAAACAAGAGCAAGACATGTACGAAGGGATGAAGAAACAGATTGAGAGCATCCTTCAGGAAAAAGACGAAGAGTTCCAAAGGCTCTCTAAAAACTTGAAAGACGAAGACTTCCGTGATAGCCAAAAGCCTGAAGCTCTTGAGAAAATGGAAGAACAGTACCGCTCTCTCGGTCAAGAACTGGCACAAGCTCAAAGCCACTACTACCAAACTTTGCAGCAAGCCAACTTCAAAATCGTACAAAAGCTCGCTGAACTCGTCGGCCAAGCTTCCACAACTGTTGCTGAGAACGAAGGTCTCGACCTCATCCTCAACACAGACCAAGCTTTCTACAACGCTCCAACACTCGACGTGACTGAGAAAGTGGTCGCTCAAATGGATAAGCTTGCTTCTGATGAAGTGGCAAAAGCGGCCGCTGATGCCCCATCAACCTCAGGAGCTCAGTAGTGTCGACACTCGACCTTGAAAAGATTGCATTGATGATCAATGCAGAACTCGTTGGTAACCCCCGCCATGTGATTGTGGGGGTTGCTGACATTGAGCAAGCAAAATCAGACCAGATCTCGTTCGCTGCCAATCCGCGCTACATCAGCAAAATTGAAAAATCACAAGCTGGCGCCATCATCGTCAAAGCAGACGCTCCAAAGATCGAAGGCAGAAACTATCTCATCCACGACGACCCCTCAGAAGCCTTCCAAAAAATCATCGACTTCCTCTTCAAAGACAAACGAAAAAAGAGTGCTTTTGAAGGGATCCACCCCACTGCTGTCATCCATCCCACCGCTAAAATTGGAAAAAATGTCACTCTTGGCCCCTACTGTGTCGTCGACGCGGATACCGTGATCGGTGACAACACCTATATTGGTGCCCACTGCTCGATCGGTTGGGATGTCAAGATCGGAAGCGATTGTCAATTCCAACCTCACGTGACAGTTGCCGAAGATTGCGAGATCGGAGACCGCGTCGTCCTCCACTCTGGAGTGATCTTGGGAATGTCTGGTTTTGGATACACTCAAAAACAGGGAAAGTTCACCCGCCTCGAGCACTTTGGTAAAATCATCCTTGAAAACGATGTCGAGATTGGATCCAGCACGAACGTTCAAAAAGCCCGTTTTGACAAAACGGTCGTTGGAGAAGGCACGAAAATTGATGCTCTCTGCGAAATTGCTCACAACGTTCAGATTGGAAAGCACTGCATTATCATTGGCCAGTCTGTGATTGCTGGCTCAACAAAGATCGGAAACTTTGTGATGATTAGCGCTAAAGTCGCGATCGATGGCCATCTTGAGATCGCTGATTTTGTCATGGTCCGTGCCTACTCAGGCATCACAAAATCCATTCTTAAACCCGGTGCCTATGGGGGAATCCCCGCCAGGGAAATCAAAGAAGAAAATCGAAACACTGCTCAGCTTCGCCGCTTTAGCAAGACACTTCAGCGCATTGACTCTCTCGAAGAAAAGGTCTCACAGCTACAAAGTTAAACTTTTTCGCCAATAGTGTGGTTATAGACATTAGAGGCTAGATATACGACTTCGGAAGCTCTCTCCTTTTCGTTAGAAGAGAAGGAACTCGAAAATCCAGCTTTAAAGAGCCAGACACACCCAAGAGCAAGAATTCCCAGTCCAGAAAAAGCGACAAGAGCTCCTGCCTCAAGAACACAACCCACTACGCCAATTAAGGCAAGACCCACGAGTGAGGATTTGAGAACCATGCGCACCAAAGAGTCCGATTTCATCTGTGCGAAAAAGCCCTCAGCTTTTCCTTGGAAGACGTCGAACTGTCTCTTTATCTTTAGTGTTTCATCCTCGGCTCCAACCTCAGAGAAAGGAATGTCCCTCCCTAGATCTTTTGCTGCAGAAAGCCCTTCAGAAGCTGTCTTGTAGGTTCCATACTCCCTCCCTGCGAAAAAACTTCCGACGAGCATCACAACCCCGAGAATCACTCCCATTCCAGTATAATCTTTCTTTCCTGAATTCCGCCCGCCATACGTCGTATGGTAAGTTGGCCCGGTGTGAATAAAGACCGGGCTATAGCTGTACCCACAACAATGGCTGGAACGTGGGGAGTGCGTGAGTGTAGGCGTGGATCCCATAAAATGCCCAGCACACTGTGAAATTGTCTCTGAGTTTCTTGCAATTCGAGTGTCAAACGGCTCGAATGATGTTGAAACACCTACTGGTCGGCCAAATGGGTCCACTGTCATTTCTTTCTCCTTTTATTGTTAAATTCAAGGAAGACTATAGGTGACAAAGATCAAGATCAAATTAAGAGCAGGATAATATTACATTAACCTTTTTAAAGCATCGTAGACGGCCTTTTGGGCTCCTCTTGAAGAATTATATGCGACAAGAATGGAGCATGGAAGAGGCTCGGTGAGGCCATACGGGGAACCAAAGAGGACCACGATCGTCTCTTTAGGTAGGTTTTTCAAAAATTCATTATCCACTTTTTCAATAAAAACCAGAGCTCTTCCATTGGGGGACTCTGGAAGGGCTTCAGCCAACTCAGGGGCCAGCTCTCTGCCTTGAATCGAGTAGGATTCACCCAATAGAGGCTTCTCCCCTTCCCAATAGATCGCTTCCCGATAGAGCTTCTCTATAAAAGAGTGGAGATGAGAAAGCTCCGGTTCTTGAGGAGCATGCGAAGGATAGGTTCTCTTGAACTTCCGGACGCGATCCAGACGCTCTAACATGTTGGGCTCCGTCTCGGAAATTTGATCAATCGCTAAAGTGGTTCCTAGTGCAGAGAGGATGAGGTCTGCACCCGCCTCAAATGCTTTTATAGGTGCTTCTGTTGGATCAATGGCTCTCATGAGCAAGTCATCTGTCACAAGCACTCCTTCAAAATCGAGCTTTTGCCGTATAAATGCAGTGACTTTTTTTGAGAGGGAAGCGGGCTCACTGTCGATCGCAGAGACAAGCAAGTGCCCTGTCATGAGCGAAGAGATGCCGCCCTCGATAGCCGCTTTAAACGGAACCAACTCGACCTCTTCTAACTCTTTTAAGCTGCGTGAAATCACAGGAAGGGCCTTGTGGGAGTCGATGGCTGTGTCTCCGTGTCCTGGAAAGTGCTTGGCGCAAGCCCCCACCCCTTCACTTTGTATCCCCTGTATCAGAAGAGCACCATACTCTGCCACTTGATCAGGATCCATTCCTAAGGAGCGCATTCCAATCACAGGATTATGGGGATTGCTATTGATATCAACGACCGGTGCGAAAGCAAGGTTCACTCCCAGAGAGTGGCACTGCCGCCCGATCTCTTTACCCACCTCTAAAATCAGCTGTCTGTCTTGGATGTGCCCGAGAGCTGTCATAGGAGGAAGGCGTTCGACATCATCAAAGCGCATCCCTAGCCCCGTCTCGACATCGAGCGAGATGATCAGCGGCTTCGCACTCGCCGCCTGAAGTGCAGAGATCACTTCGATTCCCTGATCTAGCGTCCAAAATCCCTTTAGAAGGACACCACCAATCTGCTCCGTTTCAATCAGCTGTAGCACATGTTCTAGGGAGTTACGCGGCTGCCCCTCTTGCTCAGCAAAATCCGGATCACAATAGATAGGAACAAGAAAACACTCTGCAACCTCTTCACGTCCCGTTCCGAAAAGAGAAGCTGTCGAGAGGAGTAAAGCGATCCCCACCTTGATCATAAGAGGAGGAGTGCGGGATGTTCTAGCAGCTGGGCAAGAGTCTTCAAGAAAGAAGCGGCCTTCGTTCCATCAACAACACGGTGGTCACAAGAAACCGTCAAACTCATCCGCTGACCAGCAACGACTTCACCATCGATCACGACCGCTTCCTCTCTGATGCCACCCACAGCCAAAATAGCAGCCTGAGGGGGGTTGATGATCGCTGCAAAGTCTTTGACATCGTACATTCCCATGTTCGAGACGGTGAAAGACCCTCCTTGAAACTCTTCAGGCAACAGTTTGCCTTCCTTCGCTTTTTTAGCGAGTGCCTTGATCTCTTGACTGATCTCCTGAATATGCTTTTCATCAGCATGTGTGACGATAGGAGTGATAAGACCTTCAGGCGTGGTGACTGCCACAGAGATATCGACAGTCAGGTACTCCTTAATCACCTCGTTTTCGGCGTCAAAACTCACATTCACATCAGGGTGTTCAGTCAAAGCGAGAGCAGCTGCTTTCACCACAAAATCGTTATAAGTCAGCTTGACTCCCCCTGCCTTGAGCTGCTCACGCAGGACCACGAGCTCCTCTGCATTGACATCCCGTGTGACGTAGAAGTGTGGGATCGTGCTTTTTGCTTCCAAGAGACGGTCCGCGATCACCCTGCGTACAGGGGTAAGGGGAACTTCCTTGTATGTCCCGGCTTTATGAGCACGTTTCTTGGGCGCATGCGAAAATTCTAAGTCTCGACTCAAGACCCGTCCACCGGGTCCGCTTCCGGCAACAGAAGAGAGATCCACTCCCTTCTCTTCCGCTAGCCGCTTTGCGAGTGGAGAGGCTTTTAAACCACCCGTCGTGGAAGCAACTGCTTTTTGTGGGGCTGCCGGCATTGGCGGAGCCTTTTTCGTGAGCTTTGGAGCACTCTTTTTTTTCTCTTCTTTCACTGCTTCTGTCATGATTCCCTCCGGCTGATAACCCTCAATACTCTCTGATTCCTCTTCTGTAAAGACCGCCACAGGTGCATTGACCCCTGTGCTCTCTCCCTCCTTGACCAGGATAGACTTCAACCACCCCTCATCTAGAGCCGTGTGTTCCACGGTCGCCTTATCGGTGGACACCTCAAAAAGCAACGTTCCTGCTTCAACATGATCCCCTTCCTTGACATGCCACTTTGCTATCTGTCCCTCCTCCATCGTCGGAGAGAGTTTTGGCATGGTGAGTGTAAAAGGCATAAAACTCCTAAATATTTAACGTTTGGCGGATGGCTCTAAGGAGGCGCTCTTTTGTAGGGAGTGTCTCTTTTTCTAACATTTTAGAATAGGGCATCGGTGTCTCTTTTTGGCAAACCCGTGTCAAAGGGGCGTCTAAATCATCGAAACAGTGCTCCTGAAGCTGGAAGCCCACCTCTGAGGTGATTCCTCCAAAGAGGTGTCCCTCTTCAACGAGCACCGCAAAGTGGGTTTTTCGTACAGAGCGGGCCACCGTTCCGATATCAAGCGGTTTGATAGTACGGAGGTCGATCAACTCAATGTCGACCTCCTCTTCCAGTTCAGCAACCACTTCACGGCAAAGTGTCATCATGTGCCCATGTGACACGAGCGTCAGATCGCTTCCCTCGCGTTCGACTTTCGCCTTTCCAATTTCAACGAGAAATTCCTCCTTCGGAATCTCCATTTTTAAGCCATAGTCGAGCTCTGACTCTAGAAAGAGAACAGGGTTGGGATTGCGGATCGCCGATTTTAAGAGTCCTTTGTAGTCATACGCTGTACTTGGACTCACGACGATCAGCCCCGGGAGTTGGCTGTAGATGGCTTCGACACAGTGTGAGTGTTGAGAAGAGACTTGAGCTGCCGCTCCATTCGGTCCACGGAAGACGATCGGCACATGGAAGCGCCCCCCAGACATGTAATACATTTTCGCAGCATTCGAGATAATTTGGTCCGCAGCAACAAAAGAGAAGTTGAAGCTCATGAATTCGACGATCGGTTTGAGGCCGCACATCGCAGCTCCAATCGCAAGACCCGCAAATCCATTTTCTGAAATGGGGGTGTCGATCACACGGTCAGCTCCCCATTTATCGAGAAGTCCTTTTGTGACTTTGTAAGCACCGTTGTACTCAGCCACTTCCTCCCCTAAGATAAAGACATCTTCATCTCGGGTCATCTCCTCATCGATCGCTTGACGGAGCGCTTCACGGACGTCGACGGTTTGCATCTCACCCATCCTTAAACACCCCCTCTTCCAAAGTGAGTGGATCGGGCCACTCCGAAGATTCTGCAAAGGAAATCGCTTCGAGCACCTTTTCTTTGGCTTCCTTCTCCATCTTTTTATACGACTCTTCGGTCAGCCACTGCTCTTTTTCAAGGAGTTCCTTAAGATGCACGATTGGATCATTTTTCATCACAGCCTGCAGCTCATCTTTAGAGCGGTAGAGTCCTGGATCGGAGATCGAATGTCCTTTGAAGCGCTCGGTGATCACCTCTATCAAAATCGGACGAGAATCTTTGAGGATTTTCTCCTTGATTTCACTAAAAGCTGCATAACAACCAACAAAATCCATTCCGTCCAGTGTGTAGCTCTCTATCTCATAGGCAGGAGCCAGCTTTTCAGCAATGGGATGCATGGCTAAGGCACGCTTGACGTGGGTTCCCATTCCCCACTGGTTATTCTCGATGACATAAAGGGCTGGAAGGTCCCAAAGTGAAGCCAAATTCAAGGATTCATGAACCGCTCCTTGAACGACCGCCCCCTCACCTAAAAAGCAAACGGCCAATTCATCCTTCTTTTTCTTGTACTTGATGGCAAAAGCCGCTCCTGTCGCAATCGGAACATGCCCCCCCACAATGCCGAAGCCTCCGAGCATCCTGTCTGTATAGAGGTGCATCGATCCCCCACGCCCCAAAGCATTCCCACTTGCACGGCCATAAAGCTCGGCCATCAATTCATTGGGTGTGGCTCCGAGGAGGAGAGCGAGAGCATGGCAGCGGTAGGTCGTAATCCACCAGTGATTCTTCCCCATCGCAGCCGTGGCGGCTGTCTGGATGGCTTCTTGGCCTACATACGAGTGGAAGAACCCTCCGATTTGCCCTTGCTGGTAGCACGCCTCCGCACGCAGCTCAAACTGTCGGATCAGAACCATGCGCTTAAGAGCTTTAGTCAGGCTCTCTTGCCCCAGTCTCTTGACCCATTTTGAAACATCTGCTTGATAGAACTTTACGTCACTCATATGTATTAAAAGATATACCTTAATTAGGTAAATTGCAACTTGGGCTAGCCTGAAAAAAGAGATCTCCCGATGCGGAGGTGTGTCGCCCCCTCTTCAAGGGCGATTTTCCAATCTTGAGACATTCCCATCGAAAGGATCTCTGCTCGAGGCACCCGCCTAAATGTCTCACGGATTTCTGCTTCATTCTCTGTCAAGGGCGCCATCGTCATGAATCCTTTGAATTCGATATTGGGCATCGTCTTCACCACTTGAATGAGCGCTTCTAACTCCTCTAGGCTCACTCCCGCTTTACTCTCCTCTCCAGAGGTATTGACCTGAATCAAGATCGAGGTCACACATCCTTTCTCTTTCGACACCTCATCGAGTTTTCGAGCGAGCTTTTCAGAGTCCACAGAGTGGATAAGGGTAAACTTTCCCACCACCTTTGAAACTTTATTCACTTGCAAACGACCAATGAAGTGCCACTCAATATCTTCTGGTGCGTTTTCGATTTTAGGAAGGGCTTCTTGGACGCGTGACTCACCAAAAACTCGACACCCCGCCTGATAAAGGGGCTCGATCTCTTCCCAAAGGTGGTTTTTGGTAACAGCAATCAGCTCCACCGACCCGGGAGCACGGCCACACTTTTTGCAGTGCTCTTCAATCTCTTGCAGAAGATGAGTATAATTGTTAGACGCGGTCGTCATGGAAATTGGAGAGACCCTGGAGTCCTTTGGGAGCTTTTAGAATTTCTTGAAAGACAATCATTTGCTGAAGGTCTCTTTTTTGAAACCACCTCTGCAACTTCGAGGGTCTCTCTTTTGTCACTCGACCTTCCGCCAACATCAGATCCTGAGACAAAATATCAGTACCCAGCTCAGGGAAGTCCACATCTCCGACACGTGCTTCGAACGTTCTCGATTCGACCCCACTCGTCTCTTCATACTGAACCAGATCGGTCTTAAACTCATACTTTGCACCCATCGTTCTTGAGGGTTTTGCCTTGGGGATTGCAGGAGGTGGAGGTGGAGCTTTTGGCTCAGGAATGACCTCCACCTTTTTCTCAATACCTAAAAGCTGTTGAAGAGCCTCGAGCTGTTCCTGCTCTTCCTCCTCAACCTGCTCAGGGTGGGCGGCACGGCGCTGATCCTCACGGACCTTCCTTGCAAAGAGAAAAGCCGTCAACCCAAGGGTAATAATAAAACCGAGAAATTCAATCGCGTTCATCTTGATTAGATATTATCGCTCTGTTCAGGTTTAGAAATCGATTTTCTCATGTCCGTATCGGATTGGATGTTTTGGATACGCTGGTAATCCATGATTCCCAGTTTGCCGGTTTTAAAGGCTTCAGCCATCGCTTGTGGAACTTGAGCTTGAGCTTCGACAAGAATCGCTTCTTTATCTTTGACTTTTGCCTTGTTTTCCTGTTCAGCAGCCACAGCCATCGCACGTCTTTTCTCCGCTTCAGCCTGAGCAATACGTTTATCCGATTCCGCCTTGTCTGCACGAAGACGCGCACCGATGTTCTCACCGAGGTTCATTTCAATAATATCAATCGACAAGATCGTAAAGGCGGTCGAAGAGTCGAGACCTTTTTCGAGGACGCGCTTCGAGATCATCTCCGGTGCTTCTAGGACTTCAGCGTGGGTTTGGGAAGCACCAATCGCACTGACAATCCCCTCTCCAACACGCGCAATGATTGTCTCTTCCGTTGCTCCACCAACAAGCTGTTTGATGTTGGTGCGGACGGTCACCCGCGCACGAGCTTTCAGCTGAATTCCATCCTTGGAGACTCCGACCGTATACCCTCCGTCGCTTGGACAGTTAATGACTTTTGGATAAACCGAGGTCTGTACAGCTCCCTTTACATCTCGTCCTGCAAGGTCAATCGCCGTTGCTTGTCTCCAGTCGAGGGGGATATTTGCCTTGTCTGCCGCAATCATCGCTTCAACAACGTTGATCACATGTCCACCTGCGAGGTAGTGTGTCTCGAGATCGGCAACGCTGATCTGTTTTAATCCCGCTTTATAGAGATTGATCCGTGCTGTCACGATGATACGTGGAGGAATTTTCCTCAGGCTCATCCCAATGATGGTAAAAAGAGGGATCGGTGTTCCCGAGACAAATGCCTGGAACCAAAGACTAATGAATCTTCCAATGAGTCCTAAAAAGATCAGAGCGGCGATCGCCAAAACAACAGCGATAAAGTAAAACTCACTCCCCATTTGCGCTAAAATTGAATGCATATTCTTATCCTTACTTTGATTTCACTAAAACTGTTTCCCCTTCGATGCCGACGACTGTCACCTTGGCGCCCTTTTCAATATAGCCAACGACCGAGATCGCTGCATATTTTTTGCCATCGATGGTGACAAATCCCCCGGGACGGAGTTGACTTTTAGCCACTCCTTCTTTTCCCATCACATCCTCTTCGTATTTACTAGAACGAAAGCCCTCCTGATCGCTTTCAAGATAGATCGATCCAGATCGTTTGGTTTTTCTCACTGAGTGGAGTGCAAAACGGATAGTGAAGATCAAGGAGATGGCAACGACAATCAAAAACACCACGAGCTCTGTCGTCGTCGCACCGTCCCAAATCCAAACAGCAATCGACGTTCCCACAAGCAGCGTACCCACGATCGCCATCACTCCACCAGGGAGATAAAATTCACAAAAAATAAGAGCTAAGCCCACGAATAAAACAATAAATGCGCTCAAGAGTTCTCCTTCTTTTCCACAATCAGAACACTTCCTTCGTACTCGACAACCGTGACTTTTTCACCCTTGTTGATGTAACTCCCATCAGAGAGCGCGTCAAAAAGTTTCCCCTCTACAAGGATCGTTCCAGCGGGTTTCAGGTTCGTCTCCGTCACCCCCTCACTTCCGAGTGGAGGCAAATCTTCAAGCGGAACCCCGGCAACAAACCCCTCCTGTTCGTGACCCGTCAGGACAAGGCGGCTGTAGGGAGCGAGCGCTGGAAAAACGTATTTAGCTAAGAGAAAGATCCCGATGACTGAAATCACAAAACCCATCGAGAGCCATCCGAGACGCATCAGTACATACTCCCCAGCGGCGTTAAACGTATTCGTATCAAACTCGTAGTCGACATTTTCAAGACCAGGAAGCATGATTGCCATGAGTCCAAAGATCGCCATCGCAACTCCAACGACTCCCAAAATACCAAAGGTCGGAATCACCAGGAGATCGATGACAACGAGCGCAATACCCGCAAAGAAAAGAATCACTTCGAACCATTGGATCGCCTCCATCGCAAAACTAGAAAGAAGAATCATACAGAGACAAAAGAGGGCAAACCCGCCAGCGATACCAAAACCAGGTGTATTCATTTCCATATAGAACCCGAGGATCAAACCCATTAGCAAGACCGAGGCAACTGCCGGCTTCGCTAAAAAGGTAAAAAACTGCGTCTTCCAGTCCGGTTGGTAACTGACAATTTTGACATTCGGAATGGAGTTAAAGAAGGGTTTTTGAAAGAGCGGCTCTTTGTCTGAAGACCACTTTCCCTCTCGCTCTTCCTTCGCACTTTTTGAGGCGATTTTCATCGGCTCGACCAACAGGTCACCCACACCAAACTCCATGATCTCTTTAGCGTTCAAAGTGAGCAGTTTTCCCTTGGGACTCACCACTAAATCTGGGCGGCTTCCCTTCAAACGCAACTGCTTTTCATCGCTTAAGTTCACAAACTCGCCGTCCCTTAAAACGAGGATCATGTCTTTGTCGACCATCGCCTGTGGAAGGAGGGTATTTCTCCCAAAATAGTTGGCACGGTTAGCAAAGTCAGCACGCAGTGCAGAGTTGATCTTTTCTGAGGCCACCTGCGTTCCTTGCCCTGTTTGTAAAAGGGGCTCAGCAGCTCCAAGAGAAGCATCCCCCTCGACCGTGATAAACCGACAAGAATAGGTCAACATCACCCCAGCAGAGATGGCCCAGTTGTTGATGTAGCAAACCACCGGAATGTCGAGCTGCGTATCCAACTCTTGAAGCGCATCAGAAATTTTTTGTGCGGCATACACCTGGCCACCAGGTGTATCCAATTCAAGGATAATGAAGATGGGGTTGAGCTTTCTATATTCATCCAGGGCTTGCTTAACGTAGAGCCATGTTCCCTCTGTGATCTGTGTTTTTTTATCACCAATGTAGAGGTGCCCAACGATGTTCTCTTCAGTGTCACTATAGCGGATATGTTTGCGCAACTCTTCTTCAAAAGAGCCTTTCTCAGTAGGCAAAGCCGCGCTTTTCGTAGGAGCTGGAACCGAAGAAATGGAAAACTTTTCCTCAAACTTTTCGCGCGGAAGGGTTTCTACAAGCAAACCCAGTTTTTTGAGCTGCTTTTGATTGAGAACCAGGCGACTCCCCTTCTCCTGAGTCATCTGCTTCTGGTCCATCACCACCTCATCGCCCAGCGCCATTGCAAGCAAAAGGGATTGCTTGAGGTCGCCATCGACTAATCCGCGGAGAGTCGAGCGCAAAACTGCAGGACTTTTCTCTCGCGCGTCCAAATCCCCCCATGTGACAAATCTGGATGCGTAAATTTCATCAGCGACAAAGGGAAGGAGTGCCGCAGGGCCGACGACATTTTCATCGAGGTAGGCAATGACTGTCCCTTTGGATTGCTCTTTCCAATGCGCGATCCGACGAGCGAGGGCAAGTGCCGCTTCAAAATCTCCCTCTTCTGAATCTAGGACCATCACAAGCGGAGACGATTTGAATTGATCGACCTCTTCAAGTAGCTGATCGACAGCTGATCGATCGAGGTTGCCGCTCACTTCAATCCATTCATTGGCGATCAGCAGCAGAGGAAAGAGGAAAAAGAAGAAAATCAGGCTCAGACGCTTCATAGGGCTCATTATAGATATAGGGCCTATTCATGTCTTCTTTATCATGTAGGGCCCACGAACGCTCATGAAACACCCAGGTTAGGTCAACGACTGAGGAAGCTGAGAACGGCGTCCACGGTGTACTCAAGTTGCTCATCCGTATGAGCCTGAGTAAAGAACCAGGCTTCTAGTGGGTGAGGAGGAATGTAGATTCCCCGTTCGAGTAGGTAGCGGAAGAACTCTCCAAAGAGCTCTCGATCGACGGTGAGTGCCTCATCGAAGTGGTTCACTTCATCGCGGCCAAAATAGATCGTCAACATCGATCCGACACGCTGCAGACAGGCCTTCACATGATCTTGGGTGATTTTTTCGATGATTGGAGTGCAAAGGAGCTTTCCTTTTCTCTCGAGTTCTTCATAAAAGCCCTCCTCTTCCGCCATTTTAAGTGCTTCGTAACCAGCGACCATCGCAATCGGGTTCCCAGAGAGCGTCCCCGCCTGATACACAGGACCTAGAGGAGCCAGCTGATCCATGATTTCAGTCCTTCCCCCAAAGGCTGCCGCATTAAACCCTCCACCGACCACTTTTCCAAAGCAGGTCAGGTCCGGTTGGATGCCTAGAAGGCCTTGAGCAGAGTGGAGACCCACACGAAATCCCGTCATTACCTCATCAAAAATGAGTAGCACGCCTTTTTCTTTGGTCTTTTTGACGAGCGTTTCCAAAAACTCAGGCTTGGGCAAAACGACCCCCATATTTCCAGTAATCGGCTCGAGGATGACTGCTGCAACTTTTTCATTTAGAGCATTTTCAAGAGCTTCGGGGTTGTTGAAAGGGATAGAGATCGTGTCACTCACAGCCGCTTTTGGAACCCCCGCAGAGGAGGATTCAGGAAGGTGGGAAACGCCAGAACCTGACTTCACAAGAAGCATATCTGAATGCCCGTGGTAATGGCCCTCAAACTTGATGATCTTTTCCCTTCTTGTGTAGCCTCGTGCAAGGCGGATAGCGCTCATCGTGGCTTCGGTTCCCGAAGAGACAAACCGCACCATCTCAACGGAGGGAGTGTGCTCGACAATTTTTCTCGCAAGTCTTTCTTCTTCAAGGGTTGTAATACCAAAAGTCGAACCTTTTAAAAGTTGATTTTGGCATTTTTCCACAAGCCTAGGATGAGCATGACCATGGATCAGCGCACCCCAGGAGCTGCAGTAATCGATATAGATTTTTCCATTGATATCGGTGATGGTGGATCCACTCCCCTTTTCGACGATCAGGGGCTCAGGGAGAATTCCTTTACAAGAGCGGACGGGGGAGCTCACCCCTCCTGGCATGACTTCAGATAAGCTTTCATAGGGTGTTTTGGTGGCCGTTGTCATAGAGCTTCTCCTTTTAGATGAAGAATATAAGGTGAAAAGGAGTTTCTTCCCAGTTGATTTATTCCTGCCAGAGTCCTAAAGTAAAAATTCTATGGGACATAAGCGTTCGAACTCGTCACTTCAGATCCAGGAGATCCCCTTCACAAAGTGGATCGGTGCTATAGGAGACTACTTCACTCTCATCTTTATGGTGCTGATCAGTTCGGTCAAAAAGCCCCCCCATTTTTCTTTAATCCGCAACCAACTTTACGATATTGGCGTCGCCTCACTCCCTGTGATCTCCATCACCGGCTTCTCGACGGGAATCGTTCTTGCAGCACAGTCGTTTTTCCAACTCTCCGGTTTTGGCTTAACAAGTGTGACGGGACTGATGGTCGCGAAAGCGATGATGGTCGAGATGGGCCCCGTCCTCACCGCCTTTATGATCACGGGTCGTGTCGGTGCTGCGATGTGTGCGGAGCTTGGAACCATGCGCGTGACAGAGCAGATCGATGCCCTTCGCTCGATGGCCGTCGACCCATTAAGTTACCTTGTCGCCCCGCGCTTTATCGGAGGCATTTTCATGATGCCGCTGCTCACCGTCTACAGCTGCTTTATGGGTATTATCGGAGGGTACATCGTCTCGGTCTACTACTACGGGATGGACCCCACCACCTTTTTAGACCCTCTTCCGACACACATCGACAACTTTGACTTCTTTTCAGGACTGATCAAATCGATCTTTTTTGGAGCGATCATTGTGACCATTAGCTGCTACAGGGGGATGCAGGCACATGGAGGTGCTGCAGGTGTCGGACGGGCGACCACCAATAGCGTCGTCATCTGTTACTCAGTCATCCTGATCTCCAACTTCTTGATCACGATGACCCTGAACAGCTTCTACCCTTACCTTCAAAAAATTGCGCCGTGGATGGTGAAATGACAGAGAAAAAAGAGCGCAAACTCAAAATCCGCATCCGAGGACTGAACAAGTCTTATGGTTCCCTTCATGTCTTAAAAGACCTCAACCTCGACATCTATGAAGGAGAAACTTTAGTCGTCCTCGGCCGCTCAGGCGTCGGAAAGAGCGTTCTTCTTAAACAGATCATCGGTATCGAGAAGCCCGACTCCGGAACGATCGAGGTCGATGGAGTCAACATCCTAAAACTAAGTCCATCAAAAAAACTCCTCTATTACAAGCAGATGGGAATGCTCTTTCAAGGTGCTGCCCTCTTCGATTCAATGAATGTGGGAGAAAATACAGGCTTCTATTTAAGACAGCATGGAGACCCACGAACAGGATGGATCACTAAAGAGGAGATCATCACCCGCTCTAAAGAAGCGTTGGCGATGGTCGATCTCTCGGGAACGGAAAATAAGATGCCTTCTGACCTTTCAGGAGGGATGAGAAAGCGGGCTGGACTCGCAAGATTGATCGTCTACCGTCCCGATACCATGCTTTTCGACGAGCCCACAACGGGTCTCGACCCAATTACTGCTATGCAAATCAACGAACTGATTAAAAAAACGAAAAAAGAACTCAACGCAACGAGCATCGTCGTCACCCACGATATCCGATCTGCCCTGGAAGTGGGAGACCAGCTGGCCCTGCACCACGACGGAAGGATCATTCATGTGGCCGATAAAAAGGCCTTCTTCCAGATCGATGACCCGGTGATTCAGGCCTTTATAGAAAATGCGTCCGTTGGTAAAAGGGGTAACAAATGATCACTAACAAACAATCGAAGAACTTTATGATCGGAACTTTTGTTCTTGTTGCCTTCGCGATCATTATCTACATCCTCCTCTTTCTGCATCCCACCGTCGGAGATGAGGGGCAAATTCTCAAGGTCCGCTTCACGAATATCGATAAAATTTCGATCGGAACAAGAGTCCTCTTCGCCGGTCACCCCGTCGGTGAGGTCGATGATATCCAAGAAGTCGACGACGCGAGAAGCCTAGTCAACCTTCACGATGGCAAAGTCTACATCTATGAACTCACTCTCAAGATCGACTCTGGAGTGATTGTCTACACCAGCGACCAAATTGCAGCGAGCACCTCCGGGCTTTTGGGTGAGCGTGCTGTCTCCATCACCCCTCACGCCGCTAAACCCGGACAGGCCCTTGTCCGTGTCACAGACCAGGTTCTGTTTGCCGTGCCTCCCACCTCCGTGGAGAATGCCGTTAAGGTTATTGGCCAGCTGGCATCGAAACTCGACAAAGGCCTCGCCACAATGGCTGATGGCCATTTTTGGGAGCACATCACGGATGCTGCAGAAAATATCGCTGAACTCACTGACGCACTGGATCCAGAAGCTGTCAAGAATGGTACAGTCGGTAAACTGTTTAACAGCGATGACCTCTACTTGAGAATGACATCGATCATGAACAAGGGAGAGACCCTCATGGATGACATCAACCACTACGGTCTACTCTTCCATTCGAATAAAACCTGGCAACGCCTCCGCGCAAGAAGAATGAACCTCCTTGCGACACTCTCTTCACCGCAAGAGTTTACCAACTTCTTCAACGACGAAGTGAACCAGATTACCACAGCCATCTCGCGTGTGGGACTGGTCATCTCTTCTGACGATGATCCTTGTTGCTGGAGTAACGTCTGCAGCCAGAGCTTTGAGAAAGTCTTCTCTGACCTCCTGCGACGTATCGATACCCTTGGCGACAACATCAAAATGTTGAATGAACAAATTGTAGATCAAAGAGAACACTGCTGCCCACCACAGTGCTCATACCGATAGGAAAATAACGTGGAGCAACTTCCTCATTCCCATCTCGAAAAAGGCGTCTTTCTCGTCTCGACCCCAGAGATCGATACGGGTCTGTTTTTCCGCAGCGTCGTCCTGGTTTGTGAGCACACTCAAGAAGGTTCTTTTGGACTGGTGATCAACAAGAGTCTCGAGCTTGAGCTCCCCGAAGACATCATCAACATCGACCAACTGATGAACCCCCGTGTCGGTGTCCGCGCAGCGGGTCCCGTACAAACAAACCAGATGATGCTCCTCCACACCTCTAACAAAATCCCAAACCAAACCCTCAACATTTGTGATGATGTCTTTTTGGGAGGAGACCTAAACTTTTTACAAGATATCATCACCGATGAAACGGGTCCTTCGGTCTACCTCTGCTTTGGTTACGCCGGTTGGGGGCAAGGACAGCTGGAGAGAGAGTTCATGGATGGGAGTTGGTTGCTCTACCCTGCATCGAAAGAGCTCATTTTCCATACCACCCCCGACCAACTGTGGCAAGTTCTCTTAAGGAAGATGGGTGGGAAATACGCAGCCCTTTCGATGATACCCGAAGATCTTACACTCAATTAAATGAGGTTTTTCATGAACAAGAAAAACCTCCCCCTCTCCCCTCAAGCCCATTCGATCCTCACTCATTCCCTTGCACCCACTCTCTTACTGAACCATCAGCTTGACATTCTCTCTTTTAATGCTGCAGCAGAAAAAAGCCTGGGGTACCAAGAGCGAGAGGTTTTGGGTCGCCCCCTCTTTGACCTCCTCCACGAAGCTGAAAAATTGAACCGAAATATCACCCGTGAAGAGTTCCTTCAAAAGTCGATGATTCTCTTTAAAGAGAAAAATCACAACCGCGCCCCAGCGCAGGTCGTGATCCACGCCCTTCCTGGTGAAGAGGAGGAGCTATATATCGCCCACTTCCGACGCGTACGTAGCGTGAGTGAAGCTGACCAGAAACTCCACGACACAAATATCCTCCTCGATACGATCACGCGCATTGAGTCTCAGTTTATCCTCTCCAAAGACCCCTCCAACCTGAGTGAAATCTTCTCAGACCTCTCTGAAGCCCTGCGGACAGTCACCTCCTCTTGCTACTCCATTCTCATCCAGCTCACCGACAAAAAGCCCGAACAGATCGCCACGACTCCTTCCGATTGGAAGCAAGAAGTGAAAGCTCTCTTTCAGAAAGGAGAAGTGAGCGACCCTCTACTCAAACAACTCTCCCCCTACATCGAAAAAGTGATCCAAGAACCCCACCCACTCTTTCTCGATGATCTGGATTCCCTTTACGGAATGGCTGTTCCCCTTTTACAAAATGATGAGCTGATCGGCATCTCTCTCCTGCTCTCCGAGACAACACCCTTTGAAGAAGAGACCCTCCACTTCATTTTCCCCATCCTACAAGTCGCGATCATCATCATAGAGGGTTCCGCTCTTGAAGAAGAGAGACGGCGTTCGCGCCGCCTCCTCCGTGCTCACGATGAAAAGCTCACTGAGCTTGTGAAAACCCTCGCGGAACGCAACCGAGAGCTCAAAAGTGCACGGGATGAGGCCCTCGAAGCAAGCCGAGCAAAGAGCCACTTTCTTGCGAATATGAGCCATGAAATCCGCACTCCACTCAATGGCATTATGGGAATGACAGAACTACTCATGAATACCCCTCTAGATGACCAGCAACAAAACTACGCCACAAAAGTCTACCAATCGGCTGAGCATCTTCTCACTGTCATCAACGATATCCTCGATCTTTCGAAAGTCGAAGCTGGAAAGGTAGAGCTTGAGACTATTCCCTTTAATATCAAAACCTTAGCCAACGACACGCTCACCACCGTTGAGACAAAAGCTCTCAATAAGTCATTGAAAATCAATGTAGAGTGGGGTGAACTCCCCTCAAACACCTTCATTGGAGACCCGACCCGCCTAAAACAAGTTCTCATCAACCTGATGGCGAATGCGATTAAATTTACAGAGGAAGGCACGATCACTCTAAAGATTGAATTCACTGAAAATAAAGAACTTGGGAAAATTGTACGCTTCTCTGTCGTCGATACAGGGATTGGCATAAAAAAAGAAAAACTCGAAGATGTGTTTAAGGCCTTCGATCAAGCTGATACCTCGACAACACGTAAATTTGGTGGCACAGGACTTGGACTCACGATCAGCAAACAGCTCGTGGAACTCATGGGCGGAGAAATGAATGTGAAAAGTGAAGAGGGAGTGGGAACGACTTTCAACGTTGACCTTCCTCTCAAAACAGTGAGAAAGTCATGAAAAAAATTACATCCCAGTTCAATGCGAAAGTGCTCGTCGTCGATGACTACACCATCAACCTTGAGCTCACAAAACACATGCTTGAGATGATGAAGTGCACTGTCGACGTGGCGGAGAGTGCCGGTGAAGCCATTGATATGGTTTCTTCCAATGACTACGACCTCATTCTCATGGACATCCAGATGCCTGATATGGACGGTGTCAAAGCGATGAACAAGATCCGAGAGATGAACTCAACAAACAAAACGACTCCGATCATTGCCCTGACAGCGAACGCGATTGAAGGGGACCGTGAAAAGTATCTAGAAAGTGGGATGGATGACTACCTCCCCAAACCCATCACGGGAGAAAAGCTGGAGAGCGTGTTGAAGAAACACATCGATAGCCAGACTTAAAAACGGCTTTTCATCCGCTTTTTTAAGAGGTGCATCGCCAAGCGGTGTGGAAAGACATACTTCACAAGGAATGCCAAACAGGCAAACTTCCAGTTAAAGGTATGCACCTGCTTTCCTGACTTGATCTGCGTTAAGATTTCTTCTGCAGCAAAGAGCGCTGTCATCTTGCCTGACTCATCTGCCGTGTAGTCTTTCTTTAAAGCTGCTCGCCTTGAAAAATTTGTCCAAACTTGACCGGGGCAGGAAACAAGCACCCGAACCCCCTGCTCCTTCAACTCTTCATCAAGTGCGACAGAAGCCTGGATAACAAAACTCTTGGAAGCTGCATACGCCGCAAAGTAGGGCATCGTGATCTGTCCCGCAACAGAAGAGACATTGAGAATCGTCCCCTTTAATCCGCGCTCAAGCAGCGCTTTGGCAGCTGTGAGTGTTAGCTCATAAACCACACTCGCATTGACTTCGATCATTTTTTTTTGGAGATCTAGATCCATATCCACCGCAGGACCGTAGGCACCAAAACCGGCGTTATTCACCACCAGGTCAGGAGCAAGCTCGCGGATCTTTTGCTTGAGAGCCTCCCGTTCAGCTGGAACGGTGAGGTCTGCAGGCTGAACCACCACGTTGACCTTCTCACGTAGGGAGTCGGCAAGATGGTTCAGAGCCGTTTCATTGCGGCCAGAAACAATGAGTGAAATCCCCTGATCCGCCAAACGCTCTGCAAGCGTCCAACCGATTCCACTCGATGCACCTGTCACTAAGGCGAGTTGAAACTTAGGCATAGATTGCTGCGCCACTTTGTTTGTTAAAAGGTTTGGGATACTTGACACGCCTGTGTAATCCAGCGAGAAGCGTCTGAACCATCGTTTTTTTGATGATACTCAGCTCTTCAAAGGTGAGCAGGCACTCATCAAACTGCCCATCATCCATTTTGTCTCGCACCAAGCGATTGATCAAATCAGAAAGGATTTTCTGGTCAATTTTATCAAGCGAACGTGAGGCCGCCTCAAAGATATCGGCGATCATAATAATCGCAGACTCTTTGGTTCTTGGCTTAGGCCCTCCATAGCGGAAGAGCGCTTCATCGACTAGAGTTTCATCTCCCCCCACCTGGTCGAGCTGCTTTCGGTAGAAAAAGTAGACTAAAGAGGTTCCGTGGTGCTCTTTAATGATGTCGATAAACTGTTCTGGCAACCCAGCCTTTCTTGCCATTGCGACCCCTTCACTGACGTGGGCCATAATGGTCTGAGCCGACTCAAGAGGAGTGAGGAGCTGATGGACATTCATCTCCCCCTGCTGGTTTTCTGTGAAGAAGTGCGGGGTGATCATCTTTCCGATATCGTGATAAAGGGAAGCCACACGGCAGAAGAGCCCATTGGCTCCAATCGCAAGCGCTGCCGCTTCCGAAAGATTACAGACCATCAGAGTATGTTGATAGGTCCCTGGCACTTCGAAAGAGAGACGTTTTAACAGCTCGTGATTCGGGTCCATGTACTCCATGAGCGTCACGTCCGAGATGATATGGAAAGCGCTCTCTAAAAGTGGAAGGAGTCCCAGCGAAAGAACAGCTGTCAGCATCAAAAAGATCGCAGCACTGACAACATCGCTAAAGATCGACCACTCAAAAATATTTCCCGCGTAGAGGTGGAGAGCGAAAATGACAACCACCGTTCCCACCCAAGCTTTTCCGACGACAGCAAAAATCTCTTTACGTCTTTTTAAACGCCGTGTACTCACAATCACGATCAGGGAGGCAACGATGTTGAGCACCATGAAGCCAATGTATTCAAATGCAAGGGTCGTCGTAAAGAGCACGGTCAAAAGCCCTGTGACAAACGTCGCAATCGAGGCCGTCATCAAGTTACAAGTCAAGAGCGCAGCAAAGGGAACGATGAGCGGGTAGCGCATCCACTCAATCCAGTTTGCCGTCGAAGAGAAGAGGAATAGCTCGACTGCTTTAGCTAACCCAAGGTTGAGGACAATGATCGTGACAAGGAGACAGAGTTTGCGATTTGAGACAATTAAAATGGGATAGTTCACGCGGATGAAAACAGCCGTGATCAACGTGATGATGACCGTCATCAAAACAGATCCAATGATTGTCAAGGGGTGCCATAGCTCACGCCTTTCTTTCAGCGCTTTTTTCATCGCTTGCATCATCGCAATCTGGCGTGTCGTGACCATATCTCCTTGGTCAATTATCCGCGTTCCTGAACTAATCTTTGTAATTGAATCCGGAACGAGAGCCTGAATTTTACCTCTTAGCGACTGCTCATAGGGAATGTCCTCTTCGAGTTTCCAAGGCTTATCTTGAAAGAACTCATAGACGTAGTTGACAGTATCAGGATTAAACTCCCCCGAGCGCATCAATTCACGCTTCAGTCGCAACCAAATTGCCGGATTCATGCGGTTGGGTGCATTGCGGTCTATCAAGCTATGGTGCAATAGCTTGTCAACCGGCATCCCCAGATTCCGAGCGAGTCCATAGGTCCGAGGCTCGGTAAAACGAGCCTGGGAGAAGACTTTTTGAATGGCGTCGATGACGTCATAGACCTCATCGAGGCGCACTTCAGCCAGTCTCTGCCTTGAAGCCTCATCCTTCAGCATGCCATTCTCAAACTCCGAGCGGCGCTGGTAAATCTCATTATCGGAAAACTTGTAAATGGGGCTGATCTCACGAGCCGCCTCTTGACGTGCAAGTAGCGTCTTGTCTCGGTCGACAAACTCAAAATCGACCTGTGCAACCACATAGTGCGGTGCAGGAGTGTTAAGCTCCAACACGGCAACTTGGACTTCTTTAAAGTGTAAGAAGATGAGCACACTGAGCGTAAAAACAGTCCAAATTAACAGGCGCACTGTCGGGCTTTTATCAAAAAAGCCCTGTTCGCCTGAAAACCGGAGCTCGCTATCGTTGAGAACCGTGCTCGCTTTGTCTTTCATATCCTATAGTTTAATGCCTTTTTCCCCTTTTTTTCGATGGAAAAAGGTGAAAATTGGTAAAAGGAAGCCATGTCAGACAAAAAAAAGGTCCTCATCACAGGCGGAGCTGGCTTCATCGGCTCCCATGTCAACCTGCTCCTCCGTGAGCGGGGCTATGACACAACGATCCTTGATAACCTCTCGAGAGGCAACCCCAATTCCATCGTGGGTGGTGAGCTCATTCGAGGAGAAATCGGCGACCGCGAGCTCCTAGACCGCCTTTTCAGCCAAGAGTCTTTCGATGCCGTCATGCACTTTGCCGCCTTCACCGACGTCGGTGAATCCACCGCACAACCCGAACTCTACTATGAAAACAACGTCGTCGAAAGCCTCACTCTTATCGAGGCCGTGCAGAGACACCGCATCCCTGCCTTCATCTTCTCCTCCTCAGCAGCCGTCTATGGCAACCCCGACAAAGACGTCGTTCAAGAGAGCGACCTCCTCTCCCCGATCAACCCCTATGGCCGCTCCAAGCTCATGGTGGAGCAGATCCTCGACGACTTTTCGACATACCACGGAATGAAATCCACCAGCCTACGCTACTTCAACGCCGCCGGCGGAGACCCAGAAGGGCGCATCCGCCACCGCAAGCCCAAAGAGAACAACCTCATTCCGATCGTTCTTCTAGCGGCTCTCGAGTCGAAACCCGTGACCATCTTCGGTACTGACTACCCCACTCCCGACGGCACCTGCCTGAGAGACTACATCCATGTCCTCGACTTAGCCGAGGCCCACCTTCTCGCCATGGAACGCCTCCTCCACGGTGGCGACTCAACCCATTACAACCTCGGAAACGGCAATGGCTACAGCGTCCGACAAGTGATCCAAGCCACCGAAGAGGTTACCGGCCAAAAAATACAAGTCCTAGAAGGCGACCGCCGAGCCGGCGATCCCGCCATCCTTCTCTCCAACGCGAAGAAGGCCTCCCAAGAGCTCAACTGGAAGCCCCAGTATCCCGCCCTCAGCGACATCGTCGCGCACGCTTGGAACGCTTACCGTCCCGCTCCCAAAAATTAAGCTAATAAAAACCGTCATTATCATTTTTATTTAAAAATCGATGTTTATTCATTTACATGCGAGCAGTTAGAAAAGCAATTTTCGCTTAGCAAAGCGCAGCACTAGTTGTATACGGGGGTGTTGCGTAATTCAGTTTTTTTAGCCGATGAGCCCGAGCTTTAGGAACTCACCACTAGATTCCTGCCTCCAACTGCTTCATTATCATTCAGAATTTGAGCTTTAACTGAAATTTCAATTCGTTGCGTTTCAAAACTCAGACTTCTTAAGTGCTGTCCAAACAACTTTTTCCATCTTGCTATTGCACTTTCAATGGTCACTCTTTTGCTGTATCCTCTCAGTTTTCCCCAGATAGATTTGGCTATCTTGTCTCCTCCCAATCCTAGGATTTCTAGAATTCGATTGTTCCTTTGTTTCATCCATGGCTCTTTTTTGATTCGTCCATTTCTCTGAGGCGGTGTGAGTAGGTCTATTCCCTGTTCAAACGCCATTTTATAGAGTTTTTCACTGTCTGCTACCCCGTCAACGAGCAGCCTTTTCAACCCCTTTCGATCAAAAAGCTCAGGGATAAAATGAGTGTCATGAGTTTTCTCGCCTGTGAGTTCTGCAAAAACGACCTCTTGAGTTGACTCATCGACTGCTAAATGCAGCTTCCTCCACTCTCGACGTTTGCCAGCTCCATGCTTTTTCACTTTCGATTCTCCCTCACCAAACATCTTCAATCCCGATCCATCTAAGACGATGTGCTTGATCTTTTTCTTCGTTCTGAAGTGGTGAGGTAAATCGAGACTCTTCATTCTCTTGCAAATTTGTGTATAGCAGGGAACCTTTAGCGGAAGCTTCAATAGGTTGAACAGAGATCCCAAAAAGCCCTCGAGAGATCTCAAGGAGAGGCCAAAGGTAAATCTCACAGCCAGGGCAGTTTCAATAGCAGAATCTGAAAATTGAAAGGGTCTTCCTAGCTTCTTAACTCTCTTAGCCTTCCAGCTTTTATCTATATCTTTGTGAATCCACAAAGTCAGACTACCACGGTTAACCAAGGATTTGTTATACTTCGACCAGTTGCGACTCACGACTCATGGGGTTCTCTCCTGTTTTTGTAAAAAAGAGTTTACCCCATGTTTTTACCCCTTATCAAATCATTTTTTCTTTGCTAATCCTTTCTCCCTAGTGAATTACGCAACACACCCCTTTCATGGGTGAAGTGCGAATTTCCACCGGCTATTTTCTTGTATTAAACTAGTTTTAATTGTAAAATAAGTCGAGAATAAAAAAATAAATTTTAAAATGAGTAAAAATTAATTGCTTAGTTCAATCCAAAAAATAGAATCAGACGTTAGGTTTTATCGTCTTAAGAATTTAGGCGCTATTTGCTCCATTGGGTATGCGCTTCTTCAACCGTCACCTGTCACTCTTATCACAGCAATTGCAATGAGTATTTTGATTGTTGCTCAAAAGGTCACGAGATGGAGTACCCCAAAGTCTCTCACTGAGTATGTTGTGACTAAACTCGCAATTACTTTGAGTTTAGCACTCGTGTCAGGCCTCGCGATGACAGCTCTGATGGGTTTTGCAGCAGCGGGTGGTTCTGTTTTTCTACAAACGGCTTACATTGCAATGCCAACACTCTTTTTATTCGGGGTAGAGTTTTTACTTGCCTACCATCATAAAACTCAACTCAGATCTTTTGAACAAAGTAATCGAAACTCAGAAGGGTTGGTTGCAAAAACAGAGAAAGCTGGAGAACCTAATGCTTCTTCTACTCGAAGCTCGCTTGGCTCAAAGATGATTCCTCTCTCTAGCCAAAAAAGCGAGATGGAAAAACCGAAAATCATGCTGTCACCAGAAGAGTTCCTTAATCATATTACAAATGAGAGAGACTTTCTTGGTGAGCTAGTCCATGTGACAGGGGACCTGTACCTTGACGAGTGCGTAAGCTTAACCACCCTCCCGGAAAACCTGAGTGTGGGAGGGAGCATGCATCTCAGTCGCTGCACAGGCTTAACTTCCCTACCCGAAAACCTGAGTGTGACAGGGAACCTGAAACTGAGTGAATGCAAAAACTTAACTTCGCTTCCTGAAAACCTGAGTGTGGGAGGGAGCCTGAACCTCAGCTCATGTACAAGCTTAACAACTCTTCCGGAAAACCTGAGTGTGGGAGGAG